>Ga0065711_1029848_pt1 | contig 34612 bp, 8 predicted proteins | sample Hoacrofraction12_FD_59098 | JGI IMG/M metagenome (GOLD analysis project Ga0065711, IMG submission 59098) | Hoatzin crop microbial communities from Cojedes, Venezuela - Epithelial fraction 12 v2 (version 2) | ecosystem: Host-associated > Birds > Digestive system > Esophagus > Crop | place... | reverse complement strand
TTCATTCATATTCAAGACCTGCCTGGACAAGGTCCTGTGCAGCCTGCTGTAGGTGACCCTGCTTCGGCAGGAGGGTTGGACTAGATGACCCACAGAGGTCCCTTCCAACCCCTACCATTCTGTGATTCTGTGATTCTAAGATTCTGCTCTTTTAGAAAGAGAAAAAATAAAGTTTTTCTTATTCTATCATTTTTTTTTTAAGCCTGTGTGGAAAGACAAGGAGTAATGAATTTATTTCTTGCCTAATTGTGACTTTAATTTTTCGTTCCTGTGTTTCTCTAAGACTTTCTTCTAAATAAAACTTCACTTGCTTAAGATTCTTGTTGGCCTGCCTTTAGGGAATGAAGTATTATTTTTATGGAGTCAGCATATCCATTGCAGATGGGATGTAATTGGTTTCTAAATATCTGGGTCATTTCACTGCTTTTATGATCTTTACAGCAGTCTCACCAGCTGAGTCATAGAGGCCGGACCCTGAATACAGCTTTGTTGTCTCCTGTAGGGTTGAACCCAGTCAAATTGGGTTACCAAATGAGTAATGAGCTTCCAGGGTGAGTAAGGGCAGTAGGACCAGGCCCCATAAGTCTAGACTACTTAGCTGTTGCTGTTTTATTTTGTGTATGCGAAGTTGTGCAGGGACTCCTTTCAGTCAGCTTTTGGTGTTTTTAAATTTCAGGTACAGTAATCTACCCACCTACTTGTGAAAAGTCTACTGCATTGCAGTCTCTTGCCTGTAGTTTCCCAACACATGGTCCTACAACCGTTATTCGGTGATCTGGAGTAGGACTCTTTCACTGCATTTTGGTTGTTTCTCTCTGCTTACAGATACATGGAAGAAGTGGAACTTGTTATTCTTCAGTTTCATTCGTGACAACTAATAATATGTTTTTTATAGTACTGGTTTGAATTATTTCTCAAGGCAGTACACACTATGAAGCTTTAATTTTAAAAAAGGAACTATATTAAGTATTTTTTCAGTATCCCAAGGCATCAGACTTTACAATTCTCAAATGCTACAGACTTGGTAATTTTACTGTTTCTGAACACTGTTTTTAGAGGGGATATAGATTTCTTTCAAAATTTTAGAGTATTTCTAGAACTGAGAAGGCCCTTTAGTGATCATGTTTTTACAAGTTGCTATGGTGTGGCTACTTATTTAGGTGTAAACGCTACAAAGAAAGACTGCCAAGTTTTTCTTCTAAAACGTGGCACGGAAACTTTGTCTGGTGCTATAAACTCTGGTTTTCCAGTGTTAAGAATTAATTTGCTTTCAAAATAAATTCGTAGTTAAAGCAGCTCTTTCTTAATTTTCCAGTGCATCTGATTAGAGCAAGTTTTAATAAATCCAAAGAATGTTATTGTCACTTTGAAAAAACTTGTACTATAAATGGGTATTTTAAATATTATAGTTTGACTTCTACCAAGAAGTTTAATTCACCTTTATCTCTATCTACAAAATGTATATACTATCAAGTTTTAGAATTTATAGGAGCATGTGTCTTTGTTTCAGGTCTTTGTTAATCAGCAAAAAATTCTATTTCTGTTCGAGGCGATTCCCACTGCGCAGTAGGTGGCATGTTGCTTTTGGGTAAAACTGTTACATTCACAGTGGTGACAGAAAGAATAAAAACCACCAAACTGCTGACACATTACTGGAAAAAGCCTCAAGAAAAATACTACAGCAGAGTTTTTGGAATGTCAGTACTGTTCATTGTGTGTCCCTAGAAACTACACTAGGTATCCTGACTTGCTGCTAGTCCTCGAGAAGGAAGTGATGAAGCACAAAGTGCATACCTTACGTTCTTTACTGGGCACCCTGCACTGTCCTCTTATGTTACATCAAGGGAGCCTGTAGATAGTATATGATACAGAAATCTAGTGCAGGGCTTAACCAAGGTGATTGTGCCCACTTTTGACTTTCCCATCAAAATGTACAGAAACCAAGTCAGATTAATTTAAAACTTCACTTAACAAGCATCCAGAGTCTTTGATCTAGGCTCTCAGATTTTGCAGGAGATGTTGGCTTAGTTTTGCTTTAGCACAGAGGAGAAATAGGCTTTGTCTGGATTTCTAGACAGCTTTAATGTGCCATAATCAAATGAAGCAGAAAGTAAGTTTTGTTGCTCCTCACTTGCCCATTTCTCCTCCTCTAAGAAAAATACATTTGTGAAGTTCTTCATAAGATGTTTACTAATGCGGGGCTACTGATGTTAAAGAAAAAAATATTTGAATACATTCCGTGGATGCTTGAGGCACCACCAAGGGACCATAGTGGTTCCTGGTTGTTTTCCTTTGAGACAGGCAAACACAAGTAGAGAGACATTACATAAAAATGATCACAATATTTTCTGAATCCTCCCTGCATATTTAACAAGAGGAAAGAATAGAAAATCTTGGATCTCTCTGTAGTTGTACAGATTACTCTTTTGCCCTGATCCTCCCTCTTCCTTTCTCCTGTAAGCAGCTTTATCCCGAGACAGGATTTTTTTGTTTTTTTTAGAATGTCTCGTTCTTCAGCTGTATCTGGGAAGTTACATAGAACTAAAAGAGATATTTTATTGTGTCTCGACACGTGCATGTTCTACCTATCCAAAGAACAAGTTTGTAGAAATAGAAGAACTTGCGTGAAGTGCCATCACAGGCAGCACAAACCACCCTGCAGGACAGCAGAGATTTTTTTGTTGCTTCGGCCCAACCGTTGATTAGCACTGCAATGTCATAGTCAGTGTGTAGCATTTGTGGCTTGAATAAAGATCTTATGGAATGTGTAATTCCTGAAAGGATGTTGTAAGGGACATGTATAGTCCCCAGGTAGACAGAAAAAAAATGCATCTCACATGTTCCATTTGTCACATGAGATATAAGTTGAAAGTATTTCTAAGAGAGAAAAAATACATTTGGTTGTATTTGGTTATGTTCTCGATGTTTTTAGATCATTCTCCGCCAGTTTATTCTAGTGGGGCTATAGGCTTCATACCTAAGAACAAGTCATTTATGAGGTTAACTGTCAAAGAGGGTACTGACAGCTTGAATAATTTGATGTTTACGACAATTGGAGAGCTCACATAGGAACTTGACATTGAATTAATTAACACACAGTTAATTATTGTCTTTAGTAAGTGTTCCTTTATCTGAGCCTTCAAAAAGGTGGGGGATTTTTCTTTTAAATGGTGATCCTAAACTTGTGCTACTCATTTAATCTACACATATTGCTGTACAGTCCCTGTTGATAAAGGATTGAGTCAGGACTGAGACACAGATCACAACCAACATTACGATAGCTTTTATTAATCCAACTGCTAATATTAATAGCATGAATTCACTGTTAATAAGAGAGAACTATTTGCGTAATGCTTTGATTTGCTCACACAGTTCAGACACTCACACACACGCTCACTCCGTCATTTGTACTGGGTTGGCGGCCCACCGGTGGCTTTTGGGGAGGTATCCAGAAAGTCTTACAAGGGGTTCACCTGTCTCTTTAGGTGTGTATAGACATACAATTGTGTATTCTTTGTCTGCATATGACAGCTGCTGCCCTCGTGGGCGCAGGCAGGTTTATACGACCTGCTGTATGTAACGTTGGCAGTGACTTTGCAAACAACGCAAGCAGAAGCTATAATCAGCACCATGTCCTCGGAGATGTGAAAAACAGTGTTCAAATATGTCACGAGGATAAATTCTAGAAATTAAGGGCTACACAATGTCCACACGTGTGGTACAGCTTTCCCACCAATCTCAGTGAAAAAACCCGCTGCCAGTCAGGCTGCTAACTCCAGCCTGAGTTTGCAGCTGGAGCCCCTGCGAGCGTGCCTATGGATTACTGAAGGACCTGAGAGAGAAGCTGGCTGTGTTCGGTGAGGCAGCGGGGTACATGTCGGGGGAGTCCGTCCGGGGTTTGGAGTCCCATCTGGCTGGTTGAAAAGGATACAGGGTCAGGAATGAAAAGGAAGATTCAACTGGGGAACAGTTCTTTAAGAGAAGATTTCTCTCCTGAGAGGGACCAAATGTTCCTGGCTCATTATTTAAAGGGTAGCAGCGTGGTTTGCTTTCACTGAGGTTAATCAGCCAGTTTTCCCTCTTCTGAATTCTGGTCTGAAACAAGACATACTGGAGTTTTCAAACTGAGTTGTGGCATTAATTAAGCTGTGGCAGGAGATATGACAAACTGGCAGTGCATGGCTCATACGCAGAACTGTAGTTTGGCCTTCTCCAGGGAGTTCGAAACACTCCAGTTTTCTTCAGTTGTGATGCATGCATGTTGGCACTTTAGTAACATAAAAACTATGGATTTGTATTTGAGGCAAGCTGCTTTCCCGGCCTTCTGAACAGAGATTTGGTAGTGCATCATGATACAAATTTTACAGTGTACTTTTACGTTCATGTTGAGAAAATTCCTAAAAGCATAAATGGCTGCTTTTGCATTCAATTTTAGTGGATTCAAGCCTGATCACAAATTATTTGTATCATTTCTATATATGACCTTGTAGTTATTACTCTATAAATATGCAGGTATAAAACCTATAAATATTAGAAGGATGTAATTTATTTTAAGTGGAAAGATTGGACATACTATTTCTGTTAGCTAGTTTGATTTAAAAATTAATCATGATTTTAAATTATAGAGGGGGAATAGAGGTAGTAAAGAAAATAATTTATCTTTTCTATATAAAACTTTATAAAACAAGCTAGCTTATTGCTTCCTTTGATACAGAAGCAAGTAATGACTTTAGATTTTATACTCGGAATAAGGGAATATTTTTTCCAAAAAGATGATCTTCCAAAATCTGTTAAATGGAAGGATTGTTATTGTACAGTACCTGAAGATGCAACAGATAAAATATAACCAGTAGTACAGCTGGCTACTTATGACTAATGAACATTCTGCAAATAGCAAACTGAAAAAGTTAAATCAGTGTCTAGCAAATAAAAGGATCTGTGAAGCTTCAAGTCTGCCATCTGCTGTTCAGTGGTTTTGAGCCAGCCTGAACTGCTCAGAGCTTGGTTGTTTTTTAGTACTACTAAAATACTGTTATGCTTCTAAATGCTTTTGTGTGTAAGTGCATGTGATAATTATGTGACGAGCTATTAGAACTTTGTCAGCATAATCAAGGCAAAACCTGTGGAAATAATATCTACATTCTTTCTAGTCCCAGGTAGCAGGATTACTACAGACCCACAATTAGGTTTTCCAAAAAATAAAGTTACTGATCATCAGTCTTCCCCTTTGTTCATTATTATTAACATCCCTTTCTGACTAAAAATAATTTGTGAGAAAATGCGGTTTCCATCATGATGTTTCACCATCAGATGTCTAAAGTAGCCTCAGTTCTACACAAACTGTGCAGCCAACAGTTTCATTTTTACTTCAGTAAATACTGCTTTGGTGATTTTGGAAAAACAAGCTGTCTTGCTGCAGTTCAGGTCTACATAGAACATAGAAGGAATATCTGAGTCCTTCAAAAAATAGTCACACGATTAAACATCACCATTTCAACATAAACATAAGGAATTGGAGTATTTAAATATAATATTATTTCAGATGGGGGCAAAGCCATGATTAGAACATTTTATAATTCATTTTTTGTAGTAAAAAAGTCAAGTTAAAAATGTGAAATTTTAACAGGAGGTAAGGGGAGGGGGAAATAATAAGAAAAATTGTAGAAAATGTAGTGTTAGAAATTGTATTTTGTCTGAGAAGTACATCTGATTTTTTTCTTTGTGTATTGCTGCCTAATGAAATCAGTGTGTGATAGCAAAATGCTACGCTTAACATTTTCTTTGAATGGAAAAGATTTTGCTACAAACTGTTCCCTCATTCAGTTGTGTTGTGCTGAGTAAGCAGAGACGGGGTTTTTCCTAGTCTATTTATAGCTTGTATGTAATAACTGTGGCAACATCTGGCTGATCCCCCCGCTGAAGTGTATGAGCAGCTTTCAGTCTGAGTACCATTTTGCTGGAGTAAAGGCTTAAATATTCAGGGAAATTGAATCTGAATCAAAACTGTCAAATAGATATTTAAAATTATATTTTCAAAAGTACTGATACAGTATTCAGGTTATCTCATTTATTATTAAACATTTTTGTTGTAAACTTTTGTTTATTTTAAAAAGATGTTCTTAGCCCTCATGCCTGTGGTTAGTTTCTGAAATAAAATGGCATTTTATTTAGAACTTTTGTCAAATGTTTGCTTGCACTCCAAGATTTGAGGTATGCATTTTTAAGGCAACGAAATTAATGCAACAATGGAATTTGACATGTGAGGGACTGAAAACATTGTGAAGCTGTTGAAAGAAGTCTTAAATGGAAGTCTTACATAGTCTGGATACAATTTTTAATTTGAGTACATCCTCTGTGGGCATACACAAAGTGCGCTCAAATACACAGTTAAATAGTGAATGTGAGCAGTCTTGCCTATTTATGTAATTATGCAGTGGGGAAGTTAATGGGTCCGTCACAGAAGACAAAGCAGTTTTCTTCTCTTTCCTACTGGAACACAAAAAGGTTCATCTTTCTGCTTAGATTTTCCTCCTTTAGCCAGTGCATTGACATCAGAAGACTTACAGGCTTTGCAGCCATGTATGCCTGAATCAACGAGAAAATTTTTTCATTGGACAAAGAGAAAGTTAAAATAGAAACTATAAACCGCTGGTTTTACTTTCTCAGAAATTGTCTTATTATTGTGAAAGAGCTGTCAGCTAAATCATCTGCTATACTCTTATAATTGTGCACTTTGTTGGCTGATATTTAATACTCCTCATTCTTCTACAATCCTTCAGAAAAGAAAAAATGTATATGTTGATATGTAGGTCTCTTTCCTACAGAGTTCTGTGACATTGAAGGAGTAAATTATTTGTAAGGTTAAACTAATTTTTAAAGACTATATGCATTTATTTCAGGAGCCCAAATGCAATTCTTTATCTGCAGCAAGGTTTTCTTGGAGACAAAGGAGGGTCTTATTGCTAACAAAGGGCTGGAGATCAGAAAAATGTCCCATGGTCTGCTAATGAGAATGCTTCTTGTGTATGAAGATTGCTCTGATCATATCTGTCATAGAAAAGTCTATACTGAAGATGATCTTCAGTCGTACAGAAAATCTAGAAGCTGACTCCATCCTAAAAAACCAAAATAATAGCTGTCCTTGATCAAACCAAAGGGCCACCTGGCACCATGTCCTGTGTTCCACAGCAGTTTGGCAAGGGCAAAGCCGCAGCAGGTCGAGAAGGCAAGGGCAAGCCATGGGCTTTGTTGTGAGTAGGGTTAAGAATTCTTTCCCATACTGTGTAACGTTATGTGCTCACCTAACATCCTTTATTTATAAGCAGATTTTTCCCTTTGTTTAAAAGAAAAAAGCAAAATTAGTTAATTATTTGCTTTTTTCTAAATTAGCTCTGGTTTCTTTGTGTTACCACAAAACTCGATAGAGACATTGCTTCTCTCATAGAAGACTCTTCTCTGAAGCAAATAATTAAATAAATTCCCACTTGCCCTGAGAGACTTTTTTCCACTTAATTTCATTCTCCAAGAGCAGTAAAAAGAGAGATAGCATCTGCTAGTTTAATGTAAAAGTGCTAATTTTCTGTAGTACAGAAAGTTTTATAGGACCAAATATTAAGAAAGCATTCTTTTTAAAAAAGGTCACATGGAAATATATTTCTGGGTTTCAACATTAGTTTTTAAGTTGCAGGTGCTCTCAATGTTGTTGTTAGTTTGTAAAAATTAAACCAATATGTTTGCTAATTTATATTTTCCCATTTAAGCTGCATGAAAGGTTAAATGAAAATAGCATAAAGTTGGGAAAATAAATCTGATATTTGAAATTTATCAGTGTTAATGATGTGAAAAAATTGGCTAAGGACACTTACTTTTGTAAGTATTTTAGCTAGACTTTATTGGGTTTTATTGCAGAAAGCCTTTTTTAACAAACTGTTTTTACAAGGCCTTTAATTATGGTTTCTAAATTTAACGCATAGGTAGAGATTTGTATTGTCCACACTTCCAGACTTGGCAAGACTGGTGACATGAGTCTCTGCACCTGCTTGAGTCAGCTCAGGCCTGGATGCTCATTAGCCTCATTCAGCTGGTGTTTCTAGAGATGAGGTAGCACTGAACCATGAGGACGTGGCAGCTTAGGTCCGTCTGTGGTCATTTGGCCTCTGAACTCATCATCCTCCACCATCAACAAACCTTCTGGTCTTTTTACACTCCGTATTATATATATACTCTTGCAGCAGAAACTGCTGCTACTGCTTCTGCCTCATTTTCTTCTCTATTGATTTTTTGTTGTTGTTACAGTTCATGTCACCAGTTGTTTCTTCCTTTTCACCTTTTTTTCCCCGTGTGTTAAATCTGATGGCTCCCACACTTCGGTGTTTCATAGCTGTGCAATGGGAAAATACAGTAGGGAGACACATCAACAATGTATTAAGTGTGCATAAATCCTTGGAGCTAAAAACCTCTTCTAACCTGTACTGAACAAACTCTGCAGTTGGCTTTTGGTTTGCATTAAAGACTTGTAAATCTGGGTAGGTCTTCACAAATGTCACAAAAAGCACATACTTGACACAAAAGTCTAAGTCAGATTCAAAAATCCTACACTAAAACTGAGGTTACTAGAGTTTTTCGTGTTAAGAAGCTCTGAAAATTTTATTGCCTCACCTTGCAAACCAATGGGCTTTTCGCTACTCTTTTGTATGGAAATGGCGAATCTGTTTGACATGCATCCTTTTCCACCCACCACTCTGCCCTGCCTGCAAGACATCAGACCTGAGCACATGCTTCTTATGAACCATTTCAGCCCAAAGTTACGTGTATTAGATGGTTGGTTCTACAGATCAGTCTTACTGATCTCATTTTCTAAGAAATCAGTAGAGAAGAGATTGTAAACTGGATGAAATGCAGAGACATATCTAGAATGCTGCTTAATCGATTTATTTGCAAGCTTGTGTTTTAATACAAATTTTTTTTTTTTTTTGTAGAGCAACTACATGGTGTTCATGGCAGAATTGTTCTGGTGGTTTGAAGTCGTGAAGCCATCATTTGTACAACCTCGTGTTGTTGTGCATCCCCAAGGTAATTGTGTTAAGGATTGGGTTGAATATGCATATTTTTAATATTTGTGTGTACAGATTGCCATTGTGTTCACAAATACAGAGGATGTTTTAGTTAACAGGATTTGGCAGCGTATAACCCCCTTAAAGAAGGAGCACAGTACTCTTTCCTTGTGTTAATCTTCATCTCATCTCATAAATCATAATTAGATTTTGTTGTCCTTTACTAAAAACTCCTTTAAATTGTTGTGATATAATCACTTGAAAATTTTCCTGACCCGAAACAAGCCTGGAATCCATTTCTGCCCATGCAGGGATTACAAACATAATACGGAGCCAAGAACAGAATTTAGCTTGGAGTGTTCATATTGTTGAGGAGAAGATACCATGAGAAAGGAACAAAAATCTGGGGAAAGTGGGCAGATAGTTAATTGTAAAACTGCATTTTGTACGTGGGTGCAAAAGCAGAGTCTTCTGTCAGTAAATTCTCAAATTTAAAAATCCACCTCTCAGGTAGATCTTGAGATCTGTTAATGAGTACAGAGTCATGGTAACTTAAACATTCATACAGTAGTGTTGTGATTGTTTCTCCAAGAGCTAGGAAGAGATTTTCATTGTGTGGCTTTTATACCTTTTTGGCATTTATATGCTTTATAGTACATAGAAATCTGATTTAAATCTTTTAAATATTGAGAATTAATTCAGAATGTGACCAAAATACTATTTTCTAGATGCAAAATCAGTCTAAGGGTTTTGGGGGAAAAAAGTTTTATCAGAAAAATTTCTTCCAGAAGAAGAATATTTATTTTTCTAAAAAGATTGGTTGCTTTTAATTTTGTGGCTCTTTTTCGTTTTTTTCCTGTATGATTTCTTCCCTTGCTTTTTCTAGTCATTTTTTGTCAGTCTCCATTCCCTTAATTAGTGCCAATATGGGGACTTTGGAAGAGATAAATCTGAGAGGAAGTGACTGTATTTTAATCTAAATAATGGAAACAGCGGAAATTCTTTAAATCTTTGGAAATCATTACTTCAGATTATTTCAGACAGCTTTTTTACAATGAATTTTAACTGAATATGAAACTATAATAAATTGATCTTTGTTCTTCCTGGCAGCTGAACCTGTAAAAGATGCAGCTTCTGCTCACAGCTTGAATGCTAACAGAAGAAATTATGTGGACGGCCCATCTGGTTCTGACTTCGTAGCCAGGTAATGTCAGGGAATCACTAGTACTGTTTCACAGTCTGCTCCTTTCTATTCAAAAGCAAACACAGATTTTTATTTAGCTTTGTTACCTTTTTGCGATGCTCAAGGATTGAGTTACTTAATATAATCTGTAGAATTTTGTGGAAGATCCCATAGTTCAGGTGTTTCCACCACTGCCCCTTTGCATGGCAGGCAACGTGTCCATGTTCGTACAGTTCGAGTTTGCCCCTTGGACAGCCTACTGTTGTCTGACCAGTTTCCAAAACAGCCCTTACCCCTCAGCAGAGAAGTGTCCTGTGGCCTCCTTGTCCTCTTCAGTTTCATGTGGGGCTGCTGACCAAGTCCACTCTGAAAAAGCTATTTTTCCAGAATTTACAGCAAATTTTCCAAAAATGGTAAAGTAAACTAAGATAACAGCAAGGAAGTCACTGAGGGATGGTTTTAATTTGGTATGATTATGTTACTTAACTGCCCTGAATGTCAAGTAGATAAATGCTTATGCTGTGATGAACTTCCCAACTCTTGTGAGCATCAAGAATGAAAAACTAACTGCTGTATTAAATGTGTTTTGCATTATTTGTATTTTTTGTAAATATACGTGAAACATTATTTTTAGTATTACTGTTACAGATTTGTAAGCAAGGTAAAAAAAAATACTGTTTCCCTTGTGTTCTTTAGCTGATCATGCTTTTGATAAGAGGCAGAAATTGCGCGTTTGGGCTTCTTTTTAATCTTTCTTTTGACATGGTAAAGAAAGCCTTGCAATGATCTGATCTCAGCATAGTGGATGAGGGGTAGCATTGCATTATATTGAGAATTTGGGGGCAAAGGTCTATTGATTGTGTGTGAACCGACACAGAGGAGAAGAATAAAGTTAGCATTTTAATTGGATATTCAGCAAATTGTTGGGTGCCAACCCAGCTAATCCTGGTGAGCCTTTTCTGCTGATTTTGGGTGGGGTTTTGGGGTTAGTTTGTTGTTTTGCCTCTTTTTTCAGTATTTAGGAATCTATGCTGACTTCAATCAGGGAGTAATATTTCTTACTATCATTAAATGCTGTGATTCCAAATCTCTTTTTTCTGTGTGTATCTGAAGTGCTTCCCTTGTAGACAAGTTATTTTAGCGTAAACTGAGCATATAAGCCAGGAGAACAAAAAACAGTAGTTTTGAACATATCTTTTGAAACAGGGATTCCCAAGGCTATTTGCACCTTGCAAAGCCACTGCAAGCAGTCCAGCAAAGGGTTTGGAACTATGACTGTCCTACAGAACATAGAAAGGTTTGTGGTAAAAATCACTATTTGTATGAGTGGACAACCTGATATCTCCCTTTTAGAGCCCTTCATGGACAAAACTTCAGTGGCTTATCTTTTAGAAGTTCTATGAAAATAGTAAATCACATGTCAGTTACACTTAAAAACAAATCAAACTAACGAAACAGAGTTCTGTGCCACACTTGTGCTGTAGTGATCACTGTGGAGAAGATTTTCTTCAAGTGTAAATAAAGTTAGTAGATGAATACTGGACACCACCACAAGAGAAGTCTATCTGTAGCCTTGACTGTGTAAAAAAAAAAACAACCCACAGCTGAAACCATTAACCATGCATTTGTCCCTGCTCTGACAAATTCTGTCAGTAACATCTATTATCTTTGCTCTAAATGTTTACATTTTGTCTGTGCGGATGGTTTTGGCCTCTATACTGAAGAGGACCGATGGGAAGTTTTACAATAAGTGTCTGAATTAAATTCCTAAACACTTACAAAAGCCTTTACGTTTTGTAGTGCCATTAGCATTCCAAATTTAACTAGCAAGTCTCTAAGTTGCCACCAATGTATTTTGCAATATCGCTCATGTTTCCTGAGACGTCTTCAGAGATATAGTAAAAATCATTGTGAACCCCTTATGGGTGGTGGATTGTGTGTTGTACTAGCTCGTTACAATGCTGTTTTACTGACTACAAGTGATGGATATGGTTTTGTGTTGGAGTATTATGAGAGCAATCCGTAAGTAATAGAAAGAGCTGTATCTTTCCTGGTAAACCAGTATACTTCATCCAGCTTGATAGTTCACTGTGTTGTAGGACAAAGGAGGGGCATAAGAAGTTACATCGGATGGTAGGAATCTAACACACGGGCTGCAGATTCCCTGGTGGAACAGACCTGACTGCAGGATGTCGTGGTCCTGGCCTTCCCCCTTGTCCCGACTGCACGTTCCTGCCCCCTTGGGTGTTTCACATTGTCATTTCTGTGTACAAAGAGAGAAAAAACTAAGCGAGTTGGAAAAGGTGAATGTTTTTCTGCTGGCTGAGCTTGTTGAAATGACTCAGAGAATCGGATGGAGAGCCAGATCCAGCGCAGAGGAGGGAATGGGACTGTGGCAGCAAGCAGTTACAATATCTGAGGTTGCCATGGAACCACAGTCATGGTGCCAAAACCAGTGTTTTCTTGACTGAAAATGAAGAAATGAAGTGTATAGATTTTCTTTGTGGTAGAATATCTTCACAAGCTGCTGGATGAAATTGTGAATGCGTGCTTTTCTTTTAAGTTAACTTAGACATTCTATCAGTGATTTTAAAGTTTTCACAGAAATCTCAAATGCCTTTTAAAACAGGTATGTCATGTCGCTAGTGTGTAGTGTTATTAACACAAAAAATCAGGAATTTATGAGAACCTATTTTGAATAATGTAATATATATTTATGAAAGTTGCTTTTGTAGATTTTATTACACAACAATATTTTTTCTTAAATTGAAGTGAATATTCTTCTCACAAAGATTATTTAGAAACATTTCTAGAGCATACTGTATTTAAACTGTAAAAGAACTAAACAAATATTTTGAAAATTACTGATTGAAAAAAGGGAGTTTAGGAGTGTGCTCTTCAACTCAGTGAACAAAATTTAAAACACAAAAGGATTTAATCCAGCCTGTTTTTGAAGTCTGGCTTCTTTAGAAGTGTTTTACATACAAATGCATGTGTCTTTACATGTGTCTTTGTTCTGAGCCTGAAGAAGGACCTTGATCAAAACATTGAATTATGCTAATCCTCCTCTGGATTAACACAGCTAGTCTATTAGAGACCTTCTCTGTGAACCAAGAAAAGTATCTGCTGTAAGTAGAAACAGAGGAAATCTTTGTAATTACTGTTTTAGTAGTGAATATATTTCTTGTATTTCTGAAGTCACGTCTATCACAAAATCTCCTTGATCCAATTCTGGTGCATATTATTGTCCAGACGCAAAGTAAAAGTTTCAGGTTAAGCAACTGTAAAGAGAGATGCATGAAAAGTATGTGATACTAGCTGCAGTCGCTCAATTTTGAGGCCAGTAGGAACTGCCTGGTTTTGTTCATGTTTATGCTGGGATTTTTTGCCAAAATCAAACCTACAAATGAGAGCCTTCTGACATTTATATGAAAATGTGAATGAAATTTAAATGAAAATGTCAGAAAACAAGTATGTTAACAAAACTAATGCCACTCTGTGGCCGTTTGTGTGGGAGAAATACCTTTTTGACTTTTAGTGTTAATCTGCATTAGGTCCAGTTAAAGATATTAACAATGTTTTCTTTTGAGTTAATAAGTTAGCATTTCAAGAAAAGAATTACACCTCACTGTCCTCCCTGTCAGGAAAAAATAAATCTGTTTTTGTGTTCGCCCAGGACATGAAGAATAGTTGCCCTTTTGTTATGTGGCTTTTGATGTATTTCTTTTAAGTTAATGTCTCTTGCTTTATAGATTGGAGAGTCCAACTTACACACCATCTCACCAACCGCATACACCCCAGCAGCCTTACTCATCTGTTCCAGGTAACAATTTACAAATGGGTGGAAAAGGCAGTGAGACAAGGTGTCGTCTTCTGAGTAAATTGCTATCTTGCTTGTATTTATTCAGACATTATTTATGCAGAAATTACTGGGAGAGCTTTACATGAAAAGCTAATGAATGAGTTATGTAATTTATAAAATTTACAAATGGGAAGTTTGTGTTTGTACCACTTGTATGTATTTTTTTAATTTGATTTCTTTTTTGATTATGTGGAATATGGCTTTCAACAACTATTTGTAGTATATTTTCCTCAATAGTAAATTCTTTGAGGGATGAGTGGTATGATACATATTCAGGATGAAATTGACTCAGTTGTGCTACTTGTGTTCTCGATATAAAAACACCTTTTTTGCCATTGCAGCATTGTAAGTAGTGAAGCAAACTAATTCATTAAAGCAACAGAAGGTAATGTTAAAATTGTTTTTCATAGCAGTTACCTTGGGCTCTATTTTAATTTCACTTAGGAGTCATCAGAAGGTCCACATCAATGTCTTATGTAGATGGGTATGTAGGGACGTGGCCCAAAGAAAAAAGGTAAGTAGCCTTACCATGTGAGTTGGTTGAAAAATGATTATGTGTTCATCATAAGTAGTAATAAAAGCTCTATTGTAGTTTGGATTTTCAGCATCCTGTAATAAGAGTCCTTGTAAGCAACTTGCAGAAGTAGAGAGTAAAAAAAAGAGAGAAAACTGTGTCATGGATTAAGAACTCAATAATAGGAAACAAACTTCAGAAATGCATCATCTGTTTTTTACACTGAAATGAGATATATTTGAGATATTTGAGTTGTTGGCATTAAATATGTTTTTTACATTTACTCATCGCAGTCGACTAGAATTGGTAAGAGTCACATGGCTGACAAGCTAAGTACTATTTAAACTTGTATTATTTTGTGGATATAAGAACAATCAGGCTGAATTTTTTGGTTTTCAGTTAGGCTGGTCAAAAACTCTTAATCTGTAAAGTGTAAACTAAAGTTAAAATGGTAAGAGTTATAGTGGTGGGTTATTCAGTAATAATAAATTTTGCGTTTTTCACACCTTCATTCTGATCTACTATGGCAATTCCTGAAGTGCCCAGAATTTATTGCAAAGTAATACATAGCATTAGCTATCTCTAAAGAGAATGTTGTTTTATTCTATTTTATTATGCATTTTTATTTATTATATTTGCATATGAAGATAGTCAAAATACAGTACACCTAACAGTGCCTTTAATACTACAATCTTAAAATAACTTTAAAACAGAATGTGAATATTAATCATGAGTTGCTCAGTTATTTCCTTTATTCTGTTCTCTATTAGGTCATCGTTACATGGAGTTTCATTTGACATTTCTTTTGACAAAGAAAAAAGCATTCCAGTAACTACTTCAAACAGAGGAATTACTAGATCTGTAAGCAATGAAGGCCTTACAGTAAATGTCAACCGCATGCCAAAACATATTAGAAAAAATCTGTCTTTCAAACCAGTAAATGGAGAAGAGGAAAATCAAGATATTGAAGAGGAAAAGGACATAATAGCTCATAAAGACACAAAGACCAATCAGTCTCTTAACACAAATCAAAAAAATGCTAATGAGAGCAGCCACTACAAGTTTCCAAACGGAGCTCTGCAAAACAGGGCAGTTCTGGATGATTTTGGCAATCAGATTGAGACACCAAGCATTGAAGAGGCTTTACAGATAATTCATGACACTGAAAAATCTCCCAGAGTTATCCAACCAGACCAAATTACAAATGGGTTCTTTCTTCACAATCAGGAAATGAGCATCTTGAATTCAAACGTTAAACCGAATCAGTCTACCCCGGATATAATTACAGATACAAAAGGTGCTCTAAGTCCTGTGACTGACAATACAGAAGTTGATACTGGAATACATGTCCCTTCAGAAGATATTCCGGAAACGATGGATGAGGATTCTTCTTTGAGAGATTATACCGTAAGCATGGACTCTGACATAGAAGAACCATCTAAATTTCTCCAGGATTATGACATGCGAGCTAGCAATCACAGAGATCAATTAAGTCCCTGTCCCAGCTCAGTAAGTACTAAATCGCAGGCAGGCAGCAGTGCTTCTTCAAGTTCGGGGGTTAAAATGACTAGCTTTGCAGAGCAGAAATTCAGAAAGTTGAATCACACAGATAGTAGAAGCAGTGGAAGCAGTTCTCAGAAAACCACACCAGAAGGTTCTGAGCTGAACATCCCTCATGTGGTTGCTTGGACTCATATTCCTGAGGAGGGATCTGTTCCTCAAGGAAGAGACACTACGCAGTTACTGGCTTCTGAAATGGTACATCTGAGGATGAAGCTAGAGGAAAAGAGGCGAGCCATTGAAGCACAGAAGAAAAAAGTTGAAGCTGCATTCACGAAGCAGCGACAGAAAATGGGAAGAACAGCATTTCTTAACGTTGTGAAAAAGAAAGGTGATGGAGTATCCCCTCTCCGAGAAGAAGCAGCAGGAGCTGAAGATGAGAAGGTATTCACTGACAGTAATCGGCTGAAAGAGCAAGAAACTCAAAAATCAGATGAACAAACTAGTAAGACTTCAGAATTAATAAAAGAAAACCCTGAAAATTCTCATAGCAAGTGGTTAAAATCTCCTGCTGCTCCTACGGATGCTGAAAAGCAATGGAATTTAGCAAGCCCCTCAGAAGAAAATTTTAATGAAGGAGATGTCTTAGAATATACAAAATCTATTGAAAAACTAAATTCTTCCCTACACTTTCTACAACAAGAAATGCAACGTCTGTCCCTTCAACAGGAGATGTTGATGCAGATGAGAGAGCAACAGGCTTGGGTTATTTCTCCTCCTCAGCCTTCTCCTCAGAAGCAGATTCGGGACTTTAAATCTTCACCAAGGCAAATGGGAACTCCATCTCCCATTGCACCTTTCTCACAGGAGTCTCCTCGCTCTACACATCAATCTCCACAATCTTCCAACAGAAAGAATGCCTCTTTTCACATTAAAATGCAAAGGACTCCTAGGCCAAATGAACTGAAAATAGCACCTCTAAATCGTACCTTGACTGCCCCACGGTCTGTGGATAGTCTTCCTCGTCTGAGGAGATTTTCTCCAAGTCAGGTTCCCATTCAGACTAGATCATTTGTTTGCTTTGGAGATGATGGTGAATATATAGGTGAACCTCAGTTAAGGGGAAATCTTTTGAAGGAGGTCAAGCCTACAGAAGAGGTAGCAAAAGAAGGACCAGAATTGCTGAAACAGTGTGAACAAAAGTTGGAGGAAAAGGAGATTAAGCCTATTGAATCTAGTGTTTCTGAAGTATTATCTCAGCCTATCACAGAAACTGTCTGCCTCACCCCAAATGAAGATCAGCTAAGCCAACCGATTTTAGCAACACCAGCTCCCAAAACAGCTAACTTAATTGAAGTTTCCCTGTCAGATTTGAAGCCACCAGAAAAAAATGAAGTATCTGTTGAGAAATACGAAGGTGAGAGTGATAGAGAACAATTTGAGGATGACCAGAAAGTGTGTTGTGGATTCTTTTTTAAGGTAAGAGAACTAGTGGATGTGTATGTCTGCTATTAAGAGTGGTGAGATTCTACCATACTGCAGTTCTGATCATGCCTTTCCTTTCGTAGTTGTGGAAGTGTGCTTGGGGGTTTTGGTGAGGAAGATGCATGCTCAATGTAGATTTATTTTTAACATAAGCTTTGGTGACCTTAATTAAACGTGCTCACATCTCACTCTCACTTCCCCATCCCACCCCCAAATTTAACTAAAAGTTTTTGAAGTACATAACAGCCTGCATTTTTTAAGATGTTGAATGTCTCTGAGTTACACTTTAGAGAGCCTTTTTCCCCTCTCTCGGCTGGCTAAGGAAGCATAGTCTTCGGAAACTCCCTTTTGAAGCTGGTATTTGGGAGCACTCCCTGTTGTCTTATTAAAGAGTTATATTCAGACAGGCTTTTAACTATAATGCACATTGTAAGAAAGTGGTCTAGATGCTGAAAGCCATCAAGATTTTTAATCTCCATTGCAGAATACCCCAAAATCTTGTATCACGTATCTAAGATGTGCTTTGCTTGTCTGGAAGCATTCCTCAGTTCTAACAGTACACCTGGCTTAATCAGCAAAGTTACTTCTATATGCTGCATAGTTATTGCTTTTTATGATAAATTACCTTAATCTCCATACAGGTAGATTCTTACGAAGCTGAATACAGAAGTTTATGCACTGTGGGATGTGACTCTAAACTAAAATATTTCACTTAGCAAGTTTTCATATACGAGTGTTGAATTTTGCTTGGCTTAGGAGGGAAAAATTCCTTTACAAAAAGTTTTTGGTAGTTTTAAGAAAAATCTTTTAAAATAAACCTGTTTCAAATACTGCAAAAGTGTGTTAGGATATTGCAACCCAGTGTACAGAATTAAGTGTCTAATGACTTGGCAAAATCAGTTTCTGAATTCAGAGATCTTAATTTTTTTGGGTCCTTTTCCTTCAAATACTGTTGCTGCTAGGATGATCAAAAAGCAGAAAATGATATGGCAATGAAACGAGCAGCATTATTGGAGAAGCGTTTGAGAAGGGAAAGAGAGACTCTGCTTCGAAAGCAGCAGCTGGAAGCAGAACTAGAACATAAGAAGGAAGAGACAAGGTAAAACTACACATCCTGATCCAAATGATCAGTAACAGTGAACGTAAAAATGTCTGGTTTAGTTAAAAGTGTAACTTCCATGTCAAAAAATTGCACCTTGATATCCAGAATATCTCACCCTAGAGCCAGATGTGCTGAGGAGCCTGGCAGAAGACCCATGCCAGCTAGTTCTGCAAAATCAGCAGGTGGCATCAGTCCATAGCTCAGACTCAACACACGAGCCCTGCTGGCCTCAGTGAAGCTCCTCAGAGCACTCCCTGTCCTGCGCTTTATGTTCTGGGGGAGAGCGTGTCACTTTGGGCTGCTTTCTGCACACATGCACAATGCTCACTCAGTTACAGCAGTCAAGCTAATAAACATGGTTTTGATTTTGCTAGTAACAGTATCCCAAAAAGTTTGAACTGTCTGAAAATTGTAAAAAAAACTAATTCCTCTCGTACTGATTCTGAGAACTCTAAAGTTCCAGAAATCAGATGCCTCTGTTGTCCTCTCTGTGCTAGCTAAAACTGTTAATTTGGAAAGTTCCTACTGCTTTATTTGATATTTTTTTTAGACGCAAAACAGAAGAAGAACGTCAGAAGAAGGAGGATGAACGAGCACGGCGAGAATTTATTAAGCAGGAATATATGAGAAGGAAACAACTAAAGCTTATGGAAGAAATGGATACTGTCATAAAGCCACGTTCCCTCTCGATCAAACAGAAGAAGCCACGTCCAAAATCCATTCATAGAGATCATATTGAATCACCTAAGACGCCAATCAAAGGTCCACCAGGTGACAAATGTTCATGTGGAAAAAGAGTCTGTTCATACTAAAACACCAGCTTGTTTTTTGGTACTAACAAGCACGTGCATTTATTAGTGTCTTGTGCTAAACTGAAGCTGCACGTGACCAAACTGAAAAGCAAAATTTACCAATAGAAATTAAAAGATGAATGTCGCTTACCTGCTATGCATGCATGCATATATCAACAAACAAAAAGGTTAACTGTGAAATCCCAGTGGAAGCACCAACGTGTGTTGCAAGTTTCATACACACCCATGTGTTCTTCACTAATCTTTTCTTGCACCTGTAGAGCTAAGGATGGATAAAAGTTGGGAGATAAGAGATTGAGGAATAAAAGTTGGGAGATAACAGATTGAGGAATAAAAGTTGGGAGATAAGAGACTGAGAAATAAAATGGTGATCATAAGGTAAGAGTACTTAAACTCCCGCTTAATACAGAAAAAAAAAATTTACTTTTATATTTCATGTTTTTTTCTATTTCGCTCACTTACCTACTGCATGTGTAGTTATGAACATAGACACACTAATTTTGTGGAACACTTTTGCATTTTTTTATATATGACATAACTGCAGTAATGATTGGAAGAAGTATCGCCAGTTTACAATGAGAAAAAAGTAACCAGACTGCTCAGTGATCCTTTTTGTTACAGCATCGTATAGCCTTGTTATTCTGCTGCTGTATTCTCTGTAGCTGCTTCCCTCCATCTACCAGTGTAATTTCAAGTATTCGCTCAACACCTTCCAAGAATCCATCCCAAGCTTTAAATTAAATCTCTTAAGTTCTCTTTCGTAAGGACTTCTTAACTTTGATTGCATTCTTTGGTTTGCATAGTGCCAGTGTTCCCATGTCCATGCTTCACACTAATGCTTAGTCTGAGAGCGTCCCAGGTGGCTGCAGATGGCTGGGTGTCAGCAAGTGTTGAGATTGAGTACACCACATATGCATGCAGGTATATCACGTATGGGTGCAAGAGTCTCCTATATAAAAGCTCTTACCGACTTTCTGATGCTGGTGTTGGGTTTAATGAACAGACTCTACTACTTGCATAGGTTTATAAGCCTTAACTTTGTTTTTATCCAGGTTCACAGCTTTATCGTGTTTTTTCAGTATCTAGTCTTTCATTGGCATCGCTGAATACAGGGGACAATGAGAGTGTGCAGTCAGGCAAGAGAACACCAAGGTAAAGCTAAAATAACCATTTCATTTAATAAAATTTGATAATCGGCTATGTAAAACTAGCATGAATTTTAAAGAGGTCATGTATGTATTGTGTACTCCAAGAACAGGTATGTTTTCTTGATTTGAGACATTGATTGTTTCCTGTCGTCGTTTAACCCCAGCCGGCAGCTAAACACCACACAGCCGCTCGCTCACTCCCCTCGCAGTGGAATGGGGCAGAGAGTCAGAAGGGTGAAAGTGAGGAAACTCGTGGGTTGAGATAAAGGCAGTGTAATAGGTAAAGCAAAAGCCGCACACGCAAGCAAAGCAAATCAAGGAATTCATTCACTATTTCCTATCAGCAGGCAGGTGTTCAGCCATCTCCAGGAAAGCAGGGCTCCATCATGTGGAACGGTTACTTGGGAAGACAAACGCCATAACTCTGAACATGTCCCCCCATTCCTCCTCATTCACCCCGCTTTATATGCTGACCATGATGCCATATGGTGTGGAACATCCCTTCGGTTGGGGTCAGCTGTCCCGGCTGTGTCCCCTCCCTGCTTCCCATGCACCTGGCAGCCCAGGCCAGCGTGAGAAGCTGAAAAGTCCTTGACTGCCTAGCAACAACTGAAAACATCAGTATGTTATCAGCATTGTTCTCATACTAAATCCAAAACGCAGCACCGTACCAGCTACTAGGAAGAAAATTAAATCGATCCCACCCAAAACCAGGACATTTTCCCTGTCAGGCCTTAGGAAACCAAGCCATGATCATTTGTTTCACAAATTTTACCAAGTAAACCAGTTGGGCAGCTATAAATGAGGTCAAGACAAAATACTATTCACACAACCTCTGTAATTCACCTGCTTGTATTTAAGTTGCAACTTGTAAATGTTTTATAAAAGCTGTATGCTACATGCAGCTACATAGCTTATTTTCTTTTTTTTTTTCAACACAGAAGCTTCTTTTCTTTTTTTTTTTCCCCATTAGCAGTCGTACAGGGAATTATTATATGTTCACTAGGACTTCAGCCTTTTCCAAACACCAGAATTTATTTTGCATTAAAAATCACCTGAAAATGAAGTAAGAAGAGATTAAAAATAACAGAAAATCCTTGATTTTCTATGCAAAATCAGTATTGTAACTCAGAGAAAAAATTATTATTTCTGAGTAACTACCTAATTATATTCAGAGAAATACTATTTTTTTTGTATAGAAAAGTAGTAGGGAAGAAAGGCAACCTAGGAAAAGAAGTTTGATAAGGAGTGTGCTACATGTTACGCTATCGCATGTTGTATTTTCATGGTCACTGTGCATCATTCATCAACTCTGACACACCTGCAGCTGGTTTCAGTTGGCTTCTCAATTTCCTTCATGTCTTGAGAAGTGACTTTCTTGTTATGACATAAGAAACTTTAATAAAATGATCCAAGTATCGTAACATCACTTATCATATCTTAAAAATGATCAGTTTTAATTGAGAGGGGGATTTCTTCAAGCTATGTTAGCTATTAGAAAAGACTTGATGTTGCTTACCTACACCGACTTTACCCCTCTCTATGTAGTTCTAGTTGTGCAGTGCTGTACTATGCTTGTAATAAACAGTACCTCTTCCTCTGGCTTTGGATTTGATTTAGGGGGTTGAGACTTTTAAAATACGACAAAATTCAGTACAAATTGCTGAAAATAACAGAGTTGAAAGAATTTTCAGTATCTTTCCAGACCCATGCTTTCAGCTTTTCCTCTCATCAGAATTATCTTTCGGTGATCCCACTGAGTAAATTTCAGGGATACCTTTGAGGTCTCCTTCATGCAGGTGCTAACTGCAAAAGGTGTAGGATATATTATAAATTGAATTTTCATCTGTTGCTGATTTTACTGGAAGTTAGCGTGCAGGTAAATGTTATTACAATATCACTTTTTCCTTGTTCTTTGCTAGTAGTGCCTTTCTGCTCTCTTAGAAAAGCTTTCATTCCAAGCTGAAGATTTGACTGGCTTTTGCAGTAGCCCCAATCAAAAAAACTTTGAATATCTTGTAATAATAATAAAAAAAAGTGACAATCTTGTTTAGACCTTTAAATGCAAAACTACTCACATTTGAGCGCAGACACAGCCTGAATAATTACAGCACCAGAAGTTACTGCTTGTGAAAACAAAAATTAGAAAGGAAATTTTTTTGCTGTCTTAAAAGCAGCAGTTCTTACTGCCAGTTGTTGTAATGAGAAGTACAGATGAACTAAATTTTTGTTTCACATTCATCATTCTGTCAAGAACTGGTTTTTATGCTACATGAGATAACACTGTTTTGCTAGTACCAATGTAAAAGTAACCCAAATTCCCACTTAGTATTCCACAGCCTAGAATATGTGTTCAGTTTCTGTCCCTCAGGTGTAGCCCAAAAATCCATCTCACCCTAAATAACAACTGCTTGCATCACTCAAAATACTTTATACAGAACATGAACTCAGGTATCCGTTGATTTCTTCTGTAAATATTGTACATTTAGGTTTATAGTCTACAATTCAAATCCTTGTGTTCTACCTTACTACAGTTTGCCTTCCCTTGAGATTAGGAGACTTATCTGCTGAATGCTATAATTTTTTTAATAGACTTTAAAATTAATGTTTAGGTCTGAATCTGTAGAAGGATTCTTATCTCCAAGTCGCTGTGGTAGTCGTAATGGAGAAAAAGATTGGGAAAACGCATCTACAACTTCTTCAGTTGCCTCTGCTACAGAATACACAGGTCAGTGACAGCAATACTCAGAAAAGTACCTGGCTATTTGGGGTTCTATGCATGAAAAGTTTTCTATTATCTTTATTTTGTTTCCTAAAACTTGAATGAGGACACTTTCATAGAAATGTTACTTTCACCTCCTTTAAGATAGATGGTAATAATACAAGGTTAAAATTTTAAATTCAAAATAAAAGTACTGAGTCAGTAGCCTTTTTGATAACCAAAATAAACTGCAGTTAGGCTCAGAACAGCAAATGGGCTCACAGGTCACTGTGCACTTCAGTAATCTCTCCAGCAAGGCAAGAAGAGTTGAAGTTTAAGCTCAATTTAGAATAGAGTTACAAAAGCAAAAACCAAATTGCAGCAGGAAAAAAGTCTGCTTAGTAATGTGAATTTAAATATTCTGCACCCTTTGTTTCCAAACAGGTCCTTTGTTGTTTCTTAAAAACTTCACAATCTGACTTCTAATTCTTTCTTACATTATGAATCAAATAATAATGGTATCTTCATCCCTTTTTGCTGAATATACAGCATGTGATGTTGCAAAGACCTTGCATCATCCAGATTATTAAAAGCTCCATTTTTGCCCACCTACTATCACTTAGTTTGCCAAAGAGTGAAATAACCTTAGAAATTTTTGATCAATTTTTAGGGAGATCAGGTTTAATTGATGGGCCTGCATAGCTCTGTCCATGCTGGCAAATGTTTGTTTTGAAAATAATCTTACCTCCTTTCCGCTGAAATGACTGCAGTCTGGAAAGGCAAAGTGTTCACGCTGAAAACAAAGTACTGAACTGCTTTTAAACCATGAAACTGGAGTTGGTTTGTGTCAGTGTGTGCCACGTGCATGTCAGATTAAATTACGGGAGGGATTTTACAGCAAGACTTTGCTGGGTGGTCTTGCTGAGTTTTCTCATAAAGACCCATAGTGCTGAAGATCATATTTTAATGATTATTGTGTAGACCTTAATTTTAAATGAAAGAATATACAGCTCCTAGGAATTCAACACAAGGTATTTTTCATGTGTTTTAGTATCTTCACTGTGTCAGTCAGATTTCATACAGCTTTTTTGTGTTGATTCTAGGCTTTTTTCTGCAAGGCGTAGACAAACCGAAATGTAATCTTAAATTTAATTGGTAATTGCTTGTACATTATGGTCCTTTCTAAGACTCTGAATTTATATTACATGGTGTTTTTTTTCAAATGGTCTTGATACAAGTATGCATGTATTTCAGAAACTAAAAGAGAGGGGTTTTCTCTAAGCACTACATCAGCTGCATTGTTATACTTCTCAGCCTTGAAATCGCATGTGTAGATGAAGAAAAAGAAAGAATTTTCTCCCTTCTGGATGACTGAAATTTTAGTTAGAAAATGCAAAATGTTTTGTTGTTCATAGAGAAGGTCCTCTGAGAGAAAATATGTTTACCAAGACTGCCAGAAATAATGATTTAATAATGAAAGACACATTTGTAAGCAAATTCAGTAATAGCTGAAAGAACGACATTTTACTTGTTTGTAAAATTTGTGGTCTCTAGCCTAATTCTATTTTATTCCTGGATTTGTATTTTTATGCATGCGAAACACCCATACCAGAAGTGCTTCACAGTATTCAAAGTAATTCTTTGTTGGCTTATTGATTAACTCTGATGATTTGTCATTCCTCCTCCATAGGACCAAAGCTCTTCAAAGAACCCAGTGCTAAATCCAATAAGTATATAATTCAGAATGCGCTGGCACATTGCTGCCTGGCTGGAAAAGTAAATGAAGGTCAAAAGAAAAAGATACTGGAGGTAAGGGTATTTTTCCCCTAAAAGCATAAACACCTAAGTTAAACCATAGTCAGGCACTAGGAATACACTCAAGTACAAATGGAAGTATTGAAAGGACTCTTCTGAGGTTACGCCAGCTCTTAGTGGAAGGCTTGAGGAACTTCTGTGACCTGCTGGCTGTGTAGACAGAAAGGTTCTCTAGTGCTGTAGAAACAATAGCTGTCGCACAGGAAGCTGAACTAATTGACATGTTAATAAATGGTTGCTGCTTCTTTAATATGAGAACTTCAATATGTGGACTTTTAGAATTTGCTTACAAACTTGTCTTCTCTTACATGAAAAATAACAGTCTTATAGATACAGATCCTCGGACGGGGACCTTTAGAACTAAAGCACAGCTCTCTTGTGAACAGAAAGAACTGAAATACATCCCTCCTACGCTTTTCCAAGCAGTAGGGCAAATTCAGGACTTTCTACTACAGAAAGGTGCCTTCCAGCCTCTTCTCTTGTGCTAGTATCAACCTTTCTGAAGGTGCACCAGTACTGTAAGGATGAGAACTCGGGGACCAGTGTGTTTCCATGCAAAAGGAATAATACGGAGTCTGAGGGTGGAGAGTAATGGGACTGTTCCCTTTGTCAACTGTGACAAATTTGACAGATTAAATAGATCAAAGAATGCAGGTACTTGGAATCTGGATTTAATTCCTTTTCTGGAATAAATTTCATGAGAGTATTCCTTACCCTTTCTTCTCTTTGCAATTCCTCTGCATTCATGTCTAGATGCTGCCCTCTCTGTCTTTCCAGCTACTTTTTGGAAATAACAAGCGAGAAATCAAGACAGCTACTTTCAGTTCAAGTAACTGGGAGCATAATAACCCCCCAAAATCCCAAGAAAGGACAGCTGTAAAAGGTCGTGCTTAACTCTGGGATGCAGCATACGTCACTTGGTAGAAGCCATACAAGTTCAGGGCACGTGTCCCATAGAAATTGTGCTGGGTGGAATAGGAATCTGAAGATTTCAGCTAATAAAGAACCTTTTCTTAATACACTTGAACTGACTTTATGGTTTGACCAAATTTGAATGGACTTAGGGATGACTGAAACCCCATGTTAGCACTGGAAGATCTTTCAGGCACATCTAGACACATCTAAAATTCCTGGTCCCAAACCTGCAACTACTAGACCTGCTTGATGAAAAGGATGAAAGAACTTTTATTTGGTCTACAAAAAATTTGTTGGGGTGTCAGTTCTTGAGGTTACAACTAAACAAGTATAGCTGAAATTGTCTACATGAATAAGGTTTTACTTGAGAAAGATAACTGCCTTACCAATATTCAGATAGGTGAAGCACAGAAAATTCTAATGATGGAAAATAAGGTCTTTAGTGGACAGAGTTAGACATAAGTTTCAGAGCATGTAGAAAACAAATTCAAAATTACAGTCCAATGATTTTGACTGTTTTCTAGCTACAGTGCAAAATTTGTATTGTGACTTTTTTTCTTTCTTTCTTTTAAAGGAAATGGAAAAATCCGATGCCAATAATTTCTTAATCTTGTTCCGGGATTCAGGCTGCCAGTTCAGATCTCTGTATACATACTGCCCTGATACTGAAGAAATCAATAAATTAACAGGAATAGGTCCAAAATCTATCACAAAGAAAATGATAGAGGGACTGTATAAATACAACTCTGACAGGAAGCAATTTAGCCACATACCTGCTAAAACTTTGTCTGCCAGCGTTGATGCAATTACCATTCACAGCCACTTGTGGCAAACCAAGAGACCAGTAACTCCTAAGAAACTGTTACCCACCAAGGCATAGTACATGGGAAAAAACTTGCTTCAGACAATTATGATAAACTTGCACTTCATCTTTACTGCCTATAGGGAATAGATTTCTAGTTGCCAACAAGACTCTTAGAACTTAAAACTGGACACCAAGTTCTATTATCATGTCCAACTGGAATGTAAACACCGTGTTTAACAGGGCAGAAGATTATTGCTTAGGTGAATAATCATGAGTGATTACAGAAATGTTTGACTTGTGTGGAGAAGATCTGTATGTGCTAATACAATATAGAGAGTATATTTGCTCTGTATTTTGATTAGATACACTGAAGCACTGAATGTTCCTCTTTCGTGACTCTACATTTTTTTTACATCTGTTGCCTTATATGTTTGTATTTGTGCTTGTCTTGAAATATTTTTTCTTTCACTAAAGAAACACTTCGTAATATTCTCGATACCATTGAACTTTGCATACTGACTTACAGTAAAGACTAAATGAGAAGTTGTATGTCACTGAAGAAACAGCTGGATGGGTCTGTTCCGTAAGATCCTTATTGTGTGCTGTAACAAAATCAAGATTCGTTCCCCTCCCTGAGTATTTATAATTCTTTTTCAACTGAATAATACTGATTTGCTTATCGACTAAACAGTACCGGGAAAACCTTTAAACTGCTTGAAGTTTCCTTCAAATGAATTGTTTAACAACTCAGGGTATGGTTAGGTGATGCAGCGATTCCTGTTTCAGAAAGTTCCCACCCGAGATGTAACGACTGACCATGTGCCTGCTCAGAATACCACCAATGTGCAAAGCACCAAGGTCTGGTAGACCTCTAAAACAGTTTCAGCAGGTGTGCGCTATTTTGCATTGTTCCAGATGAAGGGCGAGCACACGGTCAGGTAACTGCTTCTCCAGGGAGGGAGCAGGAGCTTGTGAAACACTCAGAACTAGATCCCTGATGTTTGCCTGACAGAACACTAAAGATATTCAGAAGAATCACACAGAGTTCAGTACGTCACAGATCTTTCAGAAGTCGTGTATCTAATTCCCATTGATTTTAAGATCCAGGCAACTGTCTGCTCTTGCTACCTTCAGATCTGCCAGCTCAGATTTAAATCAGTTTCCTAGGGAAGAGACATATGATGAGAATTTTCAGAGTGTCTTAGTAAATTGTTTTCTTGACACGATCTAACAGGTGATGTCTTGTGACGCTTAGCGATTTTAAATACATATGGCAGAAAGCCTAAATGACATTTCAAAAAATTTGTAATATGACCATTTACAAAAACAGACTCTAGGCATCTTTCAGTATTAAAGGGCTGCATTTTATTTCAAAACAGTGTTTGATTATTTTATAGATCGCTATTCCGTTTCAGTGTTTTTCTCTTATGATTTGCTTTTAACATAGCACTGTTCTGAAAAAAAAAGAAACTACAAACTTGAAGCCTCCCCTAAATCTGTGGCTATTTTGATATCGTACACCAGAGGATTTGTTGGGGGAAAAAAATCTCATTCTCAGGAAAAGACTTGAATGATTTGTGGTTCTGTTCTGTTTCAGTGTTGTGACAACTACATTAACATAAGACAGTATTGTGCTGTAGGTATGTAGTCCATTCTGTTTCATGGAGAGACTAAAACTAGGTTGATATTTCTCTCGTTAAACTCCTTTGAGAGAAACTATGCCTCGCTACTATGATGTACTCATTTACTTATATAAAAGATGCACAGGAATGAGATGTCATTAAGCAGTTTAGAACAGTACTTTTTTTAAATTATTACAAGGCCTTAGGCATCAACGCATCTGGGTTATAAACATTTTCTCAAAAATGCTGTCAGTTTTACTGTAATTTATGTTCTTATATTTATGTATATTTGTTAAAACTGTAAAAAAAAAAGAAAAAACACCTCAAAATACATGTTTAATATGTATGTGGCTCAAAACTATTTGTGGTTAGCTGATTCCTACTGTTTGCATGTGTATCACCAGGATATGTAACTCTTATAATTCAAGTGTATACATACTGTGTATATAGGATATAAATAATATTAAAAAAGGGGAAGAGGGTTTGCACATTCTGCCTGTTAGACAGTTCCTACAAATACCATTGTAGGAAGATCATGAATAACCATATGAAACTGTGTATAATATACAGTGATTCAAGAAACCAGGAGGTTGGAATTAACCGATACACACAGTGAATAACTTCAAAAGAAGTTTTACTGTGGGAGGCTTTTTATTTCTAAAACCTGTACTATGATTTAACTGAAGGTTTGCAGCATCATAAAGACACACACATCAATCTAATCAAAGTGAGCTTAAACACATGACAGGAATTCTTTGAGTCATTTTAAATATATCTGAATGTATTATGAAATTTACATTTGTCAACAGGTTAAAGATTTGTGCAATGTCTGAAAGTAGAATGTGAATAATGCAGTTGAGAATTTCATTGCTCGCAGTATAAAGTTTTACTTAATGCAGGAAAAGTAAAGCTAGATACACTTTTCCTTTTTAAGCCTGCAGATTTTCTAATTACAGTGGATCTTTGGTTGGGATCATGTTTAAAAAAATAAAAAAATAAAAAAAAAAGGAAGCTTTCCATAAAGGCCAGTATTTATCACTGACCTTTTCAGAACACACTGGTGCTTTCATCAGGGGTATTATTGTTGCTGCAACCGAATTGCCAAACTCTCATCTTAGTTTTTGGAGCAAAATTTCATATTCTAACAGTCATAATAGCTACTGAAATTTTTTTTTAATGTTAGTATGACTGTTAGTTTTTATTATTTGGCTGTTTAAAGCCAAATTCAGCTATTTAATTATGATTTAATGGGCACTGTTGAAAAATGTACAGTGTATTGTGTGCTTACTTGTCCACTTCTATGGAACATAGCTTCCATATTTTTTTCAAATGCTGTGCTGTAAAATATTGTCATTGCTACTTATGTGGTACAGTGTAGTTTTTCCCTTTCATTTAAATAAAAGCATGGCACTAAAAGTACGGGTTTTGTTTTCTTGCTTACATCTAAATCTAAAGTGTGAAACTAGAAAAAGTTCATATGAATGTTTAAACCTTGTTTATTTTTGTGTTTCAGCAACACAGAAATTGTAGGAAGTATGCATAATTTTTATTTCTCCTTTTGTTCCCCATTGTTTGTCTTACTTTCACATACAGTCTAGCTTTCTGACGTGATCAGGGGGAGGATATTGAAAAATTAGGCTTCTTTCATTCTTGAGGACAACGTGGTGTTACCCGGTTCTCTTCAGAAGTGAGGTTCACCATTGCAAGTCTACTGGTAAGTTCCTGTGCTGTGGTTAGCTTCCGTTGTTCCAGAACCACAGAAATGCACCAGTCAGTCTCACGGGACTGCTTCAGAAGCGAAGGTTCTCCAGACAAACTGAAGTCTTACCTTGATCAAGACAGCTAACACAGAGTATGACTTTTAGTGAAATAACTTGCAATTGTTAGTGGTGCAACCTTGAACAGAAATAGAAATCCAAAAAATAAGGTCTCTTTTCCAGATTTGTAAAATAGCAATTTTTTCCAGTCCAAATCATGGATTTTGGGGCGTTTTGTGTTGTTTAGCAAGGACTTGCTGAAAGGGGACGTGACATGGCTGCACTGCCAACAGGCAGACTGCATTGTTGGGCTATCTTACGCGGACACAGAATCTCTGTTTCGGAGCTATTCAGAGGGCAGCTTCAAGAACACAGGAGATGTGACAGTAAGTCTTTTCGTACTGAACTGAAAACTAATGTGAATGAAAATGAATAGCCTTCCCTCCTCTCCCCAAAACTCGTTATTTTTCAGCCAGCTCAGTAGGTTCCCTGTCCGGCATCACAGACGGGCTGACACAAGCAAGGAATTATGTTGGAACACAAACACCCCGTTACACCCAGTAAAGCTCTCTTTTCAGTGGCAAGCCCAGCTCAAAATTTTCATCTAGACAAAGCCTTTGTACAGGCAGGCTTTAGAACAGACTTCATTTTCTCTGTCCTTCGGCAAGTAACACCATACTTGAGAAACTTCAGCTCGCACCCTGGTTAATTTCACAGAATATGACTGTACTGTGTGTCAGAACTTGTACAGAATTTGTGAATCAAAACTGGCACTGCTGTGGGATCCAGTGCAGAGATCGGGTATCGCCAACTGCAGAATAAACATCCCGGCTCCACTTGGAACCTGAGCTTTTGGATCAATCGAAAGCTGGATTTACATCACAAAGGTGATGTAAACAATAGCTTTGTTTCTCAAATCCAGCTGTACTGATCAGGTGTAGATGTCAGCTGTCTTTTTTCCAACAACTTCAATAAAGATACAGCTTTGTAAGGGCTAAACTTTGAACTACTTACTTTTTTTCAAATAGGAAATTAGCATTTCTTTGCTGCCTTGTTACTAATTTAGTGAGCTGAATAAGCAGTTTGAAGAACTGTGGCTATAAAGATCTATCTTGACAGCCACAGCCCTTTACATCTTCTACATTTTCTAATTAACTAAAAAAATTAAAACCAACAACAACGAAAAACAACCCACACAACTTATCTTATTCCAGGTCTAGACGGCAGAAAAAAGTATTTTTAACATGCACAGCATCTTTGTTCCTCTGTAAGCAATTTGTTTTTAAAAGCAAACTATTTCGTTTAGGAAAAATGATGAAGGATGTCTGTGTACGCATACATGTAAATGCACATATACTTTCAGACTTACTTGCTTACACAGAGATGTAAAAAGAAAAATACTTTATTTAGACAACCACAGCAAAGAGTTAAATATGGTAGTGAAGTTACTCTAGCTTATTTCCTTCTAACAAGAAAGAAAAGCAGCTACCTTCTCTGTTTTACACTCGGAACTACAAGTCTTTGTAAGAGACAGGGAAGCAATAGACAACATATAGATTTGAGAGCTTAGTACAAACTCTTTGGGAGATGGAGTTCTAACACCAGGCTTTTCATCGAATTTCTGAATTCCAGGGTGATACTGGTAGACACCAGACAGAACTGCCTCTGATCAGAAAAGCTAATAACAACTATGATTTCAGGAAAGCACAGAAAACAGTAGAAAAAAGTTAAGCATTCCACTGAAAAATGTTATTTAAAACCTTCTTTACACTCTTATTCAACGTTACCAACAACTGGATGTACCAATACTTAGGAGTAATTCATTACCCATTGACAAGTTTGCTAAGCAAGATACCAAAAGATTTTTTTTCACATAAGATGTGTTTAAGGTTTTGATTAATGCAAACTATGGAGACACACCAAGTAATATCTATAGATTTTTTTATGTCACTGTTGATTTGTTGATGGCACTTCACAGAAAGTCTAAAAGCTCATATGAAGCTTTGCATCAAGGCAGCCCTGTCTTACTCTTTCCACATCATCACTGATCTAAATGTCTCTATTACAAGACCTGGCAAGGCCCCACAAGCCTGCAATTATTTAAATTACCTGAAGCCAGATTATACTTTGGCTCAGTATTTTTCTCGTTTAAGCTTCCTGAAACTGAAGCTGTGATGCTGACGTAAACAATTCTTCTACAGTTTATGCAAGAATTTTGCTGGATTGCCATTCCAAAGTTCTGGAAATCCTGTTTTGAAATGAGTGAAAACTGTTTCCAGAAGTACAGTTTTAAACAGAACGTTTTTTGCAACTTTTTACAAGATCATGTAAACATAAACTGTAGAGTTGAATGGTTCTGTTACAATGACTAAAACTCAGGGGTTCGGCGCATTTTTATGATGACAACACGAAGAAGCTTTGCACAAACTGCTGGACTCCACTGGCAGATCTTGTGCAAGGTTAGCGCTGGGGAATGGTTCTGAGAATGTATCCAGCCCTGCCGACAGGTTCTGTGGCCAGCTGCGACATCTACACAATTACTGTTTTCTTTTCTGAAGCGTTGCAGGAGCGGACAGCAGTGCCCTGTCTTGTCACCGGGCAGTGCAGAACTCCTCCTCTACTAATCCTGATTTTCAAGCTCTCCAAAACCCACACCCAACAGCTTTGCTATTCATGGGAGTTACCTTCTCTGCAGTAATGACTAGGAAGTTCAAAGCAAGCTGAGACCATCCCAAAGACATCTTTCTACGCCTGAGTAAAAAGTTATGAACCACCAGAGAACAGGGTCTCCTACCTGCCCTTTTCCAATAGGATCCTACTATGTGTCCTCTCCAAATATTTAAGAGTAGTGTGATTGCCCTCCAAAGCAGGTGCATCAAGTAATGCTACATATTCTTCCACACCTCTTCCTGAGGAAGGATACATGCTTATTGAAATCTCTTTCCAGACTACAGGAATTTGCTACTTCCTTGCGGAAGGCCCAACATTCTGAGCAGGAAACAGAATAAATTTAAATTCAGAACTTACTCTTCCTTTCGGGACTGTAACTGTGGAGAAGCTTTACCTTTCTTTCAGCCCAAAACTCTTGCCCTCCAGAGATCCAGTCTTGCAGATTTAATCTCAGGATCTCCCCCAAAAACAAACCTATTGCACAAAAGATAAGTAAACCCCAGTAACACCACTGTGGAATTAAGATTAAATTTAAAAGCATATGTGTGTTTACCTAGTGTTTGGTAGATTGAACAAAATCTAAAATGGAGTTTTCTTGTCCAAGTGTATGTTCAACAAAGTTATGCATACAGCTTTATTTAGACAATTAAAGTTGTCTTGTTTTTCTGCACTCCCTCTGATTTATCATCTCTATGATATCACATGTATTGGGAAACTGTTTCATTTCTATAATTTTCTATTATCAGTGCCTCTAAAGGCAACTAAGCAACAAGTGATAGCTTTGTAAGTAAATGGCGGGATTCAGTGCTTTACTAGGAAATCGAGCTTCCTGGGACACAATGCTGGGACAGGAATGTTGCAGAAGGAACCACCAGGTTCCACACTCCTTGCTCGTCCTGGGCAGTCTCTGCGGTGCAGCGAGGTGGCTCTCCTCGCTGGATGGCCTGTGGGACATTTCTCTGTATTCCTTTTCAGAAAGGAGAGAGAGAAATAATAACATCATGACTCCCCTCTGCCCTTCAGCTGATCCTCAGCAAGACAGTTTGCAAGCAGACTTGAACACACTGTGGTTCTGAACGTTTTCAACCATCAGTGTGACAGAGAATCCAGTTCAGCTGCAGTTATAATCCCTGACAACCTTCCCTGGACCGCTGATACATCACACATGCAAAATTAGAAAAAAAAAATAGGGTCTCTGCTATGTCCTTTGTCAGAAAATTGCCACGGTCTCCATTTTGACAAGGCCTGCCAACGCGCTGCTGCGCTCCCTGGGGTCTTGCCCAAGCGCTACACTAGCATTTTAAGATGATTCTCTGTATCTCGTCTCACAGCTATATTCAAACACAGAGAAAGCTCATTAACTGCTTGCCACGGCAATTCGTAGATGCCATGATCTTCTGACGATTACCAACGTGCATGAAACGCAATCCAAACTACACACACGTGCACCTTTGTGAAAAACCCGCATGCCAGATACGCCAGCGCCGCTGCACCGAACGCGTTACTACTTCGGCCGCCTCGGGCAGCCAGGCCGCGCCGCGGGGCCGCCGCCCGCCCTGAAGGAGACGGGGCCGCGGCAGGGCCCTCCTCCGAGCGGGAAGGACGGGCGCCCGCCCCGCACTTGTCACGCGACGCTCGCGGTCCCTCGGGGCGTGCGTGGGCGGTGCG
>Ga0065711_1002332_pt1 | contig 34621 bp, 19 predicted proteins | sample Hoacrofraction12_FD_59098 | JGI IMG/M metagenome (GOLD analysis project Ga0065711, IMG submission 59098) | Hoatzin crop microbial communities from Cojedes, Venezuela - Epithelial fraction 12 v2 (version 2) | ecosystem: Host-associated > Birds > Digestive system > Esophagus > Crop | place... | reverse complement strand
CCTTCCTGCCTTCCTTCCTTCCTTCCTTCCTTCCTTCCTTCCTTCCTTCCTTCCTTCCTTCCTTCCTTCCTTCCTTCCTTCCTCTCTCCCTTCCTCCCGATCTTTTTTCTTAATATTTAAAACTTCAGAGAAACTATTATGTTTCACACTAAAAGTACCAAAACCACCAAAAAGATGTCTTTAGTAGAAATCTGCTTCTCTACCAACTTGTGCTGTGAAATCTGTAAAGTTATTTAAACCAACAAGCTGTTCCCAGTTCTTCAGAGAAAATGTTTAAGTGACTTCTAGTAATCAGAGTCTTAAGAAGGGTTTGAAATTTCAGTCTTTTCTTACCCAACCAGAACAGAATACACTTTTATTAGGACTGTCAGAGCCCTGGTCCCATTATGTGACCTGTTAGTTTGACCCGATGACCTCGTGTACAGACTTATTAAACTTGAAAAGTCTCTGCATTTGAGTTTCAGGGACTTCTAGTAAATGTGCTGAAGTCTGAGGGTCAAACTCTGTATTCCTTCTTGACAACTACTAGAAGAATTATATCATCATGGTTGGCTCTGCTCATCTTGGGATTAAGGAGGTAACAGCAGTACACAACTAACTTGTACATGGTATCAAGAAATTTCTCTAGCGTTTTGAAAGAAGGAAGGAGTAACTGGATGAAGACATTTAGAACAGGAAAAGAGGACGATTTGGAAGAAAGGTTAGTATGTTCCCTTGGATGGAATCCAAAATTTCAAACAATTCAATCAGGAATCAATAGAATGCGTATTTGTTGTGTTGAATTGTTTTATTTTAGTAATGTCAAAGAATTAGATAATGAAGTGAGAAAGCTTAAATTATTTAGTTTAGCAGTTTGCCATTGACATTTTTCCCTTCCAGCACTTTGATTTTGATGAAACTACATTTAATAGAAAATGTACTGTTCCTCTCACCTTGCTTTGTTCCAAAATAGCCCAGATTTGTAGCCTTCCAGGTCATGCTGTGTAGTCTTTTTTTCCCTTGGGTGTTTGAATATGAGTTGGAACTGAAAGGATAAGAAGTTATTGGAAGAAGAAGGTATCTGATCTGTTAAATTGTCTGTGTTCTTAAAGCTTTATTTGTGATATGTTTTTACCTTAAATCTAATATGGACAGTCAGAGGAATTATGAATCCTTTCCAGTATTTGTATATCTATAATGTCTAAACAACCAGATAACGCTTGTTGGTTGCCATTATGTCCAATCTTCTTGATCTGTCTTGCACCATCTCAAAAAATAGGGGTGAAGTGCTGAATTTCTGCAGCTTTATGTAACCCTGAAGCTGTGGATAAGTGGAACTTGCAGCCTGACACTTGAGCTGGCAGAAATGCAATTATTTTACCATGAGCCACAATTTCCTATGATATTCTCTAACTCATTAAACCAGTTTGTCATTAATTGTCAGGATAGGCCTGGCTCACTTTATAGCAGCAGCAATGCCAGCCCAGGCGCAAAAGCAGAGCTCAGTCTCGCCAGTAGTACCACGTATTTCAAGCGTAAAGGCTACATGGAGAGTATTCTTCACTAGGAAATTGTTCAATAGACTTAAGTATAATGAAATGAAAGCAGAAAAGCTGTGCATGTGGTGGCAGCCTGTTTCGCACGTTAAAAGTCGTTGTGCCTGTGGCGTGCCAGCTGCTGCTGAACCAGAACACCTCTCTGTCTTCTCATATCGTGGCCTGTGGCTCACAAACCACAAAGAAGCCTCATGCTTTTTACGTGACAAGCCAGAAGTGTGAAACGATCGATATTTCTGCCAGAATACTCTGTGTTAAACCTATTGACTAGGCTTAGAAAAATCATAAAAATGCTAAGTAGTATTTGTTAGGCAGTACCAGACTTTGAAGCTTTGCTAGAGCTTTCCAACAGCTAAGAGTATCATTGTTCATAAATCATTGGAAGTACTTAAAGTGAAAGTCAAAAAGAAGAAATGGATGAAAGCTCATTATAGAAAACGAACAGCCATTTTCCACTGTTTGTGCAGCTTGATATCTATTTACATACCATTTCTAATATTAATATCACTGTGGTAAAATAAATCAGTCCCCACACTTTTACATTTTTAATTACATTTTACTGCACTACTTCTTTTGTTTACAGTTAGCCAATGAAATATTTATTGTATCTTACATATAGAATAGGATTTCACTATTTTAATCAGATTTTCCACATAATCTTCCCCCCACCTTCCTTTACTGTCTTTTTTTATGACCCTAAACACCACAGGATGTTGTTTTGTAGAAAATCTCATTATTTTTTAATGAATGGCTATTTATTAATGTGTTGTGTATATAACACACTATGCATTTCTTTGCATTGATGAATACATTTGCATCCACTTGAGAATAAGAATTCCCTTAAGGGCCAATCTCACATTTCTCTGGGTATGCTGCCATAAGACTATACTTCTGATGTTTTCCTCTTTTTTTTGTGGTTTGGTGGGGTTTTTTTAACAGGCACAATGGGGTATGTTCTGATTTGCTGAGAAGGTCTTTCTCCCAGTGAACACAGATCATTATTCATTTTCTGAATGTAGACCTGCATGTGCTGTGACAGAGATAACTGAACAAGGTGCCCATATCTCAGCTGTGTTTTAATAAAGATGTTCTGAACTGTTCTTTCTCTCACATCACTGTGTTGCTAACACTGGTATTTTTCAGTAGTATGTAAGCACCTTTTTAGGATAACAACTAACAAAATATTAAAGTAAAAAAGTTTATTTGAACCTCATGCCTAAAGAACTTAAAGCCCTAAAAAAATCCTGCCAAAACCAACATGAATTCATCATATGAATTCTTGACATGAGAACTGGGTGGAAGACATCGGTCTGTGGCAGTACAATGCATTTAGTAATTTTCTGCATTTAAGATAAAATGCATTGGATGAGGTTATTGATGAGCTTTTTTGTACCTCAGAGACTTTAATCAGAATTGAGAAAATTAATCTTGGTGATTATTTGCGTATTTGGACTTACTTATTTTTCTCTTATTTCATTCTTCATTTGTGATAAAAGATGAGCCAACTCCAATTTAACTGTGTATTGTTTACCAAATTTCTGCAGACAATTCCTTCTTTTAATTATCAGAGAGTATTTTGTTGTGATTATTTAATAGCTGAAATTCCGCTCTCTTAACAGTCATCTGCAGCAACTTTTCACCCCATGTGAGTCAGGAATAAATAGCCCTACATCTCGTGGAACCTTTGAAGAGTACTTAGTGAATCATCAAGTCTTCAACAGTCACTGTGTACTATGCAGAAATTCATACTTAGGGCTAGTAAGCAAGAACAGGGACCAAAAGAAAGATAATAGTTCTAGAGATTTTTGTCTCTGTAACTGAAAATGGTCTTTAATTTTTGGGGCATAAATCTACAGTGTAAATGAAGAACAACATTTTCCCCTTGTTGCACATGGAACTCCCATAATCCCACGGTGGGATAATGTAGCAAAAAATCTGTTCTGTTATTTTGAGGTAGCTGTGAAGGGTGAGGAAAATGTTCCCCTACTACTTTTTAGAAACCAAACCAATATGCATGTGTACGTTAATTTTTTAATCTTCTAATGCACTCAGATGACTCCAAATTAGATTTATCCAAGACATTATTATGTGCTGGATCTCTGTAACTGCTCTGCATGGAGCCTTTATGGTCTATTGGGTAAATAATACACATTTTTAAACTGATGTAAATACTTATATACAAGAGAAATCCTAATGTTTCCAAAGAAGTGTTTATGCTGAGTAAATAACATGCAAATCTGAAATTTTCCTCTTACAAATTTATGCATACTGTATCATATGTTTGCGTTTGTGGGCAAGATTAATGAAAAGCTGCTCTGTTCCTGATACATTATGATATTTTTCAGATGCTTTTAATTTGTTTTAGCTACTAAACACGTCCTCTTTCCTGCTAGATATATTTATGTATTCCAGCAAAGTTAATATTGTGAATGAAAAAAGTACATAAAAAGTTAGACTGACTCAAACCTGCACTTAATTCAATTTTTCAGACCCATGCAGTTTAAGAAATGTGTAACAGCAGCTTCTCATGCAAAGGTATAATAATGAGTCCAGTATTTTAATGTGTTTCTCTCATCAGTTTATGCATCCCAGGGAATTTTGGGATGTGTAGACTTCATTTATGTTGGCTCATGCTGGAAAGCCTTGGCAACTGTCATTTTATAGAAGTAGATGGAGTAGCATTTACACTAATATTTTCTGTTCGTTTTTCTGTAAAATATCAGGGAATTATTTTCATCAGCTTAAAGATCCTTAAGACCTTCTGCATATATGTGACTTTGATTCCTCCTCTGCATTCTGCAGGACTGGCTTATTATAGATATGGCCACTAATGACTTACCTAGACAGAGTTGCAATCCTTCAGTGCACGTGCCCGATTCCTGACTATCATCAGAACATTTTCTCGATTCTATTAAATATTTTTCTTCCCTACTGTCAGTCCTTTGGCTCTTATTTGAGCAATATTTTTCCTTTGTTCATAATATTATCTCATTGTCATTTAACCCTGTTATCCTCTGCCTCTTGAATTTTCACTTTTCGAAGTAAGGCTCATCAAATTCCTCCAGCACTGGCAGCAGCAAACTCTTCAATAGCTTTTTGTTTTCAAAAAGAAACAGAGTTGTTGAAGATGCCGGTTGAGCCAAACCAAAACCTTTTATATGAATACATCGGCTGCAGTCAACCAAGAGAGGGATGATAGCACCCCACCAGACTGAAAAGATTTTGTAACTCTGGTTTAACTTCCCCCTTGCAGGCTCTTCTCTCTTGAAACCTGTACCAGGAGAATCACTGAATGCAACACACAGGCACCACAGATCCATGAATCTGGTCCTCTTTTTTTCTTTCCCTTTTTATAAAGTAAGAATAATTTTGTTGTTTATGGTTTATCAGCATAGTGTTGTTTTCCATTTATTATCAGGATGTTTCCTTCTAAGCCACTATTTACTGTGGCTGATAACTGATTTATTGGAACTTCTCTGGGCTAGACATTTTACCAGGATGATTAACTCACAGATGAGAAATTACACAGTGGTAACATCCAGCTTGTTAAGTATTTGTAAAGATTGTTGTTGAGTAAATAAACATTAATAGCAACCATGTCAATGTCTCCAAAACAATATTCGAGGAAAGTTTATCTAAGATGCAATTGCATTGTGACATAAACTGTGTTCTTAGGAAAAGCAGTATTGCTTAGAATATGATCTAAAAATTTTTTTATATGGTTCCAGGCACTAAGCAGCAACAGACAGAAGTACAGAACTGGGGAAGATAGGCATGTATGAGAGTTTTCAGAATGAAAAACCTGGAACCAACATTCCTCTTCCTGTCAACAGCACAGATATTTCAGGAAATATGACTTGTGCCTGTGTTCCTGTATTTAAATTTCTAATTTTTACCAATTATCTTTTAATTATATGCTTAGTCTGATTTCACAATTATTCTGCACAAACATTTCCTATTGAGTTCAATCAGAGTGTAGATGCTGGGTCAATAACAGGATAGGGGTTATTAGTCACTATTACAGAGACATGCAGACACATTTGCCCATGCAAATAATTGGATATATCCAAATAACTAGTGAGGTTGAAAATTATTGCCATTTGTTTACTCTGAGTGTCATACCATTAGTGTGCATCATTCCAAACAATATGTGAATTGTGCCAAACGAATAACAAAACCTTGCTCCAAGACAAATTGAAAGGCACAAGCAGGTAAATATACAGTACACCACAGAACAAAACAGCATGTTGTCTTCACTGGGGCAGTGCCTCAAGAATGAGTACGTTCTCAGAAATTTTTCAAGAAGAGAAACAGAACTTTGCATACCTTAACTGAAAACCTGGTGCATATTTTCATGATAGTGATAATAACAGTAAAATAAGAGACTTTCAAGAAAAGTTTCGTGATTGTGGATACAAGTTGGACAGAATGAAAATATTTCCTCCATGATGCTAGATCATCCCTCCTCCAAGGCAATCTCACAAAATGATAACAAACCATGATTACAGCATACTCATTAAACTGGGGGATGGATCTGACACAGCTAAGTGGATATAGCAAAAATATTGATATTTCAGAGGTGGCACGCTATCTAAATTTCTGCCTCTCGATGAGTCTAGAGCACAGTAAGACTTGACCTGAGACTAGATATTGAATTCGTGTTTAATGACTGTAAAAATTTGCAATCTAAGCCAAGCTGAAATTAGACAAATATAGTAAGTGCAATTAATTACCTGAGGTCCCATAATCCAGAATTTCCCACTGGATTTGACCAAGTTTCCATCTTGGCAACCCACTAATGCCACATGTAAGCTCGTTAACCCAGACTATCTTCCTAGGTGGGAGAGAGATGAGTTGGTTTAGGGCATGATTAGTTTCATCTATTTGAAACACTGAGTTGAAAAAGAAACAAACTGCTCTGTAGAGTAACCTATTTTCCTCCATTGCTGATAAAAGGAGCCTTGAAGACTAAAATGTCTGGTAGTCCATGTCTATGGTTATGTCTATGCTTGATCAACTAAATCCAGTCCTGAGTATCTTTTCCCATGGTCCAGCTGACTTGTTGAGACGTTATTACTCACCCAGTTTTATCCAATTTTTTCTTTCAAAGAGCTGGTTGCTCTGATGACAAAACAGGCACAGATGGGTCAGGATGAGTTGCCTTGTGATCACTGAAGACTAGAACCTCCTACAACTTCTTCCTGATTCCTGTCATATTTTCTCTCTATTCATCTGATGTTGTTGACATGTCATCACTAGCCCAAATACTATATAAATTTACTCCATTTGCTGGCCCTGTCTTGCTTATGGAGCCTGGTCTGGCGGGCACACTCAAAGCAGCTTTTCCAAGGGATGAAATAAAGGGTTCACTTGACAAAATGAAGCTCTGCATTCTGGTTTCTGCTATCATTAATTATTGTTTTTTTGTTATTCATTACTCTTAAGTACAGAAAATAGAACAGAGAGGTGAGGAACACTGGGCCATAATGTCATTTTTCACGTTCAGTTGGCTCAGTGATGGTTATTCTACACATAATAGAAGTTTCAGTAGGACATATGGAGAAACCCCATCTTTGATTACTTTTACTAGTATTTAATACATTAGCAGTCTCTGGCTACAACATTTCTGTGGGACTTGTGGGCTCAAATCACCTGAGACAGAGAAGGAAACTGAATGCTGATCTTTTACGTGCTGTATGAGAACTCTAAGCATGATTTGGTAGGTTATCTATCTCAGCTACTCTGCTTTCGTACTTGAAGGGGCTGAAGTAGGCACTAGATTTTAGAAAAGTATTTTAGGTAGGAACATTGATGTGCCTGACAAGCTAAGAATTTCCTAATGCCGGTTTAGGTAGTGTATTCCTTTCATAGAATATAATGGGATTCAGTGTACATGTTCTGGGAATTTAGATTCTGCTATGGACCAAACTGGCAAAAGTGTAGGGAAATAGGCATGCAGTACCTATGTTCCTGTAGCTTTGAAATCTCAGAAACATTCTCTTCTGTGCCTTTTAATATTGAAAGTTGGTCATAGTGGGTCCTGCACTCGTAGCCTCCAGATTTATCACAAGTTCTGTGAACCTGGGAAAGAAAATATGGTCATTCACCAGCTTCAGTGAGGTCAAAAGCTGAATAATCCTTTCCTCACTACTTTCCTGCCTTTCTGCCTTCTACCCTGCTTGCCCTTCTGCCTTGCTTCCTTTATTCCTTTTAATTTTGTTTCCAGTGGGGAAACAGGATATTAAAAAAAAAAAAATAAAAAATCAGATTTTATTGACATTTACTTCAAGGAACCCATATATGAGAGTGAATGTCTCATTATCATAACTCAGGAGCTTTCCCAACATATATGATGCATTGGAACATGAGTATCACATGTATTGAGGAAACATGAGCTCTTTTTACTATTGACCTTCATCAACAGCATTTTTAAGGTATTAACACAAAACTGTATCAAAATTACCGTGTCCTTTTTATCAACTCAAACTGCATGTGTTGCCACCTGTTAGAAAAGATCAAGCTCCCGCTGCAGTCAAGGCAAGAATTCTGATCCCATGAAGTGCACTTACATGAATTCCCCCAAAAAGAGAGCATTTGATTAAAAATAAAAATATTGCAATATATTTGTAGAGTACAGTCAATAAAATAAACGATCCATGTAAAAGAGAGAATTCCATGTGTTCCAAACATACTGTATTTTCAAAACAAAGAACACACTTATGACTAATTCATCACCTGTACCATCAGTAGGCCTGAAAGGAAAACAGTGCACCTGCTTATTCTACCAACTTTAGTATTTTTGTGTTCAGGGTATCCATATAAGAAATATTTTGGACATGCGACAGGTTTTCAGTATTTAAGTTTTGTTTTAGGAAAAACTGGATTTTAGTAATATTTATTTTTGGAGTGATCACAACTTTTGCAATAGTGAAACTGTATTTAAGGAAAAGAACAAACTTCCTTTCTAGCTGTTATTTTACATGATGGGAAATTCCTTAGGATCTTAACCTCAAACTTTTCATGCTTGCTTGCAGTCTCTCACTGGAACCTGATCCAAAGCTTTTCTGACGTTTAATTTTCTAAAAAGTTCATTAAAAAGAGAAATTTTTTTGCACATATATTTTCCTTTAAAAATGCAGAGGAATTAAAATGCATGTCATTATATAGGGGTGAGCAGAAAAATGAAGATCAGAAGAAAAAAGTGCAGTAATTTTAATTCACCAGTAGTATACTTTGATAGCTGTAGTCTTCTGACTCATAATTAGAAAAGATTATGGACTGTCCTTCAAGTGTCTTAGTCTGATTTGCAGGTGGAAAATTAGAGACAAGTTTATTTCTGAATAACAGTTCTTATCTCCAAAGTTCAAAATGCAGCTCTTGATTTTGAAATGTGAAGTAATTTTAAAAACCAGGTTTTGCATGTATGAAATTGAGAAGCTGTCCAAATGCCTTCCACAGACTAAGAGAAAAGTAGTTAGCCCACTTCTCCAGCTGGTGAAAAGATCACAATTTCTCACTCAAAATGGAAGGATTTTGTGTTAGCCACTGAAGCTATGCCTAGATATTAGATGATACCAAATACAAACAGAATAGTAACCATTACTAAATCAGCAGTGAAAATATATGACACACTGTAAGGCATAATATGAAGACACTTTGAAGTGCTCCCCGTAAAAAACAGAAGAGAGTGTAGAGTAGGCACATGCCCACCTTGCTCATCATTCACCATTTAGGGTGGCATTATCTACCAAAAGAGGCACCATGCAACATGTCATCTAACTGAAAAGTAGAGTAGCACACCATCCCTATTTCACTGAACCTGCAACAATGTTACAAAAAGACCAGTTAGTTCAAGAGTAGTTTGTGAGTCAGTCAAATATTTTCACTTTTAATAAACCTTCAAATCCTAAATTGGTGTTATATCCACTGGTTCTGAGACATTGCTTCCTGTGGTTGGAAGTGTTTATGCTTCCGTATGACAACTTTCAGGCCTGCCTTCGAGATTCTTCACAAGTCCCCGAACACAATGAGGTCTAACTAACACACTAACACTATTTGATACACACTGTACAATTACTTTTTGTGTCTCTAATGATGCGTAAGCACCCACAAATATACTGTTGATTGAGCCTAGTGCATGGAAATACTGCATTTTGGCTTTATTGCATTGCTCCCTGAAAAAGGGAATCTATCCCTATTCAACGTCTAAAGTAAGACATGCAGTATGCTTTGTTATCAATGATACATGCTAAAATAACAGGTGGGGAGATGTGAGGAAATTTTATCCTTGTTATCTTTACGATGTAAATGATTCTTTTGACAAAACCTCTTCATTTGATGCAATATTAAAAATGTATAACCTGTGAAACCTGTAAAGATTTTTCGGAGAAAAAAAACACAGAAAACACTGAAGAGTATTTTATGTTGTGTACTTTCAGGCTTGTTTGTGCAGTTCTAGACAAACAGTGTAAAAAAAATCTTTTATAAAAATTCTTTGACCATGGTTTTTGCCATGTGAGTGGTCATGGTTGATTGGAAAATCAATGAAGTGCTGTGAGAATTGCACCTCACTGTTGCAGAAAAGCCACACAAAAATCCAACTTTTCACATGAGATGAAGATTGCCTTTGGTTCATTTACTCTCTTAAGGTGCATTAAAATCAAATCTATCACCCCATTTGGCCATCTGTCAATTCTCACTACACGGTAAATGAGTAGACTTTGTTCCTTGATAACCAGAATTGGAGGATGTTTTGTTGTTGTAATAAATGGTTGTAGGCCTTAGAGACAGAAATAAATCAATGCAATTTACAAAGTTGGGGTGAAAATGTTAGATTCGGTTTTCTAAAATACAGAGAATTATGTATGGATGACTTGCAATAAATAAAGCACAGCTTTAACGTCTTACAAAAATAAATAATGAAGATGAAGGAAATTAATGTATAGTCCTTTATTTTGGAACATTTTAAAACACAGAAGTAGTACAGGAGTAAATGGCACAGCAAAAGTGCAACTATCTATACATTTCATTTTAAATTGTCAGGCAAAAAATAAGAGAGTACATTTCCTTCTCCTCTTCACCAAAACTTAGGTTTCCGAGTACAAAATGAACTAACAACCGAAATCACATTTCCTACTGCTTGCTCAGTTATTGTTCTGCTATTTGTCTCCAGAAGAATTATTTTCTAGAACAGAGTACGAATTTCACTGGAAATTTAACTTTTGAGCAGTAGCTTATGTTGAAGAGAAGTGCTTCTGGAAAAGAGCAGTCATGTTGGGCTGGCGCTCCAAGAGTCCAGGTGTTCCAGTCATTAAAAGCCTACTCTCAAGCTCCAATCAGCATACCATCTTTTGCCATACCATCATTTGCACTCACTTCTTTGTTGGATGGCAGAAGTGTTGTAAAACTGAACTATCTTGTAGGTAATTAGCTCCAAAACAAAATGTATGAAAATACAGAGACTAAACATCTGGCAACAGCCATTAACGAAGTCATCAATTCCATATCCCAGCAGACTACATTAGTACAACAAAGTTATTTTCAAGAGAATAAACTGTCAGTTCCCAAACAGTGGTCTGTAGCCACAAATGGTCTTCAGTGGGTTGCAGAACAATACCACCTTTGTACAGCTTTGAATCAAAAGCATGATGGCAAGCATGCATATTTCAAAAGTTTGAGAATCACTGAAATAAACCATCAGTCACAGATTCAAAATAACTGCTGCAATAGTAGATGCAGATTTTTTTCTTTAACCTTAGAAATTGCAGAAAATATTAAAAAATACAGATATTTAGTAATACATGTGAAGAAATTCTTCCATGTAATTACTTCTTTCTTTTTCTTTCTGTGTTTTTAAATCTGAATGGAGGTTTAGGAATTGTTTTGGTTGGAGCACTCAGTTTTGCAAATATGGTTCTGAGTGAAGTAATTCAACAGCACAGATTTTTGAATGTTGTTGACTATACACATACTGCTGAATCCAATGGCTTGTTATGCTAGAGGCTAATGATCTGATATTGTGTATACTTCCCTTATAAAATTGTACAGGTGCAAGTACTGACTCAAGATACTTTCTGCAGAAGCCACAGTGATTGAAGTGTAGCATAGAAGTATATTAGTTCCAGCTTTAGAACTAGTTAACATGCTTTAGAACTAGTTAACATGCTTCCTCCAATCTAGCTGAGATAGCCAGAGTTCAGTAAAGGCAGCTTTTTTTATTTTTCCTTGGAAAGAATTTGCACAATGCCAAGTTCCAGGTGGTCCAATTGTGGCTAGCCTGCCACCCATATGCAAGCTAGCAAGGTAAAAGCAAGCTACAACTTAAGTGTAAGTGTATACCAGCCAGTTCATCCAAATTCAATGGGATTTTCAGTCCAGACCCATTTTGCACACATAGAGGAATGGCTGTAAGTGCTTAGAGTTGTTTTGAGCATGCTTTTATTCTCACATGGCTGAACTACATTCTAATCCTGACTGTGATGATCCTCACAGTACAAAATACTCATGTGCTGATAGTCTCCCAAAAGTTTTTCTGTGTTTCTTGTGGTAGGGGAACAGCTTTGCAGCAGTGAATTTATTGATTAGAAATTCTTGAGTATCTCTGCATAAGGAGCTGAGAACCATGTCCCCAGACATACATGAGTAAATGCAAAAAGGAGTGCACACCAATCCAGATTGATCTACTTTGGAGACAATGTTCCTTAGAAAAGGTGGTGATTACTTGGGCTAGCCAGGTGATCTGTAGCTAGCTTTCAATGCAAGATTTAAAAATGAAAGGCAGCACTAGCCCTTGGTGAAAACCATTTTGAACATCTTTATACCACCCTACTATTCAGTACATCAGCAAGTGATAGAAAAGAGTCCTTGTAACGAAGAAGCAGAAATGTGACATCAAAGCTAAAAAGCAATAGTACAGAGCTTGTTTGGGAATGATGAACCTTGCACTGTTTGCCAGCCTGCCATCGTATTACTTAAACTGTTTCTTTTATTCTTTGGAGAAATAATATTTTCCTTTTAAAAGAAGAAAAAAAGTTTGACCAGCATTCTTCAAGAAATAGCTTTTATTCAGAGTACTCACAGCATTTATTGACAGGAGTTCTGTCAAAAGCAAGACCAATATAAAAAATAATAAAGCGCTGACTTTATTTTATAAAACTAACAGCTATTTTTCTTCTTGCACTTTGGCTCAAATTTTTAACACGATCAGTCTTCCCATTAGTCTAGCACAGGGATGGCAATTTTTTCTATTGCTGCTCTGTCAGCTAGAATAGGGCAGGAAAGAAGCTGTGACCTTATCATTGAACCTACTTTTGCTGTCTATCCAAATCTGGTAAACCTTTCATTCTTTGGAGATTTTTGTCTTTATTTTTTGGTTCAACAAGGACAGCCGGGAGTGGTAAAAAGGCACTACTCTACAGAGGACTCCCCTCCATTTACTTATAGGCCAGTTTTTCTCTTTGCAAGGAAGGCCCATTACAACAGCAGAACAGTTGCAAATGAGAGTCCGTTTGCTCCCAACTTTACCCCTAAGTCTTTAGTTTGTTGCTGATTTCTTTTTCTGTTGGTTCTACTTTCTGCACAGAGCCTGTGCAGAAAGTTACAAGCGGGGTACATCTGTATTGTGGCATAACCTACTTGGCTCCCTGGGAGAAAGCAATGAGTTGCTCACGAGAACTTATATTTAGTGGTCTTAATGTCACAGAAGAAGCAGGCATTACATTTATCACTGCCATCCCTTGACGGTACTCCAGGAAAATGAGGAAAGAAACAGAAAATCAAAGTAGTCTATGTAACCCAGAAAGACACAGAGGGATCCTTTCTACAGAAAACTGTTGTCTAGCTGAAAATGATGGAATGTTTTTCAGGACAGCATTAAAAAACTTATACTGATGGCTTCACAAGGCAACCAGGATTATGTGTAACAAGGATCTCAAATGAGAAGCCAAAACATCCAGTTTTGTATTTCATGGTGGGCAACTCCACTTGCTTCAGTACTTGTGTTATCTTTTCCTGTGGTTGCAACCACACACACACAAAGGAGTACATTCCACTGTGAAGAACATTCCACCTAGCAAGAGTACAAACGAATTAAAAATACTAAAATGACAAGGTGAAAAAAGGAAGTGTCCGTTATAAAGTCTCATTTTAAACTCACAATCATATGACGGAGACGGGAAGTAAAAAAGGTACTGTGATGACTACTGAAAGCAGTTTGGTGTTTCAATAATATGTCATTACATATAATAAATTTTGGAGCACTATGTGAGATGGGTAAAGAAAAAGTTGTCACAAAATTGCTGTTTTCCACTTAACACAACTGCTTAGTTACATATTGAGTGTGTAGTACAAGCATGGCTTTCCAGAAGAAATACTTTTTCCTCATGAAGCCAAAAGTTTGGGTTAGCTGCTGGGATTACCAGGTGGTTGGAGTGATAAGCAAAAAGAAGTGAAATGTTCACAGTACTCATTTCTAGGTTTATGAAGTCATTTTATATCTTTATGCCTTAGTTTTTCTCCACGTGTAATGGAGTAATATAGTCACATCTGCCCTTTTCCAAGCATATTAAACCAATTCGTATATTTTTGAGCACTGTTGCCCAGCCTTTCACAGACTAGAATCCTCTGGGAATTTCCTTTCAAGCAGCATATACAAAATAATCTTTACTTACTGGCTGAATGTCTAGGCAGCGTGGTGATTTGACACTTCACAGTTATTAGTAGTCGTACAGCAAGAGGAAAACAGAGTTTTTGAAAAAGTGTCATTGAGCTCTAGGTGTTGCAAATCTGTGTTGATCATCAGAACCAAAACCCAAGCATGGAACAACTCAGCACAATTAGAAATTATGTCACAGGCGCGATGTGGACATAGCATAGACTGTGTCTAATTTTCCATGTGACAACTTATAGCAGAACAGGTAAGCAGCTGCAGTTTTTCTGACTCTTAATGGAACTTGAGAGCATACAGTGTTGTTAGTACTTGTCTGGAGGATAATATTATTTTTTCAGTCTTACCAGATCTGAACTAACACCTTTATCTATATGCAGTGAGAAATTTTGTCTTTTTATTGAAAATTAAAAATGGCCAAAATATAACTTTTTGAGCTTCCAATTTTTCAAATTGTATTAATTTTTACATTTCTTGGTCACTAAAAGCTAGTGAGGAAAAAGCATCTTCTAACAGCTGCAACATTAATTTTAATTAACAGTAGGATTGACAGCAACATGGGCCTGTTATAGTTCTGTGGGAAGGATGGAGTTGAAATTCTGAAAGAAATGTTCTTTACTTTTGTCATCCACTCTCCTGTAACTTTTGTTGGGTTATGGGTGTGCCTTCATAACTTTTCCTACTTTTATTATTGCACCTGGCATTCAATCCTTTTGTAGATCTACAAGAAAGGCGTCTGCCTGGAATTTCCTAGATGGCTCAATGACAGGCACAAGTAAATGGCAAGGGAGACAGGAACTCACTCTCAGGGGCTGTGTAACTGTATTTGAAAAAGATTATATGCAGTCAAAAACCCAATGCTTAAATAAACACCAGTACTGTTCTTCTGATCTTGTTACCACAATGTTACTGTATGTGTAGGAACTGTGGTTGTCATACAGGCATACTTGTAAACTGGTATGGGAGTGGACACATTGGCATGGTTTTACTCGTCAAAGTTAAAATAAACACAGGACTCTGGCGTCAAGTTCTTTGTGTTTCTCTAGTATTATTGTTTCAAGCGTATTGACAACCCTTACAAATGAAAACGCGCTGAAAAATCATTTGCAGGGCTGTCAGCTTTAAAAAAAATAGATCTGTTCGGAAATGTGGAAACATTTACGATTTCACCTGATGCAGTGTTAATACAGCTGGCAGCATGCCACACAGAAGCTGTATGCCAAGCGCTGCCTTCACCTCTGCGCCTCTGTGAGCTCGGCTGTACCTACAAGAAGGGTACTGTCAGTCAAAGCTGAGGAAAGACAGCAATAACCCTCCAAGGAGAGAGTCTTCCCTGAGGAGACAGGTGAGTGAGACATGAGTCACAACTTCCTTGTAAGAAAACACTTCCATTTTGTTTCACTTTGGGCAAAATACATCTTTTGCCACAGTAAAGGTTTATATTGTGGAAACTGCATTTTCCATAGAACACTTTGATGAAAAATTTCCAACCAGCTTCAGCGGGATGAAAGTTTTCACCTGGTGAACCAGAATATGTAAGAGCGAAGGCCTGTGTGAGCTGGAACCGGGGTAACAACCTGGTGAAGGGACAGCCCAGCTGCAAACGGGGTCCCAGCAAAGCAGTGCCAGTGTGTCAGCCAGCCACCGGCTACGGCACGCTGCACCGCCGTGCAGTCGTGGCATGTCCCATTCAAGGAGCCAAACAGGAGGCAATCTTCATTTCCAAGGTGAGATAAGATGATGAGAAAAGGAAGAGCCAGCTGTTCTCAGCAGCTGTGTGGTACTGGAAAAAACCCACAACACGAGCAGTGGAAGATGACAGTAGGGTCCCCGCTGGCGACACCGTGGGATCATTACAGCTTTTCAGGCAGGCAGTGCCCAGGGAGTGGCAGCCCCTTTCCCGCTCACACATTTGTGAGGATGAAGTAGCAGCTTTCATTCCTCCCTTCTGTGACTTGGCAAGCTGGTATTACAGCTGATGAAAAATGAATCAGGTCCTGGGGATGCAATGAGAACTGACTGTGCTGCACACTTGTTAGTGTTTGTGCTTTACTGCTTGGATACTCTTATTGATGAAGTGAAGTACTGCATACTGTTAAATTATCATTTCATGCTACTTATGATAATAGGCAGAAGAGCATGGCAGCTTATTATTACTTTCGTTTATGACTGATTAGTATGTACTGTTGATAGCATGCGTTCTTTTCTTAAGGAGGGTGGAGAGGTGTGAGATTTCAATTTGAAAGATTTTGTTATGTTCCCTTATAGATTTGGTGTCTGCGAAAAGAAAAGGGAGGAAAGCAAAGAAAAGAGGACTGAGTGAAAGGATAGGGATAGCTGTGTTAGACAAGCTGAGATAATGTCATAATAATAACTGTTTTATGTCTCTATGCATATGGTGCTGAGCAGAATGCAATGAATCCCCTTAACTGTTATGTCTTTATGTGTGCAGTCCCCCTACAGTTAATAATCTATTGTACCTGCTCTTCAAGACACCTGGCTATTGAGTGCATTACTAAATAGCACAATGTGTAGCCATTTAATGAGGCTGAGTAATTCTATTATCTCTTCATACTATTTATTCACCACCTCCATATTTTCCACTTCCACTACAGATAAGGTTAACAAAATTAATTCTGCCATCAGAGGTAGATAATCCTGTCATCTGGGTGTGTGTGACATGCATGTGATTGATAGAAATTCACAGATCCCCATCCTGTGGTTTATATATGACATACTATACTTGAAACAGTCAGAAGACAGCAAAAGAATGACTACAGAAAGAGTCTATAGAATACAGAATACTGTACATTATACAGAATAGCCACAAAATGACATCTTTCCTGCCATAATATTGATTTGCATGAAGAGTGAAAGGAGTTTATCTCCTTTTGACCACATGCAAAACTAAAACTTAGGGCCCGTTGCGCAGAAGGTGAAGACTGTTGTGCCAAAGTAGAAAAGAAAGTGAAAAGCCCCAAAGGCAGACCAAGTGATTTGCATAGATGCTTCAGCAGTACCGCAGATCCACACTGAATGAACCTGGTAAGGGCTGAAACTTAAATTAGACCGAATAACGCGTATTTAAATCATCTTTAATTGTCTTTCACATTTTTTGAACCCTCCCAATGCTGTTCTTCCCTGGTAGCCCATGAAACTCAAAGTTCACAACTGAACCAAATTTTGTGCATTGTGTTGAAATAACTATCGCAGCTGTGTTTAACAGATGTCATATGAAGAGCATAAGCACACACACATTACCGCACAACAACTGCCACAAACCATGTTATCATAATATATGTACCGAACACAGATCACAAAAGTGGAAAGCTGAAGGTCTGGTGAGGGTGAAAAAAAGAATGGCAACCTGATTTTATCTCTAGATTTGGCACGGAGATCTCTGCTATCTACCAGTGTCACTCAGACAACTGAATCTGGTAAACCAAGGCAAGAAAAAAAATGTAAGAGAAAATAATAATATATTGTTGCTGGTATTTTTATGGTATTTCACTAAACTGACCTTTTTGCCATCAGATTTCCACAGTGGGCACAAAACATTGATTCTTGCAGCTGTATACTGTGAATTAATAGAAAAATACTAAATGACAGATAATTTGCGAAAGTGGCAAAGAAAAATAGTGTGTAAAAAATCTCTTGTTGGATCGATTGAAGTTCAGACTTCTGCTGATTTGCCTTAATAGCCATAGCTCTAATACAATTTAAATTAAGTTGCTCATCACACAGATATGGTACAGTCCCTTATCTCCACCCCCAAGTGGGCTGATTTTAGGTGCCAACAAAATGCTGTATGTTAAGACTTACTTTTTTTGCTCAGTAGGCTTTTGCTCAGTGGGATGCAACACTCATCTCCCTTGACCTCTGACACACATTTATAAGCACAGACTGTCTTCCTGAAGTCTGTTATAAGGTGGGGGACCCAGTTGCTTCAGGCGCACAGAGCAATGGTAATATCCCAGAGCCTAAAAATATACACAATTCCCCATCCTCACTGCCCTCCCCCCACAAACAAATCCCCACAAGCCTAAAATCATCACTCATGACATCAGGTTTCTGTTTCTCAATGACAGCTAAAACTCAGGGGCACCAAAACTTTAGAAGTGTCATTGAGAAGTGGCTTCTGCTTTAGCTAACTGAAAAATTACATTGATCCAGAAGAAAGCAACCTGCAAAGCCCACCAGCATGAATCCCTCCTTCTCCTCCAAATCTCAGTGTCTCTTTATTTTACAGTTTCCTTTTTATTTGAGTAGTCTTTGAATTAAAAAGGCCACTGAACTCAAAAAGCTTCTTTCTCTATCTCTCTCTCCCCTTGCTGTCTGTCCTCAAGTGCAATATTGTCCCTCGCAGTGTGTGAGAGGCCGAGAGTTGCATACCCTCATTACAAAATGGGCACGTCAGCACTGCCCATGGAGGAGGCTGCCAGGCTCGGCTGCAGCAATAGGGAAGGACTGGATGGCAGGAATCCTTTGAAATGTGACCTTCTACCGGGGGCCATATTCCTAACAGCGAAACAATTACACCAAAATAACTAGGTCCAGTTGGTTGGCAGACCCTAGGGCATGGTTGCGTGTGGTGTTGTAGAGCAAGAGAGAGTGCTATAAATGAACGATGGAACTGCATACAAGACAGGAAAACATGAGGACTTGCTCTTGATGTACTTGTAGACACTTTGTGTCTTACAATCTTACAAAGTCTGATTAATTAGTATGTATTTATCTAGTCCTCCTGGTAAGAGAGTTTCAGGTCAGCTCCCAACAGAAAGATTTGGACAATTTTGTCTTGCCTGCAACACGACCATCTCAGATTCACATTGAAATGGAAATTATCAAGATCTAATGGCCTTCTGTTTTCTGTGACCTAGCATAAGGGAGATACAAGCATGGAAATAGGTGTGCTCTATGTCACTATTTTGGAGGATTTAATAGGATTCATATATTGCCCTATGAGAAATTTTGGAAGTCAAGAAGTGGATGCTGTAGTTTCCCTCTTCCTACATCGTCAGTAATTATTTCATCAAGAACTCTACTTAGTCATGACCAGCCTCTAGCTGTCCATAAACCATTGCAGCTAAATCCTAATTCAGCCTATTCATGCTCCTTTTACACTCCACCTATTAATCTTTTAAGGAAATGCAAGTAGGAAATGATGTTGCGGAGGCAAGAAATAGAGCATAACAAGCCTCATGTTGCCCAACACTTTCATACTATATATGCAACTGGCTAACCTCAGCTCCTGTTAGAGGTTTTACCGTCTTTGTTCTATCACGCAGCACAGCACCACTAGAAAAACAATCTCAGCACCATCTGGAACAGTGGAGCAAATGCTTCAGTACCACAATGTATGTACAAGTCTACCAAGAAAAAAATATTTAATCAAATTATAGACATACGGAACATAAGCACTCTTAACTTATACATTCCCAAACCTGTCCAGTTACTCTACTTCCAAGAAAATGAAGCCAGGTTTAATGATTTGCCTAAACATTATGCATAGTTTTAGGCACATGATTAGTATTTGTGATCTTGCTGAGTTACAAATAAATTTAAATTTAGGAGCAAATTGAAGTTAATTTCTAAATCTTAGTCTTTTTCTCATCTCAGATGCTGTTCATCCAATCACGGCTGTCCTTAGGAAAATAAAGTACCCATTGTGAAACAATGAAAAAGAGTCTTGGCTAGTCCTTGACCAGAAGGATGATGGTGTACAGAAGTTGAAAAGGAATAACTTCTAGTCAGAGTCAGAGATCAGGAGGACTCTGTGAAAAAAACATTTCTCACCATGGTAACTTTCAGAAAATTGCACTAAAAGAAGTGCACATGAGTTTCCTTTAAACTAAAGAGACACTTATCATGTCTCTCTTACTTAAATTAAGTGAAAATCTGAGATATGCGCAGCATAAATGAGGGAAGCATATGGCCCTTGCTTGGTAATTTAAAGGGTAATTTGGTTAAGAAATTGAGAGTAGTTCAGCCCAGAGTACTATTATGTAATATCAATGCAAAGCAGAACCCTCCCCAGATAATCAGGTTCTTTTTTCTGACACGTTTTATAGTTCATCATTCACTTTCCATATTTCTCACACTTCTTAACTGTGGTTTTAAAATACATTCCACTTTTCAACATAGGAAATAATCCTTTATTTAAAAAAAAAGGATGAGATACAAGTGACTAGTCTATAAAAAGGAAAGATGTTTAAGTTTTTTCTGTTCAGTTTTGATCAAGAAATAATTCAAGGAAGGAAGAAACAGTCCTCATTCAAAAAAATCAGTTTGAGTTTTATTATTTTGTACATACCCACTAGGGAATAGATTCAACAGCTTTCACAACATAGGATTTTTGCCTGCGAAAAACTAGTATGTGCTGCTCAAGAGAAGTCAGTAAGAGCTCACTGGGATCTCTTTAAAATCCTTCTCCAAAAGGGGCAGACCAAAGACTTTTCTGTAGTAAATGAAAAATTGTGTGAGTTGCTTCTGTTCTATGCCTGCTTGCTCTAAGCTTTTAACTAGAAATACATATACTTGACTTCCCAGTGAAAATTTAGTCAAGACTGGTGTGTATCTGTGTGTTTTCTGATGAGCACTGTTGGACTTAATAAAACTCTGACTTCAGAGATAACTGTAGTGCATCCAGAAAGATATTACCTTCTCACTTGGGTCAGTGTGATTTCTATTTTATTTTTTGTTATATGCTTACAACCAGTGGAAATAAAAAGAAATTAATGCCTCTTGGTGTTGTACACTTAATGATATAGACCTAGTTCAGCAAAATCTTCAATTACTTGCATAACTACAAGATCTTATGTAGTTCCAAGGAAACCATGTATTTAAATGTTCAATTCAGGCAAGAACCTTGTATCACCTAAAAGGATTTTGTACTTCACTGGATAACCCATGATTTAGTAAATTAAGTCAGTGCATGCTTAAATCTCTTTCTTTTGGTCAAATTGTGCAAATATGTGCAAGCACACTTAAATTCAGTACACATTTTAGTGACTTACTGAATTTGGGTCAAGACATGCAAATTTACACAAGAATTTCTAACTTAAGACAGGTTTATTCTGCTGTCTTCAGAAAAAGCTGGGGCTTTGTGAAGCTGAATTTATGCTTCACTGATGTAACTAGGCACTTCTAAGGAAATCAGTGATTTTACTTCAGTGTTATGTTGCCATTAAGTCAGAATCAGCCCCAAAATATATCTCAGATTCCTGTATGCGCATGAACACAGAGAAGCAAACTTCTACAGTAGGAACCCCGCATGCTGTTCCCAAGGGATTTTCCTGTCCGGAAACAGGAAGAATATTTGCCATATGCAGATATAAGGCAACTTCTCTCTAATTTTTTAAAGAAAAAAGAAAAGAATCTATTTATTATTTCAGAATTAAAACCATCCAGAGTTATTTCACGGAAAAAATCGTAAGCTAGTTAAGAGTTAAAAGGTATGGATCGTAACCTTTGAAACTTTCCCCAAAGCTGCACAACTACTGATGGGGTGACATGAAAAGCCATTTCTCTTATAATGAGATACCAAGCAGATCTGTCTTCTTTTAAAACCTGGCATTTAAAAATACATTTACTTCTATTATGTACTGGCCTAACCTGCACAAGCTATTTCTTGTGACATATTACCAGAGCAGATGTTTTAGACAACCTACTGGCATAACTGCAAAGAATGAACAATGTTTTTTGTTTTTCTTTTTTAATTTTGACAAACCATTGCAAAAGTTTCTTTTCCAGTGTTTTAACACAGGTTTATCCAAGGGTTTCTTTATGTAAATTGCCTATTATTTTTCCCCTACTGTGCAACCAAGTAGTGTAATATGAAGAAATGGGGACAAAATGGACACCCTGATGACTTTTTTTCACAGGACATCTGCTCACCTTACCCAAATCTTTGGCAGCCAATTTGTCTAAGACCATATGGATGAGATCACATCGAACAGAACTGGCGGGAGCGAAGAATGCAGAGGAAAAAGCAGGGGCTAGAAATGAACAAGAAATGATAAGAAAGATATGAGTTTGAGAACATTCGTTTTAAAGAAACAACACCCACCACCACCACACACCATCCCCACCCCACCCCCCCCGAGGAAAAGATTACTTACAGGAAATAAGAAACAAAATAGTTATCATTTCATGATTTTTAGTTATTGCATATGAACTCCAGTTGAAAATTTCACGTTGTTACTAAATAACAAGCTACTTTGTTCAGAGCAGCTATTGCAGTCTCTCTACTGTCCTGACCTTTCCTATAGCTTAATAACAGGATCTCAAACTGAATCTGTTTAATATTTCATTAAAATGTTTAAAATATAAATACAGAGCTTTGTGTTACAGAATATGTTTGTACATTTTTACTAAGAGATGGTATATTTCTGTATTCATGAAGAAATGACCTTCAGGATTCTCAGGAAGGTCTTCTCTGTTTTATACCATCCTATCCCATTTTATTAGTTTTTTTTCAGGCTGTATGGAAATATGAAATTCATCTCATCATCTCTAACAAATGTATTATCAATCAGGGAGATGCAAAATCATCTAATGTTTATATTAGGTTGCTGGCACAAGCAATCACCCGTAATGACTTAGTAATGCCACAGTAAGCTGTGCATATGCTCAAGTATTTTCATTTGTCTTTCTGATATTCACCTTTACATGGTTATGGGCCCAATCTTTTGGATAGCTATGTGGGTTCTTAAACTGAAACAACTTTGACTTCCATGGCCTAGTTGCAAACTTAAAGCTAAGCATGTGCATCACTGTTTGTAGAAGCAGAACATGCCTTTGTTTAAGCTGTAGAATAGATGTTAACAGCTGTGTAAAAGAAGAACAATCAAGCAATGTTTTGACAGAAAAGGTAGGAGTTGCCAGGCAGGAGTAATGAATACATCAATACAGAGGTCTCAGATTCCCAGTGAAGTCAGGATCGGATTGTTGGTAGGGCACAAAAAATGTCAGATGATTTGACATTGTTTTGCAGGTAATTAAATAGTACAAAGTCATGTTACATCACTTTGCATTTGCTTTTTCATTAAAACTGATGCAAGTTACCAACACTCAGCTGCTGTGCAGCCCTGAGTTAAGCTGCAGTAATGTCTTTGTCTGTCTGATGCCTGAAACAAAGCTCTTGATTTTGGATGAAAGAAAATCTAAAGTTCTCAGAGCAGAAACTACCTACCAAGGCATGTGGCTTTGTTGTATAAATACACTGTTGCTACTACGAAGGTCACCTGTTACACAGATTGGACAACTGAACAATTTGATATTCAAAGACTGGCCAATATAAATGCCCAATATGCTATATAATTAAAGGAATGTACTGGAAGATTTCCCATAAGCAACTGTGATGGTGGCCTGGTTTACCAGACAAGATAGGTAGGGAGGCCTGTTTTCTGAGCTGATTTTCTGATTCATGATACTTTATGAAGAAAAGCAGAAAAATGGATGATGTTTCACGCTTCTCACCTTTGTACTTATTTCAACTGTTTCTCAGCCATTTTTCTCAAATCTGCTTTCACACTTATTAAAATCAGCAGAAATTAATAGCAGAGGGAGATGTCTCTGATGCAGGTCTGCTCTTTTACAAAAATGATCAAAGACGGGAGTCTGTTGCCAAGGTAGAAATACTGTTTCAGTATTCAGCATCCAAGCCTCTTTTGGCCAATACCCCCTTTTTCTTGCATGTTCAGTGTTATGACAGCATCTTTCTTGGGGCTGGCTCAGGCCAAGCTTCCACAGACTTCAGCAGCAGGGCCAGCTTAAGCTCTTTCTGCCCCCTTTTCTCCCCTTGCCTCTCATCTTTTGTTCCTTCACTGCTCCCCCCATTAGGGGAGCATAGCTGGGAGGCCATGGGTGAGCCAATGAAGAAACTGAAACAAATGAAAACTACCCTGTTATTTTTAACAGATACTAATTCTCTGACATGGCTCACTGCGGAGCCTCACAAACAGTTATTCTGACACAACTGAGGAGGCATGTGGGGCCAGAAATGAGCAGCTGAAAGTGGGGTGTCCACTCTGCTGAGCTGGTGTTAATGCTGACAGAAATGACCCTTGAAAAAGGCTTTCTTCTCTGCCTGTCCCAATGTATCCTCCCCTGTTCTCATACCCAAAGCAGTGCTCAGGAAAAGCTCCTCTTCACAAACCACTTGAATTCTGGAGTAACACTGCATTTGCCTTTGTTCTTCAGTAAAAATATTCACTTAACTATCTTTTAGAGCTATCTGAAAAGGACTGTGAAGAAATCTTTTAAATTCAGTTTATACGAAAATACTTCAGGAGAATCAAACAACAATTAGAGTTATGCCAGGGCTGTCTTTGATTTATTGTTTAGCTTAATATAATTTGGTAAAGTTGATGCAACAGTGGAAAAAAAGGCAGTTTTCTTGTCTAGGCTTCATAAATGTTCATTACGTATATTGCAAACATAGGTTTAGATGACTGTATAGTCAATACGGCTGGCAGAGTATGACATAAGAAACTGTGCTTTTTCTAATAACAAAAAGTTCCTTTAACCAAATACAGTATGTTATGCACACTATACATGATCAAATGAGCAAACAGGGCATATGTTCCCAACAGTGGGATGCCTGCTAATAAAACAAACAGACAGGAGAATATCACAAATAACCAGTCTAGCTGTAGGAGAAACTTAGGCTAAACAGCGTTTTGGGCAACTACAACGGAGGGGATTGCAACAGCTGTTTTCAGACTGGAAAAGTTTTTGTTATTTTCAGAAATTCACAGAGGGTGTACAAGTGAAATGTACTAAACCTTATGGCAGCTTTGACTCCTTTTCATCTATGCACATTAAATATTAAAGGAAAATTTAGGAAACAAAATAGCACATTAGTTAATTAGTTGGAGGTGTTTCTCCTTTCTTCCACAAAGAATAATTTCTGAAAGCTGCAATCCTAATGATGAAGTGCTCACATTCTTAAAAAGAGAGTGGTACAGGATGCATTATACTTATATAGCACAAATAGATTAAGTGAGAGAAAAACAAAACACCTCCAGACATTCCATGCAAAATAAATACAGGACTGGTGTGTTCAGCAGGTCTTTTGAACATAGAAATCGTTTCACTGCATAACTAGTTATGATGGTAGGAAACAGAAACTCCTTTTTCCCCTCAAACACTCATTTTATAGCCCCAAAATACCCTAATGAAAACAGTTTTGAGCCAAATTTTACATTCCTTAGATCTTCAGCACTAAATAATTATACATTTCAGAAATACAGACGGATCATAGGGGCAAAAACTTGCTGGTGTCAGTGGGAGCTCCCCTATTTGCTTGAAAACACTCAAGACAAGCAGACACTTCATGAATTTTAAAAGTGTGAAATTCAGCTCCCACACACCTCAACTCCTTCAAGGACAACATGCTTTTGAAGACCATTATGTTCCACCTTCTTCTTTCATCGTACAGATGCCAATTTTGCCTCCTCATACCTCCCTGCTACATCTGCAATCCTCACTTGTTTGTAGTAAAAAGGCCAATTGTTTATGCTAATATTTTCTGTAATGAGTTTAAACCTGTTAAAACCAATAAGTTCTTCTCTAGTTGCACTCCGTGGCTCACTAGTCATGGTTTTTCTACTGTTAAGGTGAACCCACTGATGCAATTCCTGGAAGAGGTCAGAATGGTTCAAAATGCAGTAATTGAGAAGGTATTTCTGTCAAGCATTCACCTCATCAACCAAGACGTGGACAGAATTTAACTGATCTGCATAAAGTTGTTTTGGAAAGCATCTGCCCATTCTGTGCAGGAAGGTCAGCGAGGTCTTAGGGAACAACCTACAACTCTGCCAAGAACACAGCTACTGATGCTGGACACCAAGAAAGCATAAGCAGAATGACAAGAGCTGTTGGTGAAATACAATTGACTGAAATATCTGAAATTTGGTATAAATTGTATGTGAATAAAAAAGATCATTTGGAGGGATGGGGAGAAGAGGAGGTTGACCATTACTTTCGAAATATTTTTGAAGGTTCAGAGCAGTGGTTTTCCATAAAGGTAACTTTTTGCCCCCTCATACTGTTCTAGCAAAGAATTCAAACTACAAAACAGTTTCTGAAACTGGCAACCAGATTTTCTTCCTAGAAGAAAAGCAGCTATAGCATTTGTCAGGTCCATGCCAGATTTTTGTCACTTTTGGTTGCCAGTGTTGGAATATGTTTTCATTAAATGATTTTTCATAACAGTAGAAACTATTGCTGTGGTTAGAAGAAACGAGAAGGAAGATAGATAGATAGATAGATAGATAGATAGATAGATAGATAGATAGATAGATAGATAGATAGATAGATAGATAGATAGATAGGCAGGTAGGCAGGTAGGCAGGCAGGCAGGCAGGCAGGCAGGCAGGCAGGCAGGCAGGCAGGTGGAAGTGTTATTTGGTAAGCATATAAACAGACTGTATTGTCTCTTGGTTCCTGCCAACCTACAGCTGGAAACTGGTTATTAATACCGCATGGAGAAAAGCTGCTGAGTGTTTGAATATACTCTATCTGATATGAAGAGGCTATAAAGCTGGACTTTTCATATCTTAGACGACTAACCAATAAAACGGTAGAGAGGGCTGCATAACAAAAGACCCGAATTTAGGCTACTGGAGAAGACTTTAACCTTCTCTCCACCTACATGCAAGCATGTGACTATCAGGCTTCCTCAGCTCATCTGGGTCCACTTTGTTTGGGTTTGGGTTTGTTGTGTTTTTTTTTTTGAGTGGGGTGAGGGAGAGAAATGTCTGGTTTGTGTAGAATTTATCAAAACAGAAATATCACAGCAAAGTTTCCTCTTGTTTTCTGTAGTCAGGAGAGCTGCCAAAAATGAGCCGACACAAGTACAGCACTGTCTTCTCCCTACATATGTCTTGGATCATGAAGCATAGCAGCATTTAAGCTTCAGAATGGTGCTTGAAGAGCATGCTACATGGTGACCTGAGTATGTAAGTAGGATGACTTAATTTTAGTGCATATGCATGCATATCTTTCCTCCCTTGTGAGCAGTTTTTCATTAAGTTCTTATTATTTATACATTGTTTTCCATTGCTTAGGGAGATTTTTCTGTAATCTGCCTCACACTCTGAAGAATTTTAAAATAACTTTCTGTCCATTAAGTAATTGGCTTAATGCAAGAAATAGAGAATGAAAGAAAGCATGTGTACAGGAGACTGCTAATTTTTTTGCTTTTTAAATTCAGACAACAATCTTTCCTGGCCCCATTGCTGTTTAAAAGCTTTTGATGATTTTTGGCTAGAAAACAAAACAAAAGCAACAAAGAAGCACAGAAGAGCTATGCAATATGTTTTAAGCTAATGGAGCATCCCCAGGAAGCTTGTTCTGAATAGACTCCCCATAGAGGCAGCAGCAGGGATGGGGAGAATCTCTGTCCATCTCACCATAGTCAGTTGTGTTTACATGATAGATGGTTTGATGATAAGCTGAAGAAGGATGCTTTTGACCAATTATGTGGTATTAGTTCTGTATATGATCATAAAGGCTCGGTTTTATTCCAAAGGAAATGGCAGAACCCAGAACAAAACATCTGGGTTTTTTTTTCAAAATTCATAGCAGACACGACCTTACCACTTTATTCATGTTCAATATTACTTAACTCCTGTAAACCAGTGGAATTTTATGTATAGTGAGTTAGCCAAAAGCTTGCACAATAGAAAACTAGCTCTTCTGGAAAGAGGTATTTCTGCCATAGTCCTATATTAACGTACCTCCCTTACTATCCAAAGCGTAACTGAACATTGAGAACATCTATATGGGGGAGGTGTTATGTCACAGACAGCTCAAGCCTTTGTGTAACTGCCTAGCTTCCACATTAATGAAGTATTTGCCAAGACATAGTAAGAGTTTAGGTCCTCAGCAATCACTTGCATGAACACATTCTCAGTTTTTTCAACCAACTCATTGCATCTTCATTGTATTAAGACCATCAAATGCAATAAAACTTCTTGCAGAATCTGGACACAGTATTTTTCTATCTGGATGCTATGTTTGAAGGTTTTTCTATACAGTATTAATCAAAATGAATATACTACAAATAGGAGAAGGACATGAATATATGGGGTCATGAACACTGGTATAGAGCTCCTGAGTGTAGAAAATACAAAACACAATTTGTTGTTATTTTAGGTGTTATAAGAGAGAACAAGAAAACAGGATGTAATGACTATAAAAGCCATTTGGGAATTTTCCAACAGAATATTTTTATCTGAAAATACAGATTTAATGGGGTTACAGAACATGTTGTTTCAATGATAATTTCATCAAATACTCTGATACTCTCATTTACATTCAGAATAAACAAGATGGTAAGAAACAACAACAGAGTCGTTTAGTCTTCGGAGTCTGCTCTCCATAAAATGCCATTGGAGGTGGACTTTTAAGAATGGTAAGTCAGAGCAACAGCTTAGCACGTGTGCTTTGAAGACCTCGTCATCTCTTTCCCAAGAACAGATTAACAAACAAACCAGAGAAAAAGGCAAAGTTGGAGTCACAGTCAGAAGCCTCCAGTCGTCCTGTGCAACAGGCAAGTATCCTAACCCCACTTATGGGGTCTGTCCCATTCTAAGCCCAGTTCCTAGTTAGCTATTCAAATTATTTTATTGGATTAAATTGTTAGACAACCATTTCCAGAACACATCAATAGGTTGGATTTAAGTCAGTTGCTTGGGAAATGAAAGGCTAAGGGTCAAGCCTTTGGCTTCAACAAGGAAAACTAGTGTGACATCCGCAGTTTTGGCTGGTTGTTCAAGCCTTTCACCTTCCAAAATGACTTTTGAAACCTTTTGCCTTCTACTCAACAAGGAAAAATACTGAAATTTTGTAGTAATTTTTTTCCCCTTGCTTACCTCTCCTGTCTACCCTAAGTTTTTACTAAGAAGAAAAATGCAAAAAGCTTATCTTTTCTATGTAGGGATACAGCAGACTTTTATGAAAGTATATTTTTTAGCTTGACAACTGATAGTACAATGCATGACTCTGTATGTGTGTGTGTGTATCTGTAGAACTGAAGGATGTAGGAACTGAAAGGATTATTTTAATGAACAGTTTCTTGCATTTACAATTCTTTACAAAACAACCAGACAACGAAACACCAGGGAGAGTGTGGACTGAATAAAGTTTCCATTGTACTCAGTTACAAAAAGTCTAGAGTAAGAATAGTCACAGAAGAAAGTCACGTCAAAGAATGTAAGAGACACAATAGATAAAACAGTGAATTGTACTGATAAGAAAAAGTGAAATATTGTCTTCCTTGTAGTAAGTAGCAAGCGAGACTGAGACCAAAATCTTGCATGTATTAAGACTCTAGAATCGAGCCTTCCAAATTTTAAAGACTAATTCTACCACTTAAAATTCTAATTAAATTCTGAAATCCAGAAAAGAATAGAAATGTAAACCTAATAGTAAATTGGGGCCTGGAAAGTCTTCCAGAAGGAATATGTGCACTTTACAGTAATATAAAGAGTATAACCTTACACAGTGTGGGAATCTTGTATCTCTGGATACAATGATTGCAAGACACTGCCACTGGACCATCTAGCCACTATGCAACACTGCACAATTGTGGTCACAGTCTCTGTCTGGCTGTGGGCACTATAAATTAACGGTGAAGTGCACAGAGAATTTTTAGAAGATCTTTACAGACAAAAATTCTTTCAAACCTTTTAAATAGAAATTAGTTAATATCCCAAAGTATAGAAGTTTGCATCCTGTCCAAAATACTCTTTTTTTACTCAATTAACTGTGGATGTTCTCATTACAAAGATAAAATGTCATCTCTTTTTCAAAGGCTCTTAAACTCTTGAGTGCACTGATATTTCGTGACAGACAGTTCCACAGGTTAATTACAAACAGTCTAAAAGTATATTGCTTTTCTATTTCTTCAATTGGTTTTGTTATTGTATTATTAGAGGGTAAACAGGAGTTCTTTATTGACCTTCTCAGCAACTTTTATTGTTTTATCTAAATCAAATATATTCCTGCTGATGTGTCTATTTGTCTTTTTTTTATTTATTTAAATTAAACAGCCCAAATTATTTCGGTTTCTTCAGCCACTTAGAATTTGCTTGTAGTCTGTAACCAATTTCATCACCTGTCTTTGAATACTTTTCGTTTCTCTACAAACATAATAAAATGAGCAAGATACTGGTACTATTAAACTCAGCATGGGTTCATGACATTTTGCCTTGAAGGCCAAATTTCAGCCAGTGAGACAAGTAAGCAGAAGGCTCCAGGAAGAACTTACTGTGTACTTTCAGTACTTAAACAGGGCTTATGAGAAAGATGAGGACAAACATTTTAGCAGGGCCTGTTGCAATAGGACAAGGCATAAAGATTTTAAAGTAAAAGAGTGTGGATTCAGACTAGATATAAGGAAGACATTTTTTGCCATGAGGGTAGTGAAACACTGGAACAGGTTGCCCAGAGAGGTGGTAGATGCCCCATCCCTGGAAACATTCAAGGTCAGGTTGGATGGGGCTCTGAGCAACCAGGTCTAGTTGAAGATGTCTCTGCTCGTTGAAGGTGGGTTGGACTAGGTGGCCTGTAAAGGTCCTTTCCAACCCAAACTATTCTATGATTCTGTGATTCCGTGACTTTATGATTCTATGACACTATTTACTGTTAGCATTATAATATCTTGGCATTATAAGATCTTCTAGGACTTTCTTCCACCCCATTTCTCAGGCCATTAATCCTTTTCAGCTGTAAGACATTGTCATTAAGCTTCATCATCTTTTTTAGGATATTTTTAGAACCCATCAGTGAGAACAAATAAGGTAAACAATCCCCTCCACTAAACATAATTTTGCATTTCTCAAAATTAACATGACTTCATACCTGCTTCCCCAACATTAGTATATTTTTCTGAAGTTTTCTGTGTTTATTTGGGAACCATGACCCCACTTTATTTTCTGCCTTTTTTTTTCCATGTTCACTCAGAAATGTATTTCAAATGTTCCAAATAGAATATTTATCCTAAATTTTGGGTTTACATCCTTTACCCAAAGCAAGATTTGCCTAATTATCTAATGGCTCTTTGCCCTAAAAGCTTAAGTAATGTCCAGAAGCCTACATTTTAATATGTAAATTTTTTTCCAAAATAATTTAATAGTAAAAGAATCTATATGGTCAAATTTAACTGAAAATACATGACTTTTATCTGCAAATACTACATGGATTTGTACTCAGGTTATTATACAGGTGGGCATTTTGTAATTCTGTTTGGATAAGTATACTGGTTTTAGCTGGGATAGAGTCAATTTTCTTCATAGTATTTCCTATGGCAAGAGGGAGTTTTTCCAGGGTTGCTGTTGATTGAGGCATTGGTCTACTGGTGGCAAGTGACTGATTTTTGCATCGCTTCATCCTGTTTGTTTTGTTTTGTCTTTTCCTCTTTTACTTATTAAAACATCTGTAACTCAACCCATGAATTTTCTCACTTCCGCCCTTACAATTCTCCCATTCCACTGAGGAGGGAAAAAGAGAGCAGCTGTGTGTTATTTAGCTGCCTACCAGGGTTAACGTACAATACTAAGCATTACAGAAAATCCCACCAAACTTGTAAACAGCAAGTTACAGATAAAAAAGTGGGCACACTGCCTATCAATGGTTGTCAAGTAGGGTTGCTTCTCATTTGTAAGGGTTTTAGCACCTTCAAGGACTTCGGCAATCTTTAGAATAACCAAATAAAATAACTGTTGTCTCTATTTTATGGAAAGAAATGAGGCAGAGATGTTATGGCAAAGATTTTCAAGGGCGAGCAAAAGCATCAATTATCACTGTATCTGGGTTTCAACTCTCTCTGAAATGGACTTTTTTAAAGGATAGTGCTTAAAATCTGTCCTCAAAGCCTAAGCCATCCAGTATTCACTAATGACTGGAAATTTTGGATGGCTGACCTGCAGACCTGTTATGGGAGTTCTGATCTTATTGTCTTCAGTTGCATGGTACTACATGCTGTCTCAGTCATGTTGCTACCATTTTATGAAGGGACTTCATGGTTCCAAGTGGGTCTTCAGAGAGGTCCTCACTTGCTGGAAAAGCAGTGGGGGTTACCTGGCCAGACCAAGATGCTTCCTTACTCTTTACACCCACAAGCCACCCCACTTCTCTGTTTTCCCTTTTCTTTTTCTCTTTCCTGTTGCTTAGTATTACCTACACAATTAGGATGAGCAGGTCATCAAAGCATGTGTGGCAACAACTGCATGTTTATCTATGTGTTTATGTATGTACTTAAAAAGCAAAGTTGTCCCATAGATGCCTTCCGTGCTTGTCTATTTATAATGTATGTGTGTAAAATAATGTATTTTAAACAGACAGTATAAGATACGATTTCCTATGAAAGATAATAATCAAAACTTTACTGAGTGGACTGTACTTGGTTTTTTCATAAGAAAACTAATTTGCACAATACCACTAAGTTGCCTGTTGTGCATTAAAGTGGAGACTGTAGAAGACTGTCAGATATTACACAAAATATCCTCTGGAATCAATAAACGGTGCCTGAAAATCAATGGCAGGATATTGCCCTCAGGGTAAATCTTCACCTGATAACAATGGTCTCATCACTCACTGGGGGCAACTCTGCTCATGAGTGGTGAGGTAACTGCTATAGCAGTGAGATAAATTCCACATATTCGTATCTCTCAGGAAGATGTTTCACACATAACTGAGCTATGGAATCCTGTCTCTGCACTGTAAACAATACATGAAGTAATACAAACGTAACCTAGAATCCACATTGGAGTAGGAAAATTGTCAGGTAAAACTGCAACCTAATTTATTTTATATACTATAATGTATTCTGAGAACAAGAGGTTTCTGGAGTCGTTCATTATATGAGGACTAGTCACCCAAGACCATGTGAAGGCAATTGGTTATGGATTCCTGGTAGCTGAATTACAATCTCAAAATTTTAAAAGTGACTATAACACTGAAGTTATATTGTCTGATCATATGAATTATTTGCACAGTGTTTTAACTACATAGCCCAGGTTCTCAAATGGTTGCAAAAAGTTCACATTATTAAATTTTAAAGAATTGCATGGACTTAATGAAAAAGGAGAAGCTAGAAACAAATATTGAATGCGTATATTTAAATTAAAGCAAAATCTCAGGTAAGCTATGCATTTGGAACTTGTATTAGGCTAACTTTGAATAATAGGACCATAAAACCTGTGCAACTGCAATGCAAGCAATAAAATGCGAGCATAAGTTTAGTGTTCACTGTTCTATAGTTAAAATTATTGTTAGCCTAACACGTGCATATTAGAATGAAAGAAGTTCACTCTTCTCATTGTCTGAAGCTTCTCATACTTCATAATGTCACAGTTTATGTATATTGCACAGTTAGAACAGAGGATGGGGGGCAGAATAGTCCAGGCTTAGCTTTGCCATTGGCTTACTGAAGGTACCTGTGTCTTGATTTATCCATGAATAAGATGCAAATAATTTTCAGCAATTAGTTCCTTCTTATATTAAATACTACAAATTTTCTTGATTGCTTTGAGTTTTTTGGATGAAAAGTGATAGCTGACAAATATTAGTGTGTGCTTTACTGGCTATTTGAAAACACAACAAAATATTTTCAGGGCTTTGTTAAAGGCTTTGAGTTCTGAAGATAAGATGAGGGAAAGGAGTAGGAGCCGAGGGGAAGAGAGGAGAAAAGTTTATAAAATTCATGGTGTTCGGGTGTTATCCTTGTCTGCAGCATCAACTGAAAGCTGTAAAACTGTGTTCCAACTCTGAACTTTTGAAGAGAGTGAAGAATGAAAATTTTGCTTTGGCTTGGGCGGGGTTGCTAGTATCTTGTTCTTGTTCTTTATCAAAATTTTCTAAAGGAAATTGAAACTGGCATAGAGCCACACTTTGGTGAAGCCCCGTTCAGTAGTTTCAGACATTCACTTTCTCTCCAACAAAGGACCAATGTATCATCTCTGGGTTTGTACATAATAACTGTGACTAGAATTAAGGGTTTGAGTTGATTCTTTAGAAAACTAGGTACCAGCTGCAAATGTCAAACCACCGTCGCTCTGTGGAAGCTGAAACTCTGTAGTCTGAAGAAGTCTGGAGGCAAAGAGCAATTAATAATTCCTGAATATGACAGGATTAAGAGATTGGTTAACATAATGTCCATGTACTACAAAATAAATGAGATTACCAAACATTTAGAGAAGGCATTCTTTCATTAAGAGAATGATGAAGTCAGACTAAATTATTTATGTAAAAACCCCCTAAATACCCTCATCGTAGAATCACAGAATCATAGAATCATAGAAAGTTTTGGGTTTGAAGGGACCCCTAGAGGTCATCTAGTCCAACCCCCCTGCAGCGAGCAGGAACACCGCTAACTAGATCAGGTTGCTCAGAGCCCTGTCCAACCTGGTCT
>Ga0065711_1003671_pt1 | contig 34623 bp, 20 predicted proteins | sample Hoacrofraction12_FD_59098 | JGI IMG/M metagenome (GOLD analysis project Ga0065711, IMG submission 59098) | Hoatzin crop microbial communities from Cojedes, Venezuela - Epithelial fraction 12 v2 (version 2) | ecosystem: Host-associated > Birds > Digestive system > Esophagus > Crop | place... | reverse complement strand
TGGGTTTGATTATTAACAAATTCTAAGACATAGGATCTGAGGTATGGAAATGACCGCAGTGCCACATGCAAATACAAGCCTAATTCCTGCACAGTAACATTATCATGTCGTAAGTCGACATCGTACAGTACAGCAAAGTCATCATCCTGATCCTTTTTCCAGAGGTAATGAACAGCACCACAGGGAAAACATAGTGCAAGTACGGATGCAAAAACCACAGCCATCTGATCAAAGTCAGAAACATTTTTACTGGCGACTATTTAACTAACACAGTAAATGCTTACAACAAATTATAACAAAATCTAAGAAAGCTGTTTTAACACCCGCTGCTCACCCCTGCTGTTATCCCTACCCCACGCTTGGGCGCCAAATTAATGTTCTGGTTTGGCTGCAGCCGGCAACAAAAGCGCCACGCGGCCGCCCCTCCCCCTGCCGCGGTGCGGAGGAGAATGGAAAGAAAGAGGCAGAAACTGGTGGGTCGGGATAAGGGCAGTTTAACAGAACAGTAAACAAAGGGAACAGCAACAACAACGATACAGATAAGAGGAAAACACAAAACAAATCCGCCCTCCACACCACCTTGAGCTCCCCAGCCGAGAGTGAGTTCTCGCCCCCACCGGAACCCAGCATGGTGGCACATGGTATGGAATACCCGGCTCTGTTTGGCCACGTGGGGTCAGCCCGTCTGGGTGTGTCCCTTCCTGGATTCCGGTGAAAATTAACCCTGTCCTGGCCGAACTCAGGACAGGAATATTCAGCAAATACCTTCTGTTTGGTGCTATCGTTTTGTGCAGGCCAGCGAAGGAGTGCAGTTGAGGGTTGTTCACTGTGGGAGTCTCTTGAAATGGCCAGTTTGTAGATGAGCTGACTCTTTCCTCTCTATCCCCAAGAGATGATGTGAGGAGGAAGCACCCTTCTGGAACAGAATAGGGAGAGCCTGGAGAAAGCTGCTCATCTCTCTAGGGTTTATGTGTCCGTTGGCTGTTCCCGCAGCCAAGCTGTACAGCAGAACTACTTTTATTTTACCATTTCTGTGCTCCCAAGAGAACTTTGTGTTGGGCATACAGGTTCTTTTCTATTTTAAGGTATCTCAGCAGCTATCCCATCAGATGCTCGTTGTTTCTCTGCACTACTTCTCACTCGTTTGTTGAACTTCACTCCGAGTGTCTGGAAAATTACAGATTCTGTCAAGCAGATGAGCTGTTGTTTGGTTAAACTGGAGAGGCACTAATGAGTGTGCAGTCAGCCTTCTGTTCAGTCACACCAGGTGACTGTGGAGGTGCCAGGGACCATAGGTCAGATGGAAGAGACTCTGGGTGTCCTGCTTCCTACTTTTGAGCTTTCAGATGCTGTCCTCATACACCGGGGTGAGGGTTGAGAACGGAGCACAAATAAACCAATATATTTTGACTTTTGATACCAGATAAAAAGTGTTTGAAAACTGGGTACTAATTAGCCCCCAATGATGGAATTTTATTGCCTTGTGTACAAATGTAGATACTGGGCTTAAGGGTTTTTCCAGGTTTTGTCACCAGCATTTCTATTCTAGTCTTGCAAACAAATGTGTTCGAGGGGATGCTATTTGGAGATTTATTTTGTTCTGAAACAACCTCTATCTTGCAGAGGGGTGACTTCAGAAATGGGAAGATTGTTTTGTCTTTTGTAGAGCTATAGTAATCTCTAATAAGCCATGGTGTGTGTTTAATGGCATACAGCAGGAGAAGGTGAAAAGAACTTGTTTCCTTTCAAACTTATTGGTTTATAAATATGCAGACTTGTCAGGAATGTCAGGTAAATAGGCAAGTATGACTTTCAAAGTTGTGCCGTGATGCAGCAAGTACAGAATTGAGATCCTTAGTGACTCTCAGGTTGGTCAGCTTACTAAAGATGCAGTGCTGCTTGTTTTATGAATAATCCTGCACCTGGGATCTTGGCTCTTAAAAATAATCACGTATCCTAGCAAGGCGAGCAATGTTCCAGCATTTAAATTTTATCAGATGTTTTTCTTTCTTCCTCTCTACAGGAGCGTTGCTAAGAATTCTGGTTTGATACGACTAAATCTCTGTGGATGCTCAGCATTTTCTGCAGAAGCCTTGGGACTCATGTTGAGCAGCTGTTCTGTGTAAGACAAAAATAGTTTTTGCTGTTCCTGCTTACTGTTATTCCTGAGAAAAAGGATTATTTTTATTTTTCTCATAGGCTTCTCAATTGTACTTCTCTCTAATATCTTTTTTTTAATGAGCTTGTTTCTGTTCCTAAATGCCTAACAGTTGATTATTAGTTGAATAGTCACATAGTTTCTTTCCACCAAGCTATTTTCTTCTTTAATAGCAAAGATGCATTTCAGTAGTTTTTCATGAGTTTCCTTAATCATTCTGAAAGGAAGTCTTGTTGGTGGGTGAACCCCATTTATGTTCCTTTGATTATCAAGTGAATTTTATTTTCTTAATGAAAGCAGTATGTGATCCTCAAAAAGTGAAAGTGTGTGTGTTGAAACTGAAAAGTGGAGTCCCAGAGCTCCCTTTGCAATCAGACTACAGCATGAACGGCAGAAAACATTGTGCCTTTCCATCCATGACAGAACAATCCTTCAGCAACGTTCTACTTTATGAAGGGCTGTGTTCAGACTGACAGCTCCAGCGGTTAAACTTTCTGCTGGCAGGCAGTCGCTAAACTGAGCCCCAGTTGGTCTGGGATTTTATATCCTGATCTTTCTGCTGACCTCTTGTGAGATGCTGGACGATCTGCTTAATGTTTGCTTCTGCAAAACCGTGGTTTTAGTCAAGCCGCAGGTTAGTGGACAGACAAAGCCTTAGTCTTCCTCTGCCTCTCATGGGTAGGTAATGCTTTCTGTTGCTGGGTCCGATTACTTGGACCGTGAGCTCTTTAGAGAATGGCAGTCTGTACAGTGCACAGTGAATAGCAGATGGCAAACCTGATCCTAGGAATGCTTGTGGCAACTTAACTGGTTTTTTTTTCATTTACGAAGAGATTGCCCCTGCTCTTGCCTGAGATTGGTAAACGCTCTGCTGGTGCTGTTCACTGTGCCTTTGTCCTCTGGTTACATCTACAACACCTGCACATAAAACAAATACTTTGTCCCAGCCCCGAATGGTGACAGGCTATAGGTAATGACGCATGTAAAGAGGGTGAAGGTCACAACGTGGCCAATGCTTATATAAAACTATGAAGCATTTTATGCTAATTAGGATCAGTTGGTCATCTCACCAATGCTAATAATGGATAGCCTTTTTTCCTCTCAATATGAACATCTGTTCAGTAGTAACAGATTCAGGTCACAAAGCTAGAAGCAAGATGAAAAGACAGTGTCTCCCTCTGGCAGTCCCCGGAGAGAACCATGTCACTTCCTCAGACGTTACCAAATCATTCCTGCTGGAAGTGGCCTTGGGAAGTCACGTCAAACCTTTGCCCAGAGCAGGGTCTAAATTCAGCATTGGCCAGGCTGAGGAGGACTTTCTCTAGCTGGATCTTGAAAACTCCAAAGACAGATTCGACAGCCTCGCTGGGCAACCTGATCCAGTGCTTAGTTATAGTCATAGTGAAATTTGTAGTCACGAATACAGGAAGTTGGTAGTAGGTGTGTTGTCCTAAAAGGGGGATCGTTTATCCGGCGTGCAATATGCCAATATACAGACAGAGCAGAGGTATTGTCTTTATTGCATATTTGGGCAGATACGGATGCTAGGTGATAATTCCACAAAGCAAGCACCCGACTTGGCAGAGTTACAAGGATTATGTACTCTTACTAAAACAAGGAAATTACTCATTACGTTCCGACTGGTTCATGGTATTACACGCTTATCTTAGAGATATACTCCTTCCTTACTTAACTACGTGTGCTTGCAAGCTGGGGTGGTGCAGCCTTTTTGGTACTGAATTGAGTCGGTGGTCACGGTCTCCCCCTGCCACCTCTTCCTTTTTGCTAGTTATCCTAGGTTTTTGTTAACTTCATGCTTCGTCAGCAATCGTCTGGCTTTCAGCACCTTCTGGGCTGGATGTTCCTCTTTCATCAGTCTGCTAGCTCCTCTTCAAGGGCATAGTCATTAGTAAGACATGCGTTGTTTATACAAAGTAGTCAGGCCTAAATGAAGCAGTGTCACTACGACCTAAGCATTTCTGCCCCATATTACTACGACCGAAGAATTACTGTGATCTAAATATTTCTGCCCGATATCCAAGGTGTTACAAGTTTTTGCCTTAAAAATATGAACTGTAATAGATAATATCAGAACTCAAACTGTATTTCAGTCATTCTTCCAAACAACTGTTTGTTCATTTGTGTGTAGGTTGGAGGAGCTGAACTTGTCCTGGTGTGACTTCACAGCCACCCATGTCAAAGCAGCAGTCAATCATGTCTCTTCAAAAGTAACCCAGTTAAATTTAAGTGGATACAGACAGAATCTACAAATATCAGGTAAACAGCAGCACGGCAAACATTTATCCCACTATGGGATAAAGCAGCAGGCTTTGTGTTTACTTCAGGTTGGCATCTGCTGTGTGTACAGAAAAATCATGCCCTAACAGATGTTAGGACTGTTTTGTGCTCTATATAGCTTGATGTTCTTGCTGTCAAGAATCTTACTCATGTCTCTGGCTCAGCCATGAGGAGTGAGGTGGTTTGTTGTCTGAATTTAAAAATAGTCAAGTGAAAGCTCATTTCATCTTCAGTTGAAAGGTATACCACCTACTTCTGAAGTAAGTCCTGGAAGCAGGGTACACTGGATCCCATGTTCCACTGTGAACTGTGAATTAGCTGTCCAGATACTGTTCTTGGAGTCTTCGTAAGGCTTCTGTTATTGTGGCTGCTGAAAGCATTTTCCAAAAGTGAGCAGTCGTAGTAAGTACTTGAGCTTCAGCCTGACTTGGTGTCCTGCAGATACCGGTTAATTAGGAAGGCAAATAATTTCAGTAATTAACATTAACTATTTACTTGCTAATTGTTCTAGGAGGGAAAGTTGGGTAAAGTTGCAGAGTGATAGAAAATGCAGAGAAATCTAGATTTGGGGAGAGGGCACAACAAAATGGACAAAAGCATAGATAAAGGGTGAAATGGCTTTGGTGGTAAAGAGAAATTAATTTTCTAAATGAGCAAATGTGATGATAGGGCATTGGCTGGCAAGCAGGTAGGTGACACACAGACTGTGACCTTTTTTTTTTCTGTTTAAATGTCACCTCTACCTTGGCGTGCATTCCCTTGTGATGCAGAAATACACCAGTTGTCTTTTTATCTCATCCCAAAACCCGTAAACAAACATGCTACGTAATCCCGTCCAAATAAGGAATTTGAACCTTCTGTTGATCTAACCATTAGAGACAATGTGCAGAGCTCTTTGGTTTGCAAAACACTTTCTATGAGTAATTTTACTCTGTTTCAATGCAATTTATAAGGCATAAGATTTGAATAGTCCACTAATCATCGTAACTTAGGTATTGTTTTCTTTAGTTTTTGCACATGAATTCTGAAATGGCAAAATCCTCTTGTGTGTTTATGAGCACCTTGCTAAGAATAGTGGCCCCTTAAGTGATATCTCAGCCACAGGTGATTCTATGCTATTTGCAGACAATGAAGGAGTGGTCTCAAGAATGTACAGTTTCAATCAGGAATACCAGAACTTTCTGTCATGAGGAAAGAACTTTCTGTGGGTAAAACTGGAGATGCCTAAAGGACTTGATGCTCTGAAAGGGTACTTGATGTGTGGAAAATTTTTAGTATTTTTTCACTACGTGTAGGAATTTCAGCTGTCTCACCATTACTGTATTTCAGCAGATCTCTGCGGCAATTTCATTTGAAGTATTCACTTTCTAAGTTGTTGGTGCAGTTGACTTTTAGGAGCACTTCTTTGGACTAAATGGACCTGTTTTGATGAGGATTTAAAAAGTCTCTACTGTAAGGTGTCATGATAGGCAGACTATATGCTGTAAGTGTGAAGTGTGTATCTTTTTAACAAAAAGTTGTGTTTCAGTTGTGGGCTTCCAGTAGAAAAGATATAGATGAACATACATGAAAGTGAGTAGGCTGTATAAAGCACGTTCGTCTTGTTACTGAAAGAAGGACTGACTCTGTGTGACCTCTTTTCAGACGTTAAAACACTGGTGGAAAGATGTCCTTTTCTCGTCCATTTAGATCTAAGGTAAGAGGACCTGTGCAGCAAGTCTTTAAATTCTTATGGTTTAGGGGATTGCTAATTCTATTGCAGTCCAGTAATTATATAGCAATAATGCATGATTGTGTAGGATTTCACAATCACAAAATGCTTTTAGTGCTAAACCTACAAAAGATTTTCTATCTGGCATGACCAAATCTGGAGTAGGTAACTAACCTGGAGAGTTCTTTGTTACTTCAGCATAAATGTTACATACATACAGGATTTGTTAACTAACAAGTTATTGCAGTCAATAGGTAGAGTGGGAGGAAGTGGTTAGATGTGTAAGGTTTATGAGCCTAGCATCCTAGAGGGGGTTTGGTTCAGCTCTGGTATAAATTTATTACTTGGCTGTAGAACTGAAAAAAAAAAAAAAAGGTATTTTGGTTTTGGTATTTTGGTCAATTAAAATATTTTGAAATCTGGATGGGTAAAGAAATTACCTTTTCATGGCATGAGTTCTGCTGCTGAATATCTGCCTGCAGAGAAGCTTCTGCTTTGCTTGGCCTTCGGTGAAAGTCAGCACACCCCCGCAATACACACACACATACGGAATGGTTTGCTTCCATATTGAGCAAAAAAAATACTTCGGTGGTAGAAAAAGAAGTAGATACTCATTAAATTTCTCAGCCTGAATTTTGGAAATACCAAATTTACTGCTGCTTTATACTTGAACCTCTATTTCATGTGCTCTCATGTACAGTGACAGCGTGATGTTGAAGCCTGAGTGTTTCCAGTATTTTCATCAACTCACCTTTCTACAACATCTGTGTCTTAGCCGGTGTTATCAGATATCACCTGCTGCCTTGGTGTAAGTAATCTCTAAATGGCTTTGATTTGCTATTCATACAGAGGATAAGTTCATTTAAACTTGCTTTATTCTAGTTTTAGAATTGCAAGTACTGTTTTGAAAAAACTTACTGGTATGAGAAATTAGGAATACAGAACTGAGATAAAATAACGTGACTGCCAGAGCGCGTACTTTTGAGAATCCAGGCTGGAACCAAAGGCATATCAGCTAATAGTTCTGTGATGTTAGTCTGTACTCATGGAACTTGCTGCTCAGTGTGTGCATCCTGTCTTCTCTTAGTGGCATTATACTACTGGAGCATCACTGTGAGGTACAGCTGGAGGTTCCAGTCCTGCCAGTGACCCACATCAGTGTCAATATTAGGCTTTCAGTTATGCAGGAAGGAAGGTATAGTCCTTTGGAAAAGTTAGCAGTTGACAGTGCTTGCTGACTAGCTAATTCGTTTATATTCCTTTGCTTTTGTGTGCACCTGTATCACTTACTGCTTGCCACTGAAACACAGCTTAGAGTTACTTGTTTGTGAGGGGCTTTTCTGCCTTTTATTAGTATAGCAGCTATCCGTCTTAATCCTCTCGGGAAGGATGTCAGTCACGAGGAAATGCTCAACAACAAGAAAAAGGTTGTGAGAGGAACAGGACTATCAAAATGGAAATCTGAAGAACTTTCTGCAGCAGTGTGTGCTGTCATGATGATAGCTTGTGTGTCTCTGCCTTTCGATTTTCTTCCATACTTGCTTGTAGATACACAGTTCACACTGTGACTGGGCAAACATGAAACAATCAAGAAGCCAGGGCTGGCTACACACCAAAAAACAACCTGACAGATTGGAGACTGATAGTACCTACGGGCTTGTGTCCTCTGAGCCACATCCTGGGACTTCATGTGGAGCAATTCCTTCCACTTGTTCTAAATATTTAGTCCAGGGAAATGAAAGGGGAAGAACCAGTTTGTGTTCACTCTCGGAGAGAGAGAGAGAACCGCAAGAAGCAATTTTATTCAGCTGGTTTCCTGAATTGTCAGTACAGAGAACTAGTTTCAATTAAATATGTGCTTCTGAAAAGTACGGAGGAGAATTCAGCTTACTTCTGAGAAATTAGTGTAAGTGCAGTTATCTAGTTTGGGTACAGACTGGGGAAAAAAAATGTTTGCAAGTTTGTGACTAATTTTTTTATTTTTCTCTTTCTAGAGAACTTGGTGAAATTCCAACATTAAAGACTCTTCAGGTATTTGGAATAGTGACTGATAGCTCCCTACAACTGCTCAGAGAAACGCTTCCTGACATGAAGATCAATTGTTCACACTTTACAAGTATCGCAAGGCCAACTGTTGGCAGTAAAAAGAACCATGAGATTTGGGGCATCAAATGCAGATTGACGCTGAGAAATCCTAGTGGCTTATGATCGTGTACAGTGCACTGGATGTGATGGATACACTGTATGTAGTGAAGCTCCTTACGAAGCAGAGTGCTGGAGCACCTTTAATCACAGTACTGTTATTGTAAAAAGCATTTTAACCTCGTCTTATGCCTTAATGTAGTTTCATAAATATTTTTACAGGTTTTTTTTTCCTTAAAGCTTTTAGAAATCTGATGATCAACTATAGAATTTTTCTTTATTTTTTTTAACAGGAGAGCTTGTTTAAAAAACATTATGAAACAATTGTTTTAACTAAACAATGTCACCCTCTAGCAACTGTTTCAAGTTCTGATGCAGCTTGTGTTGCTCTCAGGTGTTCTAAGGGTGCTTTTCGTTAACTTTTCCAACTCTACAACTCCTGAAAGAGTGTGTAGAGGTGCTAGATATCTTAGTAAGGCTTATTAAGGAATTGTCTTTGTCTGAGTTTGCAGAAATCAAAATGAATGATGGTATTAAACCTGTTCAAATGCTTAATTGAATAAGATGTACAGTAAGATGAGAAGTTGCCCGCTGATTGTGAGAAGGACAGAGGACTGAGTCCAAGTTCACCAAATCTGAAAAGAGTTAAGTCAAGGAAGAGATGTCTACACAAAAGTAGTCAAGAGACAGCTCAATACTGTACAATTTAAGAAGTGGTATAAAGGAGCTACAATGAAGTGTTTCTGACTTCTGGAGTCTGAAAAAATAGTCTGAAAAGCCCATTCAGAATAAGCATCTCTAAAGTAGCTGCCAGTTATCAGTTGTTTCATGTTGTGGTGCTAGGTTTTCTAATACTGCAGAGGTTTAGTGTAGCTTCTGAGAGCCTGATCTCAGACAAACTTCTTTAAAATGTTCTCTTACTTCCTTTAAAGAGTAAGATCTTTCAGCTGAAACTGATAAATTGGCAGAAGTCTTGCAGGAGGGTTCAAATGGTTCTAGATCTCAGACCAAAACCAAAACCTGGGACTGCAGCCTAAGAGTGCCGAAAGGAAGAGATGCTTCAGTGCTATTAAGAGACATTAATTTCGCTTGTGCAGTAGCTTACATTTGTAGTATCATTTCACTGCTTGTATCGGTAACACTAACCACTACTGTCTGGTGTTGGTTTTTTTAGAAGTCATGAAGAACCGAGTAACAGTCAAAAAAAAAAACAAACCCCACCCAGAAAACCAAACTAAAGACAGGGACAGGTAATGACTTTAAATAAAACTTTGATCGTGGTCTATCATCAGGGTCTTCATGCGTGAGCCTGGAATGTTCAGCAGGTGTGTTAGTTGAGAAGTCCTAGGGCAAAAGTTGCACCATGTGCAGGGCACGCATATGGTGCAGTTGTTCCCATGACTGCAGTAAGCAAGCAGGTGGTGAGTTTATTCACGGCTGCTTAAGGCTAGCCTACAGCATTGCTGCAGGGCTGTTGAGTAGGTGTAGTGTTTCCTATCTCAGTCTGTCAGGAGTAATACCTGGTAGTACGGAACAGATTAATTACTGTGGAAAGGTTGTAGGAGTACTAGAATTTGTTATTTACTTTCTATAGTATAGCAAATACAGCAGTACCATGTTTATCTAAGTTGTTTTGTTTTTTATTAAATTTAAGAGAGTGTAAGTAACACTTGAGTCACTAATGGGCTTGTACCTCTTAACAAAGGAGTTAATGGGCAACATACTGTGTGGAAGCTGGAGTGTGGAAGTGATGGGAGGTTGGAGGATACTGGATATTCTACTGCTTCACTGTTTGCAGCCTTAGGTTTATGCCTTAAATCACGTCAAGAAAAAAAGTAGATCTTTGCAGCACAGCACTATTGTGAATTCTTGTTCTCCCAATGCACAATGTAACCCATACAACTTCTCTTGCATTTTAATAAAGATCTAAGGAAGTGCTATATTGTACAAAGTGACTGATGGATGGGAGAACACCTTCCGTGACTCGCCACCAACTTTGTGCCATGGGTTTAAAAAAAAAGGGGGGGGGAAACCTGTCCAAGCAATGTCTAAACAATGGTGGTTTAGAGAACAGTGTTATCACCAATACATTTAGCAGGCTGTACTTTAAAACCCTGTACAGAATTGGTGTAGTAGTATGGCTTTAGCTAGAAAGAATCATCCCGAACTTAGTTGTAAGTACCAGGTTCAGTGGTGGAAGAGGACAAACATTTCTATTGCAGGTCTATTGGTTATGGTGGTGGCTGTGGCAGACACATAATGGAATTCTGTCCTGTCCCATGCGGCAGGTAAGGGGAGGGGAGCTTTTCCGATTCTCTGTGTGGTACCCAGGAGTCACGACAATGACTTAAGAAGCTTGATTGCTTAAAATCAAAGCTTTACTTGGAATTCTGTGAGATTACAAAAGATGGTAACTTTGCAACTTTATAATGATGTTACTTTTAATGCAGTGGAGTTACAACGGATATTGATTTGGTAAAACTTAGAATAAACTGCAAAATACAGCAGATTGACAGACTTCTTACAACATTACCCTTACGTGCTTAGAAAGTCAGAGATATAGCTGAAAGGAAAACAAATAAGAGAAAACATACCACCACCCCTGGATCCAGCGACAGTCTGTGCTGGTCGCCAGGGTCCACCGGTGGTGGGGACACGCTAAGAGCCTTGTCCACTCTCATGTTCACTTATTTCAGGATTGCACAAGCCTGGGTGCTCAGTAGTTTCCCACAAACCAAGCACACTTTGGCTTAAGTGTGGTAAACGTTTATATGTTTTGAGCAACAGTTACCCTTACTTCTGCAGCTACGTTTAATCACTCTCTTCCCCCATGGGTCCTTACACATCTCACCTCCGTTAAAAGCCACGGCATCCTCCCTTTCTACTGTGCACACTCAGTGTAAGGGTCTTTGCTTGGGCTGGGGTCTCCAGCTCAGGGGGTGTGATTTGTAGTCTTACAAGGAGGGTAGTTCAACTGAAGAGGCATGAATTCTCAGTTCTGCTGCCGATTTTGCAGCATACATAAAACATTCTGATTAACTGTTCTTCTCAAGGTCCAGTCACTCCAGCATACACTCGGTTAAAGATACGAAGTGTTTCTTCTTCTGACAGGGTGATTCCATGTCCTTGGTTGAGCAAGTCTGTAACCGTGAGATGTGCCTTACCTGGGAGGCTGGCTACTATTCAACAACAATTAATCAGCTAAGTTTCAGAGTTTGCTTAATTCGAGCATCTCTGTTTCTCAAGACGGAGATTTGAGACAAGTGTTCACTTAGATCTGGGGCCTTACAAGGTCCTCTGGGTAAGGTGCACTACTGACCTTTTCCCAGCCAAAAGAAGTTATTTGGTAGCTCCAAGCATACCCAGAACTGCTACAAAGTCCCTGCATTTTACCTAAAGCACAAAGGCTTAGAAACCATTACTTAAAACAAACTGCAGAGTAAGTGAGAAGCTGAGCACATGAAACACTTTTGAAAGTTGAAGTAAGGCACAGGACAGCTTCACGTGTCTATTAAGTTTTTAATTTTTATTACATAATGTATAAACACCACTTTTTTTTAAAAAAAGAAAAGAACAACAGGTCTAGTTTAGCAGAACACGGTGTGGACTGGCACTAAATGAAAAGACCACGGACTTGATTCAGCAGGTAGAAGAGGTGCACATTTCACTGCCAGTCCAGGCAGATGAAATCAGTCTTAAACCAGTCTCAGTCCTGTCACGGAATAGTCTACCAGGTAAGTTATCTGTACCGCAATCCTTTGTAATAAAGGCTCTTTAAAAAGGATTCTACAATTCTTTCATAAAAAAAGGTAGCTGCTTACTGTTTATCTATTATAGATCTCTGAATCATCCCGGTTATTTAAATCAAGCATTCACCAGTAAATGCTTCAACAGAAGTGCAATTAAATACAGACAAAACCAGTAGAGGCCACTCATGAGTAGGTCAGGTTTCCATTTTGCTAAGTAAGTTAGGAATTTGACTGAAGTCTCATACTAAACCCTAAACCAGATCATACTTTGGGTCTGTAGGGCCCGAAAACATTGCCTTTTAGTCTCAGCATTCGCAGTAAGGAATGACAGGCATCTTTAAGAGGTACGCACCCTGATCAGATGAATCAGTCTCCATTAAGATGTTACAGCATACAAACGTCTCCAAATAAGCAGGGGACAGGATTTCTGCTGTGCATTTGTCTATGCAGGTATTCAAGAACACTTTGAATACCTAAACCTCTGATCTAAGAGTGGTGAAGTCCTAGGAAGTCATAAATTAGTGTTAATGACAGTGCTGGCTGTTTTTTTTTTGTTTTATTTTTAATCTGAACAGCATATTGACTAGTATACTGGACAGAAGCACATAAACTGTACTTGACTGGTTACAGAGGGATCAGGAATAACTAAGACACCCTAGTCTCTGTGCAGCCAACTTTCTAAAGAAAGATTACTCTTTCTTTAATCTTTCTAAAGAAAGATTGCGTCTTTACCTTTAGACCAGTTTTGCAGGTTCAGACATTAAGAGCTTTATTCTCTTAGTTCCTGAACTTACCAAGTTCTGAAAGAGTATTTGGCTACTCTGATTTTCCCCTTCTGGTCTGCAATCCTGGTAACTCAAGCAGATAGTATAAATAACTCAATCTCCAGCACACTTAAAAGGTGAAATATACACAGTGATAGCTTATTCAAAAAGCTCCAACAGTTTCCTAGAATTGAATGGTCTGGTCAAATCAATTTCCTCTAAATTCTGTTTTAGAGTGAATACAAACACTTAAGCAGTAGCAGGAAAAAAATCTTTTATCTACTTTCTCCAGCTATAAAGATCAGTTTACATTTTGTGATTGGCAATAAATACGCTGATTGGCCATACTGGAGAACATTTCCATTAGACCTGAGAACATCTGTTACCGAAGTCTCTTCATTCAAATGCAGTTTGGAGAAAACTCACTTTTGGAAATACATCTGTACAAGACAAAACACATTTGTTTCAAGTAAGGTAGCAGAAGACTTTCTGCTGCAGGAATCTTGATTTTGTCAAATTCTGCCCTCTCATCTATGCAATTATCAGCACAGACTTTCAAAGCCAGTCATAGTTCACAGTTTCTCTAAAACATTATCTAAAAAGTCACTTCCAATTGTATAATTGGAGCTTTTCTATTATCAACTTGCTTACCTAACACATGATCAGAGGCTTGTAAAATTAAAAATAATTTGTTGCCAATTAAAAATCAGTAGAATTCAGCATAGGATTGGAAATCTAAACTTTCTGGGAAAGTTAAAAACACGTACTTGGTACAACTAGGAGAACATAGGTATTAACTTGTGCTCCAACTACTAGCACCCAGCACATCTCATTCTTCTTCAATTATAAAGAAAATCAGAATCTAAAATTCCAAACCATTCACCTTAATAAGACCAAATATCTTCCTTATGATATCCTCCTACATACAGTACTGTGACTGAACACCTACTAGCCAGCTAATCTATCCAGTGAAGCAGCGTATCTTTAACACGTTTCCCATAGTTTGTATATCCCCATTAAATGGCTAAAGAAGAACCCTGGGTTTCAAGTCCCTCGCTAGCCAAAGAGAAAAGGTAAGAGCTACCTCATTCAAGATGTGATTAAACCAGACTTACTTTTGACATAAATCTACAAAGTAGAAAAAAATACTAGAAGAGAAAAAAAAAAAACACTGTCACAAGTTGTATGAAACTACAAAGTTGTAAAATTTTTGAAAAGCATATAAAAGGTTTGTATTTCCATTTCTATTACGCCAACATCAGGATTTACCAAAATCTATATACCCTTGCATCAAATTGCTAGATTGACAGTCAACTTTTCTACAAAAGTATATGTATGAAGGTGTTTAGTTTCATCAGTCCCAGACTGTTACTAAAAAACTGTACATCTGAATATTCAATGCTATTGACTTAATACTTAAACCCATCTACCCGTGTTTAAAAGATGTTCTTTCATGTTTGCCTTATAGGTTAAAATGTCAGTTTTCACTGAAGTTAGAGGTAAGACTTCAGATATATTTCTTTTACACCAGATGCATAAAGAGCTTAAATATCAGGCTAAATTTTCCCAACCCAAAGGAATGAAAAGTATCTCAAGTGCCCTCCAAATGCTCTTGCATCCAAAAAGGCAACTTCCAACACAACTCAGCATTGTGATGCGCTGTCTGTCTCCAGGAGTTCCCTCTCTGGATCCAGGATTGTTTCAGCAGAAGACATTGGGGTCCTTCATTCTTCCAGCAGAACCGTGCACAGTGCATCCTCTGTATTGATCATTATTGAAGCTATCGCCCCATCGTTGAACTCAAAAGACATTCCTCCATCTACGACCATACATGCATCCCAGCAACGGGAACGGACACAGACTCTGCAAAAAGCCAAAAAAAAAGTTTCACAAAATAGCTTAAAAAAACTAAGTATTTCACAGAAGCACTTATCTGAACAATGAGACTGGTTCTTGGGCTTTCCTTTCTATGGGTCAGTAAATGCTTAATTACACGGGAACATACTTAGAGAAGAATTTAGCATCAAATTCCCTAACCTATCAGTACTTTGTACAGACATAGCAAAGAGTCCAGAAAGGACTGAAGGATTTGTTCAAATGGAGACTACTGCTCCAAGAGTCTGAGAACATCCTATAACATAACACTTCATATCAAAAGCTGCAGTTTAGGTGTCTTTTTTGAAGAAAGCTACTGATGGTCCTATTTAATAGTGATTCACTTAATCTTTCACAGAAAAGTTTTCAATTAATTTATGATTCTAATGTACAGTCTTCATGTTAAGTGGAACATGCAGTTTCAATTGGAAAAGCTAGAGATTCAAATAATTTGGATATTAATAGAGTCTATTTTGTTATACGAATCATTCATAGAAGGAAAAATAATTTCAAACACCACTTTGAAGGTTAGAATGCTCGTCAGGCAACATCATGAAAGGTACTGCAGCATATTACTGTCAATATTAAGAGTTTGACTACTATGTGTTTAAGCTAACAAATTTAAGCTTATCAAATCTGAGGCAGCTCTTTTAGAGTTGGACAAGACAGAATGAAGCTACTAACCATCTTCCTCTTCACTTACCTTTAAAAGCAAAATTAACTTAACCATTGGAACTTAGCCTTTCACAGACATAGAAAGCAAGAACACTATTAAATAAAGAGTTCTCCAGACTTTTTTCATATTACTAGATGGGAACCAATAGTTATGCCAGAGCAGCTGCAAGACTGCAGTCTCACATGGATGTGCTTGATTGTTTCTGGCTTAGGCCTTGGTCTAGATCATGTTCTGAATCAACAATTATCCAGTGACTTAAATTTTCAGGAAGACACATCTTTCACAAATGTGAAAAGCTCTGAAGCACATCCACAGTGTCAAAGTTTAATTGGCCTGTGTGGAAGAATGTGTAGGCATGTTCCACTCCTCCATTTCGCTCCGGGTAGCCAGTAAGTTAAAAAAGATAAGGAACAGCTACGGGGAGATGTCTAGCTAAAGATCGGCTGTGACAGGCAGCAAATTCTACTTCAAAAAGGAAAAATAGGCAGACATCCCTCACACGTATGCAGACTTTTGTAGCTCCAGTACAGTTTTTATAGTATATCCCATGCTGACGACTCCAAACAGGACAAGATTCAGTCCTGTAGAACCCATGGATCAAAATGCAGTTATTTGCTCCTATTTTAACCTTTCCTCTTACCATCTCTTAAGATGTACTCAGCCTTGAGAACTCCCTGATCCAAATAACTAAGAAGCAGTAAATGTTTAAAGACATAACACATACACAGCGGGCATCTAATGCCATATTTAGTCCCAGTAGCCAGAGATGGGCTTTACTACTAGGTCACAAAATGCTGTTGTAACACTGGTGTGGCTCAAAAGTAGCAGAATTTGGGTCTCCTTCAACTCAAGAGCTCCTGTAGACATTTGTTTTGACATAAAAGGTTGAATTAACATTTAATGAATACTGAGATACTGAATTTTTCTCAACATAGTTATTCTGAACATATAACAGTTACATGTGTTTATATTTAAGTGTGGCAAGCTCCACAAAAATCATAGAATAGCTTACGTTAGAAAAGACCTTTAAGACCATCAAGTCCTACCGTTAACCCAACACTGCCAAGTCCACCACTAGACCATGTCCCTAAGCACCACGTCCACGTTTTTTGAATAGCTCCAGGAATGGTGACTCAATCACTCCTCTATGCAGCCTGTTCCAGTGCTTGACAAGCCTTTTGGTGAAGAATTTTTTCCTAATCTCCAACCTAAACCTCCCCTGGTACAAATGCCCTAAATAAAAATGACTGAATTATGAAATAATTTAGTTTGGAAGGGCATCTAGTCCAACCTTCTACCCAAAGCAGGCCTCACTTCAAAGACACATTAGGTTGCGTAGGGCCTTGCCCAGTTTTGAGTATCTCCAAGGACAGTGATAGCACAGTCTCTGGGCAACCTGTTCTACTGCCTAACCATTCCCACCGTGAAAATTTTTTCCTTTTTTTCAATCAGAATCTTACATCCCATAAAAGTATGGCCTTTGCCTCATACTCTGCTCTGAAAAGAGTTTAACTCGGCCTTCTCTGTAACAAATCAGTGACTGTATCCACCCTACTTCCTCTTGTCTCCTCCAGGCCAACCAAAAGCACTGTTTGAGCCTCTGCTTTATACCCCATGTGTTTTGGCCACCTCATCATTTCAGTGGCCCTTTCCTGAATTCACTCAGTTTGTCAACACCCATGACAAACGGGTGAGGGAAATGGCACACACCCAAAACTGAGCACAGTGAGATTCTTTTCCTCTGTAAGATTCTGCATGGATCGAACATTAAAAACAGCATAACACAACTTGGAAACATTTTCTTCCCATTGTTATTAGAACAATACTCAAGCCCCTCAAAACACAAACTGGATGTTGAAACACTTCAAGGGAAGATCCTAGATTACTCGTAATTTGACAAATACACAGAATGAAATAACTCTTCAATGACTGCTGCAGCCAACACTTACTTTGAAGAGAAGCCACGCTGCCGGCTACTTGAGAAAACTCTGTTTACAATAGGTTCTCGAATACTGAAAAACATCTTTGGTTCTTCTGGACTGTAGAGTAGGGACTCATTGTAATCATTTGTTACTGTAAATGGAGAAATAGGCCATTAGTTTTCCCAGAGAGAAATGCTTACTCTCAGAAACACACATGCCTCTAAAAAAGAGCAGCTGCCCCACCAAGAGGGAATATTGAGTCTTGCCAGATGTTTAATAGCCTTCACCTGCAAAAATAATTAATTTTACAGAAGATTCCTTTCAGTTCCATTGCATGACAAACACTCAACAGCTCTCTTCCAGTGACTGAATGTCTCAAACCTTAGGAGAACTGAAACTCTCCTGAAGATCTAAACACATGAAAGTCTAAATAAGTGCTTTCAAATCAGGTCAGACATTTTTCACCAAATGTGCCTGAATAATGTTTGTAAGAAAGACTAATACTGCAAGAGCACTAAAATACTGAAAACAGTACTATTAAGAGTACTAACAAAATGAACTAGTCAAAGTTAAGACACCTTAAATAAATGTTTCCTTTTTCACTAACCTTTTTGTACTAGTTCCGTGTTCAATGGCATATTCAAACTTCCATGCTTTTTAGCTGTTGAGTCAAGAGAAAAAGCCTCAGTTAGATAGGTGTATCTTTATATAAACTTGGCCAGTAATGCCACACTGTTCACTCACCGATCTTAAGGATCTCTTCAACAGCTTGATGCGTTACCTTGTTAATATTATAGGACCTACACAGAGAAGTAGAAGAATTATTTGCTAAGCAATACAACTTGGAGAAAAAAAAAAAACAAAAAATCTTGCATACAGATGAAGAACTATTTTCAACACCAAGAAGAAAAAAAAAATAAAGAATGCTATTAAGTGTGAGCTGACATCAGCTTCTTCACAAAAAGTCTTAAATTAACTCTTGGTTTGACATCCACCCGTGGCTTTGTAAAGCTTAATAACTCAAATTAAGTAAAGTCTTCAGGAAAGAAGCACATGATACACAGGATGTAGTCGTCTTTATCAATAATCCTCCTGCCCTAAAACCCAAATAATTGCTGATTTAAGTCTGCATTAAAAAAACTGAAGCATGACAGTTCTACAGATCGTTTGCGTTCTTATCCCTTCTATCCCCCTCTTGCTAATTAACTCCTCCTGTTTGTTCTCTTTTATGGGACCCAACACTTCTTTACAATTATTATGCCTCTTTGTCCGTACCCTGAGGTGTGGGCTTGAGTATCACAAGAATTGGTATACATAGAAGAGGAAAGGTCAGATCAGACGCTTTCGCATTTGCCACACTGGATGCACAAGTCAGCATAAATCCTCAGCCTGAACCAAGTCTAAACACCAGTAAAAGCCTTCCTCCTGTGCCCAGGCTCAAAAGCGATTAGGTACTGATCACAGCCTCCAAGCAGCAGTCCTGTGAACACCTCGGTTGCTCGGGTCTCAATACAGCTTAAAACTCTCAGTCCAGCACTTCTTTCATGGCAGCAAAACACCTCAGACTGCAACAGACATCCACTATACATCTAACAGACTACAGAGCTGCTGAGGGTGGTTGTCCAAGGCTCGTTCTGTTACACTTACTGCCTACCTGCAAGCCTGAACAGATGCTAGCAAGAAACTGAAATGCACAGTTTGAAACTGTTCTCTCTCAACTAGACATCCTTCTATGCAAGTTTTGGCAGCTGAAGGAAGCACCTGGACATTTAAACGCCTCTCATTCCAAGGAGGTCTGAAATCCCAGGAGAGCCCCTAACCCACAGGCTAAGGAAGATCACTCCACTGAGGCTTTGCCTCAGTTTAGAGAAGTCCAGCAGTACACCCTGATCACAGTAACAGAGATGGGCAATCCTTGAGTTTGGTCCCTGGTTCTGGGATTGCTCAGTACAGAGCGTGTAAACCAATGAAATGTCTAAGAACAGCTGCGAACTCAGACTGTACATTCCCAAGGCACCGAACACTTGGAAAGTTCCCCTAGCAGCCTGCCAATTTCATCCTTGGCAGCCTCCAGGACTAAGTTACACTGACTGAATACAAAATTCTGAATTACAATGAAGAGTAATACCCAGTAACCATCGTTACGGCATGAATATTCATTTCTGAATTTCATTAAAAGCTTCAGATTTAGTTCATCTTAGCCTGCCACGTAAATCCAGGGCTTGTTGTACAACTTTAAACTATAGGCACAGCCAGATGCCCAAATGAAAGAGGCTCTCACTGTACACATCTCTCACATATCAAAACTAAATTGATTAGACTTACATGCACTACTGCAGCTTGTTTAAACTGAAGTTAAGACAATTTACCCCTTTAATTAAGCTAGCACAGCTCCACTTCGATATGCCTGTCTTTGTTTAAGGGGCATATTTTGGCAAAGAGACTGTGCCCTTTCAATTAAGTTTGAAAGAGGCAGGAGGCTTGGAAGGAGAATGGACAGCAGCTGTGCCAGAGAACACTTCATGCTGTTTCCAAGTACATGTTTTCCCATTCTTCTTAGAACTAGAGTTTTAAATTTTCTGAGCTACTTCATGTAAGCATTTTAATTTTAGGCAACAAGAGTAGTTCAGAGATCCCCCCAGTATGCTCCGTAAGTCAGAGCAGAATCTCTTTCCCTCACCACACCCCATCATTTGCCTCCATGTTCAGCATGCAACCTCTTTCAACCAAAATTACACCTAAGGTAAACCTCCGTCTCCTTGCCTCAGCCTCTCACCCTTTCAACCCTTCTCTCCATACCTAAAAGTGAGTGGTGCTTTGCTCTTCTCATAGACCTAGGACAGCTTTGGACCATATCGACAGTGAGAGTATTTGGACACAACTGACAGGCACTGACTCACCCAGAGCCCAAGACAGTCTCAGTACGGACAAAATGTTTAAGCAAAATACGTCTATCTAGCTTATCCGCAGTGACATTTCGTATCAAAGCAGCAACATGTACTTACCATGCTTTTGATCCTGTTCCAGTACACACATTAAGCCCTGAACTCTTCTGCTTTTCCCAAGGACCATCATCAACTGATATCTCATAGTAGGAGGCCCTATGAAGCGAGAATTTAAAACTGGGTTTGCAGGACTTAAAGTTCTCCCTGAATAAGACAGAACACATAGCCTTATCAGGCACATAAAAATTTAGAGGTGCTAGTTTAAAATCTGGATGACAATTTCACAGGCTTTGCACAGTCTTTCCGATTTGGCAGACGCTTCTGATTCATTGTTTTATAGCAGTTTTCATAATGGACAAAAGTGATTTGCAGCATGAACTTTTAGGCAGTTTTTCAGCACCCACTTTTCGTACTAGATTACGCACAAAGAACTCTGTGGTTCATCTGGAAATAGCTTCATACACAAGCAGGGTTTGCTAGACTTACAAACGCAACTACATAATCTTCCTTGCATAATGGCTGAACTACCGAAAAACTGTGTTGATGCTGTGATTGGGTCTCATAAAATTACATCAGGGAACACCAAGAGGTAAAACACTCCAACGTCATTAAGTAATAGCACGGCTTCAAGCTGAACTCTTGATCACTTCAGTAATTAAAAATCCGCTGTGATTCTTCAAGAACAGTTTTAGTTTTACAACAGTCAGCAGGCTTATGTTTCTCTCCAGGGCAAATTCTTCCTAAAACTCAAATGTAGTAAGTCTTGGGGCACAACCATCATTCTGCATGGTATTATTCCTGTATCAGGGGATTCCTAATGTTAGGCCTAGAGAGACCAGTCTCTGTGTGTAAGCTTCAGTACATCCAGGGGTAAATTTATGAATTTTTGACACTCCCGTATAATGTCCTTGTCTCTAAATTGCAAGGACACGGATTTGACAGATGGACCACTCGTTGGATAAGGAACTTGCTCGATGACACACTCGAGTTACAGTCAACAGCTCGATGTCCAGGTGGAGACCAGTGACGAGTGGTGTACTTCAAGGGTCGGTACTGGGACCGGTGCTGTTCAATATCTTTGTCAGCAACATGGACAGTGGGACTGAGTGCACCCTCAGCAAGTTTGCCAACACCACCAAGCTGTGTGGTGTGGTTGACACGCTGGAGGGAAGGGATGTCATTCAGAGGGACCTTGACAGGCTGGAGAGGTGGGCCTGCGTGAACCACATGACGTTCAACAAGCCCAAGTGCAAAGTCCTGCACGTGGGTCAGGGCAATCCCAAACACAAGTATAGGCTGGGCGGACAGTGGCTCGAGAGCAGCCCTGAGGAGAAGGACTTGGGGGTACTGGTGGATGAGAAGCTCAACATGAGCTGGCAACGTGCACTTGCAGCCCAGAGGGCCAACCGTATCCTGGGCTGCATCAAGAGAAGCGTGGCCAGCAGGTCGAGGAAGGCGATTCTGCCCCTTTACTCCACTTGTAAAACCCCAGTAAAACCCCACCTGGAGTACTGCGTCCAGCTCTGGAGCCCCCAACATAAGGAGGACATGGATGTGTTGGGAGTGGGTCCAGAGGAGGGCCACGAAGATGATCCGAGGGCTGGAGTACCCCTCCTACGAGGACAGGCTGAGGGAGCTGGGGCTGTTCAGCCTGGGGAAGAGAAAGCTCCGGGGTGACCTTAGAGCAGCCTTCCAGTACCTGAAGGGGGCCTACAGGAAGGATGGAGAGGGGCTTTTCAAAAGGGTGTGTAGTGACAGGACAAGGGGGAATGGCTTAAAAATAAGAGGGCAGATTTAGATTAGATATTAGGAAGAAATTCTTCACCATGAGGGTGGTGAAACACTGGCACAGGCTGTCCAGAGAAGCTGTGGCTGCCCCCTCCCTGGAAGTGTTCAAGGCCAGGTTGGATGGAGCTCTGAGCAACATGGTCTGGTGGAAGATGTCCCTGCTCACGGCAGGGGGATTGGAACCACATGATCTTTCAGGTCGCTTCCAACCCTTACCATTCTATGATTCTATGGTAATTTATGAAAGTTGCTGATGTTCATAGTTGCCCAACTCAAACACTATGATGTAGTCTTCAGATTAACAGATACCCTCTTGGATAAAACACCACATTCACTGTGTTTAGGATGACTGTTTTAGGCGATTAATGTCTCAGTCTGGATCAGCTAGGAATACACCTCTTGAATATCTGGTGTCAAACAGTTTAGACTAAGTAACTAAGGGCATTTTGTGTACTCACTCTTGCGAAGATGGGAAGATGAAAGAACTGGAAGCAAACTGAGAACACAGATGCACAGCTTGATTCAGTGTAAGATAATTTTTGCAAGCTGGGTATGAAAGGGGTTTATTTCCCCCCTTCAATTTCGTTGTTTTCTTAACTGACATGCAGAGTAAGACCTCAGAAGAAGCACCTAGCATTGTTTTGTCTTAATACACAGCTTGCGTATTTGAACTTTACAGAAGATTCATCTGTGTGACATCATTATTTAAGTCTTCACGTGTAAGGTCCCATTAACACAGTATTTATTACTAGAGATTTGCTCCTACAGGCATTGTGCTCCTCAATGCTTCTCAAATATACTGAAACCAAAGAGCACAATATATTTGTGACACTCAGAAGTAGAAGGCTATTATGAAGCGTTGGAAAGAAGCTTTGTGTTCCTCTATCAATGTTAAAGAAACTCTTTTAGAATCTTGAGAAAACTAGGTTTGCTTTAGTAGGGAGCAAAATTTATATCTCTCAGACTAATTCCTTCTGCCAATCTGAGGCTGCAGTCCAGATGGAAGGTTTTTTGCCATTTCCAGCAGCAATCACAGTGTCCCAGGCACTGTACAAACACAAGAAGATGTTACACTCTAAAGCTTTTTTTTTTTTTTTAAAAAAGATACAGACTAAAGGGGAAAAGGATATAAAATACAAGTAAAAGTTTGGCCAAATCCTGACCAAAGATCATATTTTAACTCCCTTCATGCAGCCCCAATCACATTCCCCACTTCCTTCTTGTTATCATTTGGCTGGCAGCAACGAATTGATCTTCAGGACAGAAAGGACAGTTAAAGGTATCCTGGATAATGCAGTACCAGGATTTGATACAATCTCATTTCTTAAAACAAGGAAGTAAGTGTTTTCCCACAATAACAAAGCTTCTGCCAAAGGCAGGCTGATACCTTTGCCTCTGATGACAGGGAGGCAGGGAAAGGAGTACTTAGTCATGCTAAAAGCTTATGAAGAGGTATTTAAGAAGAGATGCAGGAGAGGAGGCAGTTTAAGGACAGATATTTAAATTTTCAATCCACTGTAAAGATAGTAACTGAAGGCATTTGGTTACTTAAGAACTAACCAGGAAAGGGGTAAAACAACGAAGAGAAAAGAAAACAGCCAGGAATAATGAAAGATGAAAGAACGGCCAAACAGGAAGGTGGAAAACCAGAAATTAACATCACTGCACTTATATCTCTGAAAATACACTTTGTAATCAGCAACAATACAAACAGTGTTATATATTCATGGACTAGAACGAATTTGACAGCAAAGATATGCCATCACTGATTGCCCATTGCAAGGCCATAAGAAGAAATTACGTCAGTTGTGCCTTGCGGCAACAACAAACAATTAAACATACCTGGATGAAAGAGATTCCCCAATGAAGACTTCATTGAGTGCTCTCACAGGTAAAAGATGTGGACCAGAAACGTCAGATCCTGCAGATATTGAATACAACAGTCTTGAATCATGGCTCTAAAACCCAGATTTTCAAAAACAATTCACAACTCATTGGAGAGCACACTATGCTGCCTGAGTTTGTATTCTAGATCCAGTATTCCATTTTCTTCCAGCACTCCATGTTTCACTGATTTACTCTGTAGCCATTCACTGTCCTTTACTGGAGACGACAAATACTTGAACCAAGGTCAATAAGGCAACAACACTTATGTTCAGACACTGCTTTACTTGCAAACTCATGGGCAATCAGACAGACTGAAGTCTTCTCTTCTGTCAGCCACTCTTCCAGCCTAGTTAAATTTACCAACAGTGACTTAACGGACACTTCTGATAAAGTTCAAAGAATCAGACTTTATACCACAGGGTAATTAAGGGGGATTAACAAATTGTTCATGTTGACTGAGGACTTCTCAGTGAGGAAATGCAGACACAGGTTAAGGACAGAATCGTGCACCTTCGATCCATCATAATGGAAACAGTCGAAGGTGTCTGATGACTGAAGAATTACCCAGGGAGAGGTTCTCACTTCTAATTTCTCATTTGCTTGTTGTCTGTCTGTGACCAGCTTTTTCAACTGTAAAGTAACCTACCTCAAATTTAGCATAAGATCCGAGTGCATGCAGGCACACATTTTTAGTGTGGAGCTGCTAAACACAGCAAAATGTTCATGTGTTAACCTCAAGTGTCTATAGTGACCCTAAGACACAGCATTTTGAAAAAGCTTAGGTATTTTGCCAGGAGGCAATACTATTTAAAAAACAATTCTAAATTAACTGTTAATACTGAAAACTGGTTTTAAGTGTACAGTCCAGAATAAACATGGAAACAAAAAATAATCCCTTCAAAAAAACTTAATCTGGATCTTCAGCTACTGAAGGCTGTCTCTCTCTGCCTCTCAAATAAAACAACCAGACTTCAAATACCAAATATTTCAACTCCTACAAATCTTCATCTCCTATTCCAAGTTATCATAGCAAAGTGATTATATTCTTGTCAGATTTTAACCTACTTTGATCCTGGAATCTTTCGTTTATGTGAGCCCTGCTGTGTTGCTCTTGGCTTAGCTGCTGTTCATGTAAATCTACAGGGGCTGGGTTAATACCAGTTCCTTCAAGATACAGTCGGATTCTTTGCCGCCACTGCCACCTTAGAGAGGAGAAAGAAGTTGGCATCAATAGCTGAAATATTCATTACAGAATTAGATAGCATCAGAGAGTCTTCACTCTCACAGCAGAGCATCTAAAGATTAAAAGTGATACATATTCAAAGTCACATTTCAAGTTTTATAGCTTCCACTATCATTTTTAAATTTAGAAAGTTAATCATACTAAAATGCAAATACTTTACACGTAATTTGCTACGCAGCATTTTTTGTTTGTGTAAAATAGGACGACATTGGCCAAAAATAGTCTACAAATGTTATAGGTAATAACTCATCATTTTAGGCATGTGATGCTAACTTCTGAATTCATGACTGATGCAATGATTTTGAGAACAAGCTCCTGGGAATTTATACAGCAATACATGCCATATTTTTATCATCTTTTATTTGTATTTGCATATGACCAGAAAAGCAGCTCTATCCACCCCTTTATACATAAGGGCCACAAGTATCCTCTCATTTTAAGAATCTCTCCTAGCCTAGGAACTTTAGGATGCTGAAGAGGGATTCAAATGAAGAAAAAGAATGATAAAAAAGGCATTCTTCCTTAAGCTGTTACAACATTCAGATTTTTTAATTTTTTCCTAGAGAAGGTATCAATTCCTTTTTACTCTTAACAATTTAGACATTGTATGAAACAAAATAGTAATAGTTTTGATTAAGCAAAACACAAGGGAGTGTTACAAGCATGTCTTTTCCCAGTTCATGCTGTTGATATCCAGATGACAGTAACCAGGTTATATGTTTCCTAAGTTACAGCAAGGAAGACTTACAGTTTATATGACTACACTACCAGTTTTTCCTCGCTGGCATCCTTGTAGAGCCTCATTCAACACATCCTTAGTATAATTACCTATCTACCCTTCAATTCCAAGTATAGTTTTACATAGTCAGGCAGACAGCATGCAATGAGCCACTATGCTAGCCTCTTTACAATACTTCTGCCAGAACATGTCAAAACCCCTACAAAACTAGAGAATGGGACTGCACACCTATTACACCACTATTCTGAGATCCTATTGCACAACTGACCGTCAAAAAAAGAAATGTGGGTAGTCTGATATAGTTTGTCCTTTATAAATTAATAATATTGGTTATTTCATGGGACTAGGAGGGTAAGTGCTTACACAGATTGTTGCACTGAAGTTGATATAGGGCGGAAATGCTTAGGTCGTAGTGACACTGTTTAATTAAGGCCTGACTACCTTGTATAAACAATGCATGCCTTACTAATGACTATGCCCTTGAAGAAGAGCTAGCAGACTGATAAAAGGGGAACATCTGCCAAGTGGGGTTCTCCCTTTGTGGAATTATCACCTAGCACCCATATCTGCCCCAATATGCAATAAAGACAATACCTCTGCTCCGTCTGTATATTGCAATGTCACGCACCAGATAAACGATCCCCCTTTTGGGAAAACAAAGTGGCTGACACTTTGAGAATGAGAAAAGACAATCCCCCATTTCCAGTCTTTGGCACCTCACCATCATTTATGCAACTCTGAGCCACCAGAAGCTCTTCCAGTTACCCATCTATTTTAAAGTTTCCTTAGCACCCAAATAAATTTGAGAACTGCCAAGTGAAACACCCACTCAGGTCCTTGCTTAGGAATATCCATTCCTACTATTCTAGAAAAATAACCAGGGAGATTCTTTCTGTTTCACTCTAGTGAGGCTTCAGCTCCATAACGAGCAACAACAGGAGTGTCAGCAACAAAAAAACAACACGGAATCCAATAAAACATCAGAATTGCCTAGATTATCAAGGGAGGTTACCATTAAGCCATTTTTCAACATGGTAAACTTCTACGCAGAATTCACGATTTGAGGCGTTAAAGATTTCAGTAAGCATCACCTGCTCCTTAGGAATTACATATCATTAAGTATTTTCCAATTACAATACTTTTTGAAAAACCAAAGATCAGTGAATCCTACCTGAACTCACCACGATAAAGCTTCTGTAGTGCTTCAGGAAACGAGTGAGTGTATCTCACAGGCAAACACAAATGACCCTCCGACCTGGTAGCAAAAAAGGACAATGAAAATGACAGTATAACTATTAAGACTCAAAAGACAAACCAAAGGTCTCTTTCTGTTACATAAAGCAAAGCTTTGACCTTTATGAACCTACACTAGTCTTGCGTAACAGCACATCAGCAACAATACACCTCTTCCAGCTCCTGAGGTGTATGTATGTGTGTGTGACACACAGTATTTCTCCCACATTTCCCCTAAAAACTGGCTGTTCAGTCAGTACGTAAGTACTGGTATAGTTCCTGTCACCATAGTTCTAGGCAAGGAATTAAAGTTTAATAAACCTTGCAAGTTAGAAAGAAAGTTTGCTCCATTTACACAGAAGTTAGTGATATGAGACAGGTAAGGAACATGCTTAAGATGAAAAGTATCTCATGTCAAAGTCAAAAGACTAAACACTGCTCCCCTTTCTTTAGTGACATTTGATAACATGAAGGCACTTGTTATTTGAACCCTGATATTCAGGCTTGATACTGCAGAATATCTATTCACAGCATTTCAAAAATTTTGGAAGAGGATTAAGGTATGGAAGGAATGAAAACTTTCAGCCACCACTTTCTTACCTATTAAGTTTAAATTAACTATCATAAGCAGAAGCCTAAATCTGGAAATCTTAGCGGACAGAGCCTTGGTGAATGCTGAGTTTTACTTGCCATCCATTTGAAGGTTATACCAACCAGGCAGTACTAATACACTGCATCCACCTGCCCAAATCAATCTTACAGCTAGGTGGATGCAGCTTGTGTGGAGTTTATAATAGGACAGCTAAATGCCATTAACTGGCTGAGGAGACTGCGTCCTCTGAGGTATGACAAGGTTTACAAGAAGAAACCAGAACAAACTTCTTCATCTGAGGCCCTATCAGATTTCCAATAGAATTCACCTTCTTCATGAAGAAGTCAAGTTTCTGTGCGTTCAGGCACCACACTGTTCTTACTTGCTTTTGTTACATCCCTTTTCCCGTCTCTGTTCTATACTACCACCTCTAGCCTCAAACTTCCAGTTAGCAATACAATCTAACTAGCTGCAAGGGCTGTTACACTGGTGTGTGAAAACCGCTGTGGCAGTTCAACACAATCATACTTATCCAACAGTACTTAATGGCCTCTCAGATACAACAGGATAAATAATCGTGGAAACTTTTCTAATAAAACAGGTTCACTTGTTTTCTGCAATCCACTAAAACAGACATCTACCCTGCCAAACGCTACAGGCCTACCTCATGCATCATGAAAACAGACGCATATTGTGCCTGCTATTAAATAAAGCACTGCTTTCCCAAATGTGTTTTTACCTTTCAGGATCAGTATTTACTCCAATAACTGGTTTAGATTTATCAAAGACCTTACTGGCTGCCAACAACATTGTACCATCACCTACAGAAAAAGCATAACAAAAGTTAGTTTCACTTCACATTCTAGTATCCCGAACAAAGTAGTCTCACATGTGCTGCAGCATTACCGTTAGGTGCTTTTCTGTCAACAACTGATCAGGTAAGCTGCAGAAAAATAAATTGGGACCACAAAACTACTGACACCTTTCAAGGCAGAGTAGTGACAACTGAATTCAAATGGCAAATGTGACTGGAAAAAGTGTGTCTTATCTGACAGCTACACACGCCAAGGCAACTGAATTTAGCCAAAGCAAGTCTGAAAAGAGATTTATGGAAATCTCTGTATGTTTACCAGCTGGTAAGAGAAATTCTGTAAGAAAATAAATTTAGAAAGTATTGCTAATCAAAGCCACAGGAGACAGGAAACAATACCAAATTTCACTGTGAATCACATGAAAACAATAACTTTAGTTCCATCTTAGTTGTTCTAGAAGGCACAGTTTAAAGGTCTTATTTAGGCTGAAATAGGTACACTTGGAAAAGAAAAGTTCCTATTATTCCAGAAAAATAACCAGGGAGATTCTTTCTGTTTCACTCTAGTGAGGCTTCAGCTCCATAACGAGCAACAACAGGAGTGTCAGCAACAAAAAAACAACACGGAATCCAATAAAACATCAGAATTGCCTAGATTATCAAGGGAGGTTACCTGTACTAGCGCTACCAGCTTTACCTAAGCAACTTAGCATGATGTTGAGTTAAAAGCTTCTGTTCTCTAGGTCTCAGAATATGTCAGTTGAAAGTACCTTTTCGCATAGCAATACCTACTGAAACGCCCTCAGCTATTTATAATCAATCCTGATGACTGCATTCACCTCATTTCAGAACTTCTCCATGGCACAGACACAGTTACACTTCAAGCTGCAAATTAAATATGCTAGAAGTATAAACAAAACCCAACTATGCCATATATTCAGGTCAATGACTTATTTTGGTTTGACGGTTTGCCATCATAAAAGTATTCTGGAATGTTAATACACCATAGAACAATGTCTCTTTTGAAATCGTTATTAAAAAAATCTCTTCCCTAGTCTGCCCTTTAAAATTCAGCTTGCTTCCTTCTTAATTCAGGTGAGATTCTTCTATTTTAAGAATATCTTGTATTGAAAACATAACTTATCTTCAGCATAAATAAAAAGCTCTTTTCCACTTGGAAAGGAAGTCTTAAATAAAATCGTTGAGGTAGAAATCTTGAAGTGCCACTGGTTTCCTCAGATATTGATACTCCTTCCTGTCTGTTAAACAGAAGGACAGCTATAACCTGAATCAGTCTTTGTACAAAGATACAAGCTCTGAAAAGCTTGGACGATGTATCACTTCCTGTCTGCTCACTTGTAACCATGACAAGTGTCGCCACAGCCAGACTGGCACCTTAAGCTCTAGCTTAGAGGAGTTCTCAGAAATGTACAGGCGTCTGTTAGGATGCTTCAGGAACATACACATATGCCTTTCCACTCAGTCTGCGTAGTAATCAGCAGCTAAGGGCAAAGTGGATCAGTGGGGAGCAGAGCAAGGCAGAGCAGTGGTCACATCTAACTGCCACTGATTACTGAACATTATGTCAGAACCCAGCAACACACTGCAGTATTTGCAGCAAATCACAAAAATAACACAAAAAGAACTGCTGCAATCCAATGTTAAAAAGAAACAATCAGGTTAGTTGCTCTGTTGGGTCATTTTAAAAGCTCTAAGCAGCAGCACAGGCTGCTCAGAAGTTGCATATTTTTACCTGTACCATCCAACTAGATACTCCAGTCACTGGCATTAAGTGTGAAAGCAAGAAAGACAGTTTGGGCAAGGGAAGGAAAAGGTAGTATGTTAGTCTTCACCTCACATACCAAAAACCAAAGAGTAGGGTTTAAGGCTATGTATAATCACATGACAGCAAGCATTTTATCCTCTTTAGTTAAAAACTATAGTAAATTCCACAGTTTATACTGTTTTACACAACACAATACTAAGCATTTCGAAAGCAGCCAGGCACTACGGTTCATTTCCTTGTGCTACAGCTTTAGATACTACAGATACTACAGGCAGAGAGAATGGTCACAACCATTGCACTTTGTCATATTTTCTGACAGATGAGCAATTTGTTTTCAAAATGTGCATACCTCCAGATGCTTCACACATCGCAAAATATTTTTGAAAAATTAATCTATGAAAACATACTGAAACAAATACTTCCCTTCCATACAGTCGTACCTCCTGCTGATATAACAGCATCCGCCCACCGAACTGTCTCTTCATTATATTCTCGACGTTTAACAAGACGAACTTCTATCCCCTCACTCCTACAAAGTGCAGAAAAAGCTTGAGTGCATCCTATATTATTCCTCGTCATATCCTTCTGAAAAGCTGACACGTAATTAAGGACTAATTACAGTGGTATTTGGCTACTAAGCATTTGACACTCACACAAATCCTTCACGTATTTTTCATCTGTTTTCAAGATAATAACGCTGTGTGTTACTTAACTGAACTGAGCTAGTTCACATCACAATTGTTTCAGGAATGACCCATTCACCTCCATCACTAGGTTTTCAGTATTCCTATGTTACTAGAGCTTGTAACACAAAGCTTCCTTTTGTTATTTTACACAATCTGTGAATATTTGCACTGTGTCTGAAACTCTCATCATTCATACATTCTTACCGTAAACTGTCTACAATGTGCTCCACGTTTTTTGTATGAATGCGATGCCGCTCCAGCAGACCAGCATAGTTAGATCCCTTCAAGGCAAGCTGTAAGACATAAATTTATTTTGTAAAAGTTAATCACTACAGTAAGTGCTCTTGAGTAATATAAATAAAAGCTATAAAAAAGCATGTATTTTATCTCAGTAGAGACACATGCTTTTATAAGCATTCCATTAGACACCTACATCTCTATATACATACCAGTCAGCTCACACTGACTAATCCATTAAATGAGTTACATGGCCACAGCAGCCAAGAATCACAGATCTTTTGAGGGTTCTACATAAATATGCAAAGAAGTATGCTACACTGACTTCTATGCCACTTCAGACACTTTGCCTTCCCTGAATCTTCTAAGTAATTTAAACTTAGTAAATCTACATAAAATAGTTATACTAATTATACTCCTTTCATGTGCTAAAAACATCCAAAGTGAGCTAATTACCCAAAGAGTTATAAACACTGTGCTATTAAAAAAGAGGACAACGGAAAAAGCAACAGGAATGATAACTCAGAAAACAGGAATCCTTGAAATACCTAGAGCACTAACCTTCAAATTGTATTAGAGCTAAAATGGAAGACTGCCTAGTGGTGGCAAAGGTGACATTTCCCCTGTGTCAATAAAAGCTTAAGATTAATCTACCTACTACCTTTAATATTGTCCCCTGGAACATAATCCAGATTTTTCAAACAAATTCACACCAATAACAAGACAAACAGCATTTAGTAGTTGCATTCTAGCACCGTTCTTCTTGGAACCTGAAGAATTTAAATAATCATGACACACTCTTTAGACCATGGAAACATTCTGCAGTTCATGTCGATACACTCTTGTGAGCAGGCAGGGACACTGCTTGCTGAAGATTAGATTTTTTTGCAAAAGGTTTCTGTGCGAGTAGTTCAGCCACCGTCTATACGCATTCATTCTTCACCTCACTTGGTGTGCTCAGCTGGGGCTGGTACTTCCAAATACATGTGTGCATGGAGATCAAGCAAGTAGAACAAACAAAGGTAAAGAGGATGTTAAGCAAAAGGAGTTTATAGACACATTCATAATGAAAGTGATACTGCTTTGAGCAGCAGGTTAGACTAGATGACCTCCTGAGGCTCCTTTTAGCCTGAGTTATTCTACAATTATACTGTCATTGCTTCCTTTCCCCTGACCAGTTAAAACCAATTTAGCAGCACAGAAACAGAACTTCTCCTAGCTTTTGTGTAGAGGAATTAATCTGTGCCAGAAGCTTTGAACGAGCACTTCCAGCAATTCATTCAAAGGCCTGTACTCAAAGTTCCACACCCTTCCAGGAGAAAGCAGTGCCAGCCAGCCACATCTAATCCCATTTCCGTAGAGATTCCCACACCACAGAACTACACAAAGGGGAGAGGACTAGCAGGATATGAAAATTACAGTTAACTGCAATCCAATACCCAACAAATACAATCTTTCTTCACCCGACACCTGTTGATATCAAGATGTCCAACCATGAGCTAAGTGCAAACACAGACTCGCCGCTGAAGAAACTGCAGAAAATAATGGAATTGGCCGCTCTGGAACTGCATGGCTGTCCTGCTCAGTGTGTTTCTCATCAGCGACTAATCTGCAGGAACAAAGTCTTTAGGTGGTCTTACAGCTGGGATCACGAAACCACCTCCAACAGAGGGGCTCCCATACTTTGCCTGGTTGCCACCAACCGCAGTACCAGCAGACAGTCAGAGTAGCTACCAGCTGTGCTCACTCACACACACACAGATGAACATGTGGGTGGTCGGAAAACATCCAGACAAAGCTTTCAGGTCATCTTGACAAAGCTGGTTAGTACTGGTTTACTGGGGGACAGGGTGTTATGTCCCGTTAACTGCCTCACACACTTAAACCCCTTGTTTCAACTCCCCGGCTACAATGCTTGCATACTCCCCTATGCCTCTTGCTCCTCCGGAGCCCACGGTGTTGCACTCGGAACTTACACAGTGCCATTGCGCTGCTGCAGGGAGGGAAAGAGTATGCAAGGCTATGGCCAGCTACAGCACTGCCCGTTGCCGAGTGTGCTGCCAGCCTCTCATGATCCATCTGGAGAAGAAAGTGGAAAGGAGAAAAGGAGGAGGTATTCGCCTCCCACAGACAACATCTGCTGCTGAGCACCACAGGTCTAATTTGCTAGAAGAGGTATTTTCAAATGTGCACAAATTGACGTTCCTTTACCAGCAGAAAGAACAAGAAACTCACAGCAGATGATAACCTCAAAAAAAATCAACTGTGTTACTACAACCAGCGCTCCCATTCATGCCTCCTCTAGAAGTATCTGCTGTGTATGAAACACGAGCACCTGACAAGCAGATTGCTGCTGCAGCACACGGTATTCAGGCTGCTATTTCTACAGGCCATTACTTCCACGAACAACAGAAACCGCAAACTCCATCTTGCAATTTTAGGTACCTGATTTATTTGGCTGATTTGTCAGCACACTATCTTTCAACATCAAAGACAGCTTTTGTCACAGAACAATGACAGTGCAATGAATCTTTGTAAGATCATTTGCAGACTTTTGAGTCACCAACACCAGTGGGGAGCCTACAGCTAACATCTCATTGGCATTGCCAGCAAGAAGTACAGGTAGACTCTGTTGCATGACAATGACACTATCCTGTAAATTGCATTTGCCTTAGGTGTGTTAAACTATTTCATCAGCAGCTTCTGCTTTCTGAAGAGGATGCTCAGCAAATAAGCTGCCAGTATCCTGATAACGGGTTGAAGTGGATACTTCCACTCTTGCTGAGAGCAGCCCTGCAGAACAGGTGGAGGTACACATCTCCTCTTCGATTTTAGCTCTACAGTAAGCAAGCAGATATCACTAACCAACAAGACAAATGAAAGTTAGGGCCTTGAGTTCAAATGGCAAAGCTACATCTATAGACTTAATGAATTGTCTTAATTTGCAAAATGCTCCAGAGATTAAAGCTCATCTCTAGCCTCATCCCTCTAGCTCAGACATAACTAACTCATGTTCATTCATCCCTCAGGGGTCTGCACTGGGACCGGTGCTGTTTAACATTTTCATCTATGACTTAGCAACATCAAGCGCACCCTCAGCAAGAGAGAGCTGGGGTTGTTCAGCCTGGAGAAGACAAGACTCTGAGGAGACCTTATAGAAGTCTTCCAGTACTGCAATGGGACAGACAGGAAAGATGGGAATGGACTCTTTATCAGGGAGTATAGTGATAGGGCGAGGGGTAATGGTTTTAAACTGAAAGACATTAGATTTAGATTAGCTATAAGGAAGAAACTCTTTACTGTGAGGGTGGTGAGGCACTGGCACAGGTTGCCCAGAGAGCTGGTCAATGCCCCAGCCCTGGAAACGTTCAAGGCCAGGCT
>Ga0065711_1002331_pt1 | contig 34632 bp, 20 predicted proteins | sample Hoacrofraction12_FD_59098 | JGI IMG/M metagenome (GOLD analysis project Ga0065711, IMG submission 59098) | Hoatzin crop microbial communities from Cojedes, Venezuela - Epithelial fraction 12 v2 (version 2) | ecosystem: Host-associated > Birds > Digestive system > Esophagus > Crop | place... | reverse complement strand
GCTGGGGCCTGCGGGGCCGGGCGGGCTCCTCCGAAAGGCTCCTGGGGCCGCTCGGCTCCGCGCTGCCGCGGGCCCCGTCCCGGCTGCGGGCGCCGACCCCCCGGTGGGACCCCGGCAGCGAAGCACCCCGGGCCTTTGCGCCTCAGGGTTCGTGTACTCGCCCCTCCACCAGCGCCAGCGTTTTAATCCCTGCCATCAACAGCCTGGCCGTTCGGTCCTGGCGGGCTTCTCTTTATCCGCGAGGTTTTGATCCGCTCCCTGGAAGTGCTCTGGCAGCAACAATTAAGACACGTGTTTTTGGCTTTGCTCTCGCCAGGGAATTTTTTTGTGTGTTAATTTTTAATGTCCCAATTCAGTATCCAGCTCTGAAATGGCAATGTATTGATAAGATGACCTACAAAAGGAAAAATGCCTGGTGCTCGGTTTTGCTTTCTTGTGGTAGTCAAAGAATCTGATTTGTTTCGCCCTTTTCCTAACCCCAAGATAGCAGCAGTGCCAGGTTAGTCTTGCTGCAGAGCTTTATTATCAGAGAGCCTGGATACCTCGGAGAAAACCCAATCGGTTACTTATCTACCAAGGGAGCAAGGTATGGCATTTGTAATAAAAGGATTTTTTAGGCTGTTACCAAGCATTTGAATTAAGTGGGTATTAATGAAGACAATTTCAAAGGTTTGCAGCAACTGAATTAAAAACGTTTCATCTGTTTTAGTGCAGAAGACTTTACAGACAACTGTAGAATGCATACGGCTATGAGCTGCAGAGGCCGGACACACTTGTACAAGAAATTCTTCTAGCATAAAAATCCTAAGTAAAAAATTGCTCTTAAGTAATTACCAGAGCTTTCATTGGCACTGGTGAGAGGCTGTACTGGCTCAGGGATAAACCCAGGGCTCAGGAAAGGCAGTCAGTTCTGCCCTTTAGCTCTCGAACACCGACTATTTAGGACACAAAAACACTGAGGAGGGAGAAATAATTCTTGTGAATGTCAGGAGAGATCCTATGAGTGTGGATTAAATGGCCAGATTAAATTCTTCCCAGTACAGCCAGTACACCTAGTTTGGTGGTGCTGCTGTTCACACACACCTTCCCACAGGCTCTGATCCTCGCAGTTTGAAGTTTGCAGGCGAAAGGGAAAATACAGACTTAGATTGCAACCAATACTGCACGTTTTCTTTCTGTCTCCTCCTCTCCCCTCACAGAAATGGCACTACTTAGAATAAGTAGAAAGAGGCCGGTGACATTTGCAGCTTTTACTCCGCTCCCACCCGCTCCCTCTCCACCACCAAATGCCCGGCACCGCTGCCCAGGGGACACTCGGCCTTCGCACCGCAAGCAGGTGGTGCCACCCGCCCGCCTCGGCCGTGTGCCCTTCGCCAGCGCCACACCCACCCATTCGTTTCAGCTGGCTGTGAAATGATGAAACAGAAAGCTATTTATAAAAAAAGGGAACGTTTTTCCAAAGCCTATGAGATGTGAATGGGTTTCAAAGCTAAAACGGATTCAACAAGTAGAAACAGCAACTTTGTCAGCAGCCAATTCTAAGTGGAGACGGAGCTCAGGCGGGAAGTCTGTCTCCACATCCAAACCGTCCTTAGCTTTTTTTAGTTTTTTCTACATTTCTTCCTTGGTTTGCATTGCAGTATTTCCTGCATGTCTTTGTAGTGAGACCTATTTATCACCATTCATTGGATGTGTACCATATCCTTGTGCACCAAGGTCTGCTCATCCTCAGGTTTCATATTATTATTCAGCCAGGAATAAATTAGTAGGAACTGCTTTCATTTTTCAGCCCTTACTGGAAACGTGGCCTTCCTCACTCCCTCTCCATGAACTACATTTTACTTTCTCAATACCAGTAACACATCTCACTCAAATTCTGTTTTCATCAGAAGCTTTCAAAGCACCTTCCCAAGGTGAGCAGTAATAGCAGCATTTGGATTCTGATGGGAAACCAAATCACAGAAAATATGTAGACAAGCACCTGGCCTGCCCTGATGGGAAGGGGTGTCCTTGGGGTAGTCACCAGAGCCCTCGGCACAGAGGGTGGGTGTTCACAGACCCTTTCCTTCTCCATCCCAGAGTATGAAAGTCTCCGTGCTTCCAAAAATCAGGAGTAGGGTCCTCAGGTGGAATCAACAGCTGAAGGACGACCTTTGTGAGCCTGTTCACCGCGAGTCAGTGGCAGGGTTAGGATAGAAGCCCTGCTCGTTGATTGGGGCTGTAACACGCTGCGTGACTTTCTAGCCAAGGCTCCTTTCCGAACTGAAATGAGAGTGGAAGACCAAAGACAAACTCCTTAATTACTGCGATTCACTGCTGGCATCCGAGCTCTGTCTGCTGCAGTTGGAAGAGGAAGGAGATGGCATTTAGTCAGAAATTCAGGAACCAGTAACTCCCTCGCCTAGAGCAGAGAGTAACATGTTGACATCTGGCTGAAACTCTTGGCAGTTCACTTGGGCAATGCTGAAACGCTCCAGCAGCTCTGCTAGGAAATAAACAGAGCCAGACAGGTACGGGCTCTATAAATGGATCTCACCCGCAGAGCTCATCAGGCCTCCTGACAGATACACATCTCGCGGGCTGGTGCCATTTGTTCTATTGTAGTCTCAGTGATACGTTGATGTTTGAAGATTTAGCAGGCTTTTACAGCAGGCTTTTAGCACTATGAGACAGTCCTTTCTGATAGCATTTCTTGCACATTTTGAATTACTGATTTATTTTGTCTATCTTTAATCTGCCCTTGCTTCAGACTCAGTGTCTTGAGATTATTTTGATAAATGTTTGTATTCAGCTTCCTATGAATCTGAATTCCTCCAGAGAAAATTGTCCCCAGGAAATCTGTTAATGTTCAAAGATTGAGTCTGGAGGACCTGAAGATCCAAATCCCAACATTTTATGCTTCTATGGTGGAGAAACCAAGTCTAGTATAATTTTCTAATGGCAAGTCTCACCACACCTGCTGGGTTTAAGTTTTGGGTCCTCTGTTTCTTCCTTAGAAGGAACTGGCAACACGGGCCAAATGTTATCTTTCTCATCTCATTCCACAGAAATTACTGCATTTTTGCAAAGAACTTAGGAGTGAGTTACTGTGTACGCACCAGTAATGGACAATGTAATTAAATGATTGCTGGTCAACTTATAATGTGCCTTAGTTCTGCTACTTGGGATAAGAAATTTGAACAAAAATGCATCCCATCCTACCCCTAAGTTGTGTGGGGCTCTTGATGGAGACTGGAGAAGCCAGGGACCAACAGCCACCGTCTGTGCCATTTTGCAGAAGTGCAGAGAAGCTTTTGATAGCTGAGAATACAGGATGGCTTTTTGTGCCATTTGACGAGTTACTTCTTGCTGTCATTAGTTTCAGCCTCACAAGGTGAGCAGGACCATTTCACATGCTGCTCAGCTTATCTGAAGCTATACGTTGTGTGCCTGGAACAGACAGAGGCGATTTTTTAAAGCATGGCATGGAGACTAGAGGAGGTAAAGCAAAGAGGAAATCAATATCTGGGAAATTGCTGCAGGATCCTAACACCGTGTCCTTTGTCAGCGAAGGTTTGGCACTGAAATAAAACCAGCTGGCCTGTGCTTCATCCAAGGAGCCTGGGGAGGTTAGGTCTGCACGGATGCGACTCCGAAATCCGGCAGTTCCAGCTGCAGATGGTACCTGTGGCAGCTCATACCCCGCCATACGCTCTGTGGGGCTGGCACGGGTGTAGCCTTGGGTTTAGAGGGCAAACAGACAGTTACCCACTGCACGCTGCTAACCTGAAGGGAAGATATGTGGGAGGTACACACCTCTGTTTTGGGAGCCAGTGGATGCTGACAACGCTAGCTGTGGTAGGGAGGAGGGGTGGGCAGAAAGCAGGAAGGTTCTAGGGACAAACCAAGAGATTACAAAGAAAAAGCTATTCATTTTGTGAAGCAAGTTTGTCATCTGTTGTGCCAAATTACTATTGATACTACCCCTAAAATGAAGTTCCTCTGAGGAATGCTGTCACACAACTAGCACATGTAGACTCTGAACACCACTGATACGCACAGAGCAGCTCTCGGGCTGTGAGGAGGGCAGCTCTGCAGCCAGAGCCACCCTCCTGCGCGTGCAGTCAGTACCAGCTCTACCTGTGTGACCACCCTACTAAAAATATGACCATGACAACAAGGACCATAGCTGCCAGCTCAGATATACACTCCAACACGGACGGATGCAAAACTGGCTCCAAACAACACTGGATCCTATCACAGTCTGTAGCACCTTCATCCAGAGACGTCAGGAGCCAGAGCGCCGGCTGTGGGACTCAAGCCAAGGCTGCACCACCGGCAGCAGTGGGGATCACAGCAATTTCGGCTGCAGCAGAAGTAGCCTCGCTAGCCAGAGGGAGAGCTCAGGGAGTCCGGCGGAGGAGCTCCACAAATGACCCTTCTGGGTCCTGGGAAGATACAAAGGTTTTGACTAAAGCTAGGACAGGAAATCCCAGGGACAGAAAAGCTGCTCTATTTATGCTATTTCAGAACTTCTAAGCTGGATACACCCGACAGTGCCTGGAGGGTTTTTAGACATTTCTGCTGCCTCCCGCAATTAATCTGAAGTCATAAAGAGAGCTTGTTGTTGTGTGAGTCTTGCTGGGTCCAGCTGTGCATGACAGGAACCCAACTCAGGCAGTGCAAGGAAACCCCTAGGACGATGGGGCTTTATGCAGCCTTCTTTGAAAGCAGCTCACTCGAGCTACGAAGGCGGATCGCAGCCCTCCTAATCCAAGCTGGGCAGCACGCAGCCATAAACAAGTCAATCATAGACTGATTCTCCTTGATCTGAGAGATATTGCCTGGTGTCTTACAGCAGCTTTGTGTAAGGCAATGGTCCAGGTGGGCAGAGAATTAGCTCAAAACCACGCTATAGGATAATACCTTGAAATAGCGTTGGCTCTCAACTGGTTTAACAGCATGGTCTGATTCATCTCTTCAGCCAGTGTAGCACCAAGACAGTGGAAGAAAAATAATTCATGCTGAAAAATTTGTGCAACTGGCCTCACACATGAGAGCACATGAACAGATTGTTTCAAAAAAGCAAACAAAAATCCCTTTCCAGTTTGCAGAGACAGCGCGCAGCTGTGTGCACCAGTACAGGGATTTTGGAAAACCCGCTCTGTGCCACCCAGAAATCCCTTTCTCCAGTGTTCACGAGTAGATGATACAAATGATATACCTGCCTGATTTGCATGGCAGATCCTCTCTCCACGAACAGGCTGGTGCCATTTCTTTTTACAACTGGCAGAAGGCAGTAGTTCTTGCTTCTCTTCACGCTGTTGTTCTGTTTCCCTGTTCCACTAGAAGGGCCCTGGTCAGCCGCTCAGTTCAGGGTCACCTCGAGCTCCTGCTTTGGTCCGTTCAATCCTTTTTCATGATTTCTCTGCGAAGTGGCCTGGTCCTGATTTGATATCAAAGGGAACGTGAGCCATTGGAGCCCTCCGAGCGGGGAGAACCCAGAGGTGTTGGTGCACGTCTGTCTAAGTACAAAGCAACTTATTTAACTCCACAGAGTCATTTGGCGTGCTGAGCTCTCTCAAGCCTTTCCAACTGTTGAGTTACTGCTTACTGAGAGCCCATGGTTCGGAAGGAGGATATTGCTTCACGAAGAAGTGACCCATAATCACAGTGCTGATTTCTCATCTCAGCAAGTAGCAAAGGGGCAACAGCAGAGTTAGACCAGTGCTGAATGCTTTTGACCCCCTGCACATGCAGGCACCCATGTGTGCACCAGATGCACCGTCCTTCCTTGCAATCTATCTCTGCCACTGACAGCTGCGACGAGCGCTCTGTGCAAGGTGAAGGTATTCAGCAGCAGGCAGATATGAGTCATCTCACCTGCTGAAACTTCTTCCCAGCATCGAGTCACGCAAGCCCCAAGACACAAAGGTCTGGGTCCCCATCAATTCTGGACACTATAAAGTCAATACGCAAAATCTCGCAGGTGGAGCTCATGCTGGCACCTCATTTTTAACTGCTCTGAACTGTCCTGGTCTTCTTGGCACCAAGGCTATGTGCTCTTTAATGGGGCTTTCATAAACCTTGTTCCAGGAATGAAAACAGCTGCCAGCGCATGCAGCACCCCAGAGAAGACCCTTGCCTTTTTCCAGAGCACGCGAACGGAGCAGGGCTCTCTAGCTGCTTTGTGTGCTCGATGCGAAGCTGTGATGTTTGTGAGGGACTGAAGCATGAACTGCCCCGCTAACGCTAGCAGATGTGAGTAACAAAGGAGGAAAAGGCTGATAATCAAAGAAACACAAAATAGCAAAAAGATAAAACCTCCTGAGCAGGCAGTGTGCGAAAGTCTTAATGGTTAACTCACTCTCACTGTGGAGTAGAAGAAAAAAATGCAATTGCAAAGGGAAAGAGAAGTTAACCTTACAAAGCAAATTTGTCATTCGCTCTGCCAGATTATCGTTGTTATTATTTGCTCTTCACTCTTTGAACGATAAAGAGAAAGCATGCAAACGACCCTCGACTACAGGCATAACCCTCTCCCCGCAACCTCCCTGCCTGCGTCCTTGCACGCACAAAAAGAGAGGATGCTAAAAGCAGCCTTTGAAATTCAGGAGGATAATTGATTCTCTGACGCGTAGAAGCCCACGGGACTCCTGAGGGAGCACAGGTATAAAAAGAGGAGACGCACCTCCCCGGCAGCCAGAGACAGCCGGGGAGACCCGCGTGTCCTCCCTGCTCCGCACGCCTCCGGCCCCTGCCCGGGCACCGCGCGGGGATAACGGACCCCGCAGGGCTCACCAAGGCAGCTCCAGAGAAGAAGTTGTATTCGCAGCAGGGGAAGCAAACACCTGGGCAGGAGCCGATCTAGGAAGCGCTGGCTTTCCGAGGGAACGGTAAGTGTGAGTCTCTGTATGTGCATTTAACGAGGTAATGTCTATTTGGAGATTGGAGACAATTAAATTACACTGAAATGCAATCAAAGCTGGCATCAGTAATTAGCTTTGCCAGGTACAATATCCTTTGTACCGTACAGGATTTTTTTGTACCAAGTTCTAGAATGAAAGAATAATTGAACTATCGGATAAATGCCAACCAACAGCATTACAATACAGATGAGCCTTATAAAAACATGTTAGACGTTTACCAGCTGTAGCAATTTTCCTCTTTTGCTATACTAATGTAAATTCCTTTTACCCTGGAAAATGAACACGCTTTTACTCACCCATCAATAACACTGTGTTTGAGCCAAACCAAAGCGTGAGGAGAAATGCAACGGCGTATTATGGATAACACGAAGCCAGCTACAGCGAAGCAGAGTAAGGCAATTAAAAGGATTTCTGCTTTTCAAATGTAGTATTTCATAGTATAAAAGTCTGAACTTCACAAAACCGCAGGCACGGTAGAAGCTTCGTTTCATCTACATTGTGGTAGTTTTAAGATTGCTCAGTTTAAGGTTTCAGAAACAGTAAGAGCCAGTTGCCCCGTTTCTCCAGCGTCATTGTCACAATGCTGCTGTTAGCGTGGCACAGGATGGAATGAAGCTATTATGCTTTATCTGCTGGAACGGCGCTAAAAGCTCTTCATCTTCAGGGGAATTTATTTATTAATCATTTTTTCACATGCTGCCAGAACGGAAAGTAAGATGTCCCTCACCTCAGGAGAATTTCGAAGGTGACAAGGTTTTGCAGAGCTGTCAAGCTGCCTGTACGCAGGGTGACACTTCAATTCCCTGGCTTCTCCTCTGAAATAGAAGACGCTTCTGGGAAGGGGTGTAGGACTTTTGTTTCAGGCTCCTTCCCAAGAAAAAGAGGGAGACAGAAATACCCAAGAATCAGACTGTAGTGAAGGAAGAGAAGTCAAAGCAAGACAGGGGAAGAAAGGCAAAATCAGAAAATACAAAAAAAATATATTGCAAAGAAATTAACAGCAGAGAAGAGAAAAAAAAATCTCAAAGGGACAAAAAGTGATTCTGGAGGAAAACCAGGCATTCAAAGAAGAGAAACCAGATACAGAAAGCGGTAATCAGGGCTGTATCCTAGGAAGAATAGGGAAGCAGACAGCATTGGACTAGGTTTTATTTTAATTTACATGGATCTTTCACTTCTCAGCTCACATAGCAGTTTTCCTGGTACTGATTAAATCTCCTGGTTGGCACTTTCTACAGATGCTGGTGCCACAGTCTGCTGGTACCAGCTACCAGATGCTTTATATCACTTTTATCTAGAAAGAGATCTGATTTGGGATTTGTCTTGGAGATATTTAGGGGAGAGAGGCACAAAAGAGGCACGCTTTTTCAAGTTCAAATGAAAAAGAAGGAAAAACAAAAAGAGTAGGAAATTTGCCCTAAAACCAGGAGCCCTGCAAGTCTCTCTCACAGATACTTTTTTGCTTCTTCTGAGCATTCCTGGTCTATCTGAGGGGCCAGAGCAGTGCCGTAAGAGACCCAGTATCAGAGGTAGGGGATGTCACCCATGAGTTCACAAGAAGCTCTGCTGGAGCCAGGAGCAACGGCGCTGCTCCCAGGGAAACAGATGGGGAAGCTGCTGGTCCTCCAGCTGCGAGCACGAGCAGCTGGAAATGCAGACTGGGCTGCGAAGGAGTTTGTGATAGAAACCTCATTTCTTAGCACACCACCTTGCCCATGCACACCTCTGTCCACGCACTTCTGGCAATGCCACTCATTCTGTTAGTAACTTCTGCGGTATCAAGACTGGACCCACTTGCCTGAGCACCAGTCCTTAATTAGCCTTGCTCCTTTCGGAAGAGTGGGCAGCTATTTCCGAGCAGTAAAACAGAGCTCACTGCTGATGTTTCCCATCAGAACAGGCCCCCTCCTGCCACCACCGTCAGTAAAACCCATGGCTTCGAACGTCCGCTTGCAAAGTTAGCAGCCCAGCCGACCCCTTCCATTTGAAAACTGCTCTTTTTGCAACAAAGTATTGTTATACATTCGAAGGGCTTTTTATAAAAAAGAAGAAACTTAAATCCCTTGCCAAGTGTTTTTTTCTCATCTGGAGATCAAACATCTTTCTGCTCTTTTCTTGTGTAAAATAAGACAGGGAACAGGGAAACTTGATATTTTAAAGATTTCTACCCACATTCTGAAAGAATCTTTTTTGAGCAAAAGATCAATTGCTTTCAATCAAAACTCAGGAATAGCACTCACTGAAATACCTTCCTACTGTCCCTCGCTTCCGATGACAAAGGCATCGCATTCAGCTCCCGAGGGTGTGCATCCTCAGAGGACTCTGTCCTGAGTCACTGGCAGCGCTGCGCCAGCCCCAGGACCGAAGCACCGCAGCCGTCTGCCGGAGGGCAGGCACGCACGGCTCAAGTCCATCTCGCCTTCCACCAAAGCCAGTGCTCAGAGCTGCGTGGGCACCTCCTGATGCAGCAGCAGTTCAAGCTCTGCCGAAGGGACGTGTCTCAGTCCAGTCCCCCTCACCCCAAGCACGACGACTGAAGGAACAGTCCGCGTTTCGTTTGGCTAACCAAGCTCAGCACTGCTGCCTTTGATAAAGGAGTTTGCCAGTGTTACCTCTGGGCCAATACTACCCCTCTGCCCAGGTGTTTTATGTGGATTTCCCTGTTTTTTCCCCATTTCTGGACAGCCGGCAAGGCAGCCCAGTTGGCTGTTACACATGGAGCTGTGCCATACAGCCACGTGGGCAGACACGCGTCCCAAGGAGAGCGGCGGGCAGGAGAGGTCCCAGGGGTTGGTCGCAGGTGGTCCTGTGCAGGCAGCGAAGTTGCCTTTGGCAGCCCCTGCTAACTGCTGCCTCCAGCATCCAGGTGCTCTTACACTGGTATTTACAGCCCAGGCAGTGGTCTCCAGGGCCCACCCCAGCCAAAGCACTCTCCCTCAACCACAGCGGGGGGACAGGTCAATAAGGGGGTCCCACAGCAAGAAACCCTGCTGATGAGGCCTGCGTCCTGACCCAAGGGCCACACCAGCTCCCTGAGGGGTCACACAGCCACTGCCTCCAGGAACTACACTCCCTGGGCAAGACGTTGCCATGCCAAGACACCTCTGTGTTGGGAAGCACCATAACCACAAGCACGGAGGCATATTCCCAGTCCCTTTGTGCTGATGACCAAGCAGGGGGACTGAGAACACAAAAGGTGACACTTGGCCTCCCCTCCTGGCCCTGAGCACTTCACTGCCACTGACTCAAGATTGCTCTGTGTTTCAGGTGACCCCAAAGGGTGGAAGATGCTGGATAAGGCCACCCTGCTCCTGTTCCTGCATTTAGTCGCATGCTCCATCTCCTCTCCTCTCGACCCAGCTCTCAGGTAGGCTGCTGAGTGTTTTATCCATGCTGTCACTCCCTGCCTCATCTCTGACCTTGTGCAAAATAAGCACGTGCCAAATTAAGGTTGCCAGCACTTCTGAAAGCCAGATGAATTGTATGTGCGTTGGTAAGCCTGCTTCTTTACCCTGGCTTAATTTGTGGGGTACACTGCCAGCCTAGGGGTGGTTTCCAAAGAATGCAGGCACCCGACATAGAATATTTCAGCCCAAGCAGTTGGTTTTGGAATTGAATGCTGGGTCCTATAAAGGGAAATCTGGCAATCTCCAGGGCAGCCAGCACCTCCAGCTCCATCACTGATTAAAATCTGTGCCTGCAGGCCACCTGTATTGAAATCAGAACTGCAGATATTCTTAACGGCTGCCTGTTAATATTTCACATGTTTCCTTGCCAACTGTTTTAAGTTGTAATATTATTTCCTACCTCTACAAATTGATGGAGGCACAAAATTGAGCACTGGGGTCTATAATTTGGATTAGTAATGTCCCATAGAAAATGCTTTAGCCTTGTGCCAAAGCCACGGCATAACGATACCAGAATTGATGGAATTTTGCTTGAGGATGGTGGGAGCTCAGTGAGGGGGAAGCGTGTCTGAGGCAGCTCTATCAACCATCTTTTCACTGCTGAAATAGCTTCAGGGCAGTTCCTAGCTGGGGAGAGTGACAGACAACACTTGTGCTACTGATGAGTCGGGGATGGCAAAAAGAGAAAGGAAAACCTGCAGAACAGGGAGTAGTGGTCAGTAGGACTGATCCCCAACTGGCGACTGAGCATGTCTCACAGTATGCCTCGGGTTTGTTGTGCAGGTACAGTCCAGGGCCAGTTGCTGGCAAGGCTGTGAACTTCCAGCTACAGCACAGCAGCCCACTGCAGAGCCATAACCCCTTGGTGGAGGAACAGGACGAGGAGGGTTTGTTAACAGATCCCACTGAGAAAAGGTTTGTACCTCACCTCTCAGCCCCACTGGTTACGGTCTTCCTGCAGCCCAGGAGCAGACCAGCAGGTCACCTGGTTCCACCAGCACCACAAAGTCCAGGCTCCAGGGGGAGAACCCAGCCAGGCCCTGCAACCAGAGCAGAAGGCTGGGACTGTGCCAGATTTCACCATCGCCCATGTCCAGAGCCACGTGCCGCTGTCCCCCAGCAGCAGGGACGTACTGACAGGGACAGGGCTGCAGACCCAGCCCTCCTGCAGGGAACATAATTTTCCACTGAGCTCTGGGAATCCATCTGTATGGTTGTCAGAGCCTCTCCTTCCCACCACTGCCAGGAGGAGGAGGATGGTTATTTCTGTCTGAAGCACAGAGGACTCATCCTTACAACAGTGGGACCAGCCAAGTGGCTTGTGCTTCCCTTACCTGTGGATTTTTGGGAGCCTGGGTCCAACCCCAGGCTAGAGCCTCGTGGGAGGCTCCTGCCACCCCATCCCAGACACAGCACTCCCAGGAGGTGATGGTGCTGCTGCAGAGCACAGGAACATCCCAGCCCCAGCTCTGCCCTCTCCCAGCCTGTGCTTCTTCTTTCTTCCACTGGTTCTCCGACCTCACCTTTGGCTTGCAGACACTTCTTCCTTACTTGTTGTAGTGCAGATACTGATTAACAGACATTTTATTTTGCCTGCTGCCTCCCTGTCAGGACTGAGCGCCCTCAAATCCTTTCACCCTCCAACACTAACGCAGCCCAATACCAAAAGGTGTTTGTTACGGTTACCTGCCCCCAATCTCAGCAGTGCTACATCTGGTGCCCATTGACATCTGAAACACCAATATCTCACAGAATCACAGAATAGTAGGGGTTGGAAGGGACCTCTGTGGGTCATCTAGAAGGTTCATTGCTAGCTCAGAGCGCACACCTTGTGCTTGTCTTTCACCCCTAGGATGCAGCGCCATGCTGACGCCATATTCACCGACAACTACCGGAAATTCCTGGGGCAGATTTCCGCCCGCAAATTCCTACAGACCATCATTGGCAAGCGGCTTGGGTAAGCCACAGCGCTTTGCTGTCCTAGGGCTAACGTTTTGCTTATTACACTGGGCAGTTTATTTCATGCACGTAGCAGAAATAGCTGCCTTCCACTGCAACAGAAGCAATCTCTCCTGCTGTTCCACATCTCAGATCCCCCTAATCACAGCTATCATTAAGCAGCCTAATTAATCCTTTCCTTCAAGGCTGTGTCACATCAGCTGAAAGCTCTGCTGTAATAATAACAAGCAATATTATTTGCAAATAATACTTGCAATGATCATTCACTGGTAGGAAACAGTTATTCTTGGTATGGGTTGAACACAGAAAACGGCCTCATCACTACTGCTTGGGTAGCTGTGGGTAGATAGATCAGTCGCTGCCACTAAAGAACAACTAGTCAGGAGAGGGATCAGAGCTGGCCCACATCTAACACAGAAGCAAATACAGCTGACCAATTTCTTACTGAAATGACGCAGAATGGCCCCAGGCTCAGACCCAGCACATTCCCTTGCTGTGCTGCTCAGCCTGAGCCAAACTTTGAGTGAGGGACTAAAAAGCGTCTCTGAGACAAAGATGTTTCTCATCCTCACATAACAGAAGCAGTGAGAGCAGCCCAGGAGAAGGGGTGCACGAATTTCTGACAAGGCGCCAGTCTGACAGCATCCTGATGGACAGCCGCTACCACCAACAGATGGAACTCAGGGACTTCCTGGGAGCCATTCTGCAGAATCAAAGGTAGGTGGGAATCAGTTCATTATCTGCTCACCGCAGGAGAAAGACAAGGTCCTTATTGCTGTCTGGCTTCCAGATGTGAAGCTACTGGATTAAGTATCATCTTTCAGATATACTCAGAGAAAGAATAAAGCTTCTAACTGACCCCATAACCCAGCTCTGCCCTTGTGCGGGCAAGTAAGAGTGCTCATCAGGAACGGCCTGTCCTGAGCCAGCCTGCACCACGCATGCTAGCACATCATTGTGCTGTCTTCTCACCCTCATAATTCAGTAAAATAGCAGCGGAAAAAAGAATTTCACTCTCAATCCCAATTATGCCATCACTGCCCTTTTCTTTCACAGGCCTCAGGACATCAACAGCAGCCAGCTAGGTGGCTTTCCCAGCACCCTGGCTAAGCTCATGTAAATATTTCTCCCTTTTTCAACTCCCCATGCTCTGGTGAGTACCATTCCCTGCTCAATTCTGTACGTAACACACTGCTTCTGCACTGCTCAAGCAGTCTGAAGGCTCTCCTTCAGCAAAGACAACTCCCACTGCTGCCCCTGAAAAAGGGAAATTGCTGCAATTTGAGGGGGAAAAGCTACCAATCAGTTTTGTCAAGTACCTAAAGTCCTGTTAGTCTGAACAGACAGATGATGAGTGTTTTGTGAAGCTGCATAAGGATGTCTGGGAACAGCCTTGCAGCAACCAGAAGCAGTCTTGTAAAGCTACCTGAGACTGTGTGCCCAAGTGTCTAGACTAGGCTGAAGTCAGACAAAAGTCTTCCACCAGGAGCAGAACCTGCCTCTAGATCCCTGGGACATTTCAGGTTTTCCCTGCACCAAACAGGAGAGGAACTCTTACTGTCTTCTGTACCCCTCGTTCCTGAAAGTAGTCACTGGGAACTTGCATTATCTCTAAATCTTGCCAGCCCTGTGGGACTGGGAGCCAGCTGACAGTCCACCCTTGAGAATACCTTCACTCAGACAAACGTCAGTTGTCCTGTTTGAAGCAAATATCATCTTACTCCTCTGTCCCACAGAAATTAAGCCTGTCCAACCCTAGCCAGCGCAATATAAAGGCGTGTGGAGACCTGTGTGCATACTGAACAGAAGGGGGGCTGGGGAGGGGAGAAAAGATCAGAACTTTATCTAAATTGTGCCTGTGGATTCAGCTGGGAGAGCATGGCATTTCAGCATCTCTTGCCATGCTTGACGTGGTTATCTTTCCACAAATAACGTCAGCAGAAAAAGCCTCCAAAGAATGAAAAAATTTGTGTGTGTGCTCACAAAGTTTTCTCACAATTCTCTTTTCCTCCTGCTTCTGTCCAGACTAATTCAGAGCTCGTGGATCTAACTGTACAGTAAGCCCTTCACAGCCATGAAGACGTTCCCAGATGTGACCAGCTGGAAGCTGATGCATACCCTCCTCGGATCTGTTCAAAGGAATGCAGTTCTGATGCACTACTAATTTACCCCGGCCTTTACAATTTAACCCCCCTCTCTAAACACTGGTCTGTGTACAGAATCAGAAAAACAGTACCTCAGTGGTTTAACCTCAGGCTGCTTTACACACAAAGACTAAAACAACCAGTACACTTGTAATTCTGGGGACATACTGTCTACTAATTAAGGCTTTTAAATCTCAAAGCATAGCAAAATTTCTGCCAAGTCATCATTCTGTTTGAGGGCCTGATTAACAAACATGAGGCCACCAAAAGGCACCTTTAGGCATCTTAGTAAACCGATTACAGCCTCCTCTAAATAGATGCTGATGGCACCACCACACATGCAGCTAGGATCAGGGTGAGGCAAGACATGAATCCACACGTCTATCACGCATTAGAAACGCCGCTGTGGGCTGCTGCTACTGCCTAGCTCCCTGATACAGAGCCCTGGCAGCGAAACACAACTGTGAAGAGCTCAGCTATGGTTACCGCTGAGCCTTGAGGTGTACAAGCTGAAGGCACAGCTCTGTTCTGCAGGAGCTAAAGGAGATCCCTGTGCATCAGATTGGGCTGTCACTATGTTTAAATTCAACGTGCCATCCAGTGGCTCTGCAGTCTGCCATGGCTAGGGTTACAACTGTAAATATTTTCGAAGTGTTACTAGCCCAGTGCTCTCACACAGCTACTTCCTTCCCTGTCACCCCAGTTCTCCAATTGTTTGTGTAATAATTATGTCTCCAGAAACGTAAATAACATCAGGATGGGGTCTGCTTTCCCATCATGAACAGGAAATAAAAGTTGTTCTAAATAAACCTGTCCAACAGCAGGTCAAGATGGCTCTTTGTCTGTCGAGACATTAGTTTCCTGATTCTGGGCCCAGAGTGGACAAGCAGTCAGGTGCACGGAGGATGACCTGGAGCTGCGCTAATGAAGGCACCAGGTCCAGTGCCAGTATAACTCAAGACCAGGTTGGAAATGCAGTGGCATGCAAGCACACAGTAAGGCCTCGAAATCATCCCTCCTTGCACCTGAACAATTGCTGGATAGTCTGCAGTAGATATCATCTCATTTTTCCTCAGGGGACCATGTTTTAAGACAGCATTTCCATCCATGCTGGAGCCTGAGTTTATACTTGCACCTAATCCCTATAGATTACATTCTCTCTGTTCCCACTTTACAATCCTAGCACTATGAAATTACTAACTGCCTAGCAGGATGGGAAGCAACGAGGGGATGCTGAGGGTGATGAGTGAAGCTGTGACAGTAGCACATGCACTAATGGGTAATCCGTTACCCTTCGGCAGGCAGGCAGCTGTCACAGTGAGACCGCAGCCACCCTTCTGCTTCACAGTACAGCTGGTCAGAGATCCCACAAAAGAAAAAACAACCTGAGGAGGCCTGGGTCAAAATGTGTTTGTAAATCTGTTCTGTAACAACTAACACACTTGAAGTCATTAGGACTTACCTGGTCCACGGAAAAGAATTGTACAAAAGAAGCAGCTTCCTAGAGCAGTAAGTAAACACGCTGACAAAAAAAAAAAATCCTGTTAAGTGGCATAAAAGCTATATGCAAACACTAGATTGGATACTTTAAATAAAATCAAAAGACCTATTAGAAACACTTTGGAAAGACCTAAGTCTTTATGATTAAACAGCGGGGTGAGTGCAGCTATTTGGAATAAAAGGGACTACTTTCAATGTTCAGTTTGCATCACAATGAAGAAACAAATGCTCAAAATGGGACATCAAATACAAAAAGAAATAAAGCAAACCAGAAATGTCTGAGGACTAAAAGGCAAAAGAATAAAAGCATTTCCTAACGCATAGCCAAGGAGGCAGAAAAATCAACAGCAACACACACAGCTTAGACAAGATACATCACACTAGTAGTACTCCATGATTTTCTTTTTGCATCTGTGCTCTCCTTGGATAACATGCCAGAGCTCTACAGGCACAGGGAAAGTACCATCCTAGCACGAGGCATCAGTAGAAAAAATTGGTTATAAAACAAAGCTGGTAAGTGAGCAGTAACAAAATATGAGGCTCAAAAAGAACTCACCAGGGTGAAAACGAACTCCAGGGTAAAATACTACAAATACTAGCTTAACTATTTCTTGCTTAAAACTGCTTTAGTCCCAGAGGACTTTAGTGCAGCATGAGATCGGGTTTTTGAAGGAATGCAGAGGAGGTTAAAGGAGTTCATTAAAACTCTGTGGCGTCCAGTATAATGTTCACAATGAACAACTGGCTAGGAACTATTACAAAGAACATACACAGTGAGCTAAGTGTGAACAACTGCAGTGGGGAAGAGGCAAGATGGCTTTTATAAAGTGGAGTCATGTCTCACACATATGAGGTTCTTTGGAGGATTCGGCTCCACACCCTTTATCCACATGCCTGCTGGTTGATATCATTTTCTGGCATCTCCAAAAGACATTTGAAAAAGTTCCTTTGCCAAAAGGCCTTTAAAGAAACTAGTCTGACATGGGACAAACAGGAGCCAACACAGAGATGCAAGGCAGGGAGCAACTGTTAAATCCCCCATGTGGAAACTGCTCATCAGGAGGAGATTTTGGCCTTTCGTTATTACTATCATCGTGTCTTTCAGTAAAGCCCAAGTCTGCTGCCTCAACACTACTTAGTGGTCTTGAAGGTAGTAATTAATTGAGAAGTTAGAGCTCAAATAACTCAAACATGGCCAAATGGCAAGCAGCAGACTCCTGGCTTTTGGTTTCATAGAAGAACAGAGACAATAAGCTCAATCAAAGTATTTGGAGTGAAAAGGGTACTTTCAGAGGCTGGAAAGAAAGCGAACCCACCAAACAAACCCACCAAATCTGTCAGGGCCAGACAGAGCCAGCACTGCAGCTGGGTCCCGGCGAGGGCCAGGCCCTGAGGACTCCTCCTGCCTGAGCCCTGAGGGCCCACAGCAACTCAGCACAGCCCAGCCCAGCGCCATCCTGAGTCAGAGAGAATAGCCATTAGCAGAGAAATGCAGATGACAGCGTCACCCAAGGGACAAGCAGGAGTGGGAAGTCCCCCCCAGTGAACATGTCCCTCTGGGAACGGACATGAAAGAACAGGAAGCTTCACACAGCAATGATTCATACACAAAATTACCCACCAGAAAAAGCTCTTTTCATACTCATGTGCGCCCCACTTCCAATCAGAGCCTCTGAGACAGCCAAAAAACAAAATTCAGAACCGTTCTTTCCTCTTTATTCACAAATCATTTAGGATGAGGAGGGGGCATCTGGGGAAAGGCAAAACTGTATTTTCTTTTTCCTCTTTTTCTAAAGGAAATTCAAATGTCCTGGGAGAAAAAGGGGGGAGGATCCAGGGGAGAAAGGATTTTCTGGATTCATATGAAAAGCACTTAAGTAGCATGAATACAACGATGAAAATCAGATTTTTCAAAAAGTACAACTGGCACCCTTTTGACTTAATATATAAAAAAAATCTGCTTCTGCCTTCCTTCTTCTGGTCTTTCAGTTATTTATTCACTTCTGTTCTGAAGGCATTTGCTTTGTTTTTCCCCATTTCTTCCATTCTTCTGGTACTAGTGCATCCTGGAAAGAAAAATCCAAAAAATTAACTCTTCCAGGCAGCAAAGCACTTCCTTGCACAGCAGAAGTGTCCCCAGACCCCTCATTCTCTCTCAAAGGAAGCCTGTCAGTTCAGTTGCTCAAAGCAAACTTATTGGAGTGATAAAACCAGTATGGCAATGAATTCAAGGAGGATGGAAATGATCAGACAAAATGAAGGTTAATTTCTGGTGCAAAAGGGATGAATGAGCCTTGTAAAATACAGAACTGAACAAAAAAGCAGGGCTGAATGGAAAGCCTGCAGGTACCTTAACCGCTCTCCTACTTTAAACAGGACCAACACTTAATCAGTTGGTCCAAGTAAACACAAAGAAAAGATCTTCCTGTCCCCAAGAAGATGCATTAGTCTAATGCGGGCTCAGCAGACCCATCTTTCTGAGGTCCTTTTCCCTTGAAGATGCCAGACACAGGCACAGCTATGCATGCTGAGCACTTGACAGTCCAGCCCTAGAAGTCGGTAACAATACAGTCTTAACTGACACATCTGGGGCATCAGAAAAACCCAGCACTAAGGAAAAATGCTTGCGGCTGCCCCTGGCAGCAAAACATAACTTACAGTTTGTGTATAACAAGTTAGTTGCAACATCTTCCAGGCTTACAGCCCACAGGGAATTAAAGAGTTAAAATAGCAGGCTGAGAAACAGGAAACACACAAGCTGTGGTGAACACACTCCGGACGCATTTGGTAACAGCACTAAAAAGCTGGAAACCCCTGGCCCAAAGCTACGGTAAAAAGCATCCAGGGACCAGAACAGCACCAGCAAACACGGCTGGGATGCAGCCAGCATTCAGCTACTAGAACAAGTGACAGCCATCTTCCGTTCCTCGTCATAGCTTGTTCTGTGCTCAAATACCTCCAAACACTTCAGGGAGAGAAGAGACAGTAACAGGGTGTTTTTCTGTGGGACACGACGCTAAATTCTCCATAGGTAATTCTCACAAAACCATGCTCTGTACTATCTCATCTGCAGACAGGACCTTACACCACAGTGCACATCGTTTCTGTGACACAGCCACCCACACTGGTTTTGTTTTGCACCACAAACACTGAGCTCTGTTCCATGCACCGTGTGCCTGGAGCACTGGGTATGAACACGAGAGAAAGCAGGTGCTCATGAAATGTACCTGTGCAGCGCACACTGCAGCAATTTTGGTCCCATCACAAGACTTATCCCAGATGCTCTCTCCCTTCCCCAGAATAAAACAGTGCACTGAGTGAGAAATGAAGCCACATACACACATTCAGAACTGGGCAGCATGCAGAGCGGCTGGCAGTCCTGCCTCCTGCACCACTATGGATACAGCAAACTGGGACTTTACCTGCTCAGAATGAAAGGAAACGAAGGGCTTTGCACTGGTAAATGATACTGGAGACCCACCAGATGATTGCATTGCATGGAGGGGACTGGCTGCTGCTGCTGCTGACTGAGCCATTGTGACCTGTTCAGTCCAACAGGAAGGTGAACCCTGGACTGGGTCATGTTCTCAGCTGAATGAGGTGGTGCTGACCTGGCTCTGCTGCACACAGAGCTCTCACCACCCCAAGTGAGGTCGCAATTCAGCAGGCAGAGTGCCCGGCAGCTGAATAACCAGAATACTGCAGATGGGCACAGGGAGTACCAACAGCAGACAGGAACAGCCCAGATCTCAGCCATTTTCATCACGCTCTCCTCCAGCCGACATTATTAATAATTTATTTACAGGAACAATACTGCTTAAACTAGGTTTATTTTGTCACCTGATAGCTGCTTGGTGCTCCAGACAGTATACTCACATGTGCACACATTACCATACAGACTTCAGATGATTAAGGAAATCACACAAAGGCAATTTGGTTTCAAAGGACACATACCGCTAATATGCAAAGCCAGCTGTAGCCAAGGACACCCAAGGACTTATTTAAAGCCCAGTAAAGGATGTTGGAAGGAAGCAGCTTCAGCTCAGATATTTTTCTGTACAAGGAGCGAATGATGAAGTGAAACGAAACAGGCAGCATGCCCAGGAAAGGCAAATTCCAAAAAGGCCCTTACTTCTAGAAGAGCTGGTCACTAGCAAAACCCCCTTTTACCGCAGCGTCCTATACTTTGCCAACCTACTGCTCTGCTCTGCAGCGATCCTGCCAAAAGGAGAGAGGAAGAACGGTTCAGAGAAGATAGGAAGGAGGAACGCAGCCCTGCTCCAGGAACCAGAGCCAGTGACAGAAACGCAAAAAGCAAAACCAGGCCTTCTGGTAACTTCTGTAAAAAGATGGTTTATACAGTCCCCTTCCCACACCCGCCAGCGGTCTCCAGAGTGGAACAGCAGCTTTGCCTCAAAGTGCAATCTAGTTAATTATCACTGCACTTCAACATCTGAGACAGGCTAGCAGCGCGTTAACAAAAAGATGTCTTTTTGAACTTTAAAGTCATGTACAAAGGGTTTAACTTTAGCCTAAGGCAGAAGTTTTACTTTCAAATTTGCTATTGTAGTTGCAGCTTCATGTCATTTACAGTGAAAAAGCATATAGACACCCCCTGCAGTGTTTTGAAGTAGGAACCAACCACCTGCATTTATGTGCTAACAGAAGCCCTGGTTGAGCGAAGACACTTAGAAGTAAGCTTCATTGTATTCTTTTCCCCAAATCTGTATCCTAGGCAATCTGTAATTAATAATGATTTTATCATTACTCTAAGTTAAAAAGGAAACATTATTAAATGACAAAATAGCCCCATTGGCAACTAAATCCCAGAAGGAACTGTTATGCTAATAAGAGAAAGTGCCACAGTGGAGAGGGCTGGACATCCAAGGGAGTAAGGCTGAGAAAGCCAGGGGGATGGTATGGCAAGGGTTAATCACAGTAATAATCCTCCTGGCAAGTAGAGATGTTTTAAAGACAACAAATCAACGCAGAGCCCCTGAAAATTATAGTCTTGGTTTTTTTGGTTTTTTTTTTTTTTACAGCTCTTGCCCTGGTTTTAATATAGCGTAATCAAAAAAATTGAGAACCCAGCAATACCTATGCAAATAGGTATGCAAGGATAAACAACTCCCAGTGGTTCAAAAATGGGAAAGTAAGAAAAGCACAGGTTTGATGGCAAAGCGGGTCAATAATTTCATCTTCAAAGCCAAACTCTACACGAGTACAAAAGGGCTAAAACTTAAGTCTCACATGGAAACCCCGTGTGGCAGAAGGGAAGGAGAGGGAACAATTCGACCTCTAATTAAAACACTGTATTGGAAGCCTGGGTCAAACTGCCTGCAGGCTGTCTAAGCCATGGCTCATTCACGAGACACTGTGTGGCAGAAGGCACAAACATGAAGAATCAGCCCTATGCCAGTGCAGAAATCAATGCTGTATCCCTAATTCACCAGAATTTTCCCTGGTTTCGCTTGGATGTGTTGCCCTTTGTCTGTTGCTGCACACCTTTGATACACATCTGCTTTCCTTTTCTCTATAATCCCCTTTAGGTAGGGGAAGACAGCAGTAAGACAGCTCCGCCTTACCTTCCTCCTCTTAAAACTTTTCTTACAAGCACAGCCACAGAAGAGCTGGGCCTCTCCTGCATTTCTAGCGGCTTTCATTATTTAACAATGTTGTAAGAGCTTGATACATCATGTAGTAAAACAAATTTGTCAGTGAATCCATCTTACCAAATGTGGGTTTCCCCATGTCAAAGTGCACATACTTCCACCCTTTGCTTTCTCCCTGCGCCTGACTGCTTCAGCCAGTGGCCACGTGGCCCATTCTCTCTGAAGGGGCAGGCAGCTGCACCTCAGTGCGAGCAGCTCGTGGCCCAGTCAGTTCAAGCCCTTACCCTGACAACAGGCAGGAAAGTGGGACAGAGCAGCCTGTCCCCACACACAAGATCTAAGCACCAAAAGCAGCGTTCATTACTGTATCAGTTACTGACACACTATAGCATCAACGTGATCTCCTCCCCACTGATTTCAAAAGCAGCTCCCGCCAACGCACCCGTCCCTGGCTTACCGTTTTACTGCTTTCTGAGCCAGCATCCTGTTGCCTGCCAGGAATGTGACGCCACCCAAAATGGCCAAGTACTTCAGAGTCTGGAACATGTTGAGCTGAGTCCAGTAGACATACATGAGTCCCAACATCGCTGTGAAAAAACAGACAGAGCCCACGGCTGAACTTGCATTTCAAAGACCAACCATTTGTTATCCTCAGAACAACTGTGACGTTGCACTGCCAGGCCTAAGCACTGGGCTTCGATGTCATCTCTGAAGCTCTCTGAAATGGCAGATCTAAGGACTATACATTATTGCCAGGGGAGAAGGCGTGTGGGTCTCCATGCTGGAGAAAAATGTGGCACTGATGACTTGCATCCAACCCTCTTGTGGCAGAATTATGGACGTATTATAGACATTAAGGGCTATTAAAAGGAGGAGGATATTCTGGATTTCAATAGAGGATATTAACCTTTACACATTTGTAGGAGCTTATGGCTTTATAAAGCTTCCAAGGAAACTGGCTTGGATTAAGTAACACTGTCATTTGGGAAACAGTAGATCCAATGTTCTCCCAATCTGCTATGTTTTTGAAATTCTGTCAAGACAGTGAATAACTGTGCAATCAAGGGCATAATAAAATTGATGAAAAAAATTGGTCCAGCCAAAGAACAAGAGCAGCTTTCACAGGAAGAGCTTCAAAGAAAATCTGTGGCCAGCAGTCCCACAGATTTCAATCCCCACGGAAACTCCCTGCTTACAAAGGATAAACACGCAATAAAGCAAGTGTGACCTTTGGAAAGAAGTTCTATTAAGTACAGATAAATGGTGTGTGAGAGGAGCCCAGATAATGACCGCTGTTATAAGCTGATGGCCAAAACAGGTTTATCACCATATTAACAATCGTGAAAAGCAGGAAGGCAGATGAAAACAAGAGAACAAATGTTATGCTATTATGTCATTACAGTTAATAGACCACAAGCCCATTAACAACCAGGGCTCTCATCTGTAACTCCTAGGTGAGAAGGTCAAGCAAAGCACAAAGCCTCTGACACTTACCAGCGTGTCCCATGTGAAAAACAATAGTGCTGGGAGCAAAGCTGAAGTTGGAGATGTTGGCACCTATCTTTATCCACTAGAAAGGAAAAGAAACAAATCCCGAGTTACAACAGCCTTGTAAACACAGCTTTTACTTTAAACTTCAGCATCTCTCAAGCCTGTTTGCCTTAAGTTCTTCAATGAATACAGCGTATTCTCTACAGAAGCACTTGTTTGCTACTACAAGAGGGCAGACTAGTAATTTTGCAGATGACAGCACTGTTGGGCTCCTTTACTGAAAGCTTCTCCTGCTGATTCTGACTGACCAAAGGCAGTTTTCTTTCTTAAAATGATGAGGGCATTGCTCCAAATCTACATTTTCCACAAACATCACTATTTCTATCCAGCTAAATTAATTGTAATTAAAAAGACAAAAAAAAGGTAAGGTTCTAGTTTTGGATTTGGCAAAAGAACAGCTACAGATATGTTTGCTCATAAAAACAAATTAAGTTTTTAGAGTACAAAAGAGAAAGGCATGAAGAATGGGAAACAGGAGCAGTAGCAATGAGATTTTTCATTAAAGGGTCATCAACACTTGTATTGTGAACTCCAGAGACCAGTGGACACGTGGACTATCTGAACGCCAGCTTTCAGTGAGACTACCTAATGCGAAATTACTGCCAAGCAAATAAGGGATCAGCTACATTCTCCAAGTAGAGAGTAACTGAACTTGACTAGATTTTATGTTGCATTAAGTTCAAAACACTTCTCTGATGATACAGTGAGTAGCAGTAGATGTTTCAACTAAAGACACACAAATACTAATTACGTCCATAAATGGGAAACAATCTAATAGGATTAAGAAAGACAGACTTTGTGATGGGTATATTAAGCACTAGGCAGAATCACTTTCCCTGTGGAAGTCTAACATTAGTTATAACCTGATCTGCTCACTGTTATTCAACACACCTACCAGAAGCACACTGGGGAAACTCACCCCACCTACTTCCACTTGGCAGCAGTGTTTTTCTGTTTTGACTATAAACTCAAAAAAAACAGTTTAGGAAGGAGACAATACCAGACCAATGCTCTGCACTGACATTTGCTATCTAGGACTCCAGCACTGCTGTGCTAGTCTTGATTAACCAAGAGTTTTAATATGAGGTTTAGCTGGCCAACTCCTAAGTGACCTTGGACTGGATGGGGAAAAGATTTTGTTCTTCTGTGGCCCAGTTCACTCACCAGAATGAGCAGTAGAAGCAGGGGGGAGAGAATCAATGCTGTGAAAGTGTTAGATACCACAGTGGGAGGCCTCTTCTCAGGTTCCCTGAAGAGGTGCTGCAAACAAACAAAACCAACTCGTAAGTAGGTGTACTCCAACAGAGCTGCTTCTCAGCCCCGCAGAGGGCCAGCTGCAGCCCCAGCGCTGTTCCCAGATGTTCCTTTGAATGACAAGCATTCCTCTAAAGGCAAGGACTGACTCTCTAAAGTAGTATCTGTTCCAGTCTCTGCACATTTGATCTCTTGCACAGTTAACTTCTCCTTGTGCTCACAGTAGCACTTGTTAGCTTGTTATCGGCACAGATGGCTGGAATGAAGCAAGAGAAATCTCCAGAAGCAGAGAGCTTCCTGTGGTGTTTACCTAATCAATTTTTCATGTTTGAATCTTCTCAGTGACACAAGCTGCCCTTTCACAGGCAGGACACACAGCTTATTTATTCATACTCCAGAGGACTGCAACAAATTTCTTTCCATTAAGCCGTAACTCTGGTCTTCCTTTAATTGCATTACTTACACAGTATTTTTTTTTTTTTTAATGAGAGATGACTTTTCAACAATAAACTATGATTAGAACAACTAATACTAGGAGGACTAGTCCCCCATCTCCACACATAATTTTTGGTTTTGACCATACCCGGATTTCAGGTTTGGGAACAAAGAGGTTCTTGGACTGGACTGTGGATGGTGCATCCTCTTCTGGGAATTTGATCACAACATCAGCCTGAAATGAAGCCATGCAGATTCATGAAGTTTGATCCTGTACTAAAAGTTTTATAAAAGCTATTCCATTACTGTGGCCTATTGCCTTATTTGTCAGTCTATGATTGACATGATTTTTAAAGGAAACTAAGAAAAAGCCAACAGATTTTTTTAAGAGGCAATTTCTCCTAAACAGAAGCAGTAATGCCATTCACCCATCACTAAGAGTTGGACTTACTTATTTCCAGCACAGCAAACACAGAAAGGCTAAACACTGAAGTCCTTGCTGTGAAATCACAATCAAACCCATGAACATTCTGAAGTTTCTGTTCCACTGCATGATGAAATGAACATTCATTTCAGTCTTGCTTTGATGCTTACTTAAAAATTTAAAATGAACAGCAAACCTCAGAGGCCATAAATGGCCAAAATAATTCTGGCTGACTACAAAGAAGACAGACGTTTGAGCTTTCTTCTTCCAAGCCTGTACCATGCCCTCCCGTTAGACTGCCAGTAATCTGAAAACCACACTTCCAGCTACATACCACATTCCACAGGATGGGATTTTCCAGAGTGGCATCTCCAATTATCAAGTAAAGAGTGTAGGTGCCAGAGGCAGAGTCAAATTCAGTCTTTCTTTCAGAGGTATCCAGTTCAAACTTGTATACATTCTTGCTATCTGGTTCTGCAACAAACACTACCTCCTGGCCAGTCTTCTGGTTGTGAAGTCGGACAAAAGTCTGCAGGGAAAGATTGTAACATTTCTGGAATAGCTCATAGTGTGTTTACAAGTGCCAGAAAAATCAGAGATTTACCCCCAAATCAAAAAGCACAACATTAACAAATGTTGGAGTATAAACTGGGAGCCCGAATATCTAGATCCCTGCAAATCAGCAAAGTTCAATGTCTCTGAGTAATTACATTAACACAGGACCAGCTTGAGGTACGGGGCAATATACTGAATGTTACTCAACAGGCTACATGCAACAGCACACAACAGGGATATATGCATACATGGTTTTAGTTTGTTTTTTTGACTTTTTTCTATTTTATAGAGAAAAAAAAAATTTAAAAGTCTATATTCAAGTCCTTCAGCGAACAATCTATATTAAAAAAATCAGAAGTGTACCTTCTACAGTGCAGACTACCTGCACTCCTTATTTTGAGGTAAATAAAGCAGTAGCAGAGCCAGAAGAGGCTTCATTTAACACACAGCCAAAACAAACGGACTGAATCCACCTCCCATCTACCAAGATCAGTGTTCTTTCACAGTCCATGTCAGAAACATCAGGCTTCTCAAAACCTATCACATCTTTTCAAGAGCAACTGTCACCTCAGATGCTTGAAGATGGAACATCTCAGTGACACAGTAACGACAAAAATCTGTCCTAACCTGGTGAGGGATGAGTTCAGCTCCACTGTTTACGTCTATTAGCTGGAAGGATAAAGCAAAATTCTGATGGCTGTCAGCAGTGAATGAGCCCTTGGCTTTGGCTGGGTAAGCTACCCTAGGAGGAAAAAAACCAAACAGAACTGAGGTGATCTTCCAAGAGAAGGTCTGGCATTCAAAGAAACTGCGGCATGCAAGACTGTCTAGAAGTACTGCAGTCCACTCAGCATAGATGAGCTGTTTTATCAAAAAGTCAGGTGAAGTAACATGTCTTTTTCTTCCACCATAAATTCAACAAAAAGTAATCAATGGAATTTTTTAGCCGGATTTTTGAGAGCTACACACCTTGCCCATTTTCTAGTAAAACAGTTGTTTGTTGTAAGGTTCAAAGGAACACCAGAAGACGGTTTTGCTAATACTACACCTCACATTCCATTTAGCCAAGACTATGCTACAACCAAAGGTGTGATGGCAGCAGAACAGAAAAAACAGACACTCGAACTTCAGCAGGGGAAGGGCCCTTCGTAAGACTGTGCAACTAAGGTTAAATTCCATTCATTACATTCTAACTGATGTCAGTTAAGAAACCAATTACATCAAGTTCAAGTACACCTAGCAATGGCACAGCCACACCCCCCAAATACAGCGTACACGTCGCTTTACAGCATCTCTACCGAGCCCAACAATACCAGAAACATTAACACAATTCTTTTAACTTGCTTTCGCAGTGGAGAGGAGCCAACAATGAACAAGAAGACTCGGGCTGTCTGGTTTCTGTCACTACATATTTCAGTATTAAGGAAAACCACCTATAAAGATACTCAGTATTCTCCCAATGTACTCGCAGGTTTAAGAGAAGCAGCATGGGTATAATTCTGTAGTTATTCCAATACAAGATTCCTCTGGTTTAGCTGAAGTAGGTTAATCTCAGAAAAGTGCCAGTCTAGAGCCAGAGCTGCCTCTTAAAGTATCACATACACAGCACCATCTTACCTGGTTGTTTTTGGCGCGATGCTCTGATCTTTATCCACAGTAGAAAGATCTACATTAGTAATCCCAACTTCCGTGGAAACTTTCACTTTCAGCTGCAACCAAACACAACAGAAAATTACTCAGAGCACTCTATATATGCTAATTATGGTCAAGTTCACTAGAGAAGCTTTAGCTCTTCTGTCCCCTTCCCAAAGATGTCTTGCACCAAGCCAAAGTCAGAACCTAACCTGAACAGAAGGATCCACAGCGATTTACCTTCTAGCAAAGCTCCCGCATCAGTCACTAACCAAAACCCTTCCCCAACCCTTCCTCCCTGCACAGGCAGCCAGCTCTGAAGACACCAGCTTCTCAGTCATGCGGAGCTAGCTGCCCTTTGGAGAACTATTTTTAATGAAACAGTCCAACTATCCAGATCCAACCAGTTTTCCTTTTAAACTAGCAGAAACTAGCCATTAAAGATTACATCATATATGATACAACTTAAAACTCCACGTGCATATGTACTTCTGCACACTCGACAGCAACCTGAGATGAGAGAGGTCTCCAGACAGCAACCAGCTATGCCTTTGTTGGCTCCTAAAGCCTAACAGGTTTCTGCTGATTTTATTGCCAGCAGACAAACACCAAAGCATTCCTGCAGACCTGCGCTTTGTTCAGCAAGCCTTCCTTCGGAGTCACAGCATTTATCACTTCGCGCAGGGCAGCCAATAAGGCCCTGCCATTTATCACTCTCCTTTGTGCTAAGCGCAGTATAAACCCCGAGCAGAACAACGACTTCCTGCCCTCTCCCCGGTCCCAAACCGCAGACCATCTAGGCAGGCAACCCCAGTGGGTCTGACTGATTTCAATCCTTCTCTCAAACATAAGCAGTTACTGCAATCTGTAGTTTTTAATTAGCCCATTTGTTCTCACAGCTTACAAATGCTGCCCTGGAGAATTAAAGGTTCACTGCCAAGATATTTTTCATCATATACTACGATTTGTTATTACAGGTTTGCTCATGTGAACCAGCCCCACACCCTCACACTGAAATATAATTCACAGGGAACCTGTGGGAAAAAGTACGTAAAAGCATAAACCAAACTATTCAGGTCAGACTTCAAACGCAACAATCTTGGCAGTTCCTTTACAACAGAAAGTGCAATTTAAAATAGAGGTTACCCCTGAAAACGGATCCATTAACATGCAGGCTATTCAGGCTAACTTTAGTAAAGCCTTAGTTTGTTCCAAAATGGGAGCAAAGAAATATGGACTAATGAAATATTAATTTTAAAAAAGTTACGCAAAAGCAACTCAGAGCCGCTGCACACATCCCCTCCAATCGAACAGTACACAAACATCTCTCAAATATTTTAATGCCAGGAAATGTAGTCTCTGCCGGAGTAATAACCCACTGGTTTAGCTCATTACTGTCAAAACGATGGTGCATTAAGGACAATTAATGCTAATAACAGTAAGGAAAAAAAGCAGTTCCCCCAGCAGTCCTCCCCCGTAACAATGTGTCTTATTAGAAGCCGTTCACACAAAGCTGCCCCAGCGTTAATGCATTCCTACCCGTACCTCTGTGTGCCAGCAGCTTAAGCAGGACCAATCAATCCCCTTTTGACACTCCTAAGTGCCATTACTACTACAATGACAACATCAATTTGATAGACAGAGTAAAGGTCAGCAGTTGTAAATAAGTGTCTTCCTCCACTCCAAGGTGACTCTGCCGGAAGACTTCAAAAGCTAATCTTTTCCTTAAACAGGCAATCGAGGGCAAAAACTAACCCTGGGCATAGACATCACTGGAGAAGAGCGTTCTCAGCCGCTGACACTGGGGTGATTACAAGAATAGTCACAGAGGTCACACTCTTCTCACTGTAACAAACTTGAGGGAAGTAAAACTCCCGAGTGTTTATACAGAACTCTCCTTCAGAAAGCTGTGGTATAACAGCTTTTGCCACCAAAAAGGGGGTGTATGTATGTATGCATAAAATTAAGACTTCATTTGCATTGGCTTGGGTCATTGTTTCTCCACTACAAAAGCATCAGCATATACAGTTACGCGATGTGCCAAAAGACCCCCTCGACTCTTTTCTAGGGCTCTAGAGCTTATACAAGCAAATGCTCAGCTTCCACACATCAGGCAGTCACCAGACAACTGCTAGCCAAGGCTTGAGATTTACAGACTTGAATACTCTGAAGAACTAACATTCTTAGTAATTGTTTTTGCACAGCTACTTTGGGCTGCTATATAAACACTTCCACTGTTAGCCTCTGTTCATACGTTGTCAGATCAGCATCTAAGTGATAAGTCAGTTTTGAAATTTACACAGATCTCTTTTGATCATATATTAATCTGGTTACTGGTCATAATCCCGAGTCAAAATCCAATGCATTACAGAAAAGCATGTGATAAAAATGCCATACAACTGGCAACATTCTTAATGAGTATAAATAAAAAGCTATTTCAGCGAATAGGCACAGAATTAAAATGCCATCAAAAAGCATACCCACCTCAACTTTGTTAGCAATAAATCGCTTATCTCCATCAACACTGATAAAGAAATCATAATATCCACTTGCAGGTTTCACATCCATGAAGTTCAGCTCAAAGACGTCTCTATAACAAAAAAAGCAAGGTGTCAAGTATCCTCTAGGACACTAACAGCAACCTGCAAATAGGTAACATCTTGCTCCCAAGAAGTCTCCAAATATGCTAGATTAAGCAGGCAAATGGACAAACTCAGCACAAAATTAACACTGCTAAGTGCAGCAGGAAAAGAATTCTTCAAAGTTGCCCCGAAGCCAGAAGAACATTGCAATTTGCCCCTCCCAATCAAAAGAAAAAGCAACTGAAATTCACCATCACTACCAAACGTGCTCAGTCACCCGTTACCAACAAAACGCAGCTACAGCGTTTTGAGTCTTCCACCACACAAATACTTCTCTGGTGGAAGAACACACACGGAAAATAAGTCCAACACTGTTTAAATAACACCTGTTTGCCTGACAAACTGTAAAAATAAGATTACTTTCTTACCCTGACAGAGTAAATGCTGTCTGTTGAAGGACAGTGGCTTTGCTAGACGCAGACTTGGCGTACTCGAGCTTTACAGAAGCTTGAGTCAGTGGCTGGGACATAACATCGGTCACTTGTAGCTACAAGAGAAAAACAAGCATTTCTGTGAAACCCTCTGCCCCAGAAGGAACGCAGGAGCACAGACGACTCGCTATCCCTCTGCATTATACATCCAGAATTCTCCCCTGCCCAGCATCCCAGATTCACTTAGTTCTTCCTAATGTAACTGGGCCACACAGTGCCTTCTCGAGGCAGCGTCTGGTTAAGCCCTGGGTAAGCAGAGGTTCCTAAGAATCACTTCATAACGGCACAAAAACCCCAGATCTACTGGACCCTGAGTCCAGGAGCAAAAACTGAACGACATCACCGTACACATTGAGTCAGCCCAGATCTACAGTGCTAAAGACTGAGCCAAGCAATGAGTTAAGACCCGAGGCCAGGGACTCACCCGGAGGATGGGCTGATGGTGAGACACAGCTGCAGGCCCATCGGGGACAACAATGACAGGCAAGTGGTAGCGGTTCTGGGATAGAGAACCTGCGGCACAAGCAACGCTGAAGGCTTCCGAGAGGGTCTCAAAGTTTTTCTTGCTAAAAATTGCATTCATCAGCTGGATAATTTGATCCTGAAAGAGGCAAAGCAGATCACATATAAGCACCAGCAGCTTACCACAACACTGCAAACTGGCTCAGTAGAATGTTATTAATAAAAACATCTTTCATAAAGACTGTTTAATTTCCCATTTGCTTTAAAAATAACTCAAATTATAAGGTAACCCAAAATTAGCTACCTTTTGAATGTCACATTAGCATTCTTATTCTTGGCTGGAAGGTTCCAATCACAAACGCTGTAATTGTGCTAAGAATTTGCAAGAACAGAATTTGGATCCATCTCTTCAAACTACATGTTTCAGGATGCAAGACGTCATCAGCTCAACTATCCAGACTGCGTGCAGGTGCAAAAAGACAACTTGGCTCCAGGAGCCGTACAATTGTCGTCTTACAGTGAAGGAGGACTAGGCTAGATGTCCTGGCCACCTGCCAAGCTGGGAAGGCCACAGAGCAGTGACGAAAATCATCCTAATGGCTCTGGAAGGAGTCAGTCTAGGCCCATGCAGGCTTATTCCCTGAGGCTCAGCAGTGTCCTCAAGCTAAGAGGATTAGCTTTAAAGCAGTACCACCAGGAGCACAGAGCCAGCTCTGGCTCTGGGATGTGCCAAAGCTAATTTGTTCTCTCCAAAGCAGGAGTGGGACTGCGTCCCCCAGCTGGTTTTGCAGCCTGACTTTGCAAGGTTAGTGCATCTGCGCCACACTCTGCATGGTATGCCACATTATTCAGATTCTTCCATCACTCCCTGCTAGCCTGGAAAACAGAGGGACTGCATACAGGTAGCTTGATCCAAGCAAAAGATTGTGGGCTACATTGTAATCAGAAACAAGAATAATCAAAGACAATACCAAATGAAGCAACAGGCATACAACTTAGTAACCTACAAAGAACACTTTCAAATGCAATCCACTGCATCTCAAATTTTCACCCTCCTACTTGTATTAATGAGCACCAACGTATATCACAACTAGAGAAAGCATCTGGACAGATGCTACAAAGCTCTTGCATAGTGCAAATCCTGAAGTGTTTTCCATTTATATGGAGGGCATGGCATAGCTCCAGATCCTAATCAGGAACTGACACTTTCATTTAAATTGTGGGGAGGAAAAAAAGGGAGCTATTTTCTCAAATACTGCATGTTAATTTTTAAAAAGAGTTTTGTGGCATTCTGAGGGCACTCACACCACTCACAAGAGATAAAGCTTTAAGTCCCAACAATAGCACTTCTGACAGCACAATTCTGAAACAACACTGAACAATTTTCCTTAATTGGTCTTTTTTTTTAAATGTCATTTGGACACTGACAGTTGGAATTGTGTGTAGCAGAATCACCACCTCAGAAATGACATCAAAACTGCTTTGCATGAGTCTGTTTGGCAGCAGCATGGAAGAGAGCCAGGAATGAACTCAGATGCCTTACACTGGCTTCTCTCTCAACCCTGCCACTTTGGCTTGTGCTGTAGGGAGCTGCCATTCTCAATCAGAAGTACATCCAACTCAGCAATCTTTTTCCACAACAAGTTAGCTAAGTGCATAGCTTGCAGTAATGATTTCTATCTTAATCAAGCTCAAAAGGAGTTGCCAACTGTCTTTCACTTTAGACAAGTTTTTGCATCTGGATTCCTGTAAGCATATGGTACTAATGTTGTCTCCCTTCTGGGCACCCCAAATTAGGGTGCCTGCACTTCCTCACAGGTAAATAACATTTGCAAAACACTTTGAAATGCTGGAAAGTGCTAGACAAGTGCCAAATACCAGAACAAACTCTGAAACAAGAGGGTATTTTTCAACAGCTTGTCTCAATAAACAAAGAAAAATGAGGCCTCACTTGCAATTTCCTTCTGTACATTTGAAAAAGAAAAAAAAAAATTCAGCCTGTGATCTTAAAGGTCTAATTTTCTCCTACATTCTACTACCTAGCATTCCCTCCTAGATGTCCCTTTTTACTGAGTGTGCTCATTATTTTCCCCAACAGAAACTGTACCCAGTTTTACTGGCCTCTGGCCCAGTACAACAGGGACTAGGCAGATCCTTTTTGCGAGCGACAGTGTGTGAGGGAGGAAAAGGCAGGTACAGACCTCCTTCATGGCTGGTTCCGTACCCACATGGTCTGACAGCTTATAGGCAGCAGCAACGAACAGTGCAGTAGTCTCAATTCCTTCTTCAAACTGCAGATAAACTCCACCCAAGTCATCCAGGCGAGCAACGAGATCCTTACAGAAAGAGATACTGAAATTTAAACTGCATTCTAGCAGATCCATAGAGATTAACTCCACTGTTAGGCCTGTAATCAAGAGCGTCTGTATGGGATCGCTGGGGCATTTTGTAAAAGTCATTTAGAAACTGCAAGAAAAAGAAACCTTCAGACTTCAGTCAATTTAATTGTATTTAAAAGTCATGACTTTCTGTGTTTCAGTCCACTGTGAAACAGTTAAAAGTTCAGAAGCTGCTCAAAAGCAAGCTGCTCAAAAGGAAGCCAACTCACACTGTGCAGGCAAGGAATTAACCAGGCTGGTTTTTCATTTTGCATTTCACATCTTTCAGTACTACAGAGGTCTAACAAATTCCCCAACAATTAGAGAGCATAGCGTGTTCCTACCTCTATCTCCTCAACAATGCCACTCAGATCTGCCTGCTGGGACAAGTACGATGCCGTCTCCAAAGCCTGGATGGTTCTTAAACAAGAACAAACAAAACCAAACAATTGTATGATTTTTTCCTTCCTTAAAAGCCAAACAGGGCTGAGGAAGAACATTTGAGTCTACTGCAACCATAAATGACACAGAACCACGGCTGGCTATCAAGCCAAAAATCTGTTGTGAATCTTATTGAGAGGAAGCTTTTCTTTGGGATATGTCCTCTTTACTGACCATTACTCTTGAACTAAATTGAATACATAAGCTCATTTGCAAAATCACACAGAAAATAGCCCAAATCCATATTTTTCATTCCCCCAGAGGTACAATAACATTGGACAAATACATCAAAATACACAGCATCAACTCTACTACATCTATGTTACAAAAACTAAGTGTTAAAATACCCTTTACTCCAAAATCCAACTGCAACAATGAATCATTCCCACCCGAAAGACTTACGCCAGCACATTTTCTTCTTTGCTCAGACGAGCAGTAAGAGCACTAAGTGCTTCCTGAGATGCTAAAGGCAGGCCAAAGCCACTCAGGGCCCCAACAGCGTGGAAGATCTGGGTGATTGAGGAATCCTCACTGACAGCTGCAAGCAGCAGCTCCCTGGTCTCATTTGAAATGGTAACCTGAGGAAGAACACAGGGAACATGGCGATTCGCACCTGAGAAAACAAGGCCTTCTAGTCACCTGACGGAACACACATGACTGGTGAACAACTACAAGCTTTTGGGAAAAAGCCCTTTATCATTCATTACCTTTTAGCTTAATTAATTAAATCCCTAAATTTCGCTGTCAACTATCAATTAGTCAGGATAATCCACAACTCAGATTCATCCTGGTAACCTGCTACTGCTTTTCATCTGGCATCACATCCTTGTGCAGCAGCCGGTGGTACTGATAAACTAGGGCTTGGATACCACCCCCCTAGCACCGCCCCCCCCCCCC
>Ga0065711_1029847_pt1 | contig 34633 bp, 15 predicted proteins | sample Hoacrofraction12_FD_59098 | JGI IMG/M metagenome (GOLD analysis project Ga0065711, IMG submission 59098) | Hoatzin crop microbial communities from Cojedes, Venezuela - Epithelial fraction 12 v2 (version 2) | ecosystem: Host-associated > Birds > Digestive system > Esophagus > Crop | place... | reverse complement strand
GGGGGTTGGGCTGGGTGACCCACAGAGGGCCCTGCCAACCCCGACCATGCTGGGATTCTGTGATTCTGTGCTCACAGCACAGCAGCCACAAGCTCCAGTCTCTGGGCACGGACCAGGAGCTTCAGCCCTTGGGCCTCTCCTCAGCTGTTGGCTCAAGCCTCTTCCGTATCCTTGCTTGCGCCCTCACAGCCATTGCAACTGGCTGGAGCTGCACTGCCTTGGCATAGGTCGAACCTGCTGTGACCCTTTGCCTTGCCAGGATCAAGGGACAAAGCCCTGCCCCACAGATGAGCAAGATGGCACTAGCAACGTGCATGGCTTTCCTTCCTCACTGCAAGGAGACGCTGGACTACCCAAGGCAATGTGTCACCTTCCTCCAGGGAAAAACCGAACTCGGGAGAGAGGAACATCTGCTCTTCAAGCCAGAAGCAGCTGAACCCCAAGCAGAGAAGGTGTCCATCCACAAGGAAACTGACCTCCAGAGGAAGGTCTTTCTCCCAGACAAGCAGATACAAGCCCAAATCTCACAGTCTACTTATCCAGAAGACAGCTGACTCCAAAGTGGAAGAGGACTATTCCTTCAGAACAGGGATAACAGCATGAAAGAGAAGTTTCCCACGAATAAAGTGAAAGGTGAACTGACATAGGGAAGAGCTCTTCTCTTCCTGGAGAAGCTGACTACATTCATTGCTTCAGGGGGCCTGCTCAGGCAACTATCCAGACACCACAGAGCATGATTTATCCAGAAAACTTTATGAATTAGAAAGTTTCAGTAAAATTCTTATTTTGCCATAAAAGGGTCTTAAGATGTTGAAAAAACAAATCCTTCCTTAAAAAACAAACATCAGAGAAACATTAGGTCCTTCCTGACTCGAGAACAGGACTTAGATGCCTTAAAAGTGATCTTCTAAACAAAGGTAATGTTCTTTCCAGAAAAGCTGCAGTAGCAAAGTGAAGGAAACCCCACCCATCTTTAGTCCAAATACTTAATTCTAAAATTAGAGCTAATTTAATTCTAAAGTTAATTCCAAAATAATAGATATGGTTCTTTAAAGAACCAATTTCAGTTTATCTTAGATTTGTGGAACCTAAAAACTAAGATTAAACCAGCATGGATTTCTTACTCTGGCTTTACTTCCACGATGGGGCAATTCTGCTTATTGGTAAAGTTACAGTAGGATTGAGAGAGTATTTTACATACTTGTTTTGCAAATACGTGGCCCAAACACAGTGTATTTCTTTCCTAAGCTCTGTTTGTTCATTACATATTCCATTCCAACTCTTCCACATGTCCCACAGTAGAAGTTTTGCTAACAGCATTCATTTGGTTTATTCACATGCCCAAACTCTTCCCAGGAATGGATCAAAGAGGATGGTATCAGACTGCAGATGCAAGGTATATTTTTTTCCTTGTTATGCTTGGAATGAGACAAAATACGAGCAATCCAGAGCAAGTGCTAGCTGTTATTTTCCTGCTTTACTGTGTAAATAATCAGTACATCTCACACTTAGTCTTATAGGAGTTTGAGGTAAACTGGGGAAATTCTCCCTTTATTTTCTACCACCTTAACAGTTTAATCCCCTCAAGGCAGAAGACTGTCCTAGTTGAAGTCACCAGGCTTTAGAAGTTACTTACTCTGTCAAAACCATTCTTTAAATCATGAGCTTACCCTTAATTACAGGTGGGCAGATCCCTGCCAACAGCACTTATCCTGCCTGCTGATGTACCAGAGACCAGAGTCCTACATGCCATTGATTTCTGCAGATTTTGTCTGGTTTGTGAATTAACTTCCTTATCCCCTGCCTCCGCTTCTCACCCAGCTAGCAGCTTCACAGCTTCGGCCAGCCTGCCTCTGTCACGAAGGTGGTCTCGTCCATCTCCCTTGCGCTCAAGCGGCCACACGGCCTCATCCAGGAACTAGCTGAAAACTAACCCAGAAACACCTTGTTTTTCAGAGAACAGATCCACTGGCTGGAGTATTATGCCGCGTAATGGGTCATTATACCAGATGGGTCATTACTGACCCACCTGCTGTGGTTGTGTCAAGATGATGAGAGCACATTTCATAAAAAGTCGGAGATGAACAGCATGTGTGCAGTCACTGACAGATCAGTAATCCACTTTCTGTTACAGAGGTGTCATCTCAAGCATTTTATTTACTATTTGAGCAAGTAATATTAAGCCAGATATATACACATCCAGAAGTTTATTCTGCCCTTGTGTCCAATTTGTTGAAGAGGCTGCAACCATGCAGATGTTCCATTGTTAGCATTGCGTTAATTGCATCACAGGGGCAAATCTTTGCCAATGAAATTTTGGGAATAAGTATCTTCTAGCAGAATTCTGCATCTGGCAGAAATTGCCAGGGACAAGACAATGGGCCAGTGTTCAAGCTGCACAGCTGACGCTCTGCGATGTACTTATGCCAGAGCCATTCTGAAAACATCAGCTTAAGAGACAGCCCCCTTCTAACCTCATTTGTAGGGTCTGGTGCAGCAATAACCTGCTGAAAGCTGTTTCTGCAATTTAAGTCGGGTGAAATACAAAAATCCTAACAAGCACTATGTTTTGAAGACGCCCATCTAGTGCAAAATAGGTATCCCATAAGTCTACTAACGTAAAACAGACACAGCAGCCTGGATATCATCTCTGTGTCAGTACAAATCAAGTAGTCTGGAACATATTTCAGAGGTTCACCCCATTTAAAAAAAAAAAAAATCTGCATTTCTATATTTATACAAGTCTAGAAAGCTTAGGAAGCTATCGTTGCGAAACACACAGAAACTCGCAGCAGCTAAAAAAATGAAAATGGCATTTAGCCAAGATAAATGAGTAAGCAGGTCAAGGTTTGTAACCGAACATATTATTAGAACAAGCGATACAGGTAGAGAAAATACAACATTTTACACAAGGAAAGACTTTTTCAGCTCCACAGCCCAACCACCCTGCAAACTAAGGCTTTGGTTCCACCACAGAAATCTAACTGGGGGTCATTATAAATACCTTGTCAAGGCAGGAGGAAAGGGAGCTTGGACTGTGTCGTGTAAGGGAAGGAGCCAAAATCTGCAACAGATATCCAACCCCTTAAATGAGAAAGAGGTAAATAGGACATGTAGTTAAGGGGAAAAAAGAAAAAATTGAAAGCTTCTAAGAAGGAAAGTAACACACCAGTAAGACACAGCAAGCTTTTATCGTCACATTATTGCGCAGGCAAGAGTTTTACTCATGATAGCCATGCACAGAACTTTACTGGCTGTACAGCCAGCCACTCACGAAAAAACTCTGAGGCTGACAAAGCACTCAGATTTTTGCCTTAATTTCAATGCTGAACCAATCACCATAGTTATTGGTTCCTCTTCTCATTGTCATATATTTGAAGTAATGGTATTTTTCCGACTCCGCGTCTGTAGCTGTCCATGGTATCGGACTAGTCCCCTCCCTCCCCTCCCCCAAGCTCCTGAAGGTCTAAGTCCATTTCATGTTTCTCAAAGGATGCTTTCTCCAGCTCATCAGCACTCTAATTTTTGTGGTGGTGGATGGGAACGTGTTGATACTTTACTCCAGGATCTATAATAAGTACACTGCAACAACAGAGACGACCTCCTAATAAACAACCATGCCTGAAAGAGTCCAAATGGCACAGGCACTCAGCCTGGGAGGAGTTTTGTTTGAGGTATATGCACTACACATTACAGAATTAAAAAAAAAAAAACACGTTAAAATCCTTTCCCCTCTACTACCCACCTCAACACACCAGGAAAGTCTCAAGGAAAAAGCCACAGAAACATAAGACCAAACAAGGGAGCTTTACACAGTAATTTAAGGTATAAATAACAGATATTCAGAGTAAGAACGCATGTTGGTTTATTCCCAGTTTATTTTTAGGTACTTCAAAGAATTAAGAATTCAAGATGAAGCCACATTTAATCTGAAAAACTGCCACTCTAGGAATGACATCCTTGATTCACACCACAATCTGGTGTTGCCAGTACGAAGTCTGACTCCTGCCCACCTGCCTTTCCATCAGGTTACAAAACTTCTTTAATGCATTTACCAACAGCTGGCATTTACAGTCTCCCAAATTTGTCATTTTCTAGTAATAGTAGCTTTCAATGTTTTGCAGAAATTTAAAAGTATATCAACGGTATTTATCTATGACAGTTTTTCTGACAACTTGAAGAAAATTGTTTTCCTCAGCTTGGGAGCACACCAAAGCAGCAGGATAAATACAAAACCCCCATTTCAAGATATTTACAAGCAAAAATGAGAATTCCTTTACGGAAATTAAGTTTCCAGTCACTCTTCTGTAGGTATTGAAGCAGTATTAACTTTTCCCAATGAATCTTGTGCGTCTTCCGAGTTTTACTCTAGCTGTAGCTAAAACTTACTATTAGGAAGTGTCTGTAAACTTTACACGTTTTCTGCTACTAAGTTTCCTTTCATAAAGTCTATTTGCTCCAGATGCAGGAGTTGGGTAATTGTTTCCAGCTTCGTGACCAGCGTTCCTGCCAGTAATTTGGTGACATGCAGAGCTGAGGAAACATTTATAGTTAAAAGCGGCAAGGAGTCTACAAGTATTAATCTGAAGACATTCTTAATTACAAAGCAGCAAGAGTAATTTATGCAACATAGCGTACGATAGGAGACGTTGTTAACAAATACATACCAGTTTCTTCACTTCCAAGCAGAAAGCAAGTTACTCCCCTTTCTTCCTGGCACATCCACTGCTTGCTTTCAGCTTTTGCAATTGTGTGAAGGGAAGAGCCCTGGTGACATAGAATTCACCAGATTCTCTCACTCATGGCTGCTTAAGTTGCCTTTGCCAGCATTTCATTTTATTTGAAATCCTTTCAAGTTGCTTGGTACCTTAACACACTATCCAGAAGTTAAAACAGTCAGACTAGTCTGTTCCACTACCAAAACAGCAGAAGCAGACAACTTACTGGGAACGCTCGTGATCCACCAGAAGACACCATTCTGTGAGCAGAGATGAAAGGTATGTCTCTGCAAGGCTCCGTGCATCCAGCAAAGGGCTCTCCTGTGCCGAAAGGCCTCACACAGTCAGGGGCTATTCCACTTCCAGCCGCGGGAGAGAAAGAAACAGGGTCAGCCTCTCTCAAGCTGTCCCTCTGGGTTCAGCATACTACTCTTCCCTCCATACAACTGCTCCTCCTACCGAAGTCAGTTACCCCAACCCAAGATCCTAAAATTCCAAGGCAGCTTTTTGGTCCAACAACGCTGCTCCTTAGAATAGAAATCCTACCCGGAATAGCCTATACTATGGATTAACTTTTGTCCTTTGAATAATTTAAAGGTCTTTTCCTAGGTATCTGCTACCCTAAACTGAGCTGAAAAGCTCATTTTCTATGTCAAAATCCTGAAAGACTGGATTAACATACAACTTCACCTCCACATCTTTGGTTATTTTTATTAGTATTGAACAGTGACCAAAGAGTTACCATCTGCGTGGTTACAGACCATCTAAAATATCACAGAGCAGTGTTCTACTGCTGAACAGCTTGAGTGGTACACTCCATGTCACAGCTGTAATGTTAAAGAGGAAACATCTGAGCTGCTTCTGTTGATGACTTAATTCCACTGCTCAATAAAGTCGGAGGCTAAACTTTGTTCATCTTCACACATTGGCAGAAAATTGGTCTGTGACTTCCACTGCAGCAATGCAAGAAGGCAGTTACTTACGGGTACAGCCTTACTTTCTGAAGTCTTAATAATCCGATTCATACTCCTAAAGTCTTTAAGTTATTCATAGCTGAAGTCTCCCAAACAACTCCCCTTTCCCCAACAATGTAATTAATTACATCACCTCAGACTGCAACCCGGGGGAAAAAAGGCACTGGGTGCCTCCTCGGAAACTCGGAACACTGCCACTCTGTGGAGGCCGAAATGGTTAAGCTTTCCATATTTTGGTAAACAGCAGCGACAGGATCTGCTGTGAAGCAGGTGAAGAGAATTTTCCACTTAAAACAACTCAAACCAACAAACCACCACCACTGACCACGTAAGAAAGTACAGGCTGCAGGCAGAACAGCAACATTACAGTTGCTACAAACATCTGTTCTCCTTTACCCCTAACAAGAAAGAATTCTAACAATAAAGCAGTGTTCTACAGTACATCTTTCACAAAAATATCTTAGTGTGAAGTTATTACTAAGCGTAATTTTACCTATGGCATTGCAGCTTCCTTAAAAACACCAGTTTAAGCATTTTACCTCCTCTAAGGGCTCCCTACATTTTATGTGAAAACAGCCCTAATTTACTTAGCGAATACATACTAAGTAGGTAAACCAGTTAGTTCTCGATATTTACACCAAAATAATTATTGACCTGAAGCCTACATAACATACCACACAACACACTGACATCTGGCAGGTAACAAACCGCCCCTCAGACTAGAGAAATTCCAAAATGTCAATGTAACTTTCTTCAATCGATCTTCCGCACCTTCTGATGAAAACTGAAGTGTATATACACAAAGACACACCGAATACAACACTGTTGCAAGTTTTAACGTTTATTTCCCCAAGACAGCCTAGCCTGCACTCTACTTGGATAAATTTCACAAGCTAGTTTCCGCTGCTTCTAGTTTTAAACTTTAACCATGTTTCTGATGACAAGGAATGCTGCAAAAATACTCTAGTTCAACAAAGAGTTATGATCACAAAATAATCTTTATCCATTCTACAGTGTTTCAGAATTACCAGTTGATTTTAAAACACAAGGTAGATATAGATGCTAATGGTGGCTAATCTGGTATGTTTTATTATAGCAAACTGTTGTTCATGCAACACTTGTGCTCAAAGGGGAAGGCACAGCATTTCCTACAATGAGCCACCTTATAAAGAGTTCATTTTGTACAAATTTGTAATGTCACCTTTAATTTAGTGTGCAGAACCTCAAAACTGAGGCATTACTCCAATTATAAAAACACTTGCATCCTTTTTGTGCAAGTTTTAAAAATACAAAGTTTTCTCTCTAAAGTGGCTCAAAATAGATTGTTCATGGCTGCCTACATCTAAGGTAAAAAGAGTCTAAAACAATTGGATTAGGCATATTAAAGGTGTTCAAACCATGACTTGATTTGTACATCTATTCACACCTCTTTTTCGGTCTTTATTCGGCAGTACATATGCACCAAATTTCATTTTTAGAAGTTTCCATATCATTTTCATAGAAAACAAAGTTTGAAAACAAGTAACATTGAAACACAGCACGGTATTCTACCACAACGGAAACATTTGGTTACAGGACTCAACAAAATCTAAAAATGAACTATGCTGTAGATTACCACATGCAAAGGTCTTCATGTTATCTTTGAAAATGAAAAGGATGAGATTTTTATTACCACATTTTTACCGCTTTCTACTATTATGGCAACTTGTGTACTGCAACACAGTCTATTTGAAGGGAAATGTATGATTTTTTTCATGCAAAAATCTACAAATTAGTTTTGATGATATGGAAAGCTTTTCATAACATCAAACATTCATCTGGTGCAAATGCACAGGGAAGCCTTCCTGAAATTCTGACTTTACAAACAACTAATAAGCCATACAGGAAAGAAATTAAAAATAACTAAAAGAAAAATAAGAGGGAAAAAAAAAAACAACAAAAGAGAAACACAGGCTGCAGGAGTAAACCAGAGTCTGCTGCTAAACCGGTCTTTGTTTTTTGTGTCCAGTGTAAGTTAACACTTATGAACTCATTTTGATGATTTATTAGGTTTATTATCAGCCCCCTGAAGGCGAATCAAGCTTGCATGCGTTCACATACAGCATCACAACCATACTCTCGTACACACGCCACTCCAGGACTAGGAGCCTGCTTCAGGGCTGAAGAGCCCCGTATTTGAAACACGAGCCTGGCTCCACAGCATCGAGTCCAGACATTCACTCAGTGTTGTCCATTCACACGGTGCTTCATAGCAAGGCCTGGGCTCATTCTCCTTGGACTTATATGGGCATCCTATTCTCTTATGCTTACGAGGCTTGATGATGATAGTACTGCATTTCCCCCCAGTTGCTCTAGTAAGTCATTGTTCCTTCTCAGGCACTGAAGATCTTTGACCTGTAGCCCTTTTTCTTTGAACAATCTAAATAAGCATTCAGTGTGAAGTTTTTCATTACATTTTGCCACTCATTCTCACTCGCACCCACTCGCCATCTTGACTTCATTTGGGCTTTTCTGTGATTCCAAATGAAATCTTCACATTTTCTTTCCCGATTTAATGCAGCAGCGGATCCCATGAGCCAAGATTGATGGATCAAACCTTTTTTTTATTCAGTGCTGCATTGTACCTAACTTCCAAAATACCACTCTAAAACTGGAACCCTTCTGCTGGTACATTGGCAGATGAATTGAAACCAAATGTTCCGCCTTGTATTGCTTCTGGAACAAGGCTAGGATCTTCATCAATCTGTAACAGAACGAGAACATCATGAGCAGCAATAGAAAGACAAGAGCCTCACTGAAAAGGAGACGGACAATCCTGAAGAGCATCCATCTCTTCACCTAATCTACTTCCTTGCATCAAGGCTTGCTATTCCTCTCCCCCAGTTTAGTAAAAGCACTATAATGACAAAGAAGTTTAGGCAGAAATGTTTTAGCTTGTATTCTGTAGGTAGGCTACATGGCACCCAATGGCCTCCCTTGTTTATGCGGTTGTCACTCCCGGAAAGCATTCTGTCAGTCATGCATCATCGTTACCGCCAGCTTATCAGCTCTCACAGTTCTTAAGAGAAGACCAATGCCATTAAATCAAGCAAGGATTAAGCTGAAATTGCAGTTTCCATTTAAATAGGTAGTATATGGGTTACCAAGTTGACACTAGATTAAATTGCAAATCCTGCTGTATATGCAAAATTTGAGTTCCTAAACAAGACTTGCGTCGTCTTGTTCATAGAGAAGTGAAACTCCAGCACAAAAACTTCAGTGTGGACAGTAGGACACAAATACAACTGAGCTCTACCATTTTTGCAGTAATCTGCTCCCACAAGTTCTTTAAACAAGTAGAAAACCCTCTCACTTCATGACAGACTGATGTGATTGCACGTCCTTTACATGCAACTAGCTTTTACGATTTAAAGTGCACACAAATCTACAACCTTCCTTTGATTTATGTTGCACTTTTCAACTGAAAACAACATTCCTGATCAGCATATCCTACTTCTGAAATCAGTAAAATAGTAAACATAGTTTGTTTCTTAAGAAGCAGAATCTCAGATTCAGTACTCAAGTCAGCAGGGTGCTTATCAAACGTGAAATGTCAAGCATAGTCAGAAGCTTTACAGTTAACTATTCGAAGTATTTTAAATTAAGGCATCGGATCTTTAGACACTTCACCATGAAGAACGGCAAGATACGCAACAGGTTCAAATAAGGGCTCATTCTTCACTGAAAAACCAAAGGTCACAGAGCATGCTGTAGAGCTGTTGCCTTTTTCTTCAGCCATATTTATGAGCAATTACAAAATCAGATTGCAGAGCTATTACACACTTACATCATCTGAAGAGAAGAACTGATCAATGATCTCATAAGCCAGTTTGTAGATGTCTTCATTTTCATGATTTTGTAGCTGTTCAATTTTCTCCAGGCCTACAAGAAATGCACAAGAAACGTCATAGAGTTAAAATACCAAGTTCAAGCAAAACAACCTCCCTCTCCTTAGGCCTCACCATACAAAGTAATTAAAAACAAATCTAGGAATAGAGTCACTACAAATAACACACTGTTAAACTCATCAGACATGCTTAAAGCACAAAAGCTTCTTGGAGATTTGAGGAAATATGTTTGAGATTGAGGAATACAAACCATGACAAAAAAAGTATAAGAGGTCAATTCCAGCACTGACAGAACTTCCCTTCTCTTCTTACTATGAGTGGTTAAGCTAACCTGCGGAAATATGGTGAGGGCCAAGCACTACGCTCGCTTCTCAGCACCTGGCGTGAAGGCCCCAGGCTGTGACACTCCAGATCCCCGCCCTGTTCGTGGCACACACGCCATCAGTTACTGACCCGCAGCTTGGTTATAGAGCACGTAGCTCCAGTAAAGTTACTGCCAGACACGAGTCAAGAATATATTTAAATATTTTCTGAAGTTCTGACAAGCAGAGCTTTAGGCACGAACCCCTCTGTTCTCCCTCCCCCACCATCACCAATCATTAAGTTCTGCCCCCCCAATTTTGTATCTTCATGACTATTCAACTCCACATTAATGAAATCCCACACAGTTTTCTATCAGTGCTCAAATTTAATATCGCTGTTCTTTCATCCCTGAAGAGTTTCAGTCAATGTAAATAGCAACCAATATAGAGAAAGTCTGAAAGCCATTAGGAAATTGAAGCCATCATAATTCTACAACCCTTGCACGTAGATTTCCCCCCGCCCACAGTTCACAGGGACATAACTTGTGCATGAGTAAGGTAAGCATATCGTTCCTATATTAACAGAAACCAATTGTCAAGTACACCAGACTGTTAGAAAATTGGCACCTAATAAACTGTATTGCCATTCTCCAGCTCCTCCACATTTTACTTGACCATGACTTTAATCAGTTAGAAAAAGCTAAGTTTATTCACCTGATACGCATGAACAGGTCACTTTTAAAAAAGGTTTGCTTAAAACATCTGTGCTAACATACAGTAAAGTCAACAGCATATACACATGGTAGGAAGCCAAACCACCAATTTCTGAAAAAAATAGTTTCAAAATATTAAGCATCATACCTCCACACTCTTCTATAAGATTGGCTATGGTTTCCGCTTCATCTTCAGCCATTTTTAATATATTACTTAGTCCATCCAGAACCACTTGCACAACTTGCGCATCTTTTACTGTCAGCAAATTGCAAAAGGGAGGAATTACATTTTGTTGAATTAAGTATGCCACCTATGGGGAAAAAAGCAAATAGTTAAATCAGGAGTGCGACAGCAGCAAACAATGCACCACAAATATATGTGCCAACAAGTTGAATGAAGTCAAAGTACTCAAAGTTACCCAGCAAGGTAAGAGTATTCTGTAGCAGTCACTTTCAGAAATTCTTGGTTTAGAGCACAAAAAGGTAATTTATGAATTACGTTACAAACATATTTCAAGTCTAGAATACACACTGTGAATTTTTCAGTATTAGACAAGGCGTTTCAACCTCATCTTTGAAGAGTGACACCACCACCCCAACCCTGCCACAAATGTAACATTCTGGGCTTACAAGAAGCTAGTATATTTCTACTCAGTGGCTACTATCTTTATAATTATCACACTTATCCATAGGGGAAAAAGAGCTGAAAGACAGACGTCAAATGACCAAGAATCTCATCTGAGCCCGAACGCAGTTATTCACAGCTACTAGGCCATGCTAACAGCAGAGCTTCCCTCCAAATCCTCAGTGATACTCCATCGCAAGGTCATTCCACCTGAAGTTCACTCTTACATCCCTTGTGGAAAAGGGAAGAGTTACTGAACGGGGGAGGAATCCAGACATTCACAATCCCGGCATAGCAGTCTAAACCAACCAGCTGATGTACTCCCTCAAATGCACCCGAGAAAGAGAATGGACCTTCTCTTAAGGCTTGACTCACTTGGTCTTTTCTTCCGCTGATCGTTAAGTTGCTTATTGCCCAAGCAGCTTCTTTCTGAGTACCAAAGTCGCCCTAAAAAATACAATCATAAATAGAAATAACCATTCCAGTTTTTATGCTATGTGGTATTCTAGTAAAGGCTTGTATTTGTCACAGTCCATTCTGCATGGTATCACCGTATCAGCTTTCAGTAAGGAGGGAAAGTAAGTAACAAATCCTGTAGATGTTTGAGTCTACTCAGTGTTCATCCCTTCCCTGCAACCATGTTTTTAATACTCAGTCTTCCAGAGGAAGGGAAATTTGTTTGCATTGAAGTAAATAAAAACTGTAGTGCTCACATTCCTTATCAACTGCTGCCACATATTACAGGGAGAGATAAGCAGTCAGTGTCAACTTCGATAAACCACTGTACATGCTGTAACTGTGCCTGCCTCTGAAGTTAGTCAACTCAAGTCTGCTTACTAAAATTAAATAGAAAGGTCTCCAGCTCTTTTCTCAGTAATCAATAAATTGGCAGTTAAGAGAACTATTTGTGAACAGCTATATGTTACTTAGGGGAAAAGTATTCCTCCAGTCTCAGCCCCAGCCTCTACACTGAAGCACAATATTGCATCTCTGTCCTGGCTTAACACATCGTAAGGCTGGTATTTCTGGCTTCCTTCCACACTTCAGGAAAACAAAAAAATCGAGTAACAGATAAAGCAAAAAGTAGGAAGTGTTTGAAAGACAGAAATGTGGTACTGTTTAAAATGAATGCTTTTAGCTACCCTTTCTCACAAGGCAGATCCTTGGGAGCACAACGTGGTTTGGAAACTAATGTTTTAAAAGACACTAATGCCCAACAACAGAAACGAAATACAGGTATTTGAAGTCCCAAATGATGGCCCATCAGCATTCAACCTCTAGTAGTCAACAATGAGAGACTTTGTGAAAAAGCATCAGAAAAGCATTCAGAAGTGTTCGCAAGCAACTACTTGACTTCATATTTAATACAAAAGGTAACAAAAGCATTCATCTCAACAAGCTTCATCTGTTACTGGAAGGAGGCATACATCCATACAGCACGTTGCCTTTCTATCGGAAAAACTCCGAACACACAGAAGTTAACGATTATTTTCTATGGCCATCTATGTTTTGTTGATGCGGTTTTACTTGTTTTAAAAAAAATAGATAGGACAACTGCAGGCCATAACCTAGTGTCACAGGACCACTCCGTGGATTACTCTCAGATATACAAATGCAGTAATAGGTTAGTAAATGCCACCACTGAGCACTTCCTTATGTTTCCAGATATAATGCGGGGAAAAAAGGATGAAGTCCTCCAGCTTTGGCAAAACGCTGGGAGCTAACTCAACGCTGTTCCCCACCCAGACCTCTTCACACCACACACGAGAGTAAAGAATTCTATCTCTATTGTTTATAAAGTGAGAACAAGAATTTAAATGAGATTTAGCAGCACCTGAGATCCCCTGATCTGCTTCCTTTCCCCAATACATCTGGCACTCAATCTCACAGCACTCCACAAAAGACTATCGACAGTAATGTATTTTGTCTTGCAACACAAGAAAAATGCGCACAGGTATAGTTTACCCCTGCCCCCCATGTCTACAGTACGATGTAAAAGATGAAGCAAGGAATTCAATGTCACCTTCCCCAATTAAGGGAACAAACTGTTAAATCCTTCTTGTAATCTAACCTTATCTAGAAGATGTATTATCATTGGAACAAGGTTCGCATCTATCACTGCCTGAACTTGCTGCTGATTTCCTGCGGTGATGTTAGATAGGAACCACACTGCTTCCTGCAAAATAAAAGGACGTGAGAAATGATTAATTCAGTCTTCTATACTGTGTTTTATTTCCACTCCAGCAAGATTTTATACATGCACATTTTTAGATCTGCAACTCATACACTAGTCAATCTCAAATGCAATCAAGTACTGTACCAGTGTTCACTGCACATAGCTGAATTCCTAGTAAGCATGCTAGACACGCAGGTAACGAAGCAGACAGTCTCACCTTAGGAGACTTCACAAGACTCTTCAGTCTTTCGTTGTTACCAAGTTACAACCAAATACTCCAAATACACAGGTTAAAAGCAAAAATTCTTTGGAGACACAAAAAAGTCACATGGCTACAAATGAGCACTGGTAGTCAATTCCATTAGTGAGAAGGAATGCTACAGCAGTTCTCAGCTGATGGTCAGATGAGCTCCAGAATGCATCATGTTTTCCAGATACAAGTGGTAGAAGACAGGGTGTTCTTTACCTGCTTCATAATGTTTCTCTTCTTAGCGTCAATCATCAAGAATACTCAAATGCTTGCTTTTCAAGGATACTGTAAAGTGACCCTTTATGACCATGCTGTCCATAAGCTGAGGACTCTCTCCTTCCAACAACCAACAGCAGGTGCCTAGCAAAGCGTGTAAGAAGAGATCCTTCCCCCAGTAGGCCCTCCCAGTCCTGAACAGTTGAAATTTTGAATGAAGCCAAAGACTGTATTTGGATTATTATGTTAAACAAGGATCAAGAGCTCCCCACTCCCCTTTTCAAGTGGGAATCTACACTTGAGTCAAGAAATAACGAACACTGTTTCAACGTAAAATTTTAAGTACATTCAGAGTATCACCTTTTTTCAATCTCACAGTTTATAAATTTGTCCCTTCCTAGAAACCCTCCATCACTCCTCAGTTCTCGTCTCAACTTATCTGGCATGACAACTTTTTAGATGAATACTTCTCTCAAGGTGAGATCCAGAAATTCTCACACTGCATTCAACCGAGCCTCTTGGATCAGATCACAGGATCACTTTCATTAATGAACCTGTTAGAGATTCAGGATGCCTAGGCTTGTCTTGGTGGGCTTGTTTTGGGCTTTAATCATCGGCAATGTTGTAAAATGGCACCCTAGAACTTGACAACATGCCTCAGATGCACTCCGGAATCAGCACTGCATTATCAGTGCCCCCATTTAAAGCCTTTTCTATACATGCACACACACACACACACACTCCCCACACCCCATCCCCAGTCTGACTTGGTTTAAATTCCATTTATCACACACACTCCAATCAAAGTGACATCCAATTATCTCTATTTCATCACTTCCAAGAGAGTCAGTTTAATTAAAGTGACATTTCACATATCAAGAATTCTAACTTTTAAGTCAACAGCCAAAATTATAAGAGAAAGCTTTAATTTCATAAAAATTTCAATTAAAGGAATTGGGAAACAACATTCCTGTCAAGTACACGTTTGCAGCTCCCTAGAGATTTTTCTACAGATGTTGACTTCAAGAAAAATTCCAGCACCCTGCCTGCTCTTACCATAAACTGGGATAAGTAGTCAATTATGCAAATCTCTACTGCACTACGTTATGTCGAATACAAAATGGCTAAGCCAAATATTTAAAAAGTTATCAGATACAATCTCTGCAGTTACTTACCTTATTAATTTTTTCTTTGGGATGTGTCAGAAGTGCTGGAAAATGTGAAAGAGCTTCACAATTCAGAACTACCTGTGTCTGTTCATCGGTACCAGTGACAATGTTTCCTACAGCTCTCAGTGCAGCGGTCTGAAACAAAAAACTTTCTTTAAAGAGAGTTCTTTTAACCAAAGATTTTTGTAGTTCAGCACATACTTTCAAACAGCAACAGTTAAAACAACAAAAGGTTTTATGCAAATGCTATACCATGCAGGAAAAAGTATTCTTTAAACTTCAACATAAACTACAAAAAGAAACCAGTTACTTCTTATTACATTTTGAGCAACACTTCCTTAAAGTTATCAAAGCTTACTTGTACTTTAACTTCTTGATGACTGAGAAGTGGAACCAAATGAGGGACTATTCCGGAGTCTATCACCATCTGGATCTGTTCATTGCCAGCATCCGTTAGATATGAGAGTGCCCAGACTGTATCTACCAATATCTAACAGCAAAAACATTTATTTGTAATTAGTACAGAAGTACAAGTCTTATAACAAACAATATAAATTAAAACAAAAAGCATTTCTCATTGTGAAGCCAGAATTGATGCAACACAGCAAAACCCCACTTCAACAAACTTCACACATTCCACTACAGAGGTCTAAAATACAACTGCTGTTCAACCTGTTCTAGCTGCAAAGAATGCACAGAGATTAAAAAACCCAGCTAAACTGCTAACGACAGCTTAAAATCTGAAAAATATACTAAAAGCAATGCAGTTGTATCTGCTCTCTTCCTTAAGTACTGGTGGACAACATGAGATATGAAAGACCCACCCCTGGAAGGAAGATAAAGCCCTAGCAAGTGTTAAACTACGGGCATTCAGCACTCTCAAACCAATGAGCTGCACATCATATTGCATCGTTATTCTTTCCTTGACATTCCCCCACAGAATTTAAGAAAAGCTTTGAATTTTTTTTTAACATCTGGTGCAGCAGCACTTAGACTGATTTTCCTCTGTGTGTGTACACCTGCATATATTCTCACACAGAAAAGCCAATTTAAATAGCAGTAAATCTGAACATTTCAAGTAACAGCTTACAAAAAAATTGAGTAAGCACTGTCTCAGCAGACAACTCTTGACTATTTCACAAACACAACCATTTCAAGAAATTCAAATAAGCTCAATTTCACCTCCTTAAATGCAAGAAATTAAATAGTAAAATTACTATGCAAAATTTAGTTAATATATTTGAACATATTTTGGTAAAGCACTGTCACCATTAACTTAAGACAACTGAGCTACAACTTCACCAGGAAGCAAAGAATTAACCTTAAACAATTCTGACTTATGTCTAGGCAAAAAGCTGACCTATTTCATAATTTCAGTAAAGTCTCACTCATTTACTTCACTATTAAAATAACCTAATGTTCCTGTTCAACACCTCAAAAGTTACATCTAAAGCTAACATTTTACATACAGACACTAATCCTACTTTCATTTGAACTAATTTTCATTACAACCTCAGACTTCAGTGCCAGTCAAAAAGAACCCTGAATTTATTCTGTAAATGAATGTTCACAGCAATAAAGTGAAACCGCATTTTATTTTTAAGTGTAGAGAAAGAACATGCAAATAAGCACTTGCAAAGATACAGTGAAATACCAGGCAAAAATTGTAACCAATACTTAAAAATAAGCAGTTAAAGATATCAAAATAAGTTTGTCATGGTGAACGAGAACATCAGGTTTTTTTCTTTAAATAAAAAAGTTAATTATAACAAGCTTTATACTTTATACAAGCTAAAAAACTACACCAGAACACAAAACTGGCTCTAAGTGGTGTTACTTACATTTACATCTGTGTGGTGAATTAAAACACAGAGCGCTGGAAGGATCTAAGGAAGAAGAGAAGCATCTGACAGTTACTTTTAGGGCAGACAGACACCCAACTTCAGTTTAGTTACACTGAGCAGTGAGTTCATGCAGTCACCTCCTGAATGGTTTCCATCGGCGGAGGAGGATCTTTGTGACGGCACAAGTTGACCATGACCCAAGTAACGTTTCTTAAGAAAGTTATGGGAATAGACGGGCTGATGAAGGACAGCAGTGGTTTCACTACTCCAAGACTAATAACGTAATCTCTACACTGGGGTCCATCACCTGTTTAAGACATCAAAGAAGTGTGAAGACAAAGATCATCTCATGCCATTCACAAAAAGTCTAACTTCTGCATACTCAGAACTTCAGTTATTTAAAATGCAAACAAAGTTAAAGAATATGGGCCCTGGAAAGATGCATGTAAATATGTACAGAGAGAGATACATATCTCTATAGATACGTCTATCATAAAGACACTTGCATAAAGCTTTAGTAGGACCTGTGGCTGTCTGCTTAATTGCTTTGTTTGGAACTGCTCATTAAAAACAGCTAAATTCTTAACAGAAAGGTGTTCTATGACGTATAGCAGATGTACAGGACGCGGTGGCAGTGGGCAAGGGAAAAGGGGTGGCAGACAATGCCAAACCACCAAGAACAGTTGATAGCCCAACATACTCCTGAAGATTCCTTCACAAAGTTTACAATCAATATTAAAACGTCCCAAGAGCAGCTCAAAATTGCCTGAAAACAGATATTGCCATCTTTGTATCTCAAAGATAAACACACTTTCATCACTGCCCAGGTCTCACTACAGCTGCCTCAAAAGCAGCATCTGACCTGGATGCACACGTCTCGCCAACAGCTCCAGGCAGTTACAATGCTGTGCATTTTGATGGTTTGCTTCTTAAGCAGGACCAGGCACTTCAAAATACCCGACTGTAGAAAGCTCAGTCTGTCAGAACCAATATTAGTCCTCAAGCACTACAGACATAGTTGGGGCTGTAAAACACAAAGCTGATGCTTGCAAAAGAAGAGGCAAAGTCAAATGGAAGAGCTAATGATCACAACTTCTCTAGAATACAACACAATGTACGTGAGCTCAGGGAAAATCTCAGAACTCAATGCAGAACGGTTTGTATTTTAACACTCTGCATGACTGTTGGCCAACAATTCCTTTTCTGAAAAGAAAGTGCGTAGGCACGTGGTTTTGGATGCACACCATTGATACACAACAGAGAAAAGAGGAGTAAGTTAAGAACAGGGAATTGCCAGCTGCCTTCTGTCTCACAGCTGAATATTTCCAAGTTCTAACGCACAAATTCCTACCTAGTTTATTCATTCAATACCAAAACGAACTGAAAAGTTTTTAGTGGCAGGAGTAACACAAACCTATGATATTTCCTAAAGCCCACACAGCTTGCTCACAAACATTTTGATGAGGTGAATGCAGCAGTCTCAGAAAAAGTGGCACAGCATCTGAAAGACACAAAAAACCCCCCACACAATTGTTAAGAAATGCATCTCAAAAGACAAAATAGTTCACATAATTAGTTCTTAGATAAAATTTCAGCACTGCATGAGAAACTTTTCTCCCGGTTAAGTACTGGTCAAAACTTTACCAACTTCCCAGATGACAGTGAAATAAAACACACTAACAATTCTTCTTTTATTGCAGTTTCTTATAGAGCCCGCACTTCAGAATATTATAAAAGCAACTCTTAAAATAACCCAATTAACTTGTTTGTAAGTCTCAAAAGTTTACTGAAGCTTGTCAGGACTCCAAATTTAGTCAGACTTACTGAAGTTAGAAATTCCATGCTAAGTTACCTATCAGAATCAAGTGCAAAGTAGTGACTGTTTAAGACCAACCTCATCCATTCAAATCAGAGTCAGTAGGTACACAGCTACATTACTGACTCGCTTGTAGTAAGTGGGAAGTTTAATTTATTTCAGCCTTGCTGATTTGCAGTACCCTATATCCCCTATCATATCTTTACTAGTAGTGTGCCAGTTGCCGGCTCTAGCACGTGCAGAAAGCTAACTGCTGAGGGATCTTCTGTAGACACTGCCAGTGCAGAGCTCCAGGCGACGCTTGAGCATGCGGCTTCACCAGTGGCTCTATCCAGAGGAAGCCTGGTTGGTTGAGCACACACAAGCAGACATGCAAGGCAAAGGGCACCAGAAGAACCCCCGCCGCTGACACAGATGCACCACCAAGCACCAAGTCACTCTGTGCTTTTCCCCAATATTTCCAAACTCTGCATTCGGTATCTTTTGCTAACCATTGTGAAGGTAAGTGTACAGCAACAGTGGCTGTTCCTACAAATCCAGTCATCTTGGTCTCCTGAAAGCTAATCCAGATGCATTTCTCAATGTGAAGTCTCCTTTTACATCAGTAAGTTTTGACACTCAGTTTGAGACCCGTGATCTAACATACTGGAATAACCTAACCGATCGCCGCAGGCGAGATTGTTTCAAATGCTAACGCTATGTGACCAAAAAAAAAAAGCCAGCTGACTGAGCAGGAAGGGATTCAAAAGGCAACACGCAAAACTCCACAACTGTTCTCCAGGCAGCTACTTTTCTGCCATGTGTTGGTGTCGGACAGGAGAATGCTCCCAATATTTAGAACTAAAGCTAAGCCAATGCCTCAAACACATTCTACACCCACCGCATTTCGATAACTGATCCTTGTTTTTTTAACCCCAGCACTACAGTGCTTGCTTACCTGATTTGCTAAGGACAGTTTAGTCTGCAAGAAACGCTCCTTTACTTTAGATCACGAGAGGCTGGTATTTTTAGACAGACTCTCTCATGTAAAACGTTTTTTGCTACAGGAGTAACAAATCACAACAGATTCCTTATTTCCTACCAAACAAAGGTATTTTACAATGCCTGTACACAAGGAGAAAACACATCCCCAGCAAGCATATTAATAAGCACTTCTGGGAAGATTACAACAGACCATCTTTTTCATTGAAATAAATCATTACAAGAAACTAACCATACTCTCACACGTTACGGCTATTAAATTGACTAATATAATGCACACTTGAAGACCTAGCTAAATCAGATATCATCACTGAACGAAATAATTACTATATTTGGCCCTCATCTTCAATCAATTGATAAGCTAGGTTTAAATAAAAAGAAGTGTTCTAGATCAGAGGTGTGGAACAGATTATGTACCAATTAGATTTCCACAAGAAAACTCAGGATGCAACTGGGAAAGGAAGGAGGAGGATGGGAAAAAGGAAAGTTAAAAATATCAAAAGAGATACCTACTGTTAACAGCCAAATCCAAGCTATATCATAGTTAACAGGCTCTTAACGCTGAGAGTTTGTAAAAGCAAAGGGCAACCGATCTTGCAACCAATGCAATCTCAAAATACACATTCAGTTAAAAAAAAATATATATATCCTTTAAGCTGAAGTCACCTGCTTAAACTCATTCACATCTGCTGTGGAAAATTAGCCTATTTTTCCAGCTAAAGATTTTTGAAACGTGCAGCCATTTAACAGAGTAGATGGTGCTAAAAACTTTCTTATGAACACCTCTTTTTTTCAAAATATAAAGCCAGTAATACAGAGTTTGTGAGAAGCCTGTAACTGCTTAGCACTAACAAGGAAAAAGAAACAGTCGTCTTTGATCATCGAGGTGAAAAAGTCAGTCACGGAATATACAGAACACACACTGACTTTTCAACACTTCAGCACCGCAACACATCTTAGAAACCGTACTTACTACATTGAATAACAGTTCCAAGTAGTTCTAGCAGAAGTCAATATACGGTGGTTGTGGTGGGGGAAAACACACACAAAAAGACCAAGCATAGTTCTGTGTCTTCTCTTTGTTGGAAGCACAGCATGTTTAATGGTATCAGTAGCATGGACTGCAATACAGCACGGATTTCAACCATTGAAACTATTGGTATCTCACATAATTTAAAGTTTAGTGGATTTTTTCCTTAAATTTTAGACAAAAACATGTTCTACTGTATGTTTAATTCTTCCAAGGGTCTCAAGAAGCTCTGCTGGTTTTTTCACTCACGTCAAAAAGCCTGCAGACACTTCTACTTAGTTCTGCTTCAACACTTCAACTTCAGACATTTTTAGAATACTGAAGAAAGTTTGCTTTGCTTGGCAAGTTAGATTCCAAGTCCAACAACAATTCCTTCCCATGCTTCAGGTTCCTCAAAACATGAAGGACAGCGTTGTTTCTTCAACTTTATTTTGGAAGAGAGCTCAACGTCAGGCAACCTCTGGACTTGAGCCACATCGTTTCCTCCCTCTTCATGATAAAACAGAAAATCCCTCCATGGATGTTTTTTGGGGGGGTGGTGGGGTGGTGTTTAGCTTTGCTTCAAGTTTTGTGTTGGGTTTGTTGTTTTTGCATTTTGTTTTGGGTTTTTTTCCCCCAAAAGTTTGAAAACTGGAAACCAGCAGATCTCAACTCCGCTAAAGTAGTGTGAGTTTCCAGAAGAGACTACTCACCATTAGGAAACCCCACTGAATTTAAAACCTGAGAAAATGAAGAACAAAAGCAGGTGTGCGCTTCAACTGATGCTGCTTGCCAGAGAAGAAGTAGAACATCTGGCAGGAGACTTCATGGGCAGGTCCTTCAGCGACGTGCCTGTGATTGACAACTCAATTTCAACCATCCTGGCTATCGCATGAAAGGACCAACCCTAACACATGGATTGGTGAACATGCTTGAGATAGAGAGGAACAGGAGTGAGGATGCTCTTTACAGTAACATTCAGATGATCTTTTTTGTGGAAGCTACAGTGCGTGCTTTGTCAATGATCAAATACTGTTGGACTTACTAGATTGAACTACGGCCTGTGTTTGTTCAGAGGTTCCAGAGGCAATGTTTGTCAAAGCCCATGCAGCTTCAAACTGTAAAGAAGGACTGCAAAGTAAGGAGAAAAAAAAAAAAAAAAAAAAGATTGTAACACGAGTTTTCAAACCAGACACCACAGGCACATCAGCTTAAATACCAAGAATTCTTGGAACAATTACACATTTTAAGTTTTAGAAATACTCACTTGTCATCTCTTTCAAGACAGTGCACTAAAATAGGTAATATTCCTGATTTTATTAGATCATCAATTGGTGGATTGCGATCACTGGAAAGCAGCTTTCTGTTTAGGAAAAAGAGAAAATATAAGACTTAACCTCCAGAGATCCTTTCCAGTCATGACTTCTCATTCTGTCATTTGTCTGTTGCTTAGTCTAACCTTCCGCTCAACGTGGGATTATTGCCAACACCAGATCAGGTCAGTAGTGGCTTCCTGTGGCTGAGTCTCGGAAGCCTCTGAGCACAGAGATTCAACAACCTCCCCGGACAAACCGTTCCAGTGCTGCACCACCTTCTGGGCGGGGAAGTTTTTCCCCAGTGTCTCTCTCCTACTCTCCAAGACCAAGCTGCATTTGTTTTCTCCACTGTGTGTGAAAACATGTAATCCCCAAAACTGAAACTGCTGAACTACTGAAAAACTGAAGTATTGAAAAACTCAAGCCATTACATTCATTGCCCATTTCAGGTGTTTTCTCCAACTACTTTTGAAGCTTACTACCAGTCAGTAAAATAAAGATCACCAGAGTTACTCAGTTACACCCTCCTGTAGCTTCTTCCTCCTCCACCCAACAAGGGAGATAAACAGATCAGTGCTGCTTTGACAGGAAAGGCAGAAACTTGTTTCTTCTTTACTAAGGATACAATGTCAGAGAGCAAGGATTCACAAAGTACTACTGCAAAGAACAGAACTGTACAAATTTCTTGCAATTTTTAATCGCTTTAGCCTCACCTTTCTGCAAAGGGATTAAGGAGAACCAAGGAAGCTTTTTGAAGGGGACAATATGAGCCGCTGCACCAAACTTTTATAGCGGGAGGGAAATTATGTATAGTTATCTCTTCAGATACCAGCCCAAGTACAAACACATGAAAGGCTTGACAGAACATAATAACTAGAAATCAGCTTTCCACTGCCACTTTGTCCTGAAAGATCTCACTGGTATGTTACAGGGGGCAAAACAGGGGAAGAGAAGAAGGCGTGAAAAGCCAGAGCTGCAAAATCAAATACCGCAGAAAACTAATGGGGAAGATCTGAACACAGACTATGTGAACTCTTGGAATAATCAGACGTGCATTTTCAGCTTCCAACTAAGTAAATGACAGTCCTTTCAGAAGTGAAGACAATTTACATCTACAAGGGTATAAAAATTTAGGAACAACAGTGTACTTAAAGAAATCTTAATACTGATCTTTGTTCAGTGACAAAACAATCATAGCGCAGTGTATTCACAAACCACCTGCTCAAACAAGCAGAGAACTCTACCACAAGAATCAAGTAAGACTTCGGGTTTTGGGGGGGGTTGAGCACTTTTTTTGTTTGGTTTGGCTTTTTCTTTAGTGCTTCTAATCAGCTTGCTGTTCCCCATATTCCAGTTGTATGTTTTGAGGGTTAGCCTTGGGCAAGATTTTTCCCTCCTGTTCCAGCTTCAGACCAAAAGATGATAGAGATTCAATCAAGACTGAAAAGCATTTGTTTTCGTCAATAAAATTCACTTCAATGCCTTTCCAGTAACATAAACTGCACTGCTTTAATTTTAAAATAGTTTTCAATTAAAAAACAAATAGTTACAATGGTAAGAAATCCACATGGATGTTCCCATTTCATTTTAAATCGGGCTTAATTCAGTGTACTTTGGTCTAACCTGGTTTAGATTGCCTATGGTAAATAGAGTGCTCTGCATGATGCTACCCTGAGTTGAAGAAACTTTTTAATGAATGGAAATGGGCACAGAAACCGTTCTTTCCACTACCAGTTTCAAACACAATAACTCCCAAAAGTCGAAGTGACTTCCAGTTCACCTGACTTTGATCTGGAAGTCTTCCCTCGCACTTGAATCAAGCCCCTCCATCACACAGGGTAAACAAATACAAAGTTGTAGCTTTCTACTACAACAATGAAAAAACCACCCAGTAGTTCATGAAACAGCACTTAAATACTAAATGCATGCAAGCAAAGTTCATAAGAATACTTTAGGATCACTCTGAATACATACAAATACACAGAATTCCTCTTCAAGCAAAAAGTGGTTTTATGACAAAACTGGAAAACTGATTATGCCAGTTCTTTCTGTACTTAAAGCTAAAGACTTTATATTCCTGCTAATCATTGTGTGTTGTGCCCTACTTGTGAGAAGCATCAAGTATCGCACTAATATAAATCCTAGTATTTATTTATACATATTTTGATCTTTTTTTGTAAAGCTCTACTTCTCAAGCTTTCTTTTTTAAAATTGGTAAATGATATACTCTTTCTAGTTGAGCTAGAACACATTTTCTAAACTTAAAAGCATGATAAATTAAGAATAAAATCAGTATATTTGAGAAGAGAGCGTTCTTACCTTGCAGCCTGCACAGCACTTAACTGTATACCCTGGTTGTCACTTGAAGCATTCTAAAATAAAAAAAGAATTTAGACTTCTCACATATTTGTCACCATAACATGAAGAATGTTCAAACAATTAATTCTTTTTTACCTGTACTATTGCTTCCAAAGAAGTGTTTTGCTAGAAAACAGAGACAAATACAGTTAGAAATTAGAAACGTCTTTTAAGTACGTAAAAAAAAAAGACATGCTTGAGAGTTAATCCTTACCACTCTAAAGTCACCGTCTATATCAGAATCTTCACAGATATCTTCATGAGGAACGTTTCTCCTCTTTAGAAGATGCTCATCTCTCTTGTTCTTAAAGAGAAAAAATGATTTAATACCTTTAAAACTTTGACTTGGGGGTTGTGGGGGACGTTAGGAAGGGAACAGAAGCTTCTTTTTTAAACAAGCATCATAAAGATGCTTTCACTGATACTGTTAAAATTTCCAGCATTCCAGAAGCTGGAAAGGGCTGCACAGAGAAGGCCATTTTGGAAATCACTTCTGCCTACAAAAATCCTCCATCCAACTTTATCTGCAGCAGTAACTACTTTTGCTGGAAGTTGCATGTGCACGCATCCATCAACGCTGACATTACAACCTACTTGTCATTATTTCTAATGACAAGACAAGGTAACTCCCAGAGGCTACTTTTCTGTTTATCCCAGAAGTAAAATAATTCAACTCATGATTACTTATCTCAAGAGCTAGTTTTCCAACAATTCTAAACTGTGTTATTTCACACATATACTCTTCCACTCTTCCTTCTGTGTTGAGCTACTGTTTTCAGAAAGAAAACAGCTTTCTGTCTACAGATTAGCAGGAACATCTAACTTTCAATGGAAAACACATAAGCTTTTAGTAAGTTTTTGAAATTAAAAATCCAGCTGGCAAAGCAAGAATTATTCCCTTCAATAGATTACAAATAAAATTCTGTTTTTCAGGACAAAAACTATGGAACTTCTAGTACCAGGTACGGTAACTTTAGGACTTCCTTCTAAACCAAAGTATGCTCTCAGAATTAGTAAATACAAATAGACAGTTTAACAACGGTGTTCTTGGTGGACTACAGAAAAAACACACAAAAGTATCTATTTTTTCTTAAGCCTTTAAAAAAAAATGAAATACCAACATCCCCAAATCCATTTGGTAAGAATAATGGTAGGTCATCTCACCTTTCTCAACTCCACAACAACTTCGTTTCTTTGTCTTCTCATAGTCTGAAAAGAATCCAGATCAAAGCATGTTATATTCTGAACCTAGACCAAGTAATTAAAAAAGTTCTTGCACAACTATTTTTAAGTTGGTGCACTTTAAACAATACTCGTACACAGAGGATTTAATTTTCATTATAAAAGTAGAAATCCAACAGGAAATGGAAATAACTATGATTTCTGCCTGTATTATTTCATAGTAAAACAGTCTCCTATGTCTTCCTGTTCAAGAAAAATTGGTATACAGAATCAGGAAATAAACAAGTGTATTTTAACAAAGGGCAATGTTGAAAGGAGCTGTGCATAAAACTGCACCAAAAGCACTATAAACACCATGGCAAACTAACAGAAAGCATACTAAGTTTGTCCAACACTTACAACCTTTTCTTGATTCAAGGCTTTGTTAACAAACAGAGAGAGCATGAGCCAAAAACCCAGAGACAGCCAAAACCACTTTTGCAAAGAGGCACATTGGTGAACTTGAAAACTGTAAAGTCAAAGCCAAGCACAGCTGCCTATCTACACTCACAATTAAGAACTCGCACTTCTTCCTTCCTCAGAGTAGGGAGGAACCGGGCGATTCCCCAGGCAGACGCTGTGCTGCCAGGCTACGCTACCAGAGCTGCCGCTCAGCCAGAAACGGGCGAGGAGCACAGTCCGCTACTGCCAGGTAACTGTCACCCTACAGCTATACTGAAAAACAGAGGCTGAAGTTCGGACCCCGCAGGTGATACTTCACCCAAACAGAGCACAGCTGCTACAGCAAAAAGAATTTCAGTGACGTAATTCTTCAGAATAACTAGACCTGGACAACGCCAGGCTCCGTTTTGAACGTTGCCTACCAGGCTTCGCATGCAAGCGTAGCACCGTGAGCGTACCCTTCCAGGTGGGAGAGCTCTGCAGCAGCTCTCGCTCAGCCACACCTCCACAACACTACTTGTTTCTCCCAGATACACAAGTTAATTTGCAGATTTCACACATTTCTGATATGCACACGTTTGTATTTCTGTATGTGCCTTGAGGAATAGCTTTATGAACAAGTTCAAATTAAGAGACCTAGTAAGCAAAGCTGAGTTACAAAAACACTATTTATAAGTGAAAACCACATAAAACTCTTGGCTTTGTAAAAGCAAAATTTTTTTTTGTCATTCTCTACCACTCCCATTGAGAGTATTCAGAAAAAAAGCAATTGTAAATATACACAAATTGGTGTACTACTTGTATTACAACAGTGCAAAGTGAAAATAGAAAAAACCATCAGTCTATAGCGATTTTATTCTATACTTTGCCATTCTCATTCACTGTAAAGTTCAAAGTTAAGAACAACTGCATTTTTATTGTGACTTAACCTTTCAGGAGCCCAGAGAAAGCTTGAAATTCCAGAGCATAAGGGGCTGCATTAACACAATACAAGGAAAAGGAACGGCTAAGAGAGCTTCTGAACAGCAATAAGAGGCAGCTCTGAAGATAAGCATTAAAAGCTTGACTTTCAGGAGTGTAATTATTTTTATTGAAAGGAATGTGCATTTCAGAGTCAAATTTCCAGCTCTGAACAAGACAGTTTACCTTCTCAAAGGAAGGAGCTACAAGCAAAAGAAAAGGGCAGGAAAGGAGGTGAGTGGAAAAGAAGGGATGGCTCCCCACTGCTTTGGAGGTAGGAGGTAGAACTTATCATCGCTTGAGGACCAAAATGCAGTTCATAATGAAAAAACAGGCAGAGGAAAGGGGGGGAAAAAAAACCCAAAACCTACACAACAATAGCTTCCTACTATATAAAAGGCAAAGGATGCAAGTGTACCTAACGCAGCTGCAGCACCTGGAACGACTGGATAAGATAAGCAAGTACAAACTGTCCCACGCTAAAAAGCGCCAAACCAAGTTTCCAGGAAACAAGTGCATCTTCAAAGAAAGTTAATTCAATTGGTCAATCAACGTTAGAATTAATAGCTGAGTCTAATGCAACTTAGATTCACGGCTGTTTCAGTTTTAAACCTATAAAAAGTCAGGTCTGCCACATGAGGTCAACAGTTAACATGGAACACTCCTAGTATGCAGATAAGGTTTCCAACTATTTCTTAGAATTCTTCAAATGATAGCAAGAATTTCAAAGGTGTAATCACTAAAGACAGGAAAAAAACCATACTTTAATAACACATCTTTATTAACCTTCTCTGGCCCAATAGGTATGCTCTGAATTAATATAATACCTGTATTCTAAATACACAAATGAAGCTTTAATGTTTTGTAGTAGCTCCAACTCAAGTTTCTATACTGACACAAAATGCAGAAAAGTTTCTCCAGCAGCTATCTTCCTACACACGTACTTGTTAAACACACGATTACAGACTACTGGCACGATCACCTGCAGCTCATGCTTCAGCTCTCCGAAGCACATGCCCCCTTCAGTGCTGGGGAGGCCAGCCCTCCGCTGCAGCTGCACGCATCGCAGGATGCCAACCGCTGCATTCTGCAATTTGAGCCCAGGAAAGCATAGCCTAGGGTCCGCCAGAAGACCTGCATCCCACCCGAACTATGGACAGTAACTCTGAAGGACAGAGTTGAAGGCAAGCAGCACTCAATAGTCATTTATACGTGCTCAAAGTGCTGGAGAAGCTGATACACTCACTACTGGATACCACCCACCACGCAGAGCCTTCGGAAAGATGTTGCAGCTTTACAACCGACTTATTTGCCACCAGCTTCTGCTCTCAGCCTGTAATGTAGTGCTCAGTGTAGTTTCTCCAAAGTCTACTAACCTGGCATATTTGAGAAGAAAATAAAATTAGGAAAATCTCTGATAATAGGATATGAGAATTGTACCAAGCCCCTGATGATAATTAATACCTTCCCATCCCACAACTGTTACTGCAACCTAACAAAACAATCATATCTAGGGAAAAGCTGTACTGGAAGAGGGATTCCTCTTGCCAGACTTCAGTAATGACATTTCTGGTCACAGTAAAGCTGTTGCTAACCAAGAGCAAGACCCAATGCACATTTTCAAGGAAGACTGAATTGCTGGACCACCAACCATAAAGGGGCATTAAGCTGTAAAGGATATCAAAAAGTAATAGTTAAAATTACTAGTGATCCCAAAAGGAAATGTTATTCCAACTCAGGGGGTAACAGGACAAGCACATAAATGCGCATGTGTGACACATATGGGGAGAAATAAGTAGGCCCAAAACAAGCACTCCAAGGAAAAAGCCTCAGACTTCATTTAAAAGTTTCTTGACTTGAAAAATCACATATGCAGTTCATCAGGCTCAGAAAAATCCTCAAACTCCACCAACACTCTGCTGGAACAAGAATGTTCTGCCTCCAGACAAAAGCTGGCAGGCCCTTGGTTTTAATTCCCACCTGCTTCTGAAGAGGACCTGCACACCCTGGAATCACAAAAGCCTCCACATGAAAGACAAGCAACCAATGAAGTCACGCTTAAGGACAGTTTACCAAAATAGGGCTCCACTGAAATAATTTTCTGTGTAAACAGTAGTCAGTTGACAAACTAGTTACTACTTGTCAACCTGCCACTGGTCTTCCGCCTAGGAGGAGAAAATACACAACAAATAAGAACTGACATCAGCTCTGTCAATGAGTTTCACAGCATCATCACCTCAGCCTAGAAATGGAATAGATAGCTTGGAGAAACTTATATCACAGAGTCAAGATCAACTTGTGTTGCCTTTTGGAAAACAGCTCAAAGGGCAGAAACCTAGGTATAACGGCTTCCTGGCAGCTGGCATTGTAACACTAGATTGTCCCTTCTGTTCCATAGAACGTTTGATTTGATTGTTGATGAATCAGTTCTCCGCCTCTCCGCCTGTACTAACACAACTGTGAGTAGGAAACCAATCTGAACGTAAAAGTTTCTAGAAACAGAATTCAGAGTGGTCCTTGGAAAGCATTCCCATTTAAAAACACGCATCACTTCAGTATGAATTCATGTGGCTCTTTCAGCCATTGGATCCTGTTCTTCATTTGCTACATCGAAAACCGAATGATGAAATCTAATTCCATCAACCTATGGTTGCTACCCCTATGTTCTCCTTTTTTTCAATTATATTTACTTAAGTTTTACCATAAAGGCTATTTTCTGACCATTAGTCATTACTGAGCCCTTCAGCTTACCATTAAACTCTCGCGTTAGCCGACGCTTGCAGGGTCCTGATACATTCTAGTGCTTTTCACAGCAACGCCAGATACAGAAGCAGCATTCCATGCTCCACACTCAGGAACAGCTCAGATCCACCAGCCCTTTCTAAGTACACCAGCCTACACCTGGAGCTTGTGCTCAGCTAATGTAGCCTGATCCACCTTCCACTTCTTCTCTGCATCACTGCTGCTCAGAAACTCAGACCCCACACACACAGCCTGTCTTTAATGTTTTGCAGTGTGAGGGTTTTTTTGCTATTATAAAACATTTCACTCAAGTAGCTCTGTTTGTGCATCTACAACAGGAAGGCCTGAGAGCATGGAAATGATGGCAGAGCTTTACCTCTTCCTCCCATTCTAGCAAACGGTTTCTTAAGGCATGTTGTTTCTGTTGTGGAACTGCAAAGGCAACAGTTACTTTAAGGCAGAACTGCTGGAGCCATCCTTCCTTCCCAGAAAGTTGCTACTCTGCACTAGTACTGGTCTGGCCTATCATTCAAAAATACAAACCAAAAAAAAGCAGGGGTAGGCGGGGTGGAGGAGGTGTGTGTGCAGAATCAGACTACTGCTTACCTCCAACACCTTTTGTGAACTGTACAGAGCTTTAATTTTCTTTTTTAAATGCTACTTACTATGGCCCTGTGCACAAATTGCTTACTCACTGCACCAGCAACTCAAAAAGCACTGAGTCCGCAGACCACAGTTGGAGAAGATTGGTCTGTAACCCAGAGCATCCAGTGTAGCAACCACAGCAGTGACTAAGAAAATTTGTCTTGTGCTTCACAAGTATAAAAGGCACTGAAATACAAAACAAGGAAAGAAGCCCTCAGACATACACATAAGTTCATATTTGGATTTGGTAAAAATCTATACTCTTCACATTCAGTCTAATCAAGTGATTTAGGCCCTCCTCTTGTCATTAATTCCCTCCTATAATAATTCTGGCTCATTTGCAGACTGGAGCAATGAAGTCTACTCCCAAGATCGCTGATAAAAATGCTGTGGGATTTTAAAGCCAACACAAACATGCCAGCAACTATTTCCCCTTCAGAATTATAATAGGACTCTCAGTTACAAAGAAAGAAATAAAAATCAGTATGACGGCAGTGCATGCTGTCATTCTAGTTTTTCCTGGAGAAGCTGTGCATGCCAAATAAAATGCCTTGTACAAACAAATATCTCCATATGATTTTTAAATGACAAAATGTATGAGCTTCACCATAGAACTACAAGTCAGCTCAAAGGAGCCGATCTTTGACTAGCTTCGAGTGAAACTGCTGATCTCCTTCAGTTCCTGCGTATTTGAATCCCAAGCAAACTATTTTGTGTGGGACAGAAGCTTTTCAGCCTTTTCAGTAACTACCTGTGATAGCCAGTATATCTCATAGCACGGCCTTTCCTTCAACCCCCTGAAGCTTCCTCGGTGTTCTCAAACATATTGTTAGTATTACAAGTACAGTCAACAGCACTGGCAGCTCTTAAATTCTGATATTGCTATCTTCAAACATCTAGATTCAATGGCTGCTCCAAAATTAGTTTTGAAGTACCCTGCATTACAATATTATCATCGTTTCACATCACACATCTCTCAAAGAGCAGAAATACCTATTTGACACGTCTCCCGTGCTGGTACTATTAAAGCAATTCTTAATGTCTCACCCAGCAACACAGGCAAGCCAGGGTAGAAAAGGCCAGCAGAAACTCATCAGTTTCTTCCAGCACTTCCAGAGAAATAGTATGCATTAAATAGTTTTTATCTCATTTCAGAAAACCTAAATGTCAGTCAAATTTGAACACTCCAGCAGGCAACAATCACCAACAGAAAATGAAATGTTGAATCACCTGGTAAAACAAAATGAAGCAAACAAAAAAACCCACCCCAAACCTTCTTTTCCAACCTTCCCAGAAGCAAGGCTGTACTCAAGACCCCTAACACGCAGTACTAAACAGCAATTACTGAAAACCAAATTGTTCATAAAACCACATCTATTGCAGACACAATGAATGATTTGCACTTCTCCTGGTCTTTGTAGAGTAAGGATTAGTTATTTGATTCCAAAGTCTACAGTAATACAAATAAAAATAAATGTTGGAAAGAACACTGAGTATCATCACAGTCATATCCACAATAAACAGAAAAAACAGCTCATCCTTTCTTAATCAAGAAAAAAAGCCCAAGTAAAAGCTATTCCTTATTGAAGACAAAAGATGAAAAAAGTTACCTTAACTAGCTTTCCTAGCAGATGAGCATTTGCGCAATTTTGTGTAAGAGCCCAGATAAGCACTTTAGTAAGATCTTGGGGTTGGACGTTAACAAAGTAAATGTGACCAATTCTATAAGGTTAGCTCCTTTCTGCGCTGTAGTAACACTATTTTTTATTTCCACAGCTCGAACAGCTCTTAAATCGTGGAAGACCTTGACACAGCGCTGCACATACAAGACCAGCAACCTTAAACTGCCCAGAGATACTGCCTTAGTATTTGCTACAAATTATTGCTCTCACGGCACAAACTATTCTGATATTAAAAAGTTTATTATACTCGGTATACCTTTGAGCAGCACTATAAATAAGAAAAAAGGACAAGGAAGTATTTTATAATTCTGGTCACAACGAATACCTCTATTCCCAGTGTTGCCACCAATCTGTCATCTTAAAACACATGGCAGCAATTGTTTACGACGCAACATGTCCATGCATGCACGTTTACCCAATACTCCAGCATATGAAGGAATTTGGCTAAACATCTTATGTAAAACAGGTGTGTGTTTTGGTTTTTCTTCTTTTTCAAGGCCAGAAATTGTATTTTTAGCAGCACAGTGATATGGACTGGAAAATGAAAGTCCAACTTTGACTCATTAAGTAGTCAAAAAGCTAAACATACGCTTAGCACTTTAGGAGACAAAATGCAGGAAATCCCTTCTCTTTTGTAAGATCTACAATAACCTTCTGTGAAGGTATAAGACCAGGAAGGTGAGTACAATGTGACAGCAACTGCTAGCAATAAAGCTGTCAATGGACTGCTCTGAGCAACATGGAATCATACCTATACTGTTTTTACAAAGCTTGTAATTTGCAACGTGGCAACCCTTCATAGCCTCTAGAAATATCTATTAATTTGTAATTCACCAAATCTAGAGTGATTTATTACTTGTCTGCTGACGGCAAATGGAGGTATACTGTCATGGAAAACAAAAAAGGTCACGGGTTTTGTAAAAGAAACCAATGGCTAAATGCACAATTTCAGCAGAGATAAAGAGGGGGAGGAGTGAAGGAGGCGGGAGGAGGGAGAGAGATAAAGATCAAATGTTGGCTTCCTATGTGAAGTAAATAGACATCTTTCTGCTAAAAGCAGCACAGGAACACAGGTGTTAGGAACTCACTGAACACTCATTAGCAACTGTTGCTACCATAGGATACTTGGCTATAAGGGGACATTACCAACATCTCTCACACCAATGAAAAATGTGATGTGTAAGCAGTTAATAAGCAAGACTGATAGCCATAAGCCTGAGCTATTGTATGAAAAACAGCCATCCACGGTTGTTATTTTAGGTACCAAGCATATGTTCCAGGATTTGCTGGATGGATGTCAGTATCTAAAATTTAACATGGCCTAGCAGTGATGCTTTCACTGCGCTGAGGGCCATTAAAGTGCATCAGTAAGTTCAAAAAACACTGAAGAGATCACCTGCTTCCTGATACACACAGACGCGTTCTTTTTACTTGCACGTGTTCATCTTGAACCTTCCCTACTTTAGCCAACTTACCTTAAAACTCAGTACGTAGGCACCAAAGGAGAGAAAACACAGATGAATTCCAGCCTGTATTTTCCCACTTGTTTCATTTTCTCCTATGATAGCATATGCTTTACTGTGCACCTTCCTAAACATGCTTTCCTCATACAGGTGTCTATTCAATGATAACAATTTCTACAAAAACAAACTAACATCTAAGACAAGTAGCTACTAACAAAGCTAACAACCCCGTTAGCAAACAGAGCAATCACTACAGTAATTATTCCCACTTCCAACACTGTTGGCATCACCAAACTTTGTGAATAATTGAATAACAAACTGTTTCATCAATATACTTGGACAAGCTAAAAATCAAGGTGTTACTGATTTCTTAATTACCCAAATCTTAATTACCCAAATGGGAAACTTGGCAGATGTTTTAATGAATGGCAGCAACACAAATGCATCTTTTAGTGTTGAAAAAGGAATACTGTACAATCATCTTCATAGGAAAGACGAGAATATTATGCTAGTCAGAGGGACACATACTGAGCCTGGTGAAAACCAGAACTGAGAATGCCATAGCCCCTTTCTCGACCAGAACCCGTCCCTGACAGTATCACGATGCACAGGTTTCCCCAGCCCGCACTCCTGGCCAAGCGCTTCTGGGTGAGGACTGACGCCTAATTTTAAAATCTGAATATTTACTAAGGAAACCCTAAGTTAATCATCTCTTCTGCTGTGTTGAGGAAGCACCTTCACAGCTCCAATAATGGACGTAGCAGTCCAGCCGCCAAAAAGTTTAGCGGCTCCATACTACAAGCCACAACTGTTTCCGTGCTCAGATAACTGAACAGTAAAATAACAACATTTACCTTGTTTTTTTCTTAGGAAAAAAAAAAAAGTGGGTTGGGTTTTTTAATAATAATCTTTACTATAAGGCGTAGGCAATAATTAAACCCTCTATTCACTAAAGTGCCTCGCCGAGACGCACGGCGGAACACCCGGCTGGGCCCTAATCCCTGACTCAGGCTTGCAGGGGCTGCTCAGCACCGAGGGCGATCACCGAGCGCCGGGAGGGAATCCGGGCAACGCCACACGGCCGCCGACCCGGCGAAAGGCCGAGGCGAGCCCGCCGCCAGCGCGGGGCCGCGCCGACCCGCCCCGGAGCAGCACCGGGAAGGC
>Ga0065711_1029846_pt1 | contig 34634 bp, 15 predicted proteins | sample Hoacrofraction12_FD_59098 | JGI IMG/M metagenome (GOLD analysis project Ga0065711, IMG submission 59098) | Hoatzin crop microbial communities from Cojedes, Venezuela - Epithelial fraction 12 v2 (version 2) | ecosystem: Host-associated > Birds > Digestive system > Esophagus > Crop | place... | reverse complement strand
TCTTCTGCTGCATAGTTGGGGTTATTTTTCAGGGGGGGGGGGTGTTTAGATGTTTATCTGAAGGGAGTAAGAGGATCATTTGGGTTTTGGATGGGATGTACTTTTCACGTTTTTACACAGCCACTTGTAGAGATTTATAATAGAGATATTAAAATTTATATGAACGAAATGTGTGAGCACTAGAAGAAACTGTAGAACAAAGGATGAAAAGAAAGGCCTCTATCAGTAACAGAGAATATCCTGCCCAAGAAACTGCTCCCAGGACACTGTTCCTGGCAGTAAAATGAACTACTTGCCTTTAGACAAGTCTTCTTTGGTCTTTGGAAATCAATAATGCGAAGACTAGCTCACTGTTGCCAATCAAAAGACAGCCAAGAGGTAAGGACTTGACAGCTGCTGTCTCTTCGCCTCTTGTGTCACACACAATAGTGATCCTGACCAGGCTGCTTGGACACATATCTTGATGCTTGTGAATGTGTGAATGTGCATCTATAAATTCAGCTCAAAGATTCTGTATACTAACATCACTATCTTCCCACAGGAACTCCTACTGATTTTTGTTAGATTAATTTTCCTACAGTGGAAGTTGCTTTACCATTGCCATGCAGCACTGCTCACATTATAGCTGAATGCAACCTGAAAGTTTTGTAACGCGTTCTCAAGATGTCAACAGCTGATAGATATTTTATCCTGGGTCATTTCTCTCGCAATAGCCCAGATTAACACCACGTAATTTGGGGAACAGTATTAAAATGTTTAGGTCAGGATCGTAATTGACTGTGATTCCCTATACACAGGCGAGTATCCTCTTAAAGACTGCTGCTACTCAGAAGTTGGGTGGCTTGAAGTCACACCTAGAAGTACCTCTTCTCACTGAATGTATGGTAGCTGTTGGTTTACTGTGTTCCAAGCTTTGGGCACTCAGATGAATGCTGAAGGTTATGTGGGATGAATGTTAACCAGTAGGTAAAGAGCTCCATGCTCTTTACCTGTCTGTTATTGTTACAGTAACAGAGAGCGGAACAAATACTGCAATTACAGATGGCTTAGACATTCTTGCTGTTATGCTAGAGATGTGAGTTTGAGCCTTCTGCATACATGCTGAAGGTCACATGCAGTCCAGTCAGGCCTCTCAGACCCAGGAAAGTGAAGGCGGCTATATATGACAGATGATTTTGCGTCTATCATATACGTAGTTGTGCATAGATGTATCACACACATAGTTGTGCAAACTAGCATGATATTGTCATACAAAGGCCAATGGCTTTGTCAAGGGTGAATAAGCTTGGCAGTCTTCTCAATAGCAAACGTGTATAAGAAGGTTAATAAGATAAAGCCTGGAGTAAAAAAAAGAAACTGGGAATTAGGGCTTACAAAGACCAAGACACTTCCAGCTACCAGGCTCTTCTTAGGGCTAGAAAAGTTGATCTAAAAAGTTATTTGTGCTGCTCTGAGTATAATTGTGTTTCTGTGTGTTTTCTGCTTAAGCTTCTGGTTTGAGCATGTGTATTTGGCATTTATTATAAGGCCAAAGTTAAGTTTGCCTATGAGTCTAAGTTCAGCTTTGTAATCCCTGCACCATTTTTCTTCCCAGACAGGGCCTGCAGGGTTAGCTCCTCTAAACTTACATGAGTTAGGCAACCAAGAACTGTCACCAGAATAACTCAGGACCATAACCCATATTTAATGCTCTTATGTGCTAAACTAACATTCAGAAAATTAATAAAGCTCCCAAATTCAGAACTTAAATCAGGAGTTTTCAGGGGGAGGTGAACTAGATGATCTTTAAAGTTCTTTTCCATTACAAACCGTGATGTGATTCTATGAAATTAAAGGGAATTCTGACTTGGGTAATTACTAAAGTCTGCAGGTTATTAAGAATTTTTATTCTTGAATGCTAGTCCATTACAGATGTACTGAGGAAAACATATTTTAAGCTCCAGCGTTTTTTTATGGATCACCCTTAATTGCTTATGTCTGGTTTATAGGATTTAGGAAATTCTATTAAGTTCTGAAGCAATACATTAATCAATGAGGCAAAAATAAAGAAATTAACATTTTACAGGGAAATTGAACACTAAAAATAATACCATTTATCTAAGAAGCAGTCCATGAGATTAACATTTAGGCTCTTATGCTTCTTATGGCTTTTTAGAAAGTAAATAACACTATCTTATCCAGATTTATCTACTATACATGAGTTCTAAACTCTGTTTTATTGGGACAAAAGAAGCTAAAATGACTTTAATTTGCTTTTTAAAATCTTAACAAATGCCTTATTATGGATTTAATTTTTATAGCTCAGTCTTTCTGGATATTAATACTTGCTTCCAGGCTCTTTAGCTATTGCTCAGTTACTTCTCTGGTGATTTTTCTACTGCTTTCCTCTTCTTGAGTTTGTTGCTGCCCATAGTCCGTCCAGACGAGCATTTTAGTCGACTGTGAGCAGAGGAAGAGAGAACTGAAAGCAGAGCAGCATAAACAATGCAAGGAGTAGAACACCCTTCTTTGGACGTGGTCTTTCATAGTAAGCGGCAGCGTTTTTAACAAAAATGTAGTTCTGTAGGATCAGTCTCTTACATGGGTAATCCTTATCTAGAGCTGCTTGGAAAATTTTCAGTAGAAAACTTTACATCAGAAAACAGAGCAGCACAAAAATACGCTGTATGCTGATTTTGCTAAACTTTTGTTTTAGAGAAAGACTTAATAAAACACATCACGGTCTCCTGTCTTAACAGGTTTTGTATGAAATCCTTCACAATTTAGAATGACTTTTCAATTCAATATTTTGGATTTTTTTTTAATACAAACTGTGTCATATAATGGAGGGCACTAAATAGGTAAAATTAAAACAACATGTTGTCCTGCCAGTATTGACAAAATAAAAACAGACTGGCCACCTAAAACAAATGGATTTGCAATTAACCTGGTAAGAGGACAACCACTCTCCTACTCTAGTTTTCCATCACAGTCAAAAAAGTGTCAAGTTAAGTGCTGCTATACTCCAGCGCCTGTTTGCCCTTGTGTTATGGGCTACAGAAAAAAATACAAAAATTTTTCACAATGTTCTTTATCTTATGTCATTATCCTTATGCTGCCTTAGGTCATTAAAATAAATCTTTGGTGTTTGGGACCATTTATTCTATTGTCAGTGATGAATGTACCTGCTTCGTTTAATTTTGCATGCATTTTATATCGCCCATTGTATGTTTTCAGGTTTATTAAATAAGCACTCCATCTTCTTTCAAAAAGCTGTAAGCATGATATCTTTTTTATTTTTTATTTTTAATGATCTTATTTTAAAACTCAAACTTTTTGCCTAGCACATAGTAAACACTAAGTTAAACCTGACTATGTTGTTTTGTTATTAGTTGTGTATAGTTCCCTATGCTTTCTGTGCAGAGGAGGAGGTCAAATGTTCCTCCATAACAGGAAATGTGAGCTTAGATTTCTTCTTCCTCATTTTCTGGTCTCTTTTCTGTCCTCCCCTCAACATAGATTTGAGGTGACTTCTAACTCCATTGCTTACTTCTCCTAAATCCTACTTAGTCTATGTTGCTTCAGTCCACTATTTCCCCCAAACAACTCAATTTTTTCACTGAGAACACTGTTTTGCTCCCTTGCCAAGATACATATGGAGGCAAATTGCTGATAAAAGGAAAGTTAAGCTAACCCTTAAAGCTCTGCTGAAACCCCATGAAGCTACCTCTTTGGTCTATGTTCTTTCTAGTAACAGAAGTGAACCATGCAGTGCTCTCTTCTTCAGGCAGCTCTAACTGGCACCTGAGCTGGGAGACAAGTACACACAGTTGGCCCTGTCCCCTGTTATCCCCTTCCCCCATCTCCCACTTCTTACCTATCCCCCTAAACACAGCATCCTTTTTCTCTGTTGGATATAAGCAAGATCTCATTTCCATTCCTGACTTGGCAAACAACCCTTGTATCAAACAGCAAAGTAGCCAGTATTCAACCTCAACTGCAGTTTGCCAACATTTGCCAACAGCCAGAAAAACAAGTCAATATCCCGCGCTTGCCGTTGGGATTGTAGGCAGTCTTGCCTCTGTAGTGGAAGGCAAAACCACAGAGAGTTTTACAATAAAGTGCTGCAGCAGACCTATACCCCAAGACCATTAGTAATTTAGAGATGCTCAGTATACGTATAGGTGGATGTACATGTTATGACGACTATACAGAAAACCAAATAAAGATTCTGCTAGACCATACTTCTAATTTAGTGCCCAGGAAATGCTTCCTGATGTTCACTTCAAGTTTCTTGTTTCTCAAAAGTGTGCTGTTATGTGGAGACTGTATACAGAGTTACGCCTTTACAAAATCCAGCTGTGATGACAGCAGCTTCTAGTCAGAGTTCATATTAGTAGGAAAGAATTATTCTTGCAATTCCATCCTGAAAGGTTATTCCCTCTGTTGCTTTGATATTTGTGAGCTTTTTTCTGAATGTCTCCAACTTTTTCATGGGTATGCGAACAGTTTAGAAATAAGGTGAAATCTCATTTTAAAAATGTGTAAAATAATTCCCGTAGGAAAAATATACTGCATCAGAATTGCTGAATTCTAAGAAAGCTTTTTGTAAGGTGCAGTACTCTGAAAGACCTGACTTTGAACAACAGTTTGCATCTGTCCTGGCAGTACATTGTGGTGAAAACAAGGTAAGTTTCAAGCTGCATAAGCACAGCTATTGCAATAGCCAGCTGGGAAATAGTGTCATTTCTATGTGATCCTTCTGAGATCACACCAGGAACATGCTGTGTGCAGTTCCCATTAATATAGATATGGCCTCACCAGCCAGACAGAGAGATGAATGATTCAAAACTTCACTGCAAACATGAACAGATTCCAAGCCTTATTATGGTTCAAAAGTATTTAGACCACTTATATTTCCCACTTTACTTTCAACTTCACATGTCCCCACACTTCATGGTCCTCTTTCTGCTAGTATTAAAAGTGCCAAAATATTTTGGGATAAGCTATTATTTCAACTGAAGCAGAAAGGCCTTTAAATCTCAGGAGTAAGCTTTCATTGCCGGATTTTCCAAACTGTTTTTTCAGGGTCATTTTTAAAAATAATTGGATGAAGTTCAGTTCTTACAACCCAAGTCTTGTTTACATTTACAAACAAAACTGAAATGCTGACCTCTGTAGTTCACCCATCCGCTCAAGTGGATCACCCACTAGTCTTACTGGAGAGTTACTGTAATAAGCCAAGAAAACAGAATCAAAACCATCTTTATAGCTTTTTTCTCATTTCACAGAATCACAGAATCACAGAATGGTAGAGTTTGGAAGGGACCTCTGTGGGTCATCTAGTACAACCCCTCTGCCAAAACAGGGTCACCTAGAACAGATTGCACAGGACTGCGTCCAGGCGGGTCTGGAATATCTCCAGAGAAGGAGACTCCACAACCTCCCTGGGCAGCCTGTTCCAGTGCTCCATCACCCTCAGAGTGAAGAAATTCTTTCTCATGTTCAGACGGAACTTCCTATGCTTCAGTTTGTGCCCATTGCCCCGTGTCCTGTCACTGGGCACCACTGAAAAGAGTCTGGCCCCATCCTCTTGACACCCACCCTGAAGATATTTGTAGGCATTTATTAGGTCCCATCTCAGCCTTCTCTTCTTCAGGCTAAACAAGCCCAGCTCCCTCAGTCTCTCCTCACAGGAGAGATACTCCTGTCCCCTCATCATCCTCGTAGCCCTCCACTGGACTCTCTCCAGCAGCTCCTCATCTTTCTTGAACTGGGGAGCCCAGAACTGGACACAGTATTTTTATTGAAAAGTTTTGACAAGGCTATAATTCTTAAAAATTATTGCTTAAGATAGCATTTCAGGTATCTAATAATGCTTTGAAAACTTTAATTCCTGTTGGCTCCACTTCAGGTTTCTTCTATTACGCACAGAAATACCTTAAACTCATTTACCAGCTGTGCTATATGGTGCTGATTGCACAGAATAGTTATGAAACAGTCTTAAGAATATATTTTCTTACAATCCTGAATTTAATTGGGAAAGCAACAACATTGCTGGTATTTCTGATTAGTGAGAGTGTCAAGCTTTGACAGGTGTTTGTACTTAGTCTAGGGTTTCAAATATTTCGAGATGACTGTAAACCTGACCTCAGATATTATCAGTAAAAAATATCACGATCACCAAACAGTATCCTGATATTCACTGTTAAAGAGGTATCTTTTGGATTTCTCATTTGAATAAGCCTCATCTTACTCACAATGTGCAACTGAATAGGGTTGGCAGCACTGAAAGATGTTGCAATAAACAAAACTGCTATTAAGACTGAAGAGTATTGTTTATAGAAAGCGCAGGAGTGCTGACTTTGAAAAATAAGTTACCATTAAAAAGGCTTTAAGTTATTTGGAGAGATATGCAGGCTTACATGTCTGAGAAATGCCTACTAAATACCTAAGAGCTAGCTTAAGCTATTTTTAAGCAGTAGACAGTTGCAGAAAGTTGTGAGCATTTTATTGCAACTCCAGTCAGCAACTTGGATTAGACATCCATCCCATACAACGCTGTGTGTGTCTGAATTACTCTCCAGATGAGGTGTTCAGACAGACTCGTACATTTATCAACTCTGCAGGGACAGGTCAAGAAGAAGGAAAAAATAAAAAGTACTACTTATGTCATCAGACTCCAAATTCTGCAAAAACTACATTTTGTTGGACATTTCTGCCAGCCTGTCACAACATGTCAGCTCTCCTGATGAGATGTAACTCCTGGAAGCCCTCATAAAGTGTCAAGGTTCAAATGGTAACTTATTTTTTCTTTATCAGAAAAAATATCAGGTGGTTACAAGTTACTGTATGGCAGGCCAAAGGACAGACCTGTTTTCCAGCTACCAGGCAAGAGTTTCTCATTTCTGCTTGTCAGCACTCTGACCTAACACAAAACATTTTATTCTTACTATTAACACTATTCAGAGATCACTAAAACCGTGCTTTGCACATGTCCCTTTCTGAAGGTATTGGCCAGAAGAGATGAGTAGGAGTCAGAGGTCTGTGTTTATCCCTTCTGAGTGGTCTGCAGCCAATGGAGCTGGTGGAGTCAGACTACTCTCCATCTGTGTGATTACATTGAACCATCATCTTCAAAATTTTCTCTCAGACCCCTTGTAAAAGTCTGGCTCAATCTTGTCCCATAGATACATACAGACTTCACATTAGAGCTCTGCAGACCTTCAGCAGTCTTCTGTATCGACTTTGGGAATCAGAAAGTAAATCTCACAAAAGACAGGAATCCTTTTTTGAAGTAGTGCTTCTACCAGTGTAATCTGAGCACTAATGTGTGATTGCCTGTAGGTACCACTCATGCACATTCAGGTGCACGTTTTGCCAGTAAAACTTGTAGATGTATGACTGTTTCCAAATCTGATTCTCCAGATCAGATAATCAAAATCAAAACAAAAGAGAACAAAACAAGACAATATGCAGGAAAAGAGAAAGAAATTCAGCAGTCATGGGGACTTCCCTTCTATAATCCATCCTGCTAGTCATAATAATGCATATGTAAAGCTAATCAGTCATTCATTCTTATTTCTTAGTCAAAAAAAATATATTAGGTGAGAGAAGGACTGTGAAGATACATTTATTGCTGCATTCCTTGCTTTTTTCTAAGTTTAATTCAAGGACCTAAATATTATTTTAATATAGCTCTTTGTATTTAATTATTAAAAGGTTTAATAAAAGAAAACTGCATCCAGTCACACCCAAAGGAGAGCCTGCTTCATGCTCTTACTTGGGTTTGTATCTTTATCAGTAAGACAACTCATTTTATAGCAAGTGAATTACAACAATAACATAACAGAGAAAAATACTTCAGAAGCCTTTTTTTCCAGTAATTCGAAATATGATGTCTGTAGTTGAAATTATACTGTCACAAACATCTGATATTTCTATCTCTTATAAGAGACAGATGGTAGTTATAAGAAAAGGATACCAAGCAAAACACATCAGATTCCATTCTGTAACTCATATTATATAAAGGCATGAGTGTGAGTGCAAAATGTTTTCATAACCTGTTCGTCATATGGTCTTTGGGGTTTGTTCTGCTGACAAGGGTTAATACTTTTTTATTATTTTTTTGTAGTAGGGATTTTCAAGAGTTATTGTTGTCAGAGAAGATAATTGTTTTTAATGGAACTGTAGAAAAAGATATCTTTCAAAAATATTTCATTATTGAATTTAAATAAAATAGAAGATTAATATCATGAATTGTTACATTTTGGTCACTTGTTTTTCTTTTTTTCCCTCTCACTTCTGTTTTGTATTAACATGGAGTAGGGCAGGAAAAGCTAAAATAACTTTCAGACAAAATCTTTGATGCGCTTATTTATTTATTGTCTTTCACTGGCACAGAGTATGGTGAGTTTTTCCTTTCACACTTGTTTGTAGATGCCCTTGAAGACTGAAGTCCAACCTAATGAGCATATAGCTAGTGGCTTGCATGGGGCTGTTTATATGATTGTGACACTCCACAGATTTCTCTGGGGGGGATGCCTATGCCTCTAAATAAATAGTTATTGCTGTGTTACAACAGTTCTGTATAGGTATGTATGAAATTCACAGCAAACAAGCACAACGTTAGTATCTGCTGACACTCACAGGCAGAGAATTTGGAGTTGTCCTTCCTTGGCTGGCTTCTGCTTTGTTCTAGGAATTCTTTTGTTCTTTTCAGGCTCAGAGAAGGTAAAAAGAAGAAAACCCCACTATCTTTGTTGTCCATATTTTTCAATGTAAAATGTGTCTACATATTGTATGCAGGATATGTCTACGGACAGGGATGTAGCGGGACACTGTAGTGACAGTGGGACTGAGTGCACCCTCAGCAAGATTGCCGATGACACCAAGCTGTGTGGTGTGGTTGACATGCTGGAGGGAAGGGATGCCATTCAGAGGGACCTTGACGGGCTGGAGAGGTGGGACTTCGTGAACTGCATGAATTTCAACAAGGCCAAGTGCAAGGTCCTGCACATGAGTCAGGGCAATCCCAAACACAAGTACAAGATGGGCGGAGAGTGGCTAGAGAGCAGTCCTCAGGAGAAGGACTTGAAGTACTGGTGGATGAAAAAAAAAAAGCTCAACATGAGCCAACAATGTGCACTTGCAGCCCAGAAAGCCAACCGTATCCTGGGCTGAGTCAAGAGAAGTGTGGCCAGCAAGTCAAGGGAGGTGATTCTGCCCCTTTACTCCACTCTCCTGAGACCCCACCTGGAGTCTTGCATCCAGTTCTGGAGCCCCCAACATAGGCAGGACATGGATGTGTTGGAGTGGGTCCAGAGGAGGGCCGCAAAGATGATCAGAGGGCTGGAGTACCTCTCCTATGAGGACAGGCTGAGAGAGTTGGGGCTGTTCAGCCTGGAGAAGAGAAGGCTCTGGGGTGACCTTATAGCTGCCTTCCAGTACCTGAAGGGGGCCTACAGGAAGGATGGAGAGGGACTTTTCACAAGGGTGTGTAGTGACAGGACAAGGGGGAATGGCTGTAAACTAAAAGAGGGCAGATTGAGATTAGATATTAGGAAGAAATTCTTCACCATGAGGGTGGTGGAACACTGGAACAGGTTGCCCAGAGAAGCTGTGGCTGCCCCCTCCCTGAAAGTGTTCAAAGACAGGCTGGATGGAGCTCTGAGCAACCTGGTCTAGTGGAAGATGTCCCTGCTCATGGCAGGGGGGTTGGAACCAGATGATATTTAAGGTCCCTTCCAACCCAAACCATTCTGTGATTCTGTGTAAACAGAAGTGGGTTCCTCCTCACAGTCTGGAAAGTTTATGGATTGCCATTGAGACATGGCACTCTGGTCAGATGTCTCCTAGGTCAAACTTGGCACATCTCTGATCAGTTTAAACACTTAAAAAATGAGATAGCATCTGTCCGCACCCATCCAGGTACATATATCCCAAACTCTGCACAGCCTGCTAATTATTTCATTGAAAAACACTTATCACATTAACCTCAAGAGAAAAAAAAGAATTCTGTCTGGTAAAAATGCCACACCCTGCTTAAAGACTTTGAGAGGAACCTCACACTGATTCATGGCAAAAGCTTTGTTTTCATTCATATCCACAGTGCCAACCAATGCTATTAATCCCTCTGTTAGCAACAGAAATCCGTAACTTGATTTAGTTTCGTATTCATGGGCATCTCATGCGTTTTGAGACTTCTCAGTTGTTTAAAACATTCACATGAAGGTAGCAAATATTACAGCTCAAGGAGAATGTTCTGGAGTCAAGTGTATCACTCTTTCTCTACTGGGTGTTTTACTATGTGCAGACACTTGCAAAGAGGTTCGTACACAATTCATGAGTACCTGACAATGATGTTATTTATTGGTTAACTCACAGAGCAAACAGCTCGACTGTAGTCATAGATTTAACATTGATATTCTTAGAACTTAAGACAGACTCCTGATGAATCTCTGCTGGTCAGACATCAGACACTGGTCAGTTGGGTGGAGAAGTGGTAGTCTCCATGGCATTTGGTCTGATCTTCCACCTTGCTGAATTTCCATCTTCCAGCTCTCTCTTGTTGCTTTATTGTCTCAGGTTTTCATACCTCTTTGTGTAGGTGTTTAATTCGAAGACCTTCAGCTAGTGACTACTACTACCTAAGCCAACAATTTCACTTCTCTGGGTTTATTTCACTTATCTTCTATGTCTTTAGTGTTCTTCTTTACAATCCAAGGGCAGAATTTTTGCCCCCCTATAGAGTCAATCCATTGCCACACATAAAATTGGTCCCTGAGTCATAGACACCCCTGACTGGTAGGTTACAGTTAGGTCTCTCATACGCCACTATACATTTCATGCTTAGGCAACTGAATTGAATGAAGATTTTCTCTCTGTATGCTCTCACCCTTCCTTGTCCACAAGTTACTGGCCCAGAAATCTCTTTGAAGTTGGATCTAACTTTGAAGCTTGGGTGGAAGGTGGAAACTTTGAGCAGGGAGCTGGACCAGATGACCTCCAGAGGTTCCTTCCAACCTAGATTGTTGTATGATTCTAGCTAGGATGCCCGTGTGAGCTGTGGTGATGCTTATAAGCTGAGTTTAGGTGAGCTTTCCAAGCTGGAGTAAGTTATTTGTTCTAAGTCTGTCCCACCATAAGCTGAAGTTCAAACTGACTCTTGTTGATCTTCCCAAGTTTTCTAGATATCACTGTCGTACTGCTAGGACCAAGCCCTGACTTCCCATGTTACAGCCATAGTCTCTGTCTGGCACTGGACTGACCTGCCTCAGCACTTGTACGCAGAGAAACCACATGCTGCACATGCAACACGATCAGGCCATGCATCACTTGCCCAGTGAATGTGCTCCGCCAGAGGATGTGATACAGCATCAATATGGAATGCTGGACCTGTCTTGTGCAAACGGACCTGCACGTTCATGTTTCCCAGGACTTCTGGCACCTTGAAGAGATCCTTTAGAGCAAACAACCACTTAGGCCTTGAGCAACATCAGAAGAGGCCTTTGATCATTTCAGGACATGAGACTTTGATTTCAGACTAGTAGTAGCAAACTAGCTAAGCCATCTTTTTGTTGACACCATATCCAGATAGTTCTGTACTTGATGCTGCGTGCAATGGATGTGATGGCACCATGTCTGCACTGTTACCTTGATCAAACTGAAAATAATTTGGCAGAATACATTCCTATTTCATAATTGTACGAGATGATAGCCTATTTTTGAAGAATTATATATTTTTATTGCTGTCTGGTGTTACTTAACATCTTGCATTTTATGTTCCAGGCCCTGTGAGCAGGGGTTCAGATAAACACCTGTAGCAATCATGCATGAAGTAGATTTCTGGTTTTGGTGTTTCACTAGCTGAAGTTCTCTAGGGATACGATACTGTAATGTTGAGGTAAATGGGACCTTTGCCTCCCATTTCAACAAGGGATGTGATCAGGCTGCATTATGCTGCTGGAAAGGTAGACATGGCCAGTAAGACATAAATTAACTTCAAAAGGAGCTCTCAATATCAGTCAGATTTCTCTCAAAATATTGCACTACTCAGAAGCATTTAGCATGAAATCTTTGAACTTTGACATTTTAACTCAGCCCTTGTCCTGGTAACTTCTCACTGACTTGAACAGAAAGAACGACTTAACCATGAGATTTGAAGAATGTTGCAAGGCAGTAAATGTTTTGTGAAGGAATGTGTGTTGGTCTTGGAAATGACAATGATTTCCTCAATACAGAAGCTACAAGGAGGATGTTGTGACACGAGGGAAATTTTATTATGACCCTAAATTATGATGAATTTTCTAGATTTCTCCTTGAATTTGAGACTCTGGGCACTATGTACTGCGATTTAATCCATCTGAATAGATTTTGACATATTTGTTTCACTCTCTACTATGGTCCATTTTCCAGAGCAGATTAGGGTAATAACTTTTTAAAATATTATGCTTTCAGATTGCCAACTGTTCACTCTAATAGTAGCATGCAATTGACTTTCTCGAGGATCATCTCCTTTAATCACGGAGCACATGGGATTTTTATACTGGCTGAATGTGTAGGCAGTTGGTACATCAGCATCCTAACAACAGTTCCTTTCCAAGGACAAGTACGTTGACTCCTTCTGGCACTGCAATACATGCAGTGATTCAGCACAAATGACTCAGCATAAACTTACAGTGAATGTTATCCAAGAGAACACACTCCTTTTAAGTGTTTGGAAAGTTTTTCTTATTATTTTTGCTTAGACATTTCACAGGCATTATTTTCAAATATGTTCCCACCAAAGCCATGGTTGTCACATTAAAAAGAAGAACTCCACTCCACTGGTGGAGACCAGTGACAAGTGTCGTTCCTCAGGGGTCGGTATTAGGACTGGTGCTGTTTAAAATCTTTGTCAGTGACATGGGCAGTGGGATTGAGTGCACCCTCAGCAAGTCTGCCAACAACACCAAGCTGTGTAGTGCAGTCAACACTCTGGAGAGAAGGGATGTCATCCAGAGGAATTTTGACAATCTTGAGAGGTGGGCCTGTGCGAACCTCATGAAGTTCGACAAGGCCAAGTGCAAGGTCCTGCACATGGGCTGGGGAAATCCCAAGCACAAATACAGCATGGGTGGAGAATGGATTGAGGGCAGCCCTGAGGATGAAAACTTAGGGGTGCTGGTTGACGAGAAACTCAACATGACCCAGCAATGTGTGCTCACAGCCCAGAAGGCCAAACATATCCTGGGCTGCATCAACAGAAGTGTGACCAGCAGGTCGAGGGAGGAGGTTCTGCCCCTCTACTCTGCTCTAGTGAGACCCCACCTGGAGTCCTGTGTCCAGCTCTGGAGCCCTCAGCACAGGAAAAAAGTGGACCTGTTGGAGTGAGTCCAGAGGAGAGCCACAAAAAGGATCAGAGGGCTGGAACACCTCTCCTATGAGGACAAAGAGAGTTGGGGCTTTTCAGCCTGGAGAAGAGTGGGCTCTGGAGAGACCTCATAGCAGCCTTCCAGTACCTGAGAGGGGCCTACAAGAAAGCTGTTGAGGGACTTTTTACAAAGGCATAGAGTGATAGGACACGGGGTAACAACTTTAAACTGAAAGAGAGTAGACTTAGATTTGATATAAGGAAGAAATTCTTCACATGAGGGTGGTGAAACACTGGGACAGGTTTCCCAGAGAAGTTGTGGTTGTCCCCTCCCTGGCAGTGTTCAAGGCCAGTGATGCTGTTGGACGAGGCTTTGAGCAACATGGTCTAGTGGAAGGTGTCCCTGCCAATGGCAGGGGGGTTGGAACTAGATGATCTGTAAGGTCCCTTTCAACCCAAACCATTCTATGATTCAATGAAGAAAAACCAAAGGATTAAAGTATACTCTAAGAAACAAAAAATGTAGTCCGTAGTTTCCTAATAACTATGTCTGCCTTCAGTGAAAATGTAGAGAAGTGAGATTTAGTGTCTTAGTATCTCTCTTATAACAACAGCATCACACAGGTCATACAAAGGTAAAGAAAAATAAAACAAAAAAAAAGAAAAAAGAAAGAGGAAAATTCCAGAACACCATTTACTGCAATTAGCTAGATCTGGTTTAGATCCTATTCATGCTGCTATGAAAATCCTCCCTGGACTTTGGAGAAGAAAAAGATATATGTTCACAATGAAGGTATGAAAAGCAGCCATGGAGTGAGTTACTTGGATAAATATTTGGAACTGTTCTTTGGATACTGGATGTTTGTCTGTAAATTTCCCCAGTTCAGGAGAGGTCTGCCACTACAAGACATACACATAGAAGACAAAAATCTGTTCTCAAACTAAGATTCAATCGTAAGGTTAGTACAGTGTCAGTGAAATGAGAATAACAGTGCAACATCTATCAAAGCATGGCTGCTGTACAGGACGTGGTAGAAAACTAAGCAAAGGACCAAGGACTACATCTCAGAATTCTCTGCTCAGCCTTCTGGACAACAAAAGTCAAATTCCTGAGCAGATGCTTATTTCTGTTGGTGAAAAGTAATGTAGTTATGCATAAGACAAGTAATATTTTTTCAACAGAACAGAGAGAAAATAATGTTATGTCACCACAAACAGTAGCTGGGAGTGGGAGCACTTGCTAGAAGGACCTTCTCAAGGCTTCTGATCAACATCACCAAAGTTTAATTTTGTACGGCCAAAAATGAGGAAGGCCTTGGGTGTATCAAAGGCTGGTTTTGTGTATCAACAATCAGCACCCTCCAAAGGGATTTGGGTACTTAAGGCACTAGCAGGGTCCCCCATCAAAATGATACGTGGCTGTGGTCTATGCCCATCTTGATTTTGCACTTCTGCTGAACACAGATGCCAACTTTCTCTGAAACGTGGTATTCTTCAGGGATAAGAGGAGCATCCCAGACTCTTGCCTGGAGCTGGGCTGGCTTGTCCAAGGCAAGCTTTTTCTGACAGTCTAAATCCTGGTGATTTTCACAAAAGGTTGAACAGATTTTCAGTTCAGGCCCTAGACCTCATCCTTCCAATATCCATCAGTTTTCGTCTTCCCTCTTCTCTGAAAGAGTCACAGTAACATCAGTGATAACGGTGATTAAAGAGAAACTCAGACCTCTCAATGAAGAGACAGGAAGCAGAATCTGAGTTTGTGTTCATCCTCCACATCAGGACTTCAACCTGAATTCAACCTCTATATTGAAGCATTGCACTAGTGTCTATCTCAGATTAGAAAACCACCCTTGCCCTTCATCTGCTGGGCAAGGTTGCAAACATTTTTTCAGGAGCAGCATGGGAAATCTAGGATAGAAGCCAAGGACATCAGGCAGCAGCTGAACAGTTTGAGAAACTCAGGGCACACAAAGGAGGTTGACTCTGCATCCCAAAGAAGGTGTCTGAGCTGCTTACTGACTTCTTCATGGTCTTCAAGAAATCACTAGCTCTAACATCTTCCAGTGTTAGATAATAATGAAAGAATAACCTTACTTTTGCTTTAAAGTAGCTTTGTTCTCATATATTTATGTGGTTATGTTGTTGTATAGCCCTGTATAGCTACCTCGTTTGTTCTCATCCCAGGCCTCATCCGTTTGGTAAAGGTGGAGAGTAACTGGTGCTAAGATATGGAAGTTGCCTTTTATATTGTCTTTGTCATTAGAGTCTGATAAGGAAGTTTGTGATAAGGAAACCCGGACGTCAGCAACACATTTCCACTATTTCACCCAGGAATGAAGCCATGTATAGACAAAGACGAAACTCACGAGCTCAGAACTAAATGGGACAATCACTTTTGTTTTCCAGATGTTAGTTTTCTGAGTGGCCTTCAGACCTTTGAAGGGCATTTTTGCTAGAGATAAAAGATCTTATGTTACAGAGGATGCTTTTTAACCCTCCTAAGTCCTTCTATATTTTTGATAAAACTCTGGCAAAAACTGAGAGAACACTTCTTAGGAGGACAGCTGGGTTCTTATTGTCACAGGTTTTCCATTCACCACTTCAAAATTTCAGGTAAAGCAATTTCTCATGGGTCCTAACATTGGCAGTTTGTTGACACATCAGCAGACCTGAAACTTATATTATTTATGGTCTATTTAGGGTATCAATTTATTCTTGGGGATGTTTTTTACAATTAGAAAGTTTATGCCTTTAAGGTTATTAGATACATTTTATATATGCATATAAATACATAAATTTATGAGAAAATACTTTTCGTACTATTTTCCTCCGAGTCTTTGCTGTGACCCATCACTTTCTCTCAAACTTGAGTCTAAACTCTTTCTAGTTGGCTTGGCCTGAAATGTAATATTTTGAGCCAAGAAAACAAAAAATAACATGATGGAAAACATGCTCAGGCAATGTCTTTTAGGCTGTGAAAGAAAGAACATAAGAAATGACTTAGAAAGGATGCAGTGTTTGGGGGATCAAATTAGAAAGGCAGTGAAATATATTTCTTATATTAAATATTTTGGAAGAAATAAAATGGTTCATGTGGGAAAATTGTAATGAAGAGAAGCATAATTAATTATTTAGGCAAACCAAAAGAAAATCAAAATAAAATATATGGTTTCTACAGTGTAGTTTATTTGTAAATATACAAATTTTATCGTACATATGTTCAGAGATTAAGTGTCCACATTGGATATGTGTAACTGTGTCCTATTTAGCAAGATTCAGAGTCCAAATAAAAAACACACACAGCAGTTTCATCTCCAGTTCTGTGCAAGTACACCACAGAATACAGACGTCTTGGCTTTGCCTGAGAGTTCTGCTCACGTATCAGTTTCGGCCCAGACTACACCTCAGATGGTAGCAGCGTATTTTTGTTCGTCCTGAAATTTCAGCACTTTGTAGTATCTGTATACAGACATAATTTCTGAGGCAAGGTAATATTATTTGACATAGATTTGAATATATTCTCATGGATTATTAATGTCTGTCAAATATTTTAAGCGCAGTATGTAGGTACTAAATTTAATTTTCTTTAGGGCATATATAAGGTAGTCTTTTCTTCAAAACTGATTGTCTGAAAATTGGAATTTTCATTGAGAGAATGCAGCTTGACTGTCCCCTGTGATGCTGAGGTTGTGCATGACAGAAGTAAAGTGGAAAGAGTGGATGGCCATACATTAGTGTGCACTCTGAGTCACTCATTTTGGAGCCAGCAAGGATGGATGCAAAGAACAAGGGCTGTTAAATGGTGACTAGCATCCCTTAGGATTTCCAGGAGGACATAATGCTGTGAGCACTTAGGAGGATTTGGGAAGATCAACCCTTAGCTCCTCTTCTGAGATCTCAGAGAGCACCAAACTCTAACCTGTAGTCAGTGCTCTGCAGCCCTCAGACTATGCAAAAATCTGATAATGTGTGCAAATACAAAGCAGAACATCCCTGGACTGTGATCTCCTCATCTCTCCTCTGTGTGTCACAAGGCAAAAGAGAACAGTTCCTTAGCTGGCTAGGACAAAAAGCAGGCAAGGAAGAAAGTGGGTAAGCCCCACTATCTTACTTCTTTTGGAGGCCCCTTCATTGCTGATGGGGAATAAAGGTGGTGAAAACCAACTGGTTCTCTTCTGTAGCCATCTTTATGTAGGAACAGGAAAGAAATCACACTAATGATCATTTTAGCATTTTAAATCTCCATTAACATCTGTGGGGATCGTGATCTGTCAGCGGACATGCAACTGTTCTGTCAAGCTCTCACTAGGAAAAGAATAAAGTCATGAAGCCCAGTACCAATTATGCCTGAGGGAGAATGTGCATGATGTTTCCTTTTGATATGAAGGGAGCTGAGCATTGGAGCCGATCTATACAACAGGAAGAAACCCTTGCCTATAAAGGAAGTTCTCCAAGTCCTCTTTCTCATACATATTTTTGTAGCAGCACAAGGACTTTACATTTCAGGAGCTGAACTACACCTATTATGCTACAGGACTTGGTGACAAAACCCTTTTAAAAGTGTGTTTTGTATGCTTGGGGGGAGTTAATTTCTTCGGAGAGTTTTCTGTGTCCTCTGTCTGGTATGAAACATATATGTAGAATTTTATTGTAGACACATTTGACATATTTTTCATCTTTCTTTCCATTTCATCTTTCTCTTCCATGATACACAGTCCCTTTTTCAAGTCAGCTTTCCTATTTCTCATGCTAATATCTTAAGCCCTGTTCCTTAAAAATTATGTTACAGTTCTGACGGCAAACATGATACAAGCGATTAACTGGATCTGAATTCAAACTTCCTGAGAAATAAATTCAGAACTTCAAATTAACCTACTGTTTTTTCTTATATTTTTTTTAAGCTTTTTTGGAAGGAAACTTTTAGACAACCTGACATTTTGTCTTATTGTGTGGCAACTCTAGATTGCTGTCTGCAGTTCTAGCTGCATCCATAAGTTTTGTTGATTTTGAATGAAGTACCAGAAGCAGCCTGTTCATTAAGCAGTTAATGGAGCAATTTTCATAGAAGATAGCATTTTGCAACATTCTCTTTTCCAAGAGCATATTTTCAATGCCATGTCTATTCTGACTCAAAGACATAACTGCAAGGACAATCCCCCTTCCAGTGGAAAGATCATAACAGTATATGCTTCAGTACGCATATAGAAGGACTTGTTAAAGGCACAGTAAGATCACCTTTCATTTTGTTATTCTTTGATTAACGTATTCCCCTCAGCTCTGATGTGTTCTGCCTTTGAATCTGTGTGACAGGGTTTTATTATTTTAACAAGGATTTTTGTAATTCAGTTTGCAAAAAACGTATAGAATTTCTGATCAGTACGCAGCAAATTTTCAGGAATATTTTAATCATGCTTACAACAGGCCAAGCTTATGAGAAAATAATTGTTTACCTAATTTTTATCATATTGAGAGCTTATGAAAACATTCTGTTGCATCAGTTAAGGACACAGCCTTTCTCTACAACACAGGTTGTTCATAATGCTGGTCTCCAGCCAGCACAAGGTGCAAGAAGTCAGAGATAAGATAACAAATTTATTTTTAAAATTCAGTTGTATGTTGATTATGATTCTTATTAAATTTACTGGGAAGAGGAAGGGAACCTCATGTGTTTTGTCTCCCCCAAGAAAACACAATTCATGTTTCTACTGTTTGTGACCTGTGCATGGAGTGGACACGCTTGCTTTGGTAATGTTAAAGTATTGAGGAACGCCAGCACCAGCCTGTGTCACACGGACTGGAAGGCACGTGTGATACAGAATGGTACATGAGAAGGTTGAGGCAGAGCAAAGATAAAAACTATCATCATTTCCGAAAAAACCTTCCAGAGTATTGCTAGCTAACAGGGGACTGACTCCTCTCTGAAGTAGGCTCTTTGCTGCTGGGAGTGCGGCTGCTCATCACAAGCAGTCTCAATTTAAGAAGTCTTAGGGATGGTTTCAGTTTATTTTGTGCTGCTGTCTTTCTCACTGCTGCAACAGCTCTCATACTGTTGTAACTCATGGAAGCCTCTTGTGCTTTGCTTAGTTGGTTACAGACAGAAGAGAGATTCAGAAAAAAATTTATCCAAACTGGGCATGGGCAAATTTCCTCCAGGGTGCAAAAGACCTGACTTAACTCCTACTTTTCCGTTCTCTTCTTTTTAGCTATAGGTGAGATGAAATAGGAATCTTTGGATGTGTTCAGAGAACATTTCACTCTGTTACTGAATACATGATTATGTCATTATAATTCACAACAGAAAAATATTGGGCTTTCAATAAATTTAGGATAAACAGTAGGCTTGTTTGTGTTTGTTTTTTTTTTTTTTTACCACAAACAAACATTAATGTAGAAGTGGTTCAGAAATAGTGAATAAAATGTTTACAAAAAGATTTTGAATACTTCTTGAAACTTCTTTGCCCGAGTAGTTCAATAAGTTGTCATAACACACATACACATAGAAATTGAAATTGCATACTTGTCTGAGGAAGGAAAAATTCCAGCCATTTCTAGACATCTTCCTTCTACTCTGTGAGAAAAAAAACAACAACATATAAAAAGCAAGAAAGTTTTGTATTCCAAGATCTTTATGACATATAGGACTGTATAGTTTAAAACTGAATCCCTGTAATAGGGAACATGGACGAATCAAGAATTCTTCTCACTCCTGCAAAGGCTGATCTGTTAGTCTTGCTTGCATATATAAAACTCTTCGACTAAAGCAAAATCCCAGGGGCATCACGATGTATTGACTGAGAGCATGAAAGCTTCGCCTTCCAGACAGTGTAATATGGGTATTTATTAACCAAAGATAATATTTTCTTTTTTCTTTTTTTTTTTCTTTTCTAAACTAATAATGGGTAACTGTAACCTCCTAGGAAAATGAATGATCAAATGATGATATACAGTCTTCATGCACAATATGGTACCCTACAAGAACATTCTCAAATACAGAAAGAAAGTTTTCCTCTCTCTCTTTTGGGTTAAAGTGAGGTGAAAAGGTCAGAGAAATAACATTGGTGTGCGTCTCTGCAGATAATTCTATATTCTGTTTGTTCTGATGTGGAAGAGGAATAAAATAGGATTTTTCCCAGTAGAATTTCTTATGTTTATAAATGTATAATTAAAAGAAATCCAAGAAATGCTTCTATACTTCTATGGATCACATTTAATGGAGAATTGATCCTGCTTTTAAGAAAGTTCTAAAACTAAAGTTTTTCCTGTAAAAGCAAAATCTGTGCCCTTTCCCTGAATGGTAAACAATAGAGGCCGTAATGATTCATCCTCTTTTCAGTTTTATTATTGCCTTCCAACTTCCAATCTAAAAGCTCTTAGCATCATAATTACCTCTTTTGGCTTTTGCAAAATGTCATGGCTCCTATTTAGCCAATAGATCACATCACACATGGCTATAGCTTCACTTTTAAACATTGTATTAATAGCTGAAATGTCTGACAGGCGGAATCATAAGCTTGGCAACAAATTGGTTTCCTTTCTGGCCTTTTCTAGCTTTGCTGTTACTTTGGGAAGAGCGAGCGAGATCCGGAGCCAGAGATATCTGGATCCACAGGCATGCCTACTAGGAGTAGGCTTATCCTAAGCCATCCGAGCCCGTTTCCAGACATCCAAACACCTTAGTTAACCTGTCACTATGTTGTAATTAGCCTTAATCATTCATGGCTTTTGTATACATGGTGGCCTCACGTACAGAAGTCTAGTTTAAAGGCAGAGGCAAAATGATATTAAATTAAATCTTATATCTAAATAAAAAAGAAAAATTTTCAATCACAGACTTCATACAGGGACTCCAAACAAGAAAATTGTTGCTATTTTTTTCCAGCTATATCAGGAAAGTTAAGAAAAAAGTTATTTCTACCAACAAAACTGTTATTTTTCAAATAATAACAGACTTATTTCTCCCTACTGAGCATTTCATTCCAGTAGGTCACTAGAGTATCTGGCTTTTGCTCCTCACCTAACCTTGTGAAAATTTTCCTGAGTCCCTCAGAAAGTGACATAACTTTTGTGCAATTAGCAACCATACCAAACTTTCACAATGATGAAGCTAATGTTATTCCGCTCTAACACCTGCTGCTCAACCTTTTATCATGTGTGTATATGTAGCTTAAAGTTCTTCCCTTCATCTGCTCACAGGTAAATTTCTTTGGCTGCCTTGAATAAACAAAGGGCTGTCCTACTGGGATAGGCAAGCTGTGTGAACTGTCACTTTCTGTTAGCAAATAGCTCTTTTCCAAGATCAGAACATTTTCCATGTGTAGTATCTGTATTTCATCCCTGAGCAAAGCCTTCCAACATGAATATAATTATGCAGTCTTGGTCTTCCATCCTTTTCATGGCACAGGATAATGTGTTGACATGGTACTTCAAACTCTCTGTGGGACAGACAACATTACAGATGGTGGTTATTTAGTGTGAACACATTGGGGAAACAGAGAACAAAAGCGTCAGTGTGTTGATGTGATCCTCAATATGGCCAAAACTATGATCACATAAAATAGTATGATTAGAAGCAAAACGAAAATAAAAATTTAAGTTTAAAAATGAGTCGGGGCCTTGTGATTTGTACGAATGGACTAAAAGATACATTTTTTGTCTTAATATTTGAGAAAAGATAAGAAGAATAAGATTAAATCATCCAAAGAAGTGACCATCTATTAGTGGAATGTAACTGAAATCACACGCACACTGTACTAGATGAATGCAGGGTGAAAAAATCATATTCCTATGTGATATTTATGGACTGCAACTATCTGACAAGGATTTTAAATGGACTGGCTGTTTAACAAAGTATTTGAAAAAGGATCAGATGATTTATCAATTATTTTGATTGTTTAGGGTGTTGACTTTGCCTAGGGTCTGAAACAGACAGCTTGTAAGAAAAAGAAAAAGAAATAATTATAGGAACTGATCCATTTGAAAACACGAGGCTGAATTGAGAGCTTCCTCCCAGCTTAGCTGTTCTTTTTCTCTGGAGTTTTATTATTGTGGAGGAGAGAAAGGAGTGTGTTTTGCTTTGTTTTACTTGTTTGAGATTCTCAGTCTAGTCTTACTTGGACTCTGATCATCTGAATACTGACCAAGCTCAGAAATGGTGGAATTTATATTAATGAGTGGCTTGATGGCATAGGAACATGGTTCACAATGCAAAAAAATTTTACAAGCACTCCCATCCCCACCGATACATCTTTAAACTTTGCACTTTTGCCATTTGGAGAAGTTTAATACAAGTATCTTGACAGTTCAGATTCAGAAGATTAATCTGACTTTATAACAGCTTCAGGACCAAGATTCAGCTCAAAAAAATGTTTTGAGCATTAGTGTTAAAAGCACTCTAAAAAACCCTTCACCTTTATAGTTCCTATAGTAAAAACAATAGTGTTAAAATTCTTGTAAAAACAGAAGTGAAATCTTTCTATGGAGATTTATCTTTTATTCACTTATGAAAGAGGTTTTGTAGTTTAGAGAGTTGAAAAATTAATTAAAATAATATTAAACATGTATGAATTCATCTATTATTTTGTGCTTAAATGGATGAAGTATTTGTAGTGTTGTTTAAAACTGCAGTATAAATTAATACACAGACTCAGGCACACACACAGTAATATTGAACATCAGCAAGAAAACAGTGATTACAAGATGTTTCCAGAGCTATTTTTCCCAAAGGTGCTAAATGTGTTTAATTTTGCTAAGTCTTTGCAACTGGAAGTGAAAAAGCATCTCATCTAAATTATTGTGTTCACAGGGAGTCTTTCTGTTGCACTATGAAAAGATACGAAAGCGTGATCATGGTGAAGCCTGTGGCTGGGCATTTATTAGGAATCTGCGTGTTTGTGAAGATACTGTCTTTGAGGTGCTATTTTGCGGCTTAAGGAGATGGTGGAAACCTCCCAACAGGCTTGATGTTTCTCCTGAAAATCTAATAAGAAAACAGCAATTCTGAATGACAAGTACCATATTTTCATATATTACAGTATCTATTCATACAGGTAATGCTTCTGGGGTCAACAAGATATTTTCTCATATGGTTGCAGTTTCATTCTCTTTTTCGTATTAATTGGTACACTTCATTTCTAATTACAATTGGATCCATTCTTCTCTCTATTTTGGACTTGGATATTGTTGCCATTGGGAGCACAATACATTGTGGTACATGACAACACTTATTTAATAAAATGGTCAAACTAAGGCTGCTTCTGGCTCTCACTAGTTGAAAATGTGTTGGCTCAAGTTCATCTTTGAGGTCGCAGTAAGCATGTGTTACAGATCGCTTGGGCAAGACGGTAAGACTGATGAGCCTCTGTGTGTTTCCAGGCACTTTAATGTTTTACTGCTGTTCTCTGGTGGAGGAGGTTAGAGAGATGTGAACAACCTGAACTGCATATTTGTAAACAGCTGAATTAGAAAGCTGGTTTCAGGGCAGCCTGTTTGTCTTCCTGTATTCTTCACAATGTACAAACTCCCATGAGGTCACTGAATTCTGAATAGTAACTGAAATTCATTTACAGCCATGTTTACAACTGATTGCTTTGAAACTTCTGAAGTAGACGTCACAGGTCTGAGACAACTGATCTGAGATGTGTTGCTGTATGTGTAGCAGATGCATGAAATCAATCGCAGAATCACAGAATCACAGAATCACAAAATGGTAGGGGTTGGAAGGGACCTCTGGAGATCATCTAGTCCAAATCCCCTGCTAAAGCACGTTCACCTAGAGCAGGCTGCATAGGACCATGTCCAGGCGGGTTTTGAATACCTCTAGAGAAGGAGACTCCATAACTCATCTATTCAGCCTGTTCCAGTGTTCAGTTTTCCAATTACTGGAAAAAAACCAAACAAAACCACCCCAAGGTAAGACACAAATTAAACTAAAACCTGTTTTGCTTCATGAACTTGTGTTGGACAATTCATGATACAAAGAACCTTCCTTTCTTACCCTATAGCATGCTACTAGTCTTTGTAATAATCACCTAAATTTTAGGTTTCTATATTTCATCTCCATTAGGAGAAAATGGCAATGAAATTGAGTGCTTCTGTGATTTACTACAGATAAAATGTTCTGATCTAGATTGGGAAAGCAGTCAGAGAAGGATATTGTTGCCCGGTTTTAAAATCTTTTCACTTGTTACTTAATACAAAATTTTTTGCATGTACTTATTCTTAGAGTTACACCACACTGCTTTCTCAGACACTTCTTTTCCTTGCTTCCTGAACCTCTGTCACTCTCACAGCTACAAATCTTAACCATAGCCATCAAGAGCAATAGCTCCAGCTGTTTCTTCCTCCAGGCCACAATGCTTGGTCCATAACGGTTTCAGTTCTGTCCTTATGAAACAGAATATCACCTTTTCATAATTATCCTAGTTGAAAATTAGATTAATAACAATAACCTTAAAATTATAGGAATTAAGCAATACTGGTGGTGTCATTGGAGAGCATTGTAAATTATATGTAGCCGGAAAGCATGAAAGTTTTCTCCTAGTCTTCATGCATCTATTTGGTAATATGAAACCTTGTATGTGAAAACAGAGTCTTCAACAGTTTCACCTGCCTGGTTTCATAAAGAATTGTAATTCCAAGCTGCAGCTTTTTAAATGAAGCAGTTAAATCCCTGATCTCAATAAGGTTAAGTAAAGACTATTAGATTATTAGGCTTTTGGTCTATTTTTCCGTGTAAGAGACTGAATTATGATGTAAGAAACAAATTACGTTTGTTCCAAAGCCTTTAGCAATTCACCCTTTTTTCCATATTTCAAATAATTCTTTTTTGCATATATACAGTCAGACCCATAGTTAATAGAATTGCTATGATTAAACTGAAGTCAGTTACTTCTAAAGAAATTATTCCTATTACTGTTTATAGCCTATCTATAAACAGAAGAGTTTGAAATTCTGTCTCATATAAATGAGAGACAAAATCTTAACCCAGAGACATTTATAATCCAAAGAGACTGGAGCCTATGAAGGGGGATTTCATAAAAGTAGGATAGTAAAAGTCTTGGAGACAGTTGTGGTCTGCAGCTGTCTCAGAAAGCCACTTTTCTGTTGGAGAGTGCAGAGAGCTTCAAGAAATAACTTTTTTTTTAAAAGAGCGTTTACAGGAAGATTCTAAGACCAGAATACAGGTCCACCCAACCCTTACTTAGTCAGCAGCTACCGCAGGAGTCACTTGAATTTAATAGATAACTGAGTCCAGGACAAGAGGCAAGTTGAAAGACATTCTATCTGAATATAAGAAAACATTTTTTCACCATGAGAATGGCTGAGCACTGGCACAGGTTGCTCAGAGAGGTTGTGGGGTCTTCATCCTTGCAGACACTCAAAACTCAGCTGGACACTATCCTGGGCAACTTGCTCTAGATGAACCTGCTTGAGTAGGAGCCTTGGACTAGACAACTCCCAGAGGTACATTGCAGCCTCAGCAGTTTTGTGATTCTGCAGCCACCAATTAGTCTTTCAAATGCCTAAGTGTCTCCTTCTGAATTTATCCACAACTGTTTAAGTTCTGAGCAGAGAGCTGGCTAGCTGCCCCTTGTCTATGAGGTAGAAGATGTAATTTGGAGGCTAGCTTTAATTATCTCCTCTGCCTGAGGGATTTTGTATCTACATGTCTCACCTCCCAGGCTGACTATAGTCCACTTTCCATAGCACAACAACATATATATTAGAACAAATGATATCAGAAGATGACTTTGAGAGTGACCAGGTCTAGAAAACTTCAAATTCATAGTTTCAATATTCTCACTGAAGTTTTATATCCTTTATGGCATAGGAGGGAGATGAATCCAGGTGATGTGTAGCCGCGAGGAGTCTGTTGCAAGCGTTTCTTCATGTGTAGACTTCCATCTATGAACGCTACGAAGCACCAGGTGCCTCCCTGGATCAGGGAGCTAGACTTGTGTCTTTGAAACACACCACACTTCAGCTACATGCCTTTTCTTGGCATTTCCGTTACTCTGAAGGATTATTGTCCTGGCTTTTGCATCCCACTATGAAGTGCCAGGCTCTTCCTCAGTACTGTACAGATCCTGAATGCCTGACTCGAAGACATGCCCACCAAACATTTAGATGCCTAATAGGGACAAACTGGCGGACTTAGCAGTTCAGTACACAAATTCTTCTGTGAATTTAGCCTTTGGGCAATGTGGGAATGACAGTAAAAAACCGTAACAGATGCAGTTGGCTGAAAGGGACTGCTGCTATTCCAAAGGCACTCAATTTCCTTATCTGAAAATCAAGTTCTTCTGTGTTATGATAGCTTGCATAAGATTCCCAAACATTTAAGTCATATCACCTAGACATTTTTAAATATCAAGTGAAAATAGAAGCCTGTGTATGAATGAATATCTTCAAAATAGGTACTGTCTGTATGTAGTATGACACTCAAGCAGTTTGTACTTGTATTTTTGTTTTTTAAATAACCAGAGAGATCATTTTGTGTTGACAAGCTTGCTGTTGATTAAACCAAGCCACGAAGCAACAGATCCGGAGAAGATGAGATGATAAAAACTTTAAATCCCTAGCAGAAGGTTGGATAAAACCTTTTTATTGTCTGAGGTATACCTGTGAGTTAACTAATTGTGAAGTGATAATAAATGATTTAATTATTTCCCATCTGTTAGGAATTCAATTAGATCCTGCTCAGTTTGCATAGCAGCTGTCCTTCCATAGCTCTACTTTGCATTCCCTACCCAGCCTGAAGTCCCTAGAGTTAAGCTGTATTACCCCATGCGGCAAAGATGGGAGAGTGCTTTAAGAGCCCTTTTTTTTTCCCTTAAATCCATCATGCCTGTAATCTTAGAGGGATTACAACTGCACTTACAACACCTTTTAAATATACTAAAACCTGCATATATTTAGACTGAAAACAATAATGCCTGAATTTTTTTTTAGTCCAAAATATGACAGAAAAAAAAATGTTAAGGACTTTGAGGTGATGATTCAACAGTACAATAAGTACATTTGAAAACAATGTTTCTCAGAGTGAGGACATAAAACCAGGAAATTAAAGGCAAGAAGTGACCCATATATATGGTGAAGATACAGGATACACTCTTTTACATTTTAATGAGAACAATTCATGCTGTTTTATGCTTACATAGGCCACTGCCAGCTAACATTATCATTCCTCCACTACCTTGGGTATTGTTTTAACTTTCAGCATCATCTTCCCACTAAAATTTTGGAGATGGAGGTCATCTCCATTTTCACCTCTACTGTATTGTTGTGAGACACAGAAAAATCCATCATTTTGCCTTTATTTCTAAGGTAAGTGAGAGAAGGATATTTAGCTAAGAGGGAAAGATCAGTCAAAGAACATTTAGCCCAAAAGCCTCTTGCTCCTTGTCATTTGATGCCAGTGAAAGATGAGGAGATGATCCCTGCCCCTGCCTTGGCTGAAGTGTTCATTCAGTGCGGGGGGCAAAAGCAGGGGTAAACACTGTCACCGTGACTTTAGGACAGGTATGCAATACTCACAGTTAGCGTTCTCTGTTCTGTACTTTTAGGAACTGGTACTTATACTTCCCTTGCTAACTGACCTCTGGGGGAACACGAATGAGGGCAACTGCTTTGATGACAGATTTCCAGGAGGTTCAGCCACAGTTCCCCTCCCTCCCTCCCTCCCTCCATCCTTCCCTATGCAGCAGCCACAACTCCTAGAGCAATTTCTCACACTTCAGCATCACTGACCCACATAGGTTATCACTTCCCAAAATTCCTCTTCCCTGCAAACTGCATACCCCAGTCCAAGACGAGAGGAGTATTCAGCCCCCTAACTCCCACAGAAACCAAGTGTCTCCAAGGACCTTGCCTGCATATAATGCAATAAGAAAAACCCTTTTCTAGGATAAAGGAAAAGCGTGTCTTCTGGAAAAAGCAGAGAGAACTGATGCTTACTAACATGGTCAAGGCAAATGTGAAATTAAGCACCAGGTTCCATACCTAATGTGTAAATGGTCTGAAAATTAAGGAATTTCTCCACAGGCATCCATATCTTAAAGATTCTTTAGAGAGAACAGGTGCTCTTAAAAAATTTTGTCTATACCTACCTGCACATCACTTGATATAAGCAGCGAACAACTTTGTGCTTCACTTTGTTTTATGCTGTCGCTTTAACCTGTGGTTAAGGAGCTGTTTCCTCTTCCCCTCAATCAGATACACTAATTCAATGAGTGACCTAACTACATATGCTACACAATCATATTAGCTCTTGGATTAATTTATTTAAGCCTAAGTAAACCAAAGAGAGATTTTTACCTTTATTTAGAGCTAACTGTCTTTTGATATTGTATTTGCCTTTGAAACTATGCAGCAAGATCTCCTGGAAGGGCACAAAGGAAAAAAAAAATCATTATAATCTTTTTCAACTCTCTGACTGCTCTTCACTCAGACGTGAAGAGCCTCAGGTGACACGACTCAGGCCAATTGTTTCACTTATCAAAAATAGATAACATAAGCCCTTGACAAATCTGTCTGCATGGTTGTTTTTTGACCTCGTATTGAACGTTTGTCAATTGTCACTTTGACTCAGAGTCCTACATTAAGAGGCCTGAGAAATATTACTTTGCTGGGGTAGATTCATATTGACACAGTTGTTTTTTTTTTCAGCACTATATCATCAACTTTATGCTGTGTTGCCCTGATGATTTAAGCACATAAAAATATAGCACCAGCCAAAGGACAATGGTAAGGAGCATAATTTTTTTCTATTTTAGTCATTTTATTTGTGCTGAACATCAAACTAAATGTTTGAGGCTCAATTTTGGTCATGTAGGCATTCACTCTAAAGAGAATTTCTGTCTGTGTGTGTATCTGTATGTACATAATTATGAAAAAGCAATAGTGTACACATTTTCTGCTCAGTCATCCTGTTTAATACTGTGTAAAGTGACATTACATTGTCTGAAGATCCCTATTGGAGAATATTTCCTTGCACAGAAGCTTTGGAGTAAATCTGGTGGATATGCCAAAACTGTAGTTTATTCAATACCTCGTCTTCTTACCCCCAGCAGAAAGAAAGAGAAGGAGCATGTGGTGATGGGTCAGAGTAGCTGTTTAAGAGTGACAGGAGTGTGATAGAGGCCTTTGCCCAGTGGTATAAATTAGGGCAGAACCATCCGTGCTTTAACGTGCATGGAGACTGATCAGTCACGGGTCATGGATTAGGGAATTGCAAATGGCTCTTTGCCACCAGTCTTTATCACAAAAATGAAATAAAGCTCAGATACACTGGAAAATCAAGGCAACACCGTATCAGTATAAAGACGTATATCATTCCACTTACAAAAGGAAATTATAAACTAAAAATGACAAATATGCATCCCACAGGATAGATATTTTTATGTGGTAAATTACTGCTACATTTTCATCAATTGTTTATTTTAATGTATATTTTGCTATATGCTTCCTCCTTTTTACTCACTCTGGTGTTATTTTTCCAAAATCTCTGATCCACTTCAAACAAATAAATTCCAGAAAGTCACTATTAAAAAAATGCACACAGCTATTTGTTGAAGAAGTATTTATCATGTTCTTTAAATACACTAAATCCTTTGCCCACCTGCAGTGAGGGAAATATTTAAAATGCAAGTTCAGTAAAAGCTTTTACATGGAACTGTATTTTAATTTTGTCAAAACATGATTCATGGTGCCTGTTGAGATCATACCGTAAGATATAGATTGGTCCTTCAGAGCTCACTGTTTATGTTGCAGCTCATACAAAGCTGAAAACATACCTGTGCAGAAAAAATCACACACACTGAATAAAATCCCTTTTTTTGGAAGAGCTTGCACTTTTCCTGGGTCCAAGAAAGATCCATTTTAGTACACAGTGACGAAACAAAACAGAGAGCCGCTAACTTAAACGGTGGCCAGAGGGTGAGCCTCCGTGGTGGCTGCTGCTTTGCTTCTCCTCCCTGCAGGACCTTGCTCAGCAGGGTGTGCCAGTCCCCGGCACCCCCTGGGTGGGTGCCAGGACCCACTGGAGAGTGGGAGCAAAATGCGCAGCTCCGATATGGCAAGGGCACTCTGACAAAACCTGAAGAGTTTGGAAGTCTGGTGTTTTGGGGGTGGGTGAGTGCTGTTGTTACTATTTTATTCTACTTTATGCTATTTTATTTTATTTTGTTCTTTATTATTTATAATTTGAAATTTAAAGATATTTTATCTTTTTCCAGGCTACAAGTTTAAAAAGCAAGGTAACACCACCCAGAAAGAATCAACAGTCCTAAGTGGTTCCTATGAAATGTGTTGCTTCTCACATTCTCCATACAGCACTTTCTGGGTAGTGAATATTCCTGCAACATCTTACTATCTCCTCTAAACCAAGCAAACAAACAAAAAGCCAGAAAGGCTTGACAAGAATTTTGTGATTTCTGCCAAACTCACCCAGTATTAAATCTGTTATTAAGAAATATAAGCTGCAAATTCCTGTGCTTATGAACTTGAGACCATTGTCTGGTCTAGTCTAAATACAACTGTGTTTATACTGATTTAGTAACCTCATGAAATTGCCTGGTTGCTTTCCTGAGCTCCCTCAGCAGGTGAAATATCTTGCTGAGCTGCACAAAATCATGCTGGGAAATAGCTGTGCCATGTAGATATTGCCAGTATTTATTTAATGTTATGTTACTGCTTGAAAATGAAAAGCAATAATATTTAAAATGCAGCCAATGTGATGAAGACCTATAAAAGCAAAAGAAAAAGCTGGCTAACAAATGAAACTATAACTTACATGCTGGTTTTGATGTCGTTGTTGCTACCCCTACAGCAGCAGCTCCCTTTGTGGTTTTGCAAACCACAAACAGTATGTTAGTTTTATATCCCTTTCTCTGAGTAATAGGTCTCTCTCTAACCACTGGCATGCTATCTCGTTAAAGCCCATGTACTCCGAACTGCTGAAGGCAGTGCTTTTGAATTACAAAAGCAGGAGATCTCTGAGAAAACTCGGGTATCAGCCAAGATAACTACATCTGGAGGTTACACAAAAATTTTCAGAAGATTAACAGGACTCCTTTTTGCTATGAAGGTAAGTATATGAAATTCATGTTCACTGAAATTTTACCTGAATAATAACAGACATTTCTTTTTCTGTAATTATTTGAAGCTGGTTTAACCTTTGTGCATTCACTTTAAAACTGGTATTGATAGCAAGCACAACGCTTTGTTGGTGTTGGTACCGTGCAGTTATTGAGTGGTGAAAGTGGGGACAAAGGGACTAGAAGAAGTGTGCAGTGTAGCTGAGTGTGAAAGAGCGGGCTCTGGGCACTCATCAGGTGTCTGGACAACAGTGCAACCCACATTTTAAGAAGTCTGGCTTGAGGTACTTCCCTGCTTCTGCTGTGGAGAAGCAGCATTACCTCTTTGTGCTGGGGGCACTGCATTCTGCACACCTTTCTTCTGCCTGCGAAACCAGCTGCCGCTCCCTCCAGAAGCTGCTGCTGGTGCTGCCAAGGCTATGACAGCAATCCCTACCATGGGAACTGAGCACAAGACAATAGTTCAGACACACGCTGAGGAGCCCAGAAGTATTTATGACTTCTTCTGATCCCCATAGTCTGTGACCAATATCCAAACGAGCTCGTTGGAAACCAGTTTGGGTATGTGGATAAAATGTAAACTAATCTCTCTGACTGAAGTGTAAGGTCACCTATAACAAAAGCATGTCCTTTTGAGCCGTACGTCTCCCCAGGATCGGTTTAAAGAATGGTACAAACATCTACCTGCCTTCTGTATGTCCTTGAGGACTGAAGCTTGTTAAGTATTGTTTGTGCTAAAGTAGCAAATTTAAGCCCAGCATGTATAAAGAGAATACCCTTACTCGGAAGTGCTTACAGTAAGGTACAGAGTCATAGTAGGGGAACTCTGGATCAGTGTCAGAGGTGTTGAGAGCAACTAGCTCTCTTCCCATGTCGGCATCAATCCCCAATGAGCCTGGACTCTGCTGAATTTCCTGAGTGTGCTCCAATGTCCCAGAGCTTGATAAGGAATGAATGCTACTCGTGAATAAAACGTGAAGGAGATTACCAGTTTAGATCTAAGATTCCTCCAGCACATCATCCATTCCTTCAGAATATCTGAAGCTGGAAAGGACCTCTGCAGATCTCATAGCCCAACCCCCTGGTCAAAGCGGGGTCAGCTAGAGAGGTTGCTCAGGGACACGTACAATCATGTTTCAAATATCTCCAGAGATGGAGAGTCCACAGCCTCTCTGACCACCCTAAGAAAAAAAAAATTCATCTTATTTTAAATGGCATTTTCTGTGTTTCCATTTATGCCCACTGACTTTTGTGGATGCCTTTACTGCTCCGTCTTCTTTATTTCCTCCTCCCTACCCTTCCCTCTCAGGTATTTGGACTCACTGAGAAGATCCTCTCGGAGCCTTCTCTTCTCCAGGCTGAACAATCCCAGCTCTCTCAGCCTTTCCTCATATCACAGATGCTCCAATACAATTATCTTCATGACTCTTCACTGGACCATGTCTCTCTTGTACTGGGGAGCCCAGCACTGGACCCAGCACCCCAGATGTGTCTTACCAGTGCTGAGTAGAGAAGCAGGATCACCTACCTCAACATGTTCCCTCTATACTCTTCCTAACATAACTGAGGAGGCTGTTGGCCTTGTTTGCCATGGGGAAGTGTTGCTGAATTACGGTCAACTTGTCCACCAGGGCCTTCAGGAACTTCTCTGCTGAGCCACTTTTCAGTTGGTCTGCTCCCAGCCTGTACTGGCACCTGGGGTTATTCCTCCCCAGGTGTAGGATTCAGCATTTTCCTTTGCTGAACTTCATGAGATTCTTGTTGGCCCGTTTCTCCACCCTGTCCAAGTCCCTCTGAATGACAGTATAACCTTCTTGTTATCAGCCACTCCTTCCAGCTTGTGTCATCTGTAAATTTCTTGAGGGTGCTTTCCCATCACCCAGGTCTTCAATGTAGATGTTAAATAATATTGGCCCAAGTATCAACCCCAGGGGTACTCTATCCCAGACAAAATGAGTACACCAGTCTCCAATAGGTCATTGGTACTGCAGACCACAACCATCTGAACCTGATAGTTCAGCCAGTTTTCAATCCACCTCATTGCCTGCTTGTCTAATCTGTGCTTCGTCACTTCATCTGTGAGGACGTACCAAGACATCATTTAAAATTTTGCTGAAGCTGAGACAAACAACACTCACTGCGCTTCCCTCATCCACCAGGCAAGTCATTGTAGGAGGTTGTCAGGTTGGTCAAACGTGATTTCGCCTTCATAAATTCATGCTGACTACTTGCAAATGCATCCTGTCCTTCATGTGTTTGCAAATGGGTTGCAGGATTATTTGCTCCACCACCTCCCTAGGGCCTGATCATCCTGTAGTTCACTGGATAATCCTCCCTGGCTTTTATGAAGGTAGGAGTGACGTTTGCTTTCCTCCAGACCTCAGTGTCCTTCCCTTGGATAATCAAGAGTGGCCTCATAATGACATCAGCCAGCTCCCTCAGCACTTGGGGATGCTTAAGAACAGGCAAATCAGTCCAGTTACCAGTTTAATATATTTTTTCTTTCAGTTCTCCCTTGGTAAGTCCTGATTTCTTTTGAAAATTTGCTCATTTACCAGGAGAGCTACCTCAGAATCTGACAAAAGTGGAGGAGTATGCCAAGGCCATTACCACTGCCAGTTGCTTTTTGTTCATTTTCAATTGGCAGACTTGGTTCAGGTAAACATTTGTTTTCTGTGACAGAGGCGGATGGCATGCTCATTAGAAAATGAGAGAAAAAGAGTTGGAATCAAACAATACACAACCTAAAACACTTCTTAGGTTGGACCTTGCAGATGACAAGAAAAGATGATGCTAATTATTTCACAGTGTGAAGGAAGACACTTTCCATGTGTTTAATTAAGGATACAAGCACTAAGTTTTGATGTGAAACTTTTCACAAAAACTCTTTCATGATATATTTTTTTCAGTTCTAGCTTTAGTCAGCAATATCTTCTGGGACTAAAATAGAAGGCACTCCATCCTGTCAATGACATCCCTAATTTCCATTTTATGAGTTCCTTCCTGAAAAGCTAAATCCAAGGTACCAGTGTCAGCACTGGCCTTCTATTCTAGATCTTCCTTTCTTTCTTCCTTCCTTTCTTTCCTTCTTTCTTTCTTTCTTTCTTTCTTTCTTTCTTTCTTTCTTTCTTTCTTTCTTTCTTTCTTTCTTTCTTTCTTTCTTTCTTTCTTTCTTTCTTTCTTTCTTTCTTTCTTTCTTTCTTTCT
>Ga0065711_1029845_pt1 | contig 34634 bp, 21 predicted proteins | sample Hoacrofraction12_FD_59098 | JGI IMG/M metagenome (GOLD analysis project Ga0065711, IMG submission 59098) | Hoatzin crop microbial communities from Cojedes, Venezuela - Epithelial fraction 12 v2 (version 2) | ecosystem: Host-associated > Birds > Digestive system > Esophagus > Crop | place... | reverse complement strand
GGGGGGGGGGGGGGGAGGAGATACATAAATTCTTATGCCTTGTATCTGTTGATAGCTGGAAATAAAATACCAAAGTGTCTTTGGACTTGCTTATCACTGCTGTTTTAGGAGATGATCTGGCTGGCTGTTAGCTGACAGGCTGAACTTAAGTTGTGTGCTTTTTGACATGTAAAACACCAGAATTTTCTCTTGGAAAGACCATCCATCTCCTTTGAAGAAATGGGTGTGCCCGAGAAAACTAAAGTATGCTTTCTTCCTCTCATCTGGTGTTGCCTGTTTTTACTGACCTTCAGACTTCAGGCCAAAGCAAGTTTGTTTACACAGACGTGCTTTGGTGGAAAATCAGCGGTAGAAAGGGAAGTTTGATATTTTGCAGGAAATAGCATTTATTTTTGTAACAGAGCAACCTGGAGCCTTAGGCAGTACGCTGCTTTTTGTTCTGCTTACAAGTCAAGTGCTTTATGTGTAAAACCAGTTCTTAATTAATCAGAAGTAAAGGGGATTTTTATTTAAGTAATAGAAAATCTGAATTGTTGAACTATTGTAATGAGTCTAACTAATACTGAATATATTGTTTGCATTATAGAGCTGCTATATTTTATGAGTTGGTCTACAAGCAGACCAAAATACCATCTCAGAATCAAGAACTGATATATGAAGGTCGGCGTTTAATACTGGAGCCTGGCAGATTGGCACAGCACTTCCCCAGAACAACTGAGGAGAATCCCATCTTTGTAGTAAGCAGGGAGCCTGTGAACATTGTCGGATTAATCTACGAAGAAGGTATATGAAAGTCATTTCCCCTTTCTTATAGCTATCTTTTGTAAATAGTTTGGGTTATTTAATTACTGTTTTATGTCTGTTATATCTTAGAAGTAGTGTTTGAAAATTTTCTCTGTTGATACCTGAAGTTCTAAGTATGCAGTCCATTTTTTTTCAAAAACGCTGACTATCCAGCATATTTTTACAGAAACAGTAGCTGCTTGTAGTGTTCCTAGTGCTGTGAAGCTGAGCGTTTGTGTGTTAAGGTGTAGTGGTGCATATGGAGTTCTGAAATTTTTTGAAGCAAGACACTTTTAAGAAGTAGAAAGGCATATTACAAAATGTAATTCAAAGCTGGTTCTTTTGTTCCATTGCTCACCTAAGTGGAAATTCAAGTTTTGCTTTTTTTTTTAATTTATCATGAATGTGGTTAGCCTTTCTGTTAACAGAGGAGATCTTAACAACTTACCTTTGCTGAGAAGACAAAGTAATGTAACAACAGGAAAAAAAAGAAATTAAGTTTTTGCTTTTCCATTTTTCCTTGAGGGGCTTATAGAAGGCCCCTATGTGAGAGCCCTTTTTTAGAAGAGATGAGCTGGAGGACGTGCCTCCAGTTGAGAGGTCAGCGTTGCTTTTGTCCGCATGTCCTGCGTACTGAGTGCTCGGGCCAGCTGGTGCTCACACAGAGGCGCTGAGGAGTGCGGGTAGGTGAGCTGTTTGCAGAAGGATCAACAGGGCCTTTATATTGTGTCAGAGCTTTCTGGAGGAGTCGGTGACCGTGAGAACAGAGGAGATTCAGCTGAAGAGGCTACCCGACATTTTAAAAAGCTATTTGCTGAAGTCCTGCCCTTAAGACTCTCAATGAAACTAAGCAGCCATGAGATAAGAGGGAATGGTCTCCCATGTGGGCAAACGTAGGGCTGAAGAACAGAAATAAATGGCTGGCTTTGTCCATGGAGAGAGGTGGCTAGTGGAGACCTGCACGACATCTGCGCTGTGCAGAATGTTCAAAAGTGAGTCTGGAAAAGGAAGTAAAGGACACTTTGCTGAAGATACCAAGTTATTTAAAGCATTTGTGGTGGGTTGACCCTGGCTGGATGCCAGGTGCCCACCAGAGCCGCTCTATCACTCTCCTCCTCAGCTGGACGGGGGAGAGAAGAAAATATGATGAAAGGCTTGTGGGTCGAGATAAGGATAGGGAGAGATCACTCACCAGTTACCGTCATGGAAAAAACAGAGTTGACTTGAGGAAAAATTAATTCAAATTATTACCAATCAAATCAGAATAGGATAATGAGAAATAAAACCAAATCTTAAAAACACCTGCCCCCAACCCCTCCCTGCTTCCTGGGCTTAACTTTACTCTCAGTTTTCTCTAACTCCTCCCCCAGAGTGGCGCAAGGGGACAGGGAATGGGGGTTACAGTCAGTTCATCACACGTTGTCTCTGCCGCTCCTTCCTCTTCAAGGGGAGGACTCTGCACCCTCTTCCCCTTTTCTGATGTGGGCTCCTCTCTCCATGGGTCCACAGGTCCTGCCAGAAGTCTGCTTCAGTGCAGGCTTCCCACGAGGTCACAGTCTCCTTTGGGCATCCACCTGCTCCGGCGTGGGGTCCTCCATAGGCCTCAGGTGGATATCTGATCCACCGTGGACCTCCATGGGCTGCAGGGGCACAGTCTGCCTCACCATGGTCTTCGTCATGGCTGCAGGGGAGTCTGCTCCAGTGCATGGAGGACCTTCTCCCCTTCCTTCTTCACTGACCTTGGTGTATGCAGAGTTGTTTCTCTCGCATCGTCTCACTCCTCGCTCTGTTGCTGTTTTCGCAGCATTTTTTTCCCCATCTTATGTTATCCCAGAGGTGCTACCACCGTCGTTGATGGGCTGGGCCTTGGCCAGCAGTGGGTCTATCCTGGAGCCGGCTGGCATTTGCTTTGTCAGACACAGGGAAGCTTCTCACAGCTTCTCACAGATGCCACCCCTGTAGCCCCCCTGCTACTAAAATGTTGCCATGCACACCCAGTACAGTGTTTAAGACAAAGGCTGGTTTTGGAGGCGTGCATGAGAACCACACAATATTAAAAGGCTTGGCAGTAACAGATTAGATGAAAATCCATGTAGATACACATAAAAACAGTGTACAGGGTGGGGAGGGGAAACAGTCTGAACTTTTGAAGTCTCTCGTGGAAAATAAGAAAATACAGATGTTTGTTTTATGTTTCAGTTTTACTTCCGAAAGTACATCAACGTTATGATTTGGATGGGGATGCCAGTATGGCTAAAGTGAGTAATTATGATTTTAATTTATATATGTGTCTCAGATAATGATACTGAAATGAAAGCTACTTGATTTTCAGGTGAATAATGTTAATGAACTGTTTTTAATATGCTAGTGAGCATTCTGATTGACAGAAATGTATTTATTAATAAGGCCTCCAGAAGTATATTAAAGCCATACTTTGTATACAAAATATGTTTGTATATTTCCTAAAAAAAAGAACAAACCCAAAGAACAGCCTTCTGAAGTCCAAGTGCTTTGTTACTGCATGATTCAGTGATGGGGGGAAAGGAGCCTGCTGCTTTGGAGTCCTGAAGTTAGCTAGAAGATTCGTGACATCCCCTGTGATGGTGCAAAACTTAGCATAAGAAAAATAAGTTTCATCTTCTCTCAGCAGAGAGGAGTCTCTAGGACTCTGCAGAAGAGTGGAATTTCTGTTGCCTCTCTTGCAAATTTTCAGAATCTGTAGGAGACAAGTAGAGGATGTTTCATTCTTCTGGTCATTTTTCTAAAACTGCTGAATGTACGCATTGCCATGCTGTGACTTTGTGACCACCATTTATACGATGCTTACAGAATACTGGCTCCTGAGAAGCCTTATATTCAGGCATGGTAGTCCTGAAAGCGTGTGTCTCTTTGAACACCAGAAGTCTTTAAAATTAATAAACAGAAAGTCATCAGTTGATATAGATTATTTAAAATATTGTAAACAGTCATTTCTGAAACTTTGTTCACAGTTCTAAATAATGCAGCAAACTTGTAGTGGAATTAGGTGAATGAAGAGAGCCTTAGAATTTAAAAATGTGTCATTTTTTAGAAGTTTCTTTTAATGTATGTGTTTAATTCCTAAACTACTGAAGAAATGTACTTGTGACTTTCCAGAAATTAAAGTAAATCCTGAGAGTAAGTGGTGTCATTTTTGTTTATAAGAGACATTTTCATCCCTAACAGATATTTCGGCATAACCGGAAAAACTCGCTACCATGTTTAGCTCTGCCTCCATAAGCGTTTGGTTATCTCCTGACTAAAGTTTGGTCAAAGTTACGCATTTTAAACTACCATCTTCATGTTGCTCTTTCTTTTATTAATCTGTGTTACTTTGTTGTGATTAATTGACTTGAAGCAGTTGTTAAGAGAATGCCAGATTAGTGCTAATGTTGTTCATTTTTTTCCACCAGGCAGTAACAGGTATAGTGTGTTATGCCTGTAGAGTTGCCAGTTGTTTGCTACTTTACCAAGAGCTGATGCGAAAAGGAGTGCGATGGCTAATGTAAGCAATCGGTTGAATTTCATTGTACTTTTTTTTTTTGAGATATGCCTTGATTATCAATATGTAATTCTGTGATCTCCCAGTATCTTGGGAGGTTTTCTTTACTCCTTGAACATGGATAGGCTTTCTGATGTTTTTTTTTTTCCTCTCTTTCTGTCATTAAGGAAACAAAAATCATTTTTTATGATAAGAAGTTTTAGGTATTTATAATTTCACTTTCTTCTGTGGATAATTTAAGTCTAACGTCTGGTAACATGCAGGTACAATTGAGCAGCTTGCACAAGAGTTTTGTATGAGGATTGTACTAATGCCTCTCTAACTGAAAGCAATTTTTACTAGCAGTTATTACTGTAGATATATTATTGTATTACTGATTGCTGGTAAGATGTCAGTTGAATACTTTTGTTATAAACTAATGCTTTCCTTTTTTAGTGAAATAATCAAGGATGATTACAATGAAATGGTTCATAAAAAGACAGAGGTTGTCATCAGGCTGGATTTCTGCAGCAGAAACATTGAGAAAGCTGAGAAAATGTGAGTAGCAGCACTACACTGAATGCACTGATTTTTCATTACAGTCTTTAATGACAATGGTGTTTTAAGTTGTGTTTATTTACAGGGTTTTTGCATGTAAAAAATAAATTTGAATAGCATGAATTTGCTGATGGCAGTGACTTAAGCAGATGTAGTAATATGCTTTACTCAAATTAGAGTGTTAATTTTGCTGCTTAACCTAGTGGGAACAAGTAATTACTATTGAGTAGTAATTGTATGCGTTCTTTTTCTCCTTTCTTCTCTGACTCAGCTCATTTGCTGTTGTTGACTTTACAAGCTATAGTAAAACCTGGACAAAGAATCGAGTAGCTTTCCTTTCATTAGTGCCTCAGTGCTTCTGTCACTGCATTTGCTTATGTGTGTTTATTAGGGATGAGTTTACATACTGGCCCTTTTACAGCTTTAAGACCAGAGCATTTTCTTCGTGGAAGGAATCTGAGCGTTGAAATATAACATAGAGCAGCTGCAAATAAAAAAAAAAAAAATAAAAAAAAAGGAAAGAAAGAAAAAAAAACAATCCAACAACAAAAAAACCCCAAGAAACCAAAAACAAAACTGAAAAAACCCCACACAAAACAAAAACAACCCCCAAAACCCACTGAAACCCAGCCGCATTAGGATATCACTAGATCACAGTGCATACACATAGGGATGCCAAAAGTAAATTGCACAGGAAATGCTACATCTGTCATTTTCTTAAGTGCCTGACTACTGTGCTATTTTTTGTCTATTATGGCTACTTCAAGTGGCAGAGGTCTGTGTCACAGAATCTCACTGTTGCACATATGGACCCATTTAGATCTAGGTAATTGAAAGTTCTTTAGAGTGCTTCCTTCAAAGATTTACACAAAAATTATAAAAAGGAGCAACTAAAGAATTGTTATCTTGTAGCGTAGGAGACTTCCAAGTTTCAAAGACCACAGAAGACACTTATTTCTCTTGTCTTCCATTCCAAGGAAGCAAATGTTTTCCAGTGCTCAGATTCTTCTGCCCTACCTCTTTTAGTCAAGTGCTGTCTGTAGGAGATGGGATTGCACCATTGAATTCTCCCTCCATGTTTCATTTTTTCTCTCTCCCAATCTTTGTTTCGTCTCTTGAGTCAAGGTCCAGTTCTTAGTCACACTCTTTTCCACTTTTAAAGTGTTATTGCAGTGTTTTGTTCAGTCTTTCCTCAAACTAGTATTAGCTCTGTCTTTAAGGTGTGTTATGCAGTCTGATGCAAACTTTAAACCCTAACTCTTTATAGAACTGTGCTCTGGGTAGTTGTTTGCCTGTTTAACCTACTGCCAGTCTCCCAAAAATGCTGTCTTGGTCATAGGATTCTCTGAACTTGCTTCCAGGCTGCTTTGAAAATGCAGATGCCCACAAGATGATTAAAGCACACATGTAGAGCCGTTAGGTTCGCAGAGTAGACTTAAGAATAGACTTAAGCTATGTTGGAGCAGCTATGCATGTGCAAATTGAACAGCTTGTATGTAGTAATTATGGTTACCCAAAGATTTGTCAGAGTTGCTGTGGGCATGCCAAACACGTACAAACTGACACACCTGGACTTTAAAATACTCGCTTTAACAAAAACCCAGCAAAACCAACAATGAAACTAGTCAAGTTGATGACTAGCAAGATAACAGTACACCTATGCAGCCTAGTTACAAGTCATCAGGGCTGTAATCCAAACTCTCCTTCAAGTTAGTTTACACTAGTTGTCAGGACTGCTTCTTGTTCGCTCTGTATTTGGTTCAGATAGTTTCTTCCTGCATTCTGCCCAGTCCCCACAGAGGAAAGCCACTTAGGGCTCAGAAGAAACCTCTATAGGTTCTGATTGGTGACTCTGGTGCATTCAGCAGTATCCCAGAGCAGCAGTTTGAACAAAAATTATGTTCGCTTGCAAACTGGAGTAGTTCTCATATGAACAGAAATTTGCAATGTGTTTGCATGTGGTCTTTTGGCCTCTTATGAAGGGGTGGGATTTTCAGTTTATTTGACTTCAGAAGACTTGTATGGAGTTAGCAAAGGAAATGTCCTCTTGTTTGTCCTCCTTTTTCAAGGCTGTGCTTCAATGCAGGACAATGCAAAGCCTTTATTTGAAAACGTAAACGAAGTATTGAACTTGAGCGAAGTACGTGTTTTTTGAAAGCAGCTGAGCTGGTTTTGATGGTGTTTTTAAAGATAAAATGTGCCTGCGACTCAACAGGAAAAATATAGTCCCGAATGATATATTTGGCACTTGAGCTATGGTCATATGGGAGGTGTCAATATGAACAGATGGTGCTACAACTTAGCCGCTCAGGTTCTGGTAACTCAGCCAACCCAAGGTCTTGGTAACACAGCCTTTCCAATAAGTTTCCACAGAAGAGCACTTTGGTGCATTAGTTTGTTGTGTGTCATTGACTTAAGTAACTTCAGTTTGGCAACCTTTTAAAAATTATTTGATGAGAGAAAACAGTTTTCCACTGCCTGTTGAGTACAAATAATGAGAATAGAATAAAGAAGTCAGCAATGGAATTTTCAAACTTCTTTTTAACGGTTCAAATGTAGGGAAAAAAACTCAAGGATTTTTTTTTTCATGACTAACACGTTTTCATTGTTAATGGCCACTTAAGGTTGTCAGTGTTTCATGGTTGCTGCTTGACATATACTGTATTTCATATAGAAGAAAAGGTAGTTATTGTTAATCTCTAGATTCAATGAATATGTTGAGTGTGTTCACTGCTTGTTTATTTTCTTTTTTAACTGTGCTTTTCTTTTTGTGGTCAGATGCGAGAATTTGATGCAGATCAACTTGGAAGCATCAGAAGTGGATGAAATATCAGAGATACACACAAAACTGTTGCGTGTAAGTATCTGACAAAGTCAGTGTCATTCTCAAAGTAATGTTTATAAAGAAGAAGCCAAATAAATAACACAGGTTTTTCTGTGAATAACAACTCTGAATTTTTGTACTCATTTCTAGACTGCCAGAGGTTGTTAAAATGGCCGTACTGACATGTGGATATCTTTCTGAAAACAGAGTAAATCCTTTTATTAGCCCAGTGTAGTGAAAACAGTAAGAAGTTCCTGAAAATACAGTCTCATTTTATAACATACTTAAGTCAAAAATTATAATCATGAAATATATTTTTCTTTGAAGTTTTTTCCCTTTCCTTAAAGAATTTTAAACTACTTTGTTGACTTTCTAAAATGATATATACACAAACACACTTCAGAGTGATCTGCTTTGAAATTTGCAGCATGTTTCCAGACAAGTAAGGAAAAATTGAAAATAACTTTACACACTGGTGTCCTGGGACCAGGAATAAAGTTCTCCATTCTAAAAGAAAAAGGTGATTAATGCATTTTTATTTTGAAGGTTGTATGAACTACAGAGAAAGAAAGGTATGAATTATGTGGATAACCATTATACAAATTCTTAACAAACCAAAACAACAAGTGTAGAAGTAAACAGGGAATATATAAATGGTAGAAACTTACTGTTCAAAGAAAATTAATATTAGCTAACAGAAATGTCAGCATCAAAGATGATTATTTCTTTAATAATGCCATGCTTTATCTGCTTTTAGCAAAGCCTAGGCAGATAATTGGGTGTATTTCCTTAATGAAGGTCAGTGGAACAAATAGGTCTATAGTATTAATGTGCTCAGTCTGTTTTCAGCCTCAAGTAATTTTTCACTTTACCCAGTGGTAGGATTGAACTTTCTTTCTCTTACATAGCTCTCCAGCTCTCAGGGCACAATAGAAACTAGTCTTCAGGATATCAAAACCAAACTTTCTCCTGGTGGTTTACTGGCTGACACCTGGGCGAATCAGGAAGGCATGCATCCAAAAGACAGAAAGTGAGTCACTGTATTATTGTTCTAATCTGTATTGAATTCTATGTTGAGTTGCAGTTCATAAAACTCATTAATAGGTACTTAAGTTTATACATAAAGTATCTCGTTTTCTTCCTTTTGTCGCTCTAGTCCAGAAAGGCTGCAGGTGCTGCTATGTTCCATCACAGATATTTATTATCAGTTCAAAAAAGACAAAGCAGAACGAAGTAAGTAACTTATCTGATTCACTTTTAGCATGAACTGTTGTGTAAAGGACAAGTCAGTCCTTGTTCCACTAGGATATTTGTGGTAGGAATGGAGAGTTAGTCAGGAACAGTGAATATGTCTGTAGGTCATTCTTCGTGAGATACCATCTTAAAGCCCATATGAATGAAACACCACTATTAATCTCATAATTTGTATTGCAAGACTAAAGAGGAGGCAAAAAAAAGTAAATGACCACTTTACCTGTTGGGATAGGAGAAGGGAAACCATGTAGGAAATGAGCAAACTTAGTGGAGTTTTACATAAATACAACTAACAGAATTAATCTGGTAATGTCTGTCATCTGCTCTGATCCTAGGGCTTCCTTATAATGAAGAACAAATTCACAAGTTTGACAAGTAAGTTTTGAAGTTACATTTGGGAAATACCGTGATTGCTTTGAGGTCCTTCAGGTGCTCTTGCTAACAACCTCTTCTGTTGATTCTTACTGTAAATTATAACCACTTTAGGACTGCTTTGTAAAATATTTCCTTTAAATATCTTAAATACATAGCGGTTACAGCATATGATAATGAGGTGCTTTCTGGCAGTGGAGTTTCTTCAGTGATAGACCTTCTAAATGTGGGTGTGAAATATCTGTTCGTTATCTGGGCATAACTGTCTTATTGGAAGTGCATTTTTTTTTCCTGTTTTTTTAGGGAAGAGAAAGCCCTCAGTAAGTGACTTTGTAACGAAGGTGGAGATAATTTTCTACAGATGAATACCATATGGGCTAGCTGAGTGAAATTCTAGAATGACTTAATCTTCCAGGAAATACAGCATGCAAAATACATTTTAATGCAGTTCTCCATGCCTGTTTAAAATTGTCAGTTATGAGAGGTGGCCACATTAAGTGTCTGTGTGTAACCTGGGTGTCTAGACTTCCATTAGGCTTTACTGACTCTGCTGACTAACTCTTGCTGCTGTACTCATCTCGGGATCGATGCAGTTCCTCATATGCAGATGCCTGATACTGTTAAAGTTGCCCTAAGGTATCTAAGCCATCCTCTGAGACTGCAAGGCAGGACACAAGACAAATGGGACACCTACAGCTTTCTGGGTGGACAGTGGGAACCAGGGCAGGATGTCCCTGTGCATCTCAAATGATGGTAGATGCTTATGTTTAAGTAATTAAGTTATCTCCTGGTGGCTGGACAGTTGAGCGTTTTCCTAGACTTTGCTGAGTGTTATATCCATTTAGACACTGTTTTCCTAATATTCTAAAAACTCTTGCTGTCACTGCAACTAGTGTGTGCACTATAGGGGACCTAATAAATGTTTATAAATATCTCAAGAGTGGGTGTCAAGAGGATGGGGCCAAACTCTTTTCAGTGGTGCCCAGTGACAGGACAAGGGGCAATGGGCGCAAACTGAAGCACAGGAAGTTCCGTCTGAACATGAGGAAGAACTTCTTCCCTTTGAGGGTGACGGAGCCCTGGAACGGGCTGCCCAGGGAGGCTGTGGAGTCTCCTTCTCTGGAGATATTCAAGACCCACCTGGACGAGGTCCTGTGCAGCCTGCTGTAGGTGACCCTGCTTCAGCAGGAGGGCTGGACTAGATGACCCTCAGAGGTCTCTTCCAACCCCAAACATTCTGTGCTTCTGTGTGTCTTCACTGACAATTATGGCTAGAAAGCTAGCATGCAGAAAGCCTTGGTGTTCTCACAACAATGCCACTTGATTTTCCCATAGTGAAAGCTAAATAGGGTAACTGCCAAGTGGAGGGGAGGTTGCCTTGAGATAAAGAACAGTAGGGGCAGGAAACGTGTAAGGCAGGTCTTGATATTCTGACGGTGACTTGGACGCATCATTGCTCTGCAACAGCAAGGAACTGAACTTAATGTATAGGAGATAATGAGAGCAGTAATTTCCAGTCATATGTTCTTAAGGATATGGTTGGAAAACAGGCAAACATTGGGATGCAATCCATAGTTCATTTTAAAACTGCACTCCCTTGGGCAGGCTAAAGGAATTTTAGGGCTTTTTCTACTACTCAAACTGTGTCCTTGCATTAGTACGTGAATAACTTTAAATAAATAGGCTTCATTTACATGGTTTTGAATACTGTTATATTTTCTACCATGAGTGTTTCCTTGGGATTGTTCAGGTAGCTCTGAGATCCTAACTACATCTTATTTTGATTGGTTCACCTCAGAGAGAAAAGGCAGTGGTTTGTGTTAAGAACTTTGTGCCGTTAGCAACAGAGGCTGGCCTTTGTAATATTTACCACTAGACAACAAGGGAGCAGCACTCAGTTCAGATTTTTTTCTGGCTGAATGACGGGTATGCGTACCTGATGACAGTCCAGCTACACTCCAGCCAGTATTTGATTAACTAATAGCTACAGTGCAGGACTTAATGAAATACCAGAAGCAGGTGTTACACTGTAGCATCCCATTATCCCTCAGTTTCGCTTACTGGTGCAGTGCATAGCATGGTAAGACAGTTACAGTGGGATTACTGTCTGAAACACTAACCAGAACTGGGTTTGGTTTTGTTTTCCTGTCCTTATCTGCTTGCTTTTTTCTCTTGTCATAAATTTAAGCTGACACAAAAATCCTGGTTTTTTTCTGGCATGCATATTACTCAGCACAGAGAATTATTCATAGATGCTAGAAGTTCCAAGTATCTGCAGAAGGCAAATAAGAAATAATAAGGATTTCCGTCCTTTCCATTTAGAATCCCTTTTACTTAAATATACCTGCTCAGATAAATACTGACTCGGAGAAGGCATTTGACCGTTTGTTCATATACAAATAATTACAACTAAATGCCTCAAATAATTTTTTTTTTCTCCATGCTAAAGAACATTTTTGAAACATAAACTGTCAGTTTGTGTAGTGTGTTGATTTTTCATACATTACAACAGCATAAATAAAATTGGCTGAAGGGATTTTAAGTCCACGTACCTTTTCTGCAAATTTCAGAAAGTAAGTTAGAGGAACGGGATTTTGAAAGCAGTATAACACTGTTCCGGTTGTTTCTGTGTTGCAGGCAGAAGCTGTATTTGCATGCTACAAAAGCCATAGCTCTATTCAAAGATGAATGTGTCAGCAAGTATGATAAATTTTTGGACAAGGCTGAGGACTGGACAAGGCAAGCTATTGATTTCTTTAATATTTGGTAATGTTCACTACACCACTTTTATTAAAGAAAGCTCTTAAAAGAAAACTTACTTTCTTTTAGGAAAATGCTTCATATAAGGAAGCAGCTACTGGCTCTCACCAACCAGTGTTTTGATATTGAAGAAGAGGTATCCAAATACCAGGATTATATAAATGAGGTAGAATGCTTCAAAACTGTGTGAAATGTTTGCATAGATAAAAGACTGTTCCATATTGTCTGTTATCAATGGTGTTGTTTATAGCGAGTCTTACATCAGTGCAGTCATATGAAGATATAGAGCTGCACCGATGTAGTACTTGGTCTATAGTAGCTTCATTGCTGATGTAGGAGTGGCATGGAGTGTGGTGTGATTTTTTGCATCCTGACTTGATTTGGGAGTTTGGTGGGGGTTTTTTGGGTTTGGGGTTGTTTGTTTGTTTGTTTGTTTTTTGGTGGGGTTTGTTTTTTGTGTTTTTTTGATAGTGGTAGCATTCCCCCAAAAAAGTCTGTTCAAATGGATGTGGGTTCGTTGAGAAGTGTTCTGTGTAACTGTTATCATAATGGTATCTGAGCACCTAGAGGATTATGTTAACACTCTTATGAAGCATAAAAACACAACACCTGTATTCAAGATCAGGGGATACATGCTTAAGGATGCAGGCTAAACTAATGCTGCTGGTGACATGAAAAAATGTTTTGTTAAAATTTGGACAGTGTTGTTTATATTTTAGTAGCACTACTGAAGTCAGTTATTGATTAGGATTCTGTTGCCTTAGGATACCTACAAACATAACAAATAGATAATTCTTCCTTTTGAGAGTTTATTATGAAAGTATAAGACAGTTAAGAAGATGTAACAAAAAAGTCATGTCAATACAAAGCTTGCCATGATGTTCTCAACTTGGGGAATATCAGCCTTACTACCACAATGATTTTATGAGGCATCATAGCAAGGGAGAATTTGAAGAAGGATTTTAAGGTGGACATCAAGATACATATGACAACTTGTATTGTAACTTACATTTCCTTTTTATTTATTGCAGTTACAAGATGCTCTACCGCAGAAAATGTTTGCAGCTTCCAATGGGATTAAACACACAATGAATACAGTCTACCCAAGCTCAAACACATTAGTTGAAATGACTCTTGGGTGAGAATTTTTAAATTGGATTGATGTAGTATTCTATACCTGTTATACAGGTGAATTGGAAAAAAAAAACAACACCTGACTTAGTGATTGTTGTATTAAGACCAAGAATCTTATATTGTAGAAAAAAAATTATATTGCTAAAGTGGTGGTACAGATTTGGAAGCGAGTAGGGGACACTAATATATCATCAGTAACTTTTAGTAAATAACCAACCTATCTTCTTTTTCCTGTTTTATTATGTAATGACAAGTTGCTGAAGGCTTTGTAGTGGTGAGTGATCACAGCAGATAACTGTCCCTATAAAAACTGTAACCTTTCTTTTGCGTCTTGTTACTGCAGTATGAAGAAACTGAAGGAGGAAATGGAAGGGGTTGTTAAAGAGCTGGCTGAGAACAATCACATTTTGGAAAGGCAAGCTATTGTTTTCCCTTTTGGGGCTGATTCTAGGAACAGGCTTAATTTGGTACATTTTGTAGATCCAGAACTTAAACTAAGGAATGAGTCTATAATCTTTACTGTAAATATATTTTGAACTGTTGATCTGAGGTGTAACAAGAAAAAAAAGTATTCAAAGCCTTGAATCTGTAAATATATGCATGATTTGAGTACTGTAAAATCATTCTGATACAGCAGTCGTGGCATTTTTGTTTCATGTTACTGATGTTTAGCTAATAAAAATATCTGTTGCACAGACAGGTTAATTCTCAATTTAAACACAATACTGGGCATCAATCCAGTGGTGTCTTTTGACTCCTCATTTTTAGACATAATTTTTAACAACTGTGGAATAATACCAAGCCGAATGAATGATTTTGCAGTTTTCAAATTGCTTAAATGCAATGAAGAGAAAGAGGCAAACATATTTCTTACCATCCTGAGCGGGTGCTGTCACTATCACATACAGACTGACTTTGCTTTTTTTCCTGTGATGATGATAAAATATATAAAAATAATGATCTCCTGAAAGCTTCAGGGTAATTTGCTTCAAGCTGAATTGGTTTTGTTTTGTTCTCCACCCCCAGCCCCATACTTGCAGCGTAGTATCCTTTCTTCTGTCGTCTTTTCACATACAAAAGTTAGATACAAATGCATGTGTTGGTACGTGGCAAGGGAAGGGAAAAACCCATAAATAAGTTATAATGAATTAAGGATTGATTCTATAATCTAGTCAATCACCTAAGAATATACTGTTTTTTCATTTTAGATTTGGTGCTTTGACTATGGACGGTGGCCTGCGGAACGTGGACTGTAGCTTTCAAAGGACCTGAAGAGGACTTGTAAATTTTTTCAAAGGGGAAAAAATACTGTTGGGACATTTAAAGGCAGATAATAAATCTGTATCCAGGGTTTTTTTGTTCCCCTCTACAACTGTAGTATTAAAAAAATGTAAATATGTATAATATGTAAATATGAAAGAAATATATATCTTTTTTTGGTCAATGTTAGGATAGAATTACTCCTGGCAGGGAATTTAGGATTTCTGATGAAGACCTAAAGGAAAAAGTGTTGTTGATGAAATTGACATTTGTTTGCTTTGAATATTGCCCTTTTTTTCAGAATGCAGTTTAGTCTATTGCAAGAGGACTTGTAGAGCTCTAAACGTTATGAATAGTCTTTAAAGGGTGTTCTGGATTTCCTTTAACCACCACTATTATTTTGGAGTCTAGCTGAGTGACTCTGATCCTCACAGAACGTAACAGTGGTTTTAACTGAGATTTGTTTTTAAAGAAGTGTGAATAGGGACTAAAAGCACAGGTAGGATAGGGTGGAAGTGCATTTCTCTTTCCTTCACATCCAAACTGCTAGTTCACTTCTACCTGAGAAAACAAATTCACGGTATTTTTTTAAGTTCTTGTGCATATTTAGTGCCATGTTGTCTATAACCATTTGACTGCTCTGTATATGGAAGTTTTGCACTCCAAGTTGTCAGACTGAATGTAAAAATTCCTTTTTTAGAGTACACCATTTTCAGAATTTCCCTGAAATCTTGTTGCTTACCACAAGAGAAGTGGATTCTTAAATAGCTTTTTTGGAATCCTGTTTGGAGGCATAATTTTTAAGAAAGGTTAAAAATCAGGAGAATTTGTGGGCAGTCAGTAGACTAGCCAGCATCATGCCTCAATGGTAACTGAGTATTGGAAAAATAAATTAGTGGTCTAGATCTTGAAAAAGGACCACACCCACTGCTGACTTACAACTGAGATACCAAACTTAGGTGGAAAATTTAGTAAGACTATGTATTTATTTTCCAGTGTCAGTAGTTACTACTTTCAATACTACATGATTGGATTGTGGAGATGCAGAATGAAACAGTCTGCTCCAAAATACGTAGGAGAGGAGAAGGAGAAAACAAACAAAAAAACCCCTCAGAAAACATCACACACTTTGTTTGGATATTGCAGGTGTACTTATTTGTTTCAGAGGAAGAGCATGTAAATATTGCAGGACTCATTCTTTCCTTGTGGAAGCCTGGCCATGGATGTTCAGTGGTGTCCCGTAGCAGCACTTCTAATTGCTATATTACATCTGCAAGAAGAGCTGGACCAACTATATATAGAATTTTCCCTTATTAATGGTGAAACATTTAGGTATAAACTAAGCAGCAGTAACCTGTGATAGCATCTGATCATTTTGCGATAATTGTTCTTTGCTTATCTGTCCAGGTTGGCATACAAGACATTTCCATTGCATTTTTAAAAAAATATTTGAATAGAAACTTGTGAAATTTATAATTGATTCTTCATTGTTAAAAGAAGAGGAAATTCACTGCCATGATGTCCAAGACCTTCTGTCCAGTGTTCTTGCTGAGAATCAAATATTAAAAGGGAATTCAGATATTTTTACACCCATGTGAGCAGCTTCTTTCTTTGCAAGCTTTGTCCCCCCAAAAATCTAGCTATGCAAAAGGAGTGCAGCAGTTTGTTGCATGTTTGTCCTTGGTTAGCCATGGCATTCTTAACTGTTTTAAAATACTGGAATCCTGTCTAACTGGAATGTTTTTATGCCTGCTTGTACATTTGTTCATTTGTGTCCACAGTCTCACCGAGTGTCAGTAAAACACATACGTAAGTGTTAAAAGAATCGGGCTCTCAAACTGTGCGTAAATTGTATTTCTTCCCAATATTATGTCTGTAACACTTTGTTGTTTCAGAGGTTCTTAATTTTGAAAGAAATTAAGTGTTAGTTGGAATACATTGTTTTCAACTTCTTTATACTGGAGCAGTCTGAAAAAGAAAGTTAGTTGTAGTAACCATATAGGCTGTATACTGAAGTATATGCGGCATTCTTTTACAGGGTTGAAAATGTTTTGTTATATTTTCTGTTCATTTTAAAACATTGCTGGTTTTAGTGTTGCTATATACACCCGTCATCTTAATCTTGTTAAAAATTCTTTTTCTAAAGCAATTTTAACTAAGCAGTAAGTAGCTAAGGAACTTGAAGTAATCAGTTCATAACCTACTGATTATGTTCTTACGAAGAAAATACATTTTTCAAGTCAAAGAGTAGTGTATAGTACCATCAATTTTTGGCACAAACTAAGTGTCCTGATACAATCGGTCATGCACTGATTTGCCAAAGGAAGTAATAGAAAGTAATATATGGTTCTTCCTCCTGAAGCTGGTTTACCGTTTTGGGGGGTTTAGCTGAGCATATTTATTACCTGTTACTTGAACAAACCTGTCTTCATGTGAACTGTGAAAATGCATGAGTGAATGACTTAATGGCATAAATACATCATCAACCACTTACTCTGTTGTGTGTACTTCTGTGTCTTTCCGTAATTTCACTTGCTGTTCATTTCAGTATTACCTTATAATTTGTATTTCCTCGTAGGTACAATACAAAGCCTGAAATCTGAAGTGGCAAGTTGCAGAGCCAGCTGTCCAGCAAACATGTCCTGTACAGCCAAGTCACTAGCGCGGGCAGTCTGGTAGAGCCACTAATCCTTTTGATTTGGTTTTTAACCATTCTGCTGACGTGTGTTCTGAACAATATTAGTTTTCTGTAATGGAGGCAAAATTCCTGGTCTCTGCTCGGTGTGAAACAGTTCACTGGTGGAGCTCAATCAGTGCTAGTTTAGTTAATCACCATGGGAGTGGTAATCATAGAATAATTTTGGATATAGTACTGTGGTAAGGATTAAAAACGCCGAACGGAAAAGATTACTTTTTGGGTTCTTTTAAGCTTGAACCGTAGAAGAGGGGAGATTTGGAATAAACTGCAGTTGCATAAATTTTGGGGGCAAAATTGAACACAGAACTATTACCGAGCAGTGGCATAGCCTGTGGTTACTGTGAAATCCCTTCCAGCGAGCGCACAGTAACTGGTTGGAAGACTGGAAGAACAGGGCATCAGGCCGGCGGCGCCGGGAACGTGGTGCCACCGCTGCCGCCACTTCGTCCTCTGGCGGGGCCTGCGCTGCGCGGGTGAGCGCCCAGGCAGGCTGGGGGTGGGCCGGGGGCAGCAACGCCAAGGGCTGTGCGCGGCTGGTAGGGCTGGGTTGGCCCGCGACGCTGGCACCGGCTCCTCGCCCGGCCCCGACGGGAGCCGGGGCTCCTCCACGTCAGCCTCGGAGCGTGAGGGGCTGCCGGCGGGGCGTGGGGGGCCGCGGCCTGCGTGCTGCGCGGCCGGGGCGGTGGCACAGCGTGAGCCAGGTCGAAGCACTCTGTCTCCGCCTGACGGGGAGGGTAAAAGGGGTCGCGGGGCTGCGGGCAGTGCTGCTCCGGAGGGTCCTCCTGGGTTCCCACCCCTGGCAGAACCACGTGGCCTCCTCCCGGGGCCTGAGGAGGAGGAGGCCGTGTCCTGGAGTGTCACACGCCCTGTGCGCGCACTGCGTACGCGTCCTGTCGCTCCCCAGGCTCCAATTCGCGCTGGGCGAAGGTGGGGTTTCCTTTCGCTGCATAGGAAACAACTTCTGCTTCTCAGCCCTTTCATTCATAGAGTCATAGAATGGTAAGGGTTGGAAGGGACCTTAAAGATCATCTGGTTCCAACCCCCCTGCCATGGGCAGGGACGCCTTCCCGCTGCTGTGCTCCGAGACACAGTGCTTTCATCCACCCACGAGCTCCTGCGCGTGGCAGTGGGGGAACACACGCGATCTCGTGCTGGTGGAAAGCCCGCTTTTGCTGTCCCGTGGCTGGGAAGGCGTTTGGCCGCATCGCTGGGCTTCATGGTGACCCCGAGAGCGGTTTCAGGGCGGAACCCCATGGTCGTCCTTGCTCCTGTGGCCGTTCCTTGCCCATGACAGCCATGCTGCTGCGCTTGTAGGACAATCTGGTGCCGTCCCTAGTGAGTGACACGTGAATGTTTGCCTTTGATTTATGGCACTGAGCCTTTGTTGAACGGACGGTATTTGAAAGCCCAGGTGGGACAGAAAGGTCAATCTTTTCCTATTGTTTTGTTCTGGCTTAAGGAGATGCAATAAACTCATACAGTCCTCTGCTGACAAATAAAATTTCTGTTGCAATATAATGTTCTCAGTTACGCTCGCTTTCAGTAGCTCTATTTTTACAGTTACTCTTGGAATGGAAATAGTTTGGCTGTGAAAGTAAAGTATTTTTTATTTATCTTTTAAGTTAGTGCACCGTTCTGACAGGATGAATAGTGCACTAATGTGAAAACAGATCTTAAAAATCATATTTTTTCTTTTATGATCAAATGCTTCGTGGCAAGAACGTGTCACATTGGATTATAAATCTTCCAGCAACGTTTTCTCAGAACAATTACAGTTTACAATATTTTTCCTTCTCCCCCGTGACAAGCTCTGTTTTTATGAGGTGCAGTACGTCAAGCTGCTCCCTTAAATTGCTGTTCAAGTAGTGGAGGAAGCATACAACATTTATGACCTAGCATGAATATGATATTTAAAAGCTGTAAAGCGCTGTGATGATCGAAGGCAACAACAGCTAAAGCGCACAAGGATTGCGACAAGAACCTCTGTTCTTTCCTGGTTTGCAGGCGCGCCAGCGAGCCAGGCTGGTGAACGGATCTGGCTGAGCGACCAGCTGAGGGCAGCGACAGCAGTGGCTGTGTCAGGACAGCTCGGAGGCTTGAAGGAGAGTGTGGCCAGCCGCCCTCACGGCCCGGAGCTGCGAAATCCGCTCTGTGGCCAGACGTCAGTCTGCACCCTTAGTCCAGGGCTCTTCTGCGAGTGAGTACAGGAGAAAAAGATGTCCCCTGCTTTGGAAAGCCAGCAGAGAGCCACACTCAGCATCGGGAGCGGGTCTAAACTGGCCTTGGAAGCTGCAGCAGAGACATCCAGGACTGCAGCTGAATTCATGGCCACTGTGGCAGCCTCTGGGAAAATGCCATGGTCTCCTGTGGGTATCCCTCTTGAAGCAGAGATTACAACTGGTGCTGAAATTGCAAGTACCTTTCAAAGATTTTAATCTGCCTGGCAAGGTGCCGAAAGGTTCCCAGATAACTCTGTGGTTTCCAGAGGCCACAGGTGTAGGGACTTTCATTTTATGTCATCTAAAAAGCAAAACGCAACAGCGTCTTCCAGATGGTCTGCGGCTGATAAAGAGAGAGCTACGTACAAAATTGTCATGGTGATTCTGAGTCACAAAGAGGTGGGTATTATATTTATTTAGATTAGCCTGTTTGAGTGTTGGCTGCAGTCAGTTCTCGCCTGATCAGACAAGGTCGGAGTCAGAGGTGCTGAATTTGGTGTAAGAAATTCCCTCTGGGGTAGACAAGTAGTCAAAGGGCACATCAAAGGAGTAATTTTAAGGTATTTAGACACAGACTTTTTTTCCAGGAGAAAAGATCTGTGACATCTTTGTGGAAACCAGGGTTTCCCTGAAGGGTCTCTGTCCTGCCTTTCCCACGGTGACAGGGAGGATGCCTGAGCTGAGCTTCGGCAGAGGCAAGACTTTGCTTTTGTCATTTCGCAGTGGGGCTGTGTCTTTGGGTGTTTGTATGCTCCTTGGTACATAGCAGAAGGTGAGGTGGGATCCCTGAAGTGAATAAAGAGCTGTCGGGAAAAGGTCATTCTACCTTTTGTGAGGTTTTTTGTTTGTAATTCACAAGTTTGTTTTCAGGCCTCTGCTAAATATTGAAAAAATACTTCCATATAACTCAGGGAAGAAAGATCATAATGGGAAAAAAATTCAGGGAGATGAATGATAATCAGTTTCAGTGAAGTGCACAAGGTGCACATTATTCAAGCCACTAATTTTTTGGAAAAAAGACAATAAGGCAGCACTGGTATTTCTGGACCTCAGCCCAGGAAGAAAGCTAAGTGTAATGAAATACCTCTGAAAAGGATGCTTTGTGGTATCTGAGCTCTTGCTATTGTTTTGGATTCCTTTTCAAGAGAGACTTCATTGGTTTAGCAGTCCAGACTTGCTCCGCTATTCACCTTTTCACCTCTATTATTTGGGGTAGAAACCTGGTGATCCTGTGCAGATGCAGAATGCCATTGCCTGGCCTGACTTCTCTGCACAAAGTCATTTGAAACAGAAGCAGTCGGGATTATTCCAGTTTGTACCAATGAAATGATGTACGGTGAAGAGTGTTTGTTCTTCCTAGCATTCAGTTTTTCTTTCCATCTGAGAGCGCTCGGGAGTGAAATTTCTCAGTTTCTTATATCTTCTTATCTCATATTGACGGTTTCACAGTGTGTAGCACCCATGTGGCGTAGGCGCCCTGGAGCTGTTGCGTTGTTCCGCCGTATCATTTGGCATTTCTCATGGTTTGAGATAAAAATCTATACTGCCTGGCTTTGCAATGTGGCTTCGGCACAGTGTTACTTTTGCCAAACTCTGGTCGGCAGTCTGGGTGTCTGTAGGTGGCAGGGGCGTGAAAGGAATTGTTTTGTGAATTACTTGCTCTGGACTTCCCAGTTCATTTCTGTAACTTTCCATTTTACCTTGCCTTTTGACGCTTGCATTTCTGACGCGCTTCTTCATTGAACCAAGCGGAAATGTTGCTGGGCCTTTTCAGAAGTTTTACTCTTAATTTAAGAGAATAGAGAGAAATTATAGGTCCTGGAATGACTTGTGGTTCAAACTTTCTGAAGATATTTAAGCGGATGGTATTTAGAGGTACCACGAAAAACAGGTTGTTCCTTTCCAGTATTTAGTGATGGGACATGGTTGGGAATTCAGGGATGTTTTTGCTAAAAGCATGACCTTGAACTGATATTTATTACTCTTACCAACTGTATGTTGCCTGTGCCAACAACATATGTATGGGTGTGTGTATTGGGTTTATGTGGCAAGGTTGGTGGGGCTGCAGGAGTGAGGAGACCAGGACACTGTAATTAATACTGTAAGGACCTTGCGAAACAAACAAAGACTCACAGGTATTTGTTAAGTTGTCTGTAAAAAGTTACCTTCTAAAGGAAAAAATAGAGTATCTCTGTCAAATTTCTGGTGGTTGGAGTCCTTTATAAAGGTGCGATCGATGAGCATCGAGTCAGCGAGTATCCTTTATATACTAGGTGGAAGTGATGTCCCTCAGCCGGTTTCCTCTTTGCCTGTAGTGTTACTCCCCGTACCTGCAGCGCTACGCCCGTGATGTTATCTGAGTGTCAGGAGATCAGTGCACCAGCAGACACCCCTGTCCTGGCATAGAAGCCTTGCCGCTTGCAAGGTACTCTGCAGAGGTGCAGAAGCCCACGGGAGCAGATAGGACTGCAAGCATCCTCTTGCTCTCAAATCTACTGGGCAGTCATTTCAGCTTTGTTCAGGGAATCTTCTCTCCATCTTTTCTACCCATTTTTCAGACTTTATTTTTCAAGCCACCTTCCCTTGTGAAGCATATAGCACAGTTTCAGGGCCTATCAGGGCCTTCTGTTTATTTTCTCTGATGAAATGGGTATTTTGGTGGGGGCATTGTTCAATTTCTAGCATTTTTTTTATATTGGCTCTGAATATTCAGTAACTGAGTCCTGCTTTAGTGCAGCTGAAGGACAGAGGTGTTATGTTTTAATGTGTGGTATAGCTATCTTACTGCAGGGCTTTTTAAGTACCTGTAAAAACAAACAAAACCCAGAACAAAAACCCAAGCCCTTATCCCCTTAGAACAAATTAGTGTCTGTTATCTAAATGCCTCCTAACTTTCAGGAATGATAAAAAAATAGATTCCTCCTTACAGAAACGAGGGTAAAATGTGGAGGGAAGTAGCAAATGCAGGGATTAGTGGGTTGTGGGGTTTTTTTCCCCTTTGGAAAGATGGTTTTTTGACCATCAAATTTGTGTAGCATACTTTCTCATGTTTTTAAAGACGAGGATAGACATTGTCCTCTATTTCTGCAGTAGGAGTATGTTCATATTTAATCACATGGATTGAGGAGGTTAAGTTGCTAAAGCTACTTCTAGAGTTACGATTTGAATTACCAAAACTGTTCAGGGTTGAAGGAGCCTCTGAAAGTTTTATCTAAAGAGTGAGAACTGGGGGTGTGGATTAGAAATAACAACGGTGGGAGCCTGCTTCCCTCTCCTGTTCTTTCTGTAGAGAGTGGTTTAGTGATGCTCAGTTCCCAATTTTTTAAAATTTTGTTTTAAATCCAAAATTATCCAAGTTTCTCAGAGTCCACAGGGGCTGGAGCAGCAAGAGACAATGAATTTGAGTTGTGCCAGTGGAGGTCAGCTTGAAGGAAGCCCTGGGTTCCCCCCTGTTGGGTTTGGAGGAGCGTGGGTGATCTGCTCCCATATGGGGCATTTGCTGGGGCTCTCAGGGCTGGTGGAGTTGGAGACTGATGTGCCCCACTGCAGGAGGAAGGAAGAGCTGGGGAAATGGAAAGCAAGAAGCAGCTTTGATGGAGCTTGCTCTTCAAGGGTAATGCTTGCTGGCTTCTGCAATGTCTCTGCATCTCCTGGGGTGTTTCCGTGGTCTCCTCAGCTGCAGCAAGGCTTTAATTCCTGTACTGAGCTGAGCCCTTTTCCCGACTGTTTGCAGAGAACGGTAACTCCTCACCACGTTCCTTGGTTACTGTGGGTCTTGTTTTTGTGGCTGCTGACATTTCTTTTCCTGTGTGAGTCCCGTCTTCCACCCCTAAGCCATACACTCTCACACGCAGAGGCTTCCACCTGTTCTCTGAGCATCTCTTTCTTTGTTCTCGTTTTCTCCATCTCATGAATGGTTATTAATCATGGTGTCCTTCAGAGTTTGGGTGTCTCAGATACAACGCTAAGAGACTACAGAGAATACAAGCAGTATTCAGGTTGCATAGCAGTGAAGAGAAAAATTTTTAAAATTGCCCCATAACATTCAGATGCCAACACTGAAAGGCTCTGAAAGTGCTGCGCGGCTTTCCCACTTGTCTTCCTCAAATGCTTTGCAGAGGCTGCTGTGAGTGGGCAGGAGCCCTTGCTGCCCAGGGCATCTTGACGTGGAGATACCCTGTGCTCCATTTCATATGCAGGGTGGAAGGAGGCTTTGGTTTCGAACATATCAGTATTTGAGACCTGATACGGGAGTAGAAAGGAGTCTGCTAATGAAAAAGTGATAAAACAGGTGTTTCTGCAGGCAGTGTTCATGACCTAGGATGTCTTCAAGATGTGTAATAAAACATCAAAGCAGTGATGTGTTTACAAAAGTGAAGACGATATTACTCATAAAAATGTTGCTATTACTTGCCAGCATGATGCCTCCTGATGGTCTACTTGCTGAGACAGCCTTGGGGACCAAGGAGAGTCTTGACCTTGTCATGTGAAAGCTTTGGATAACTTGCTGGGTCTGGATGCCTGTTTTATACAGTCCTACCATGCTCAAAGTTCAACAGAGGTTTAGCCTGGCCTGAGTTTGGGGCACTGTGGGAAGTAACAATACACAATGCCTTTTGCATTACATTGTGCCTGCACACTGTTTACATATTGCTAGTATCTGTGCTTTTAACACACTGGGGAAAAAGGCAAAACTGAAGTTTTTACTGGATAATGTTATTTTTTGATAAATTGATAACATAGTTCATGGCTAAGGTTTTTTTTTTCTTGTTTTTTTTTTTTTTTTGGCATTTGATGTTGGCAATAGGACCTGTTGGCCACCCTAAGTCCTTAATAGACAGTATGCTTGCACAGGAGGAAGCAGCCCCCGCTCTGAGGTACTACAAGCAAAACAGCCACAGTTGTAAGCACCAAGAGGTGAAGTGGCTTTTTCAAGGTTCCCCAGGAGGACACTGGCCAAACCAGCATTATAACTCAGCTCTTGTCCAGTGACTGTAGTAATCTCTTCCTGCTGTTGGGAAGCAGTGTGGAACAGAAACCTCCAGCCTGGCTGCATGGATCTCTTTATCCAGACAGTTAAATCCAGGTCAGCAGTGTGCACAGCAGAAAGAAAAGAACGATGCTGGTTTGGCCCGGTGGCTTTATGAGCTGCTAGACATGTCTGTTCTCTCCACGCCGCACTGAATACTGACAAATGCCTTTTTGATTTTGCTCAGTAAAGGAAGAGCACATCATGTGCAGTAGCTTGGCTGCAATAGAGTGGCAGTGAGTGTAAGAGCCTGGGAGAAAGTATGAAGGGCTAAAATGAAAGTTGAGCTCTGCAGTCTCTCTTTTGTGTATTTTTCTCTTATACTACAGTTCTAAATATTCACCTATTATCTAGCAGCTGCCATGGCTAAAGTAAGAAACATCTTACTCTTCTAAGAGAGAATAAACATACAAGGTGAACCCTTGTTAATCTCAAGCACAAGTAGCGTGTAATCACTGATCCTACATGGAGAGATCTAAAGAAGGGTGCTCTCAGCCTGCTTGTATAAAAAGATCAGGCTACTTTTGTTTTAAGCAGACCAGATTAGGATAAATAAACTTATTGTTTTAGCAACATTTAACAGATATTTTTGCTTTCCTGCCTCGATCTGATTTCCCTTAGTGATAGTTCCGTGCAAGCTCTCACTGAGAAGTCTACTAATTTTGGCACAGTCACCTGAAGCCCACAAGCAAGTCGGTCTGTCATCTGCCGAGCCAAATCCTATGTGTCAAACCATGTTACAAGGCAACTCAATATCTTCTCTCCAGTTTTAGCCCTGAGTTTTATTTTCGCTGTATTCTAGAGTGTAGCTGTGTATGTACAAAAAAGGGTTTTTGTAAGACTGTTCAGTCATTTTCCTGAGTTTACTGCTGCTAGTATATCTACTACAAAGCTAAGATTAACACAGATCTGTTATTTTCACGTTGGTCTACTGTTCTCTGCAGTTAGCATTTTAAACTTATATTCCACTTTAATTTTGATGCACAAGCCTACATACATGCTTACAGTAAGCCTGTAACGAAAGGACATTAAAAAATGACAATATGCATCACATTGTAGCAGCAGCGGTCCCTGGGAAGTAGGGCAGCATCTTCCCGATGCTGAGCTGGCCTGGCACAGCAATGCCCTCTCTCACACTCACTTCCACCGCAGTGCGGTGCCAGTCCTGTCTGCCTCTGCACATTTCCAGCATCTGGAAAAGAATTACAACAGATTTTACAAGGTGAAGTATTGGAAACGAAACAGGGAACAACTGTGCAGTATGACAGACAATACTGAAGAGAATCAAGCAGACATACTGCTTAAATACACAAAGAGATATTCTTTTTCATGCAACAGTGTATGAAAATATTTAATGATAGTGTAATATATTGTAGAGTGAAATCAGAACTAACCAGATATGAGCAAATGTGCTTTGGCACTGTGATTTTCTTCCTCAAAATCCAGGATATGTTTCATTGGAGCTGTTGCTCAGAAGAAACCTTCCTGCTCCTTGCTTCTTAGGGGAGAAATCCAGTTATTCCCCAATAGCTAGCCTGTAGAAGTAGTAAGCAATTCGTCTCAGGGGACCTTGAGATCTGATTTATAGGTTGAATTGTGTTACGTGTTTTATTTTTAATAAACAGCACTTAAGACCTGAAGAAAATGAACTGAAATCCTACTGTATTTGGAGAGTTCTTCTGTGTGTTTATGTCAGAGCTCTGAAACGAGACCTGCAGTTGGTTGCCAGCTCCGAGTTCGGTCATTCTGGGTTCCACCCTCCATCCCTGACAGAGGTGGCATACCTGAAAAACCTCAGGGGTTTCCACGTAGGATGTGCTCAGCATGCCATAGAAGAGCCAGGACACCACTTCTTGTCCCTGCTGCTGCTCAGAGCGAGCGCCGAGAAGGCTAATACTCCCCCAGTCTCTGATCTGCTTGCCACGGTGCTGTCCTGGCTTCTCCAGAAACTCTGCAGGACACAGTTCATCTCGTGGATTTTGCAGCTTTACTGCAGGATGGGAACAAAGATATCCAAGAGGCACTGCTCTTTCTCTGCTGACTGTACAGGGGGCTGTGACAACCAGCTGAGCTGCAGACTTCTGTATTTGGTCGGACGAAGCCCAGCTACCTGCTGGTACAGAGAGACTTCCGCAGGCCCATGGAAAAGGGTTGAAACTGCTCGTGTTTGTTTAATGCTCATTTGCTTCCTCTCCCTTTTGTATGGGATTCATCCAAATTTTGTGCTGTTTTACTTTAAAAGTCATTCTGATCATAGGAACATATCTGGACTAGAAGCATTTTTTGCAGGAAAAAATGTTGGATGGGTATTTCCAGTGATACCGATCTGGTGGTGGTTCGGTTTGTTGCGCAGCAAGGTTTGGATTGCGTGAGCTTTTTACGGTATTGTTGTCTCTTAGAGTAACTGTCATCCGCAGTGCATTGTGTAGGCTTTTCAACATTTTTCCCCTTCTCTTTTGTCAGTTTTCTTTACTTTCGCATCACATTTATTACCTACTGGTATATGAATTATTGGGACCCTTGATAACAGAGGATTGAACATGTGAAATATTTTTGATGTCACAGCTAAAAAGGTATCTATACAACTCTATTTTAATCTTATTTATTTATCTACAAAGTAATAGTTCATTAAATCTGAAAACAAATGTATTTTACATCAGTTTGAGTACTACAGTTCTTCAATTTCTATCTTTCAAATGGAGGCAAGGTTTTGGAAGTTGCAGATTGCCCATCACTGATTAATTTTTAATCCCTTCTTTTTGTGTATCTGCAGCTGCTGAGAATGAAAAGTTTTTTTAGAAAGCTCACAAATATAGCTGCTTATTTGGATTAGGGAGGGATGAACAGCTGGGCTGGAAATCGGAAGTATTATGCTAGTTTTGCTGAACTAAGCTCAGATGCAGCCGTTTTTTGTTTCTTTACTTTTAGTAGTTGTATTATGTTCTTTATAAGCTTCCTAGCAACTGCATAGCTTTGTCACATGATGGTGTTATAAATCATGTTTTAGTATGAAATCTGTGATAGCGTGTCTTGACAGTGTCATGCAAATACGATAGTGCTGAAGCCCAGGGACCAGTTGGGCAGGACCTCTCTCTTGCTGCTTGGATAATGAACAGGGTTTAAGGAAGGGCACAGCTTTTGTCTACAGTTTCTAGATAAATATGTTTCACACCTTCAGTTCTGTCCAGTGCATAGATGCAGTGTTTCTCTCCATAACCCAGTTCTGGATTGCTGAAATCTTCTAGTCCATTTCAGATGTCTGTCAGGCAAAAAGCGAAGGACAACAGTCCATGGAGGTCTGGAAGTCTCTTCCTCCTTCTCTGGAAGTTCAAACTCCATCGATATGGAAAATATCTTTGTGAAGACTGGCTTGTGGATACCTCTCTACACTGAACTCTGTCTGTCACAGTGTGGCATACAGCATAGTGTCACATACCCACACTGTGACAGGGTGGAAAGGCACCACCTCGTTTTCCAAGTACACTGTTGCCTACAAGGAAAACAAAAACTCATTTTGAACCCAGCTAGTAGGGACATTTGCTACTGCGGGCAAGCAGGTACTCCTTAATACGTTTAACTTTTCCTGCACACACTGTGAAAAGGTGTATGGGGACCTTTGTTCCTGAAACTAGAGTAAATGGAGAAGTTCCAGTTAAGTCAAAGCAAATGAAATCCTTTGCTCAGCCCAGTTGTTTGCTACCAAACATTCTTCCTTACAGAGGAAAAATGCTCTTCTGCCCCAGACCACAGAAAATTCTGTATCTGCGCCCCATCTGGTACCACCACCTGTGCTCCTCCTCATTGTTAGACTTCGTTTTTATGGTATCTCAGCACTGCTGCATTGTTCTAACAAACGCTTATCAGCAAAGAATTTGCTTTAAAACTGTATAAACAGCACACTCCAAGAGAATATTCCCAGTTAAACACCGCCGGTTGTTTACAGTTCATCCTTGAAGAGTATTGTTTGGGTTTTCTAAGTTTTCTGGGCTCTGCCAGTGGGCATGGGAGAGCTGCAATCTGGCAGCCACTGGGTTGTTGTGTAGCTCTGTTCTGAGCTGGTCTGCCTCGCTCTGTAGGTCGGGGTAGACAGTGAAGTGTCTGAGCTGCTGGATGCTTCATGAGCACCCCTTTGCTTTCTGACTGGTGTGCACAGGTTTCCGTGTGGAAACCAGGCTTTGGAGCAGATGCCGAGAGCAGTGTGGTGTGCCAGCCTCTGCTGCCATGGCGGTGACCTGCCACACATCCCAGCCCATGGCTGGGGGGCACATGGGGCGAGCAGCACACACGTGGAGTCGGTGCGTGGCGTGTCTGCCTGTGGTGGAGGCCTGCCGAGATCTGACATCTGCACCGCTGTGGGATCCAACCTCTGCCCCGCTGCAGGGAGGTGGGAGGTCAGAGGCTGCCCACATGGCGGAGAGGACAGCTGCCCACCTCCCTTCCCAGGCAGGTGGGACGGCAGTGTGGGCAGCAGTCGTTCCCTCTCCTCCTCCAGCATGCTGCTGGGGTGAGCAGAGTATGACCTGGGGCTTGAAACCTGCTGCGGGAAACAGCCTTACATGGCTTTTTTCCTTAAAGGGAGGCAGAGATCAAGAGTGTGACTCTGCTCACATTTCAGGTCCTGCTGTCCTCCCTGGAAAGCATCTCCGTGCGCTGTCTTTTGGCGGAGTAGATTGAAAGGTACACATGTAGCCCTGTGTAGTACCTTTTTAATACGGTGAATTCTTAACTTCAGTAATGCTTCAGTGTAACGTGAGCAATCCAAGTTGTCTTAGGAGGGGCTATGTGAACTGTTCCTAGCCCAGCTGATGCAGGCTGACAGTGTTCGTTGCTGTGCAGAGCACAGTGGCTCGTGTGCTAAAGCTGACAGTCCAGGCTGAGAGGAACCCCCACCATCATCGCAGACCCCACATACGTGAGCTGTGGGGGACAGGCTGTCGTCCATTCACTCTCCATTTTTGCCTGATTATGGCCTAGAAATGTAAAGTGGTGGAGGCATCATGAATTTATTGCATGGCTAACTACCACTGCTGTGCAGTTCAGCTTGAGTTCAGGTCCATGTTCTCATTTGTATTAGCTGGTTTGTTGCATAGCATAAATGTCAGATTCATCCAGCTGACTTTTTTTATATAGAATGAGTTCTGTTTGTCTGAAAGTAATATGCAACGTTTTATGCTCTTGTCTATTTTTTGTTCCAGTAAGGCACTAAACACTATAAGGTGTAAACCTCCACAGGTTTGTTATTCTTATCACCAGTGTCAGTTTACCACTTTATATTGTTGCATTCTGATGTGTTTTACTGATATGTTACTGAATTTTACTGAATTTACTTTTTTTAAGCCTCATAAAATACCAGTATAACAAAAATGTCGTACCAATGTTTTCTGTTAAGTGGAAAAAAAATATTCCTGTGCCCTTCGTATCCTGCTAAAGATCATACATATCTATATGGATTCTTTATCAAATTATAAAACTAGTCATCTTAACATATATTCACTTATGGTCTGAAGTAGTATGGGGGTTTTTTATGCCACTTTGATTTTCATTAAATTTTTATATCTGTAAATTTCAAGGAAAAAAAGTCACTGTTTGAGTTAGTATTTGGCAGATGCCTTTAAACATTCAAATGTGTGCTATTTCCTGAAAGAAGCAAATTAGCTGTTGGGCCTTTAACTCTGCTCCTTGCATGTGCTGAATTGGGTGGCAGACCTCCTGCTTGTGCTAAAATCGTCACTTTGCTACAAAATTCCTGCTGGTATGACGGGGTGGAGCTCGAACACGAGACAAGTCTGGCGGCCCAAGTCCTGCCTTCTGCGCTTTCATTGACACTGCCTGAAGAATTGTGGCAGATACAGTATAAATGGAAATGTTTATTTGTTTTCAGAGACATATTGACCAGAGGAAATGCAATCTGTCTAGCTTCATCCTGAGAAGCAGCAGTATGTTAAAAATGTCAGATGTATAAAATGAGGTTAAATACTTCACATATTTTAGCATTGAAAAATACATTGTGAATTCTAGAAGAGGTATTAACTGCATGCTGTGAATGTAGCTGGTGTAACAAAGCCCTACTTTCTGTAGTTTAAAGGTTGATATAAAAGGATCTTTGTTTTGTAATGACATTAGTCTTGATTTTCAGTATTTTCTACCATTGAGGTCTAGCAGAAGAAAAAAAAAATTAAAGAAAATGTGAGAAGCTGAAGAGAAACTGGTGACATAGTCCAGGAAATCATACTCAGCTTGGGAAATGGTTAAATAGTCTTGCTGTTAAGTGTATGCTAGAATTTGCGATAAATATTGCGGGAGCCATAGATTAGTTCATAGCATCTCTAGATTTACAATTTAATATGTATCGTGCTCGAAGCGTGTAGCCTAAGTACTGAGATGCTGTTAATTTCTTTGGATAGCGATATGTTGATAGACACTCGATTCTCAGACTGTGGGAGTGAATGATTTGACTCATGTTTGCCTTAAAATCCAGTAAAAGTTGCATTTTTAACACTCTGTGTATCTATAGAAATCTCTGTTAAATTTACTGCTAAGACCCTGCAAAAGAAGGTCTTTGCGAAACACTCTCTAGAGAAAATCCTGTTGATATAAATCAAGGGCTTTTGCAAGGGGACTTTTCCCTATCAGTTTTGGAGTTTATTTAGTTTACAGCCTAGAAAAGGTAGCTAGAGATGAACAAATGAGCCCTTCAAAACCTTTCTGTGGAAAACAAGTCTTGTTTTAACATCGTTGGAAATTCAGTACCAGGTTAAGACTCTGAAGCACTGGTCTTTCTTTAGCCGAAGCATCTATTAATATAGCTGCTGCCTGTAATGAAGAGGGAGGTCTGGAGGGCTCGGCGCGGAGTGACGGAGAGGGAGGGGGTTTAGGGCTAACAGGTGGCCCTGAGACGTGCTGGCTGACGCCGAGCTCGGAGCCAGCGCACTCTCTGTGGGTATTCATTGGCTTTCCTCTCGCCGTCTGTGTACGTGCGTCTGTTGCTCCCAGTGTAGCTGTGGAGCCTTTCAGCTATGGCAATAAGAAATGACTTGAGGAAAACCATCAGGAGGATAGCACGGTTTTTCTACTGGTTTCCTAAATCATTGAGCAGTTCAAGGAGGAGAACAGTAAAACTTCTGTGGAAGTCTGCTGGTAAGTGATGCTATGCTTCTTAAGACATTTTTTCCTGCTAAAAAGAAATTCAAAGGGAAAAAGAATTTCTTTCCCTTCAGCTGGTTAACTTTTCCAGGCTGGCATTGTTTGCATTTTTCCATTCTCTGAGGCTCATTAGGCAAAACTGTAAAAATATTTTGGAACTGCAATAGAAAGTTCATTAGGCTTGCTCGGATGACGAATTCTCTTGCAGCTGTATAATTTATTCATATTAATGTTCATCTCAGTGATATCTGATGTTTTTGTAGACCTTGTTTCTCCCTTAGGTATGTATATAGGAGTTCTAATATGACTCAAATACCTGACAGAAAATTATTTGGAATTGCCTTAATCTGTTAGTTGATCTAGAAGGCTGTGTGGAGACAGAATTGACTGAAGACCTTAACTCATCGTACCGCCATTCACACAAAGCGACGAGCAGCTTAGAGGGGGTTTGTGTTCAGCAGGGATGCACTGTCCTTCATTTCCATTTTATCAGCTGAAGCGCAGTACCGCTCGGCTCACTGGTTAGTAAAAGGCACTGCTCCTAACGACAACTCAGGGCGTTGATCCTTGTCCAGTCCTGACGCAGAAGCGTTTGCATCTCTCACATTAACATTCTTATAAGCACCATGAAAGCCCAAGGGTGGTTGTGTCCTTCAGAGGGGTCTGGTAAGGCTGAGGCCGAGGTGTATTCTTGGAGGGAGGGCGTGGGGTAACATGCACTGCGATAGCTTAGGAAGCTGAGTTCATTCTGTGCTTCATAAAGGACTAATTATACAAGACCGGTTTTCGTTTGATGAGGGCTGTTTTGACTGAAGTGGTGGACTTGTCAGTTCTGCAAGCATTACAACATTGCTACCAAATTTCTATTTGTGTGGGATGGGATTTGGGTCAGTTCTGCAGCTGAGCAGTTTAGTGGTTGTACTTCAGACAACAGATTTGTGACTCTGAAAGGGGAAAGCCAAGTTGGACCATCTGAAATCTGTCACAGAAATGTTGTTGGGCCAAATGTCTAAATTACATGTGACTTCTTCACAGGTGAAGGAGACCATGAGTTTCAAACATCCAGAGGGAAATCCCAGCTCACTGAAGTCTGTGGCAAAACTTTGCTTGACTAAAACCAGAGCTTTAAGTAACCTCTGTGTGAATATTGGTAATCTCAAGTCCTCCTAATACTTCAGATCATCTTGAGTCCTCATAACACATCAGATCATTCCTGCATCTCTTTTGTTACTGTAAAAGCGCAAGTGGCTAAGAAGTATCAATGAATGTTATTGGGAGCTTTAATTGCTCGCTGAGTTACGCACGCGTGAAATTGTTTGCATGCCAGTTATCTTTTCCCTCAGTACTACAGAAGAACCATTACATCCATGACTTGTAACAAGAAACAATGTGAACTATGAGTGCTTCAAAAATAATACTTTTTGTGGGTTTTCTCCCATCTGCCTCTACATCTAGTGGATTGAATAAGATTTGCCTTTCTACCCTCATTTTAATGTATGTCTTAGCGTCTCTTTTGAACTGGATTTGTGAATAGTGTCAGAAGTGCCCTACATGTCCTTTTCTAGCCGTGCAGTAAGGTGATTATCACAAAATTGTGGTTTCGGTGGAAATACAACATTTTAGCACAAGGTTGCATCCCACCAGAAAAAAGCTCAGTGTGAAAATTCAGCTCAAACTTCTCATAACTTTACAGAAGCCAGTCTCATCAAGGACATCTGTAATAAACTGGAAGATGAAGCGCTGGTGCTCCTCGCACAGGGGAGGGGATGCAGCTCCTGTTTGCATGGACAATTCCTGTGTAGTCTTTACAAATACAGAAAGTGATATGAAACCTTAGCTACACTAAGTCCATGTACGTTTCTGCCTTTTTCTTGAGTGGCCAGAGTTTTGCTTGGGTTCTTGAGGAATTACCAGGTTACTTACATGCTTCCTTAACTCCAAAACACCACATTTTTGTAACTTTTAACCAAGTTGCTCTGCTGTCTTGCTAAGAGAGTTCTGACCATCTAGTTACCTTGGTACACAAAGAGATTTACCCTCACCTCCAGCATACTAGGGTTTTCAACTTCTTTATCTCTGACCTTCTGCCAGTTTTCGCTCCTGTGTTGGCACTAACACAGTTTTCTGGTTGGGTCAGCCAGGATGAGCCAGCAGAACCATTTTGCGTTACTAGGCTTGTTCCACAGATGAATAACACAGCTGATAATTAAAGCCTTCGGTAGTACTTACTGATAGTTTTTAGCTACGTATGCTGTAATAAATAAATTACTGTTTTAGCAACAACAGAGCTGAAACTTTCAGGATATGAATGTGTTAGGAAGAGTAGAGAATTACATTCTCTAACATGCTTTGTCATAGATTTTATGATATCATGCATCATTTGAACCAAGAGATGGGCACCGTACTTCTGCACAGTACCCTCAGACTTGTTGCTTTCATTCTGCTTCTGTCACTCCATGTCTCAGGATGCCTTGTCCTCTGCCTGACCCAGAAAACAAAATCTGCTGAAGCACAAAATTAGTTTTTAAGTATGGCAATTAATTTAGTACTGTTGTAGATCACTGTGTTCAGAAAGTTGCATTTGATGCAATTTTAGAAAGGGCTGTCAAAGCATAATTAGGTTGATGTTCCTAAAAATCCTGAGTTTCCCAGCCTGTCCTTGGATAGATACTTTGGGATTGCTGGCCGTGGACTAATGGCTACAGCTAACATGGTCCTTTCTAAGCTCTAAAAGAAGGAAGAAAATTCAAGGGTGCTCTTTAGTAACTGGTTTTGATTAAATTGCTTACTGAAGAGCTAAAATAATGTCTTAGATGTGGTTCTGAATACACTAAATGTAGCTTGATAATATTTTAAGTGTCAGCCTGACCTCGGTGCTGGGGAAGATTATAGAGCAGTTCATCCTGAGTGCACTCACCGGGCAGGTGCAGGACAACCAGGGGATCAGGCCCAGCCAGCATGGGTTCATGAAAGGCAGGTCCTGCTTTACCAGCCTGATCTCCTTCTATGACCAGGTGACCCACCTAGTGGATGAGGGAAAGGCTGTGAATGTTGTCTACCTGGACTTTAGTAAGGCCTTTGACACTGTTCCCCACAGCATC
>Ga0065711_1002330_pt1 | contig 34635 bp, 23 predicted proteins | sample Hoacrofraction12_FD_59098 | JGI IMG/M metagenome (GOLD analysis project Ga0065711, IMG submission 59098) | Hoatzin crop microbial communities from Cojedes, Venezuela - Epithelial fraction 12 v2 (version 2) | ecosystem: Host-associated > Birds > Digestive system > Esophagus > Crop | place... | reverse complement strand
CGTCACACGGTATGGAATACCGGGCTCTGTTTGGCCAGGTGGGGTCAGCCCCCACCCCCCGGCTGTGCCCCTTCCTGGAGTCCGGTGAAAATTAACCCTGTCCTGGCCAAACCCAGGACAGACACCCTTCTCCCTGCGATCGTGGGGCAGCCTCGGCATGGCAGCCGTGCGTTGACTCTCTGGTTTCGGTGGCTGAGAATGATGTGAGATTCTCTGGCTGCTGGGGAGGTAAAATACCAGGGGACTGGTGTGTACTGGAGTGTGTGAGATGAGTTGGCGGGGAGGGAATGAATTAATTGTCATCACTTTTCTGAGTGGTGCTTGCACTGTTTGAATGATTGGCTGCTGTGTAGTCTAGGAGGATACATGTCGTTTGATAGCAATGTTTCTCTTAAAAATTCACTATTTCTAGACTTTCTTTGTATTAATAGTCCAGCACTTTTTTTTTTTTTCCAACAAGACTGGCATTCATTTTCCTTGTAGGGAGGTTTTTGATCATAGCATCACCATGTTCTGTATAAACTGACCAAAGTGGTGGGTGAACGGGTGGTGCCTTGCTGGCTGTAGAAAACCTTGGTGTTGCCCACAGTAGGAGCCTGTGCCATTCTCTCTGTTCCACTCGCATCCTGCGAGTTGTTTGGTCAGTGTTGTACAACTTGCTATGAAAGAAACGGAGTAAATCGCCTCAAGACCTTAGTTAACGTAGCCAGAAATGGGGGGTGGGGAGAGGAAGGGAAGCTGGGATGTCTGGAGGAAAGGCTGTGCCAGGCAGGAGGTGCTGTGTGTGAAAGTTCTCGCACAATAGCAAGACTTTTTAGAAAAACAAAAAGTGAACCAGGCCCCTGCGCAGCAGGTGCCACTTGGAAACTGCAGCTACTGCTGAAGTCCCTGTTACNGAGCTGCTGGGCTGAAGAGCACCAAGCCCTAGCGCTCGTGAGGAAACCGTTAAATAAGTTGCAGAAAAACCTCTGTGGTCCATGGCTTTGTCTGTTCGTGGTGCTGTGCCAATGCAGGTGGAAACAAAATGACCCTTCCCTGATGTAAACTGAGTGGGAGGGTCATCTCTTTCACTGGGAATGGCAGAGATTTTTTCAAACTGGAGTGCTTTGGAAACGTGCCGAGTCAGCAGTGCACGTGAGGGGCAGCACTTCATCACGCTGCAGGAGTAAGCCGTTCTAGCACGGTTGGGCACTGGGCTGAAAGGGTGGAGTGATAACTTGTTAATGTTGGCACGTGCAGAGGATCTTTCTTGACTGTGCTGAGCCAACAGATGGTCTTTTTTCTCCAGCTGGCAAGACAAAAAGTGGACTACAGAACCAGAATGTCCTTCTAGCAGAAAGAAGGCAGGGATTCACATGTGCAAATGATTTCGTAGACAACTATATTATTGTCCTGGAGTCTAATACAACGTAGAACTCTGGCAATTTTAACTATTGTCAGTCTTAACTAGAAAAATTTTCTTCTGAAGTTACAGAAATACGAAGCTGGCTGTAGAATTAGATCTGAATGCTGTTTATGTACCGAGTGCTGTTCGTCTGTCAGAATGCGTATTCATTCTGTGTGTTTTTAGGGTACAAACCAGAGAGGCCCGAGAGCACTCTGAAGACACTGGGAAGTTGCAGTCCGTTGTTTGGAACACACGTTATGAACCCTTTCTGGAGCATGTCTACAAGTTCTGTGCGCAAGGTCGGTATTTAATGAGCGGATGCCATACGGTGTTAGCATGCATTGAGGGGCGGTAGCAGCTCCAGAAGAGACCATGGGACAGTCTACGAATACAGCTGGAGCATGTGTTTTATCCTGAGGGTGGTGGTCATCCTCAATGAAAGCGTGAGGTAGCTCTGAGCTGCGACGACTGGAATGTGGCTGCGGATGGAGTCTGCTCCAGAACGTGTTGGCTTTTCTTCTCTGAAGCGCTGTTGAGTAGGGAAGGTGAAACAAACTTGGTCAGAAGGTTGAAACGCTTGACTTGTAGGACGTCTGTGCTGTCTTACAGAGAGCCTAGCCAGGTACCACATGCGCAGTCAGCGCTGACAAAACTGCGCCTTCATGATGCTGGCGCTGCTTTAGATGGTCATGATGGTAAACCCGCGGTAGTTCTAGGGTTGGTCACTCCTCAGGTGTTCAGTGCTGGGGCAAGCGATGTAACTTTGCTGATGGTGCTGGTGACGTAGGTGTTGTCACTGGACCAGGTCTCAGGTGCTTCGAATCGCTGGCGCCTGAATCACACCTTTAGCCGCCACAACCGGCCTGATCGCAAGCCTCTAGCCCACGGGTTTGTCTGCGCACTGTGGGGTGGGTTTGGGGTCTGTAAGTAGCGCAGTGTGCTCTGGCGGTGTAGCAGTGACCAGTTAAGTAGAAAATGTTTTGTTTGTTTTTTCTTTTTTTAATAAAAGACAGCATAGGCATAAAAAGGTTGCTGTAGCAAAACTGTTTAAACTGGGCTTGATATCACTGTCAAATGCGCTTCTTGGAGTGGGAGTGGGCCCTGTGGTCAGCTCCAAGGGGTGCTGGTGTCTTAGGCGCAGGCAGGAAGCAAAGTACACGGATTTTTCTGTAGAAAGTTTTTATTGTGTCTCAGCTTTACTGTGTTACTCTTGAAGACTCGTTGAAGTCTGGAAGGTGAGGATGCTTGTCAGTGGAAGTGATTTATCTTGATGCACTGTGTGCTAGAAATAGCTTGCCTTCTAAGCTGATGTTACATACTGTCTGGTTCCAGTTTCTAAATAAAAGTAAGCCTCCTTAAACATTTGTCCTAATCTGCAGACTTCCTATCCAGCATTGATTACTCTTGTACTTGTAGGCTAGTTTTGACTGAATAAAAGTCTGTTGTAAAAAAAAAAGCCAGAGACCCCACCCTCAAGCAATGGAACACCAAAACCCAAGATACATTTCGTTGGCCAAACCTGTAATTAGCAAGGTTGGGTTTAAACCAGTGTTGAAGTATGTTCATATGTGAAGTGTTTCTGAAATACAGCCCATGATCTCGTGGTTCTCTTCTAATCTGACAGAGACCTGACGCCGAAGAGAAAACTTTGAGTGGAGAGCTGCGAACCAGTCCTCTACGAGCCTCTGCGAAGAAACAGTTGCCTTCTATTCCAAAGAACACTGTGCCAATAACCAAGCCAGCTTCCCCTGCTGCCTCATCCCAGTCGACAAATGGAACACATGCTTCTTACGGGCCTTTTTATTTGGAGTATTCCCTCCTGGCAGAATTGTAGGTTTTCACTGTTTTGTCTTTTTTAGGTCACTGGGCTTATGCTTCAGCAGGAAAAAACCCGAGCAGGGACCTAGTTCTTGCATGGTGTCTTTGCCTCAGTGCTTGGAGAATTGTTTTTGTGGAGCAGCAGCCTCAGGCTCTTGAGGTAGCAGGGGAGAGGAAAATGAGATGAGATTTTAAGGGTTGTGTTCAGATGTGATTCTCTGATTTGTTATATATCTCAGCCTTCAGGTAAGGACACTGTGGGTTTAGGCGTCCTGACCAGTTGCCCTCGTAGCTTTTTGGTCACAACTACCCAGTTTTGGAAACAAGTATTAAACTGGAAGGAAGCACGTGTCCAGAGGGAAGACAGTAATGAATGTATGGTACTGTCTGATGGAGTAGGATGGGGGAGCTTCCGTCAGTCCTTACCTGGAACACTTGAACACCACCTGATAGGGCTTGTTAAATGGGCATTGGGAAGATTATATTCTTTCCTGCCTTTCAGTGATATTTAGCATGAAGCTTCTGAGGGAAGAGTGAGTGCGATTTTAAATAGCTTTCTTTGGATCAGTTGCATCTGATCCGGTCTAGTGATTTGTAGGCTGCTGCGGGAGCTGCAGAACTTTCTAGTTACGTAAAGTTACATAAACGATTTTGTGCTGCAAAGCTGAAAGGACTTCCTCTGTAACAGACGTACTGGATTCTCAAGTATGTAGTGCCTTTTGGAATGAAATCCCTGGAGTCCTTCTGCATCTCCCAGTCTCAGTTCTTGCATTTAACCATTAAATGGAATGTGAGAACTCTCAAAACATTAATCTCATTTTTTTCAGGGAACTGACCCTGACTTCTTAATTCAAGAAAGGTGTTTTTCTTCTGCAGCATGCAAAAACATATTGATATCATAATGTAAACTCCTCTAGTTAAACAAATTCATTATTAGGGAAATAATAGTGAAAATTATGGAAGTCATGAGCGGAGAACTGTGTTAATGTTTTGCTTTAATATTGTTGTTTGTTTGTGCAAGCATGAGGAGTTTAAGTTAATGGGCCTATATGCCAAGTAACTGGAAAACTTATGAAGTGAATGATTTAATTTGTCATTTATAGTGTTCAGTAGAATCTGCATACTGTACAAGTACAGCTGGTTAAACTTACTAGCAACCTGTTGTCTTCATTGATTTGAAAAATAGCACATTTTGCCCCAGTAGTGCTGTTGATTGTCAAATGGACTTTCCTAAAAGGCAAAGGGAGAGGGAGAAACTCTGTTCATAATGCACTGGCCAGTGAAGGCTGAAGGCTGTGGCTGGACTGCCGTCACAAGGAGTGAGATAGCAAATCAGTGTAAGTTTGGGAAAATGACTTGGTGTGTCCTGTCAATGAGATGCCTCGAGTCACCTGATGCAGAGCTCTGGTGCTGCTTGCCTGTCTTTTCTATTTTGTTACTTTGTTCTGTCAGTTGCCAGTGTAGCTTCTGTTTGACAGGCAGCATAGTCTTACCTCAAACTCAAAAACTGTTTGCTTAAAATTGAAGTTAAAGCTGTGGTCACGTTTCCAAATTAACTACAATTGCCTGCAAGTCTGCATTCAAAATTACTTAATTGCATTTCTTTTTTTTTATTCCTTATTGTGAAACCGGGGGGGGTTGGTAGATAAGTGAAAGTTTTAGTACTGACCCGCATTAAATGCATCTGCTGGAGAAAAATAATCTGTAAGTAGAAATAAATTCTATTTGGAGAAATAATGTTTCCTGTTAGTAACTCATTAGGTGGAGGGGTAGGAGAAGCAGGAGTGAAAGAACGTGGCTTCACTGGTTTGCTGCTGCCCTCCTGTGTGGGCAGTCTGCCCTCTGGAGCAGGCCATGAGCTTATGAAGAAGTCCTCTGGTGAGCTGTTGGCAGTGCAGTCTGGGTTTGCTCTTCTCTGCTTGCTGTAGGTTTCGTGCAGTTGTGGAGCCGTTCTAAATACAAACTCTCATTGCAGCACCTTGGTGGTGAAGCAGAAATTGCCAGGTGTCTATGTGCAGCCATCTTACCGATCAGCATTAAGTAAGTTTACGCTCAACTTTTAATTTTTTTTATATCTATAGATATTTAAATTCTTTCACTCAAGCAAACTTTCTCACTTGCAGTGTGGTTTGGTGTAATATTCATAAGACACGGGCTCTACCAGGATGGTGTGTTTAAGTTTACTGTCTATATTCCTGATAACTACCCAGATGGAGACTGCCCGGTAAGTGGTTGTGTGTGTCTTGGGTCTTTCTTGTTTTCTGGTGTATGAAGTGTGACTTTTTGCTAAAGCTAACATAGCGGGTAGCTTCTCATTTCCTTGAACTAGTTTTGTTCGGTTGGCTGGGCTCGTTTGCGATGTCTGGTATGTATTTCCTAACATCTGTGGAAGGACCCTGCTACTCTGGTTACTGAGGTTGGTGTAGGGTGAATTTCATGAGGCTGGGTGCCTTAGAGCATAAAGTAACCAACCAGTTCTTTACCGGAACTCTTGATCTGCTACTTCCTTGGCAAGGTGGCTATCATGCAAACACTTTAAAGAAGTGTCCACATTCTGAGTAGCAATAAAATGGGACATAAAATCCACGCACCTCTGCTGTGCTTGCTGTGGTAGTGCAGGATAGAAGAAAGTTGGTGAAACAAAGGGAGATGGCTACTATGGTGTTATCTTCTGTCTCCTGTTCACTTGTTTTCTTTTTAGGGAAAAGCGTCCAAGTTATTACATCAATTGAAAAATAAAAGTTAAAAACAAGTTGTGGCAATCTGACTCTCCAGAGCAGAGCAGCTGGCCCTCTTGGCCAGATTCCTCTGAGAGGAAGGCTGGGGGACAGGTGTGCGTAACTGCTGTAGCTGAGGAGGAGTCGCTATGTCAGGAAGCTGTCTGTGTGGTGTCAAGTTTTCTGGGAAGCTATCATCTTTAAAAGGACAGAACTAGTAGGAAATAGTTTCTTTCCAGGATTAGATTTTAGTACCTCTCATGCAGCCACCGTTCTTTTGCTAGCGTAGGGCTTTAAAACCTTCCTGATGAAACAGAGTTTTCTTCTGGAAGAATGCACGAGCACCAGAGGAAGCTGGCCGTGTCACTGCCCAGTTTACTTAAAAATGTGTAGGGTAAAGAAAGCATTGACTGTATCTCAAGCATGTGAAAAGCTTTCAGTCACAAATAGCTAAACCAGAAAAACTGCCTGAATCTGATCTTATCTGCTGGTATTACCTGTGCTGGCACCAGTGCTTGTGTAGTTAGCTGGATGAGGTTCCTGATTCGGTGATAAGCGTGTGAGAGAGGATAAGACCCTGCGTGTAACATGGGTGTGCTGGGTTACAGTTTCACAGCTGGTACAAATCACTTCAGGTTGCTTTCTTTTAATACAGTACCAATTAATTAGTGTGCGCAAGCAACTTCTGACTGACCTTCACCCCGTGGTTTTAACGTTGGGATTGAAGTTGTCATAATGAATTTCTTTTTTCCAATACAGCGCTTGGTTTTTGATCTGCCTGTCTTCCATCCGCTAGTAGATCCTTTATCTGGTGAACTGGATGTGAAAAGAGCATTTGCAAAATGGAGGTTAGTGGTAACACAGTGATGTAGAATTTGAAAGAAGTTTGTTCCTTTCTTCATTGTCTTTTGTTCTTTTTAGGCGGAATCATAATCACATATGGCAAGTGTTAATGTATGCTCGCAGAGTGTTCTACAAGATTGATACAACTAGTCCTCTGAACCCAGAGGCTGCAGTGCTGTGAGTATCCTCCATGTGTATAGACATGGTCTCTTGAGAGACTTTTGCATAGGCGTGCAGAAACAAGAGTTTTGTGAAATCGATTATCAGTCCATGGTCACTATCTCTGCAGCTGGTTGCGCTAGGAACTAAAGTCGAGGCTTCGCGAAGTCTGTCTGTGCTTCTAGAGCAGACCTGTGCCTCCTTGCAATTGCTTAACATTACTCACCTCTCTCTTGCAGGTATGAAAAAGATATTCAGCTGTTCAAAAGTAAAGTGGTGGACAGTGTCAGACTATGCAGCAGTCATTTATTTGATCAGCCTAAAATAGAGGATCCCTATGCAATCATGTAAGTACCATGAGCAAATTCACCGTGTACTAATGTTTTGAGAACAAGTTTGGTGTAGTTGTTGATTTGAAGCCTTTCTCTGCCAGGTTGACTGACCTGTTTTTTCTTACATTTATAGCAAGGTTTTGAATATTCCTACCCTCATGGCCTTCCGTTTAGTATTGAGGGCATCTTAAATATAATCAGGCACTTGTGTTTACTGGGTTTTCACTAAGCAACCAAGACTTAAAAAAACTCAACAAACCCCCCAAACAAATAAATAAACAAAAGCCCCAAAACCAACACTGCCACCTGCCCTGAAGCAGAGATACCGATGGAGTCAATAATTGCTTTGGGGCTTTCCTGAACTCAATTTGCATGACTGTAGCTTTGGTCATACTTTTTAAATACTTTTAAGCTTGACTGCATGGGGGTGGAACAGTCAGCTCTGTAGTGAATCTGAGTAGTAGTTCGTGTAACACCTGCTGAATTGCTGAATTCTCGTTGCAGACAGAAATGAAAACCTAAATATTTCTTGTTGAAAAGATCCATGACAACGTGAATTTAGTTCTTAATGCTATGCTTTAACACTGAAGACTCAGACTTAAAGTTTACTTGAAATTCAGTAAACTAAACCAAGGAAAATTGCTGCTTTCTGCTCTGTCTGTGCAGTAGTCTGCAAAAACTGACAAGTAAGAGATAATTATGCTTTCTCTGTAGTTTTTCTCCATGGAACCCAGCTATACACAATGAAGCTAGAGAGAAGATGTTGACTCAGAAGGTACGTGCGAAGTCCAGGTTCTCATTATAGTAGGGGTTTATTGCCTGGTAAGGGAGGAAAGGTTCTCTGTCTCTCTGTGGTGACCATGTCCTAGACAGCCCTTATTCCACCCCTCCGTGGGATCAGCAGGCGTGCTGATACCGCTTTGGTCTCCTAACGAAGCAGTGATGTCACTGTTCTAACTTCAGTGTGTTAAGCAGTTAGTCACTTGGTCAGCTAGAAGGCCTTGTCAGTACAATTGTTGGCACACTTGGCAAACTTTTTTTGGGTAGGGGGGGAAGGAGGGGAAAGAAGTGATTTGCAGACTGCCTGTTAGCTTGTCCTGCACTTGTCGTGACCATTACCACTTCTGCATAGCCTGACGGTCCCCAACTTTGTTCTCTTCTGTTGAGAGATCTTTCACTACTGAATCAAAGCTTCAGGGCTTTCTTCTCATTCCAAGCTCTTTGAAGCAGCACAAGCCGAGTGAGTACCTTGCTCACCTCTCTAACACTACTGACTGCTAATAAGACAGCTAATTGGAGGTGCTTAGAGTGATTTCTGTAGCAAAGCACTTTTACTGATACAGCAAGACTGTGTTGGCTCACGTAGCTTCACCTGAGCGACGCCTTCGGGTCTGGGGCAGGGTGGTGTTTGGGTGGTGGTTTGGTTTTTTGGGTTTTTAATTATTTCTTTGCACTTGATGGGAGCTGGCACACAGCAGTTCTGAGTCTGCACTGGGTGGCGTGACAAGTCAGTCCGCTTGCAGCGCCTAGGGATTCTGAGATGGCGGCTGGTATCTTTGTGGGGCTGGCAAGGAAATGCACCCTGAATGTTTGAATTACTGACTCGGGCTCCTTGCACTAGAGCTGTGGTGTGGTTTGCTGCTTTTTTGTAATTAAAGAATTAAAAACTTCTTTTTTTGTCAGCCCAAACTTCAGTCTTCCTCGCCGCAAGCTTAGCTCATGTCTTCTGGCATGAATGAGATTTTTACATTGATCTAAATACAATGCTCTGCCTGCAAGCTCAGTGTATCAATGTCCCCAGCTGCCAGAGTCACAGCAGGGCTTGAGGTGAGGTGGCCTTTCTCCAGCCTTCAAACACACAGCAAAATATTTTGAACAGATTCTGACTACTTGATGTTCTTATAAAAACTTAGAAAATACTTTTGACTTTTTATTATTACTATTTTTTCTCCTTCATTCTCCACCTCCTTCTTTCTTACCCTTTAAATTATAAAGAACTGAAGAGAAAGAACGAGTTGTGGTGCTTGAAAGGAGAGAGAGATGTTGTTGTCTCCGAGACTGATAGCAAACGTAATGCCAGTGGTGACTTTTCTTTTGTCCTTTTTTTCTTTGGAGATGGGTGTTAGTTTCTTTTGAAGTGATAACTGACATCTTCAGTGACTACTGCACGTGTGGTACCTCAGTTGCTGGAGTAGTTTGTTGATAGCAGGAATGGCCAAACTGCTGTGCCTTAGGAGATTTGTTCCCAAATGTCGGCATAGCTGAGAAGGTTCTTTTCCTTCGCTGTAAGAAGTTGTTCCCTAATCAGGGTCCTGTCTGTCCTTTCTTCTGCAACTCTGGATCCTTGTTTATTACCCGTGTAATTCCTGTGCTTTGGGTAGCAGCTAGGCCATTCTAGCCCAGGAAAGGCTGTGATGTCCCAGTTCCCCACTGAGCACAGGGCTTTTGCAAGGTGATGGCCTGTGTGCAGAATGTGATGGGCAGATGCTGCTCTGCCAGGCTCAAGCCCAGCTGATCCCCCTTGTTTGCTGTTGTCTGATGGGTTATGGGATTTCTGTCACTCAGTGTCACCTTTTACCCAAAACACGGAGAGGAACGGAAGACGTGCAGGATCAGTTTTCTTTCTGACTTAATTGACTGTGACAGGCAAAAGGCTTCCCACAGTATGACAAACTTTAGGCACGTAATTAGCTCTGTCTAGAACTTGGTGCGTCATTCCAGGGTTGGTGTGGGTGGTGAGCAGGTGGCCTGACAGACCTGTAGCAGTGGGGAGGCAGGGCTAGTTCCTGGTATGCAAAAACCTGCAAGCTATTCCCTTTCTGTGACCTGCTAGAGTAGGTATCTAATTTACTAATCTTCTTAAACTACTTGAAGGCTACAGATACTTGAAGTTGCACCTTTCTTCATCAACATGAAGTGTTCTTTGTCTTCTCAATTGCAATAGTCAGTCTAAAATGTCCGTTGCATTTTGTTGGGCAGAAATCAGGGGAGGGAAGAACCGTCCTTGGAAAGTGTTAAGAAACACCGTGGTGTAGTGGAGGTGTCAGGTGCTACTTTGCTATATTGTTTTCAGAAGCCTTCCATGGGGTGGAGTACTCCCCACGGTATGCCCAGCGTCATGAAGTAGCGTGCTACAGCTAAAACGTCAGGATTAGACAGAAATGGTTTGATTTGGATTGACACCTCTTCCTGTAGAACCAAGAAATTTGGCAAATGGCAGTGCAGTGGTGCTGGGCCATGGCCTTCAAGCAAAAGGCACTGTTCAAAGAGCATCTGTGAATCTCTGTGGTGTGATGGGGTTGCAGTACATGAACGAAGTCATTAAAACTCTCCTGGAATGTCAGGGTAGTTCTGCAGATGCCGCACACATTCACAGAAATCAGACCAACAGCCGTTTCACTGTTCCTCCCTGAGGAGAGGAAACGATGCTAACCTCTTCTAGGCTTGTATTTGCCAAAGGTAAAATGGCTGGGAAGGGACTTCAGAGGCTTTGGGGGGTCTGATAATTCTGACTTCAGTTTTCTTCCGCCTAGAAGAAGCCGGAAGAGCAGCACTGCAAAAGCGTGCATGTTTCTGGCCTGTCGTGGGTAAAGCCGGGCTCGGTTCAGCCGTTCAGCGAAGAAGAGAAGACGATGCCTACTTAGCCCTTCTGGACGACGGGGCACAAAACACTTTCTGTGGGCGGAGGGAGCGTGACGGCAGCAGAAGCAGCAAAGCAGCAGTTTCCTTCTTGATTACGGATTAGCGAAAACTGACTGGCAGCAGTGACAGTGACTGCAGTAAACCTGTTCGGTGGCTTACTGGCTCTCCATGTTTTACATATGCATTAGGTTTTAAAGGCTTGCCTGGAGTTTGGAAGTCTCGATTGAACACTGCAGTACTTCTACCTGAAGACTGTCTAGGGTGGGTAATTCCTCAGGGCTCGGAAATGCCTGGAGGTTTTAGGTTGGTTTTTAACCTTTTATTTTTTCCCTCCAGGAATAGCAATTTTTTAAAAAATCTTAAATTACTGGCAGAAATATTAGCATTGGAAATATGATGCCAGAGGTAAGCTGTGTTCATGTAAACTAATATAGCAGAGTTAAACACTATATTTAATGGTTTTAAATACTTTGGTTTCTATTGTAAATATGTTAGAAATTGAAATTGTAAATAGACGGTTCATTGACTCCGTTTAGCACTTTCCAGAGGTAAAGCTGGGGATGATGTATGATGTATTATTGATTTGTAAATGGATATTGTCACTAAAGCGCACATTAGTCTGGCAGAGTGAAAGCAGAATGTCAGGCTTGTTAGACTTTTATTACATAAACACTAAAATCAAAGCTTTTAATGGTGGTCTCTTGAGCTAATAAAATCTTAGATGGTTTTAGATTCCCTAGGTGTCTAGGGGATTACTTAGGATAGCTTGGCTAATGTGTGTTAATAGTGACATCTTAAAATAAAAAGAAACCATGATCTAGCCTTTGTCCCTCTGTCTGTCTGTGTTATAGACGTTTAGCAAAGATCGGACCCAGAGTGGAAGCACTGGCTACGTGTGTACTTGTCTGCGGGTGTGTTCGGGGTCTTACTGGGATAACGGGGTGTGCTGGAGAGAATGGTTAAATACAGTTCTGCTCCACAGACGGGAAGAGCTTTCTAAGCATGTGTGAGCTCAGGACAGGATCTTTTGCTTTTCACAAGAGTTCCTAGTGTTACAGCCTAGTGTGATGCCTTGTTCTTGCAGAACAGGATTTCCCATCGGCACCTGTGACGTTAACCCTTTATAGCTGGGCTCCTCATGCCTGCACTGATGGCACGAATGCAAACCCTGTGGTCTGGGGACAAGTAGTAGTGACTTCATACGGAGACGTGATGTGGTGGGTGGGGAGGAGTGTGGTGTGTGTTTGGGTTTTGTGGGGAATTTTTTGTCTTGTTTTTATCCGAAGCTAAATCCGTTTGTCATATAACAACCTTTCCCTTTGAGAACAACTTCCTAGCTCTTAAGGAAATAGGCAAGACTTCACAAATAATATGCTATCATATGCCAAGTGATTGATTTCATGTGCTGTGAAGGATGACTGGAGTGGTTTCTGTGCAGCACTTAACATTGTATTAATTGAGTACTTTGTTTTAGGTGATGTTGCAGTCTTAATCCATGATGTTGCTTTAAACCTTTTAAAGCTTCTGCCTTTGAGGTGCAGCAGTTTCCTGGGGCTGCTGGGAGTGTCTCTGGTACTGCTGGGATTCCTCTTCAGACAGAAGAGTGCAGAGGGTGTGTGGAGAGCCAGGATCCTCTAGAAGGCAGAGAAGGCAGCACATCCACAGGTGCACTTCTTGGGGCTACTCTTTCCTCTTTAACTCCCCTCATCTTATAAAGGGTCTGTTATGGGACCTAGGTCCTTGACTAAGTACTAAAATGTTCTTTCTAAGACTTAGTCTATCCATTTACACTCAGTATAAGACGACAAATGTAATTTAGAGTGACTCCTTCCTAAACAAATTCCAGGCTGAAGTCAGAGGTATTCTAGGCACAAGTTACCAAGCGGGTGCTTCTGATCAAGGCATTTGCAACTGAACTGTTGCCTTCAGCTTTCTGAAAGCTCTTGCTGACTCTGTCTGTGAGATATGGGTCTGTGTAAACTGAAGGCTCTGGCCATTTGAATTAGTGCAGCGGATTTAAACACATTTAATGGCTTTAAATGCACTGTTTCTTTTATTGTAAACTGTATTGAAGGTGGCGGTTGAGCGCAGATCTTCCAGAAGGATATTTTTGCCAAGGTGAGTCAATGACTGGGAGACATGGCTGTGACTTGGTGTGATTTTGTAGGGCAATTAACTCGGAGTAAACTCAGTTTCTACTATCTTCAACACAAATCTGTCTCCTCTAGCTCAGAGATCAATCCAACTTTGTTATGAGGCTGAGAAGAAAAAGTGGTAAGGCACTGGCATTTAAAAATGGATAGGGAAATCTAATAAAGCAAATTTTGTAGTCCTTAGTGGCTCTCTGAAGGTTGCTGCTGATACGCTTTCAGACAACTACAAGTCATTACTAGAATAATTCTGCATGTTTCCACTTGCATCAGTACTGCCCTGTCACCGCCAGAGCAGCTCCTCACAAACAATCTAGTACTTTCCTATATCGGGAGCTCAAGTAAAGCCAGCAGATCTGTGTAGGATGTTTTGCTGTCTGAGTCTTGAAACAGCAGCTGTGGTTGGGAGAAGCACTATAGCTGTTCCTACAGTAACACGAGAAACCAGCACCAGCAGGAGAACATCAGACTGAAAGCTGCTTTCTTGCCTGTACTGCTGGCTTGTTGGAGAAAACACTCAACTCCAAGCCTCATAATAAACCCATGCAAATAATGGATTTGAGATTTTTGTGGTGGTTTCTCTGTTCTCTCATTCCTACCCCTTTGGAAAGAAGGAGTGGGAGAAGGCTTAGGACTTGCAAGAACTTTGCTCTTACTCTTAAGTGTTTTTCTGAAAAAACGTTACATAAATAACCTGTTAAGTCCTGTCTTCAGATCAAAACTTTGAAAAGAATGCAAAATTCCAAATTGGCCCTTTGGAACATTCTACCTCTTTGTTTAAAGATGGTTTTTCTGACATTGTTTTTGCAGTCTTTATTTTGCATGCTAAAGTTAGTTATTTTTGTGAGAACAGGATGTGGGTGGCAGATAGCTGTAACTCTTCTATGATTTTCTCCTTGTATCAGTATAGAAAAGAAGAAAAACGTGTGGATCTTGGAAGATGGCAAACGATGCTCGCTGCTGCTCTGCTGTCAGTTCTGTGATGACGTGTGCAGGAAGACTTTCTGCCCTTCCCTCTTCCTCACCCACCGTGGGAAAGCAAGAGGAAGCAGAAACCTTCTGGAGCAGCTGCTCAGTGCCACGGCTGTTTGCTGAAAAGCCTGTAAGTACCAGCGCAAGGGAGCATGGGAGCATGTGCGTGTATGCGCAGCTTTCCTCCTGCGTGAGCAGGGGAGCAGGTGACTGGGCACACAGCGCTGCTCTGCTCTGGTCCTTCTGGTTCAGTGATCTTTTGGAAGCTGCTGCCAGTGTAAAACGGGTTTGAAGCTTAGTTTTTCAGTCTTTCAAAGCGAAGGGTGTTGTTCTTGCCCTGTATTGCCAAACATGGCAGCTGTCTGGCCCACCTCCTTCAGTGCGTGCGGGAGGCTGCGGGTGCCTGCTCTTGGGCACAGTGTGTTGCCTGAGCTGGGGTGTTAAGTGTGGCGTCGCCTGGGCCAGCGTGGCCACGTGCAGCTCTGCAGAGAGCTCCTGGCTTCCTCTCCCAGCACGGATGTGATTGCTTCTCACTGGGACCTTTGCTGAAGAGATCGAAGACCACGTCCACCCTCGTGGAAGAGGGTGAGTGATCTTGCTGCTGAGCTGTTCCTTTGGGAGGGAGGCGGTAGTGGGGGAACCGGTGTCTTGCTCGGCCTCCCTCCACTCCTACCAGGAAAAGAGCTCGTAGGTAGTGCAGGACAGGGCTGTTGCACGGGACTTCAGTTGTTTTCTGCTTCAAGTACTTCCAAAACACTCGGTAAAAGCAAAGGCTGCTGAACTGCCGTGCTACAGAAGCAAAGGCCCTGAGTGCTCGAGTACATAGACTGGGCTTGAAGCAGGGAAGTGGCTGAAGACCTTTTGTTCTCGAGAGTGTGCGCGTTTTGCTTCTCTCCAGGCTTGCAGTTCCACAGGCCTCACAGCAGCACACAGAGGGAACGGCCTTTCTCAGCATAGCTTGGGCAGTTCAGCTGCTCTCTCACTCTGGTTTAGATCTCTCTGGTGCTTTTCGGCATCTTCCTTGATATCTCTGACTTAGTTCTGTGCCTTGCAGTGCGTATGGGTCAGAAGGCTGTATGCAGGAGGTGGCTTGCATCCGGCTTGCACCTTCCTCAGACCCGTGGGAAGGGGTGGACCTGCGGCACAACATGGAGAGGAACACTTGCAGCAGCCACAGCTGATGTCTTGTGCTTAAATCCAACTTGAGGGAGTGTGGGGTGGCTGACAGCTGTTTGACAGTTACCTTAATATTTGGAAACTTTCTTTTGTTACTTTCTTTACTTTTTCTTGCTTCTTGTGCAGCTGATTGCTATTGAAAAAGAAAAAAAAACACCCTTCATAGTGTTTCTGGCTTTTATTTGCGTTCTAGGGAACAGATTTCTGATAAGCCTAAATATGCATTTGTTCAATTTCCCTCCGTCCCTGGTGTCACGTGCTGCTGGTGGGTAACGTTTCTGACAAGCGTATGGTTTTTAGTTGAGTGTGCCCTGCTGTTGAGCAGCTTGCTGTCGGCAGTTCTTTTCTGCTAGAGAAGGCTCTAGAATGGGGCACAGCGTAGTTGCAGTGGGCTTTAACAGGGTGTTGGACTTGTAGAAACTTGTGAGAGAAACACGCAGGTTGCTTGTGACCCCGTACACAGGGGTAAGGGGTGGCTCGGGGTCACTTGCCTTGGTCAGCTTCTTGTCCATGTGTCCCCGACACCTGGCAGGTCATAGAGGAGTTGCAGGTGCCTTGGAATTGTCACATGCCTCTTCTGAGCTTGCAGTAGAAACCAGAAATGGAGGAGCTGATCTGAAAGCTGAGCCCGTATTGCCCGGGCAGTGGTGACATGGTTTTTCCAAGGAAAGCAGGTGGGAAAAGTCTTTGAGGGCTTGCATACTGGCCTGGAGCATGGCTGCTGCAGTGCTGAGAACAGGAATGTTGCTGCTGTTATTTCTCTTACACTTTTCTTGGGAAGGCTGAAATTGAAATGCTCTGGATTCGGCGTTCAGAGTTTAGTTAAAGGGTTCTTGTGTGAGGCAGAAAATGGGCCTGGCATTGTGACCAAGCACAACGTGCCACCTGGGCAGGGTGGCGGAACAGGAGTGTTAAACTGGAGCATGGTAGTTCCTCTTCAGTTATTTTTATGACTATTCAGAAGCCTTTGTAACAAATCACTGATTTGCAAATTTGCTAAGCCACTGAGGTGATGGACTCATGTAGAAGTTTAATCACCTCTAATCCTGGGGTGCTCTGTCATCTCTGCTGCAGCAGAGTCGACGCAGGACTTGACCCCGCAGCAGAGACGCGTCCGCATCACCACACTTAGGCGTGCTGTCCGGTGGGGGAGGGTGACATACAGAGCAAATCCGGCAAGGGGTGCCTCGTGCCAGTTCAGAGCTGTGGCTGCCGTTGTGATGTTTCTCCGATTGGTGCTGGGGTTTAGAAAACACCACAGTTAAAAATCAGTAAAACCGATGACAAGAAGGAAGGGCAGAATGATGTAGTAAAAGTGCTGGGTGAGTTTTGTTCAACTTGGAGCTGTTGTGGACCTCTGTAGGTGTGGCGAGTAGGTTGCATTGCTCAACGGTAAATCCATGGTAATAGCAATTCGCCAAAAAGAAGAATAACTTGTTTTTAAAGAATGCTGAATTTTGTTGAGCTTAGAATGAATAGTCTGAATCATCTTTTTTTTTTTTTTTTTGATTGAGAAAGGGGAGAGAACACTGACTATGTCGTCTGTGATCGGCTCCGCCTATTAGAAGAAGCTGTTCCAGGAGCAAGGTAGGCGAATGAGTCCTGAAGTGATGCCACTGAAATCAAATCCTTCCTCATGAATTGAGCTGTCATGTTTCTTAGTACAGGGACATCATTTAATGAAAAACTGACTGAAAAACCTAAGTTTAAGTCCTGCCCATGCTTTGAGAAAGTGGCATTTTTGAATATCATCTTTGCACTTTCAAATTCTGTAAAGAATATTTCAGAAGGAGAAATTGGAGTTATGCTGCAGCAGTCTTGAAGAGTTGCATTGGCAGTTGGACGAGGTGGCGTTGTTGGTCCCTTCCAACTGAACTAGTCTAGTCTAAGTCATGAAACAAATATTCAAAGTACTTGAAATTTTTTTAAAAATCATATTTACTTTTTCTTTTTTTCCCCGTGGAACACCTCTGTTGAAGTAGCTTTTTTAGCACTTGTTTCAAAGCATAACTACAAACTGTACATCTGTTGTTATTTACAACTGAGGGTGACTGAAGGACATGGTTTCAGAAAGGAACAGAAACAACAGAAGCTGATGAGGCTTGGTGCTAGGGCTGCTCAGAGAAAACACGGGGTAACAGCAGCAGGGTACGCAGCTGTGAAAATGCAGTGCCCGGCTGCCAGTGGCCAAATGGGCTCTTAACAACCCAGAACTCTCAGAAATTCCCCTGATTTACTGCAAACATGAGCGCATGGGCTGACTGGTATCTATGACAACAATTCTGCTTTCATTGGATTGAATTGTGACATCTTGTGTTGCAGGCCGCTGCAAGGGACAGAGCAGCCTGCTTTTGTTCTAGGGTCCCCTCCTGCTGTGTAGCCCTGGCAGCCCGCTCACCCTCCTCCTCCTCGGCGAAGAGGAGCTGCACCAGGTGCCCACAGCCATGCAGGTGGTGGTGTGCCGGGTTCCGGCAGTGCCCCAGGAGGAGACGCAGTCAGAGCAAACACGATGACTAAACTGGGGCAAGAGCAAAGCCTTTTCCTTGTGATGTGACTAAGGAGTGTGATCTTTTTAAATTATTTCTTTTAACCCATTAATTGCAATGTTTGACTGAAGTTCTTGCAATCAAGTACATTGGGTGCCCTGCGCAGCCCAGCTGTATGATCATTTTGACAGTTTCTTTTTTGCACTAATGGTCAAACCTAGCGTTTGAGAGCTACAGACTGGGATTTTTTTTAGCTTTGCAGATCGCATGCTTTTCTCCCACAAGAACATAAAATTGTGGGTTTATAAATTCTTTATTGAAAAATACACTTGCAATATTTTCATACAAAGTAACGTAAATGGTACAGAGTAACAATTGTCTGACAATTTCATAAATATTTTTACAGAAACATCTACGCAATTCTTGACTTCAGTCTTTTCATTATGCAGGTAAGAATGAAAGATGCTTTTGTTTTAATTCCACTGAAAGTTCAATGAAGGTAAGTCCTAAAGTTTCCCATTATTCAGAGGAGCAGGAATGACTGAAAACACAGAGCTTTTAGCTTTGGCTTTCTTATAAAAACTTCTAGTATCTGAGTGCGCTACATTTTGCATTATCACCACCATCGTCCCCCGTTATGTCATCAGGGAGGGGTAGATCGATGTACTGTACCGGTGGTTAGTATGCTTAATGCTTTCCTAATAAGTCTGGTATCCTGGAACTATTTTAAATGAAAACAGCTAGTAAGTCTAATATATGCACCACTTTGTTATCCTGTTAACAGGGGAGAGATTTCTCCCAGGCAGCCTGATTTAGTCCATTAAAAACAAAACAAAACAAAAACACCCCTCTCCCGCCCCCCCAAACCCTGTCCTTTAAAAACAAAGAAAGAAGCTAAATATATGTTTTAGGAGCTGGACACCACCGTCCTTCCACTAAGGGAGGTGGCCAGTTCCTGACTCCCAAGAAAAGCGATCTGAAGAAACAGTACAAGCATGTAAAATTTTTTGAAAAAAGCAAACATCCTTAGCCTCCTGCATTCCTTACTGCATATACGTCAAGTTACAATGAATCCTTAATGCCATTTGCTGAAGAAGGGAGCTATGGGATGGCCATTTGAAAAATAAATATAAAAGTCAAATTGCTTCAATATAGCAAGACATCTGATGTCAGCCTTTGAAAAAAATATTCACATTTAGAAAGTGCCATTGCAAATATACAGCAAAACTAATCTGTCTTAAAAATGATGCTTCACAGCCCTATCAAAAGTGCCACCTTTTGAACATGAGTTCACTTTAAAACATTGCACGGCTAAAAACAATGCATAAACAAAATTACCTACCTTTATTACAACAAGGTGCCCAAACATTAAAGCAAAACGTGATGGTTTTCAGGGGCACACGAAACATCCTGAAGATAGGAAGGACCCATTCAGACAGCATCCTTCAGGGCTTGATAAGATTATTCTCCTCATCCCTTTCCAGTCAGGACTGGACTTTGCCAGAATATGACCTGTAAGTCATTATTTTTGTGGAGATCGTTACTGTAAAAACCAAGCCACCGTTGAAGGTGGTTGTCTTGGTGCAGTGCTCCCATGGCTGACGCGTGTACAGCTTCCTCGTCCAAAGATGAAAATGGCAAAGCACTGATAAAAACAGCGGGAGTGGATGGGCTAGAGCAAATGGATTTAAATACCTGTTGCAAGGTAGAAAGCTACGTTATGGGTGTGTTCTCCAGGCACCAGAGCGCCCCTTCAGCTGCTTTCCGAAGCCAGAGTCTGGCAGTGGATCACTTGTCCTGTGATGAGCTTAACCACGGTGTGAGGCTGGGTCGCAGGGTTTGAAGCGTGTCCCGGCACGGTGGGAGACAGCTCCTGCCCCTTCCTGCCAAGCCCAAAGGCCCAGCGCAGTCGGGCTGGGGACGGGTCAGGGCCGAGCAGCGGGGTGGAAGAGGATGGCCTGGCTGAAGGCCTTGCAAAGGCCTGGGGAATCCCCACGATGGGCGCAGCAGCGAGGGCACATCGGTGCTAAAACACCAGGCTCAGTGAGAGCCTCTGTCATTGGCGACATCTTGCAGTCGTCTTAACAGAGCGGTGTGATTCTCCTGGCAGATTCGCTTGGCTGGTGCTTCAGTGCCATCTTCTAGGAGAATGCCTCTCTTCTTTGTGGGAGTTTCTCCTGTTCTAACCATGCTGTTAATTTCCTTTAGCCTCTGGAGAGGGGAAAAAAGAGTAGAGTTATCTCCCATCATTGCGACTACCAAAATACAAAGTACACTTTTGTGCATTGCGTTACAGGGGGATTACACGTGCTTCAGTTCTGGAGATCGGTGTTGTACCAAGCGCTGTGACAGACTAACCTTTTTAGTCACTGTACTGGTCTCTCTGTTACCATATGCTAGAGCCTCTCAGACACTCAAGCAAGTTTGTTGCTTCAACACATGCAGAGCTGAAAGGCCTTCCAGCCATAGTGATGACTGTTATGTTACAGCACAGAGACAACAGGTTCTATCTAGAATGAAGATGCTTCTGAAGGAGGATTTCCGCTTCCTTCTTGGTGACCAGAGATCACAGGATTTAGCCTATTACATATTCACCTGGTAAGGATTTCATGTTAAGAGCCGTTTGGTGGGTTTTTTCCCTGACTAGGTAGACAAGAGCATGCACTTGTGGTTAATGCTCTGCTCCTTGAACAGTCTCCATACCGCATAACCCGTGCGTTACCTGAAAGCAAAGGGTGGCATTGCCACGCCTCTCAAGGCTTGCATGTGTACCAGTACAAAGAGTAACTTCTCAAAGTACAGAAGTAGCTTGGACACCTAATTGCTTTACAGCTTCTTAGATACCTGAACTGACAGTTTGAAGAGGGTTAGATGAGAAAGTACATCTTAGCCAATGTAAAAAGAAAGGTGTGTTGCTCAATCTTCTCCAGTTTCACCACTGAAAAGAAAAAGGTAGAATTTAAGGATTTATAAAAGCAAACCGAAACCCTGTAGTCTCACCTTAGATGGGCTGCTGCTGAAATAATAAAATATTTTCTCTCGAGGAGAGAGAGCAGACTCATTTTTGTGTGGTGAGATGTAGACCGGGTGATTCTGGGACAGCTGTATTCTGCGAGGGGAGCCAATCCTTACAAACGGGTAGGGCGAGAGCGGAGGAGAATCGATCTGCTCAAGAGAAAATGAAAATCACTCAGTAGCTGGTATCTGATCTCAGGTGTCACTACCTTAAGGCTTTTGTGAGTTGGTCACCTTGAACACAGTGTAGTTTTTTCCCACTAATGTCATACTATACATACTTACAACAGATTCAAGTTTTGTTATGTTATCAGGCCAGATTAGTACTTCTTTTTACTTACTTTTCTAACCCTGTCTGAGGCTGGCGGCTGACACTGCTCAGTGCTGTGTGTTTCATACAGGAGAACCAGCAAATAGGCATCAAAGCTACTTAATATTTCAGCAGCAAAATATGTCCTTGAGGTGGAAATTACTGTCATAAAAAAATATAATCTCTTGAATTTGCTTAAAGGGAGGTTTAGCTGAGAGTACTTTACTGCATGTATGGTAAAAGAAGATCTATTTACTAATGAAAAGCACAGAATTTAACTTACTGCATTTGAAGTATACTTCAGGGCAAACTCTTTAATCTGCTCGATGTAGATGTTGTTATAGAATTGTATAAGGTCCCCTCGCTCTTCCTCCTCGGTGTCACTGTTGGCACCTGTCAGTCGGGTTGGAGTGGGGGGAGCGCTGTTGGGGTGTGGCACAGGCAGGGTGCTGCTGGATCGCATGACCGGGCTGGAGTCCCGGCTGGCTGTGAGGGTGAGCGCAATCTCCGTTATTCAGCCTCAGCAGTTCAATGCACTTCAATCTCTTTAACCCCAGACATTCAGCCGCAAACCAAAACAGTGTTCCAGATGCATGCACTGCCGTATAGCGACTGTGAAGCTGGTGTCAATATCTGCGATGCCAATTTTGTTCCCTTAGCATCTTTCGTTACAAAAGAGCAGTATGTTGTTAAAAACCAACAAGCTGCTGAGTATGTGTACGGAAACACGTTTGATTTCTAACGTCTTGCTGGATAAACTGCAAGTGGCTTTTCTGTATAAGCTGAGTTTCATCACTATATAAGCAGAGCTAAAACTCCCTTTTTCAGGCATTTGTGCTGTACTTTTAACAGTAGCTCTTCCTTGTTGCCAGCTGGCACAATTTCACATAAGGAACAGCAGTATTTTTCAGCTAGTAGCAGAAATATTTGGTGTGGTAATACTTCCTGATGGTTTAATGTGGGAAGTTGCCAAATATATGTAATTATTTTTCCTCCCCTCCCTGGCACCTGTCTGTGACAGAAAACATTAATACCTACAGTTTATACTGTCATCTATTGAATGTCTTGAAAACTGGTGGCAGGAATAGACAGCATCACTTATTTGCTTTCCTTTATAAAAGTTAATTCAAGGAAAATGTGTTGGTTCAAATATCAAGGAAAGAACCTTCAGAGATGTCAGATATGCTGAAATAGATGCTGTGGGTGGCCAGTTTGTTCTTATCTCTGGAGACAGCCAGCTACTGCTTCTCAGCTAAAACACTGAAAGAAACAGCTGCAGCTCCATGATTGTGGTAAGTAAAAGAGTAACTGTGAACAGGGGCTAGCACTGATTCCCTTTCATTCTACAAAGATGTGGTCTGTGGTGTGCAAACTGAACTCAAGAGTTCAGGCCAGCCATCGTCGTAAACTCTTGAGGTAAGCTCATGTGATGATAGGTTCAAAACTGTCAAAGCGGGTGTAATATTAAGCCTGATTTATAGTAACGCTTAAATGTTATGAATATATTCTTAATTGTGTCCAAGTTTAGCAAAGAAGGAACTGTTTGGGGTGGAGTGACACAAAATCCAGCTCCTACTTTATGCACACTCTTTTGGGAATGGAATTAAAACCAAACATCGGGAGTCTGGAATCACTTACTTCTTTCTTTGTTTCTCTCTTTACTTCTGTCTGTAGGCGAGTTCCGCTGGCTACTGCTGTCACTGCTGCTGGAGCGGTGGCGGCGTCTCCTGCCTTTTATCAGGACGCTGCGATAGACCTGCAGGGAAGAAGAGGAGCGTGACAAAGGGAGGATGATCACATGTGCAGTCATGTAGTCAGGAAACAATAGTCTGCATCTTGTATCTGCTTTTTAGAAACTTCACTGTGGTATCGAATTGCTTCATACAGGGGAAAATACAGCCTCCTAAGAGGAGTATTATCCAGTAGGCGCTGCCTCCTTGGGTTTGAGGTAAAGGTATTTCTATTTTGGATGTAGTTTAGCTTAAAAAGCTTTCTGTAGTGCAGTATTCTGGATACAACTGCTGTCTTCAGAGGAGAGTGGCTCACAGAGTGCATTCATTTAATACTAAATGTTACTTTAAAAAGCGATCCATTTCTAAAATAGAACTAAGGCATTTAATAAACCAGATACCGCGTTGTTTAATACGAACTGTACCTACATGACTTTTGGCTTGTGGTTGTGTCCGGTAGCAGCGCATAATGTTCTGAAATGATCTGTCTTCCTTCGTAACCTAAGAGTGGATGAATAGAAAAGGTTAATAGCTTTTTCTGTCATTCCATTTGTTTGTTTCAGGGTTCTTGTGTGTGGTGTTTGGTTGGTTTGGGGCTTTTTTGAGGAATTATAATCTTTGGAATGTTGAGTCTTAAAGAAATTTTTTGTTTATTTGTTTTTTCTTTATTAGCGCCTTACCTTAGACATGACATAGATGGCACACATCAGCAGCTGATCCAAATGTCTGTCCATCATGATGTCAGGGCAATGCACCAAGGAGTACTCAAAACACGTCCAGATCTTTTTCCGCAGCTCATCAGATATATCGAGTTTGACACAGAGATCTCGCAGGCGAACACTAGCTAAATGGTACACCTGTTGAAATGGAGACTGCTCAGGGCCACAGCAATGGGACTTTTCTTACTCAGTTGAAAGGGTAGCTCAGACTTGCACACCGTAGAACTTGTGCAAATGATAAGCCAAGGGAAGAATAACTCAATTTAACTTTTTTGTTTAGAGGACATAGACATTCCTAGTACTGGTACTGATGCTAAGAAAACATGAATTATCCTGAGCACAAGAAGGGCACTGCATAGCCTGCAGAAACCACCATATTGAATAAACCAGAATGTCTCAAAGGTGAATTGCTTTCTTTTAAAGAGCTTAAAGAAAATGGACACCTTTAAGTACCTGCTGGCCAAGTACATCATCTATTTCACAGCTTGTGGTGGCTGTGGTGATAGTCTACTCCTTTGCTAGGGAGAATTTGCCTGTATAAGAAAACTACTCTTCACGTATGTCCATGACTAGACAAAGGGTATAGATTAACTTTGAAATGGAATATGCTCTTGTTATCGCTAATAAGTAGTACATATTTTAAAAATCACTGAAGGCTTACCAAAATACAAACTAAGTAAAGCACAAATTAGACTGAAAAGTACCTTTCTAAAAAAGAGTGAAAGTGAGCCCATCTTCCGAGGCCTGCTGGACGTGGCAGTGGTAAATTGCTGGGTTTGTCTTTGCTCTCCCGGAGAGATCTGCTGAACAGTCAGCTGGCCTGGTAACTGCAGTGTTGCCCCAGTCATCTGAGGGTTCAGGGTACTAGCAAGAGTCTGGGCACTCAGAGGTGGAATGGGACCAGAGACACCCGGAGGCTGGGTACCTACGTTTACTTGGACTGGGAAGAAAGTTATTCCTCCATTTTCATTGGCAATACCTGTAATTTAACAAAAAAACTCTGAAATAAGAGCAAGCTGTGGTGGTGGTGGAGGTGTTTGTGGTTTTGTTGTTGTTGTTTTCTTAAGAATTCAGTAATTCTTTTATTAGTTGCTTATAACTATATGTTTAGTGTATTATATATGAAACTGTTTCATCAAAATTCTTTGGCCGAAGTTTTTAACACTAATGCAACTGTCGTCTTGTGCTAGTTCAGGAAGGAAGGCTTACTGAAATAACTAAGTTTTACAAAATAGATGTTGGCAGTCCTTGTGCTGTACATGTTCTGTCTCCAAATTCTGCTCATCTGTTCATATAATTCTTCACAGTTATGAATCCTTAAACATACTTTTTTTCTCCACTGGCGTACATGTTCCTTCCTCTCGCCGTTACTGTGTACTAATACTGTGATGGGAACAAGCCTGAATAATTCTACAGTAGCTTTTCTCTCACCTTGTACTGGTATTGTAACAGTTTGCCCATTATTGGCCGTTACGGTTGCAGTTGCCACTGTAACCAGCGTCTGGCCAGGCACTGGAGTTACTGACATGGCTTCGGGATTCATGTTCTGCACAGGCACCGTATTGACCACGGGCTGTTGGGGAGCTCTGACTGGAGTTCCATTGTCAGAGGTATTATCGTTATCGACAAACAGTCTTCTCCTTGTAGGGTTGGCTGTAGGAGAACTGTATCTGTCATACAGGGTAGTTGGAGAGGATGAAAGGCCTGCGGATTAAAAAACACACACACACATATTTATTTTTTTATATATATATATATATGTTAACCTCTTGATGTATAATCCTTCATTATACAAATACTTGAAAGATATCTAATGAGAAATGAAATGCATCATGCAAGGCCCTTCAAAAAACATTTTTAAAAGCACATTTGTCTGACAGATTGCTTTTAGAGATTAATTTCAAATAATGTTGTGTTTAATAATTTTCTACGCTAATGTATTATGTTTTATTTATCCAGAGAAAAAGTTTGAGACTTCATGTAACTAAACATATAGTGGAGCTTCTGTTTTGGTATAACAATAAGGCAAACTGTTCAGTTGCGACTGATCAGAAGATAAGTAGTGTGTATAAATATTATTTAATGTATGCATACATATATACTGTTCATATACATAACCTCCTGAAAACACCCTATCAAAACAGTATTTTGTTCACACTGAAATGACAAATGCATTGGTCTTAGACGTCTAACCCACCTCTGTGAGTTGCAACAGAAAGACCTTTGACAAATGTGTTTTGCCATTAACCGTACGTTGACATGAAAGCAGCTTCCTTGCTGTACACCTCTTAGACCATGGCTTCAATTTTTAAATTTAAGAAGTGTGTGTTACGCTTAAAAAAAAAAAAATCTCACCTTTTCTTGGTCCTCCAGTTTCAGCACGAACCTCGTTTATTCGTCTTGGTGTCAGTGGTGAACCTACAACACTGTTCCCAGCAGACCTCTCAAAATACTGAGGTGGCATTACCTAAAATATTTTTACTTTTATTAGAGTGTCTGTATCACAGATTGACTACACAACAAACTCTTAAAAGCTTTTGCACTATGACTTTTGAACAGCAGAACTGCATGGAAAAAATAAAAACAAAATCACTGGAAAAACTTACCCTAAGCATAACTAAAACTTTGTAGTGATTGTGCTACTGAAGAAGATACAGTACTGTAATAATCCTTCATTGATTACAATTAGAAGTCTGTACCTCTTACCACCTTTCTTCCTGTATAGTGATCTTTTCAAGTGTATGTGACTGCTCCAGAAGTTCCCTGCCTGTGGGTTTTGTTCCTTGTTCTGCTACACCATGCAAATAGGGGGTGAGAGTCATCTCAGCCACCTGTCTCTGTTTTGGCTGTCTGTAGAGACGTCCACGCACAGACCAGAGCACACTGCATTGACCGTTCGCGCTGATTAGCTTGTAGGGTGGAACTGAAATTTGGATGTGTGAAGCCTCTCCTTCAGGGTATAACGTCCACTCTTTATCATCCTGTCTGATGAAGAAAACTAGGTAAAATATACAAAATGCTGCTCACCTCTTCACAACTAGGAACTTTGTTCTCATTTTCTCTGATTCTGTCCCACAGTATGGATTCCTGTTTCCATGCCATACATTCCAAAATCTGTTCTTCAATATGATTAAGGTGTTTTACTACTTCCCGACAAAGGCCATCCTCTGCTCTGATGAAGACTTCAATCACCTGTAAGGTGGATAATTATGATTAACATAATGTACTTGTTTCATAGATTTCTTCTTACAGAAAGACCTAATTCTAATGCCTGATTTTCAAGGAAGAAGAGAGTATTAGAAATATTAAGGCTGCATTTCTATGACTCAAGCATATGTTGTCTTGTAGTTTTATCCCAAGACAGATATTTGTCTCTTTCTAAACAAACATGTCAAGCACTGTTGGAGAAAAGCTGCGACAACAGCTCATGAAAAAATGATAATCTATTAGTTACTCTATTGGTACTTGGATACTGCTCCTGTGTTAAACTGCTAACAGTACCTTGATTTTTAAATGCCCTGGACACACCGCCAGAATGACAGGCACTTGGGTAATATTGTTTCAGTGCAAAAAAGGGCAAAGCAGAGAATGAAGGGTTAATGTGTAAGTTAACATCTAGGTAAGGTGTTTTCTTCATATAAGTCAACAGAGTATTCATGACTTGATAAGGATTTCTAGCTATCAAATGCTTTACCTTATAAAAATGATAAACTGGAATGTCAAATATTTCAGTGATGAATGGGAAGTTTCCAGGTGGCTTATATGTAAAGGTGATTATCTCAAGGCAACATGCCAGCAGAGATCTGTGAAACACATCTTGCTCCAGTATTGCCTGTAAGAGAGTTGCAAATTTTAATACTTAATTTACAGTGTAACTGTAGAACAGTAAAATACTTTCTATTCTGCCTCAACAGCAAGATTGTCAAGCTTATAAAAAGAGATTTTATTTTGTAAGAGACAGAACAGAATCCAAAATGAGACATATTTACTCATTAAGAATTTCATCTACCTCTGTGTTTGCAAACAGAAATGATTTCTTGTATACTTTTTCTTCCATTCAGGTGTACTTACAGGCTATTTTTCAGAGATTTACCCTTGTTTTAATTAGCTGTTTATTCTGCTCTACAACTGTTTTCCTTTTTTGTAGATCCAACTTTAAAAATGAGGTACAGCTTGATTAGTTTTGCTTACAGATAAGTCAGCATCTCCCAGTCTCCTCCTCTCTTGCTCAATGACTGACTCCAAGACCTTGTAGTATAGCACCTCAGCACGACGAAAATGCTTACTAGCAACATCTGCAGGAATAGTAAATAGAAACAATATTGTGAAATGCAAGAAAAGAATTATATTCTTTATCTAAAGCTATAGAGATACAACAGTTCAGTAGCTTGTGTGGATTTCTGTGCTGCTGGGGCTACACTACTTTCAGGATTAAATCAGTTAACTTTACCTTAGGAATCCCTCTCCTGTGCAGCACTGACTTGCAACTGGTGAGTAGAAGAACTTATTACTGAACCCAGATTTTGATGGAAACACCATGTATACGAACAATCTTTAAATTGCTATAATATAATACACACATTTCAAGTTCAGAAAATACATTGTCTGAGAAGTATACCTATATGGATCCAACTGACACTGTGCAACAGAAAACACTGAAGTAACTAGAACAAATACAAAGAATTAAGCCCTATTAAGAAACAAGAAGGTCAAGACCATCTTCGTAATTTTTAACTCATCTTCATGAGCTTCACAAATCTTGACAAATAATACTTTGTGTTTGTACTGGCAGGATTTTAGTAATATCTGTACTAACCCATCCTTGTATGTAAGCCAAAATCGCTGTAGGACTTTTAAAGAACTTGTCATTACTGTCACAGAAATCCGTGCCATCGTTATTCTTGTAATTAAGAGAAAAGCAGTGCCCTTAAGAGTGCTTTTCGTTTCGCTTCCGTAGAACCGAAAATATAATCAAATTCCAGTGATTTAAGCGAAGGCTGGGTATAAAATTGTAAGCAGGGCTGAAATTTGCCATGCCTTAAGAATGCCAGGGAAAGACATAAGTAATAGAAAATACTCTTGCGCTAAACCATAACCTGTAAGTAAAACTGTGAGTTAGTTACAAGAGATAGACATGTTTACAGGCATTTTAATTCTTATCTGCATAAGTAAAATGTTTCCCACCTTTGGAAAAATTACTGAATTCTCCTTCAGACAGCATACTCTGGCAGTATACTTCATACATTTCTTTCACTCTGTTTGCAATAGATTGAGAAGGATCTCTGGAACATGCCCTGAAAATAAAAACCTCAAGATTTTCAACATACTATTTCTACTAAGACAAAAAAAAAAAAACAAACCCCAAAAAACAAACAACAAGCAACCCGTTTTTATCATACGATTAAAGCATGAAACTATAAATGTCTTGGACAGCAGTACAAACACACCCATATGTGCCTAACTGTATATGTACTGTAAAATGTCCACAGCATATTATTATTGCACATACTGTACAAAAATATGCGCATCTTTTCATGATCAGGGATAAACAGCGTTTTCCACGTGACACAAAAATTGTTTGAAAAATATATTGTACCCGAGGCAACAGATTGTCTACATGGAGAATAAGTTTTATTTTGGATCTCCTACAGTATGGAGTGATTTGCTAGATAGTGAGATCTGCTAAGTAGGAAGAAGAAAAGTCTTGAAAATTTTGTATTAGCAGTTTGTTGTTAGAGAAGCTCAGAACTGTTGGGTTTAAAATACTGTATTTTCTTATAGCCATCAGCCTCTTAAGGACAAAGGTGTCTAAATAAAGAGAACAAAGTCTTTTGAAATTTAATGTCTCTCTGGGTCCTGGGTCCTGTTTTACTCCAGAACCTTTCACAAATGACTCACATTTTAAATTACACTGTTTAGCATTAACATGTGTTTAATACTATTTTAAAAAGAGAATTATTTGTTTAGCTAGACATCAAACTTACCTGAGTATTTTCTCCAGATTTTCACTGGGGGCATTTTTCAGTCCTGCCAGCATCGTATGAAGGCGGCTCAAACTGTATGTTGCTATGGAAACAGGTGTCACATAGGGGTTGCTCTCTCTAATATACTTGCGGCCGGTAAGTGGGGTTGTAATCCTGAGTGATTTGGACTAAAAAGACAAAAAATAAGCATATAACTCTACATTATTGTAAAACTTAGACAAAGGTCGTAACCTACAAATGCCAATCTGTAGAATTCTTACCCTATGTTATGATACAAGCGTGGAAAAAATGGCTAGGAATCAAACAGCCCAAACTAGTTCATGTCTCAGGTAACAGCCAGCAATGAAAGATTTATCTGTGCCGCTTGGATGATTGTGTCGAATAGTACTGTATAATGTACAGACAGAGAGGATGCAACCTCACAGTGAAATGCGCATACTGAGAGTGAAGTGTGAAACAACTCGGCCAATCTAAAAAAAACCAAAAAACCCCAGCAGTCCCCTCCTGTCCCTTAAGTACCAAAGGTAGCTGTAACTGACCGGAAAGGAGTACTGAGCCAGGGGCTCCTTGCAGTGGGCTTAACTGACATGAAACAATGAGCATTTTAATTCATTTGCATCAGATCAAGTCTTCACATCAAAATAACACCAAGGATGTTCCTTCAAGCAGTGTACAGCAAAAACTATGCACCTTCTAATTGCCTAACCACACAGCTACTTAACCAAGACATACTACATTTTGGGGTCGTTTCACCATTAAGTTCAGCTCCCAATACTCCTCCCATTTGCCCCTCGCGCTCCTAAGTGTGCTTGCTTTCTGTCTCCATACCCTCCCAGTACAGATGGTTCCCCCGGCCCTGCCTTGGGCTCCCCGCAGCAGGCACCAGCACAGGCATTGCAGCTGCAAGCTGCCACCTTACAGGCCATGCTGTGTCATCACTGCAGAAGCATACAGGATTTGCACACCCAGCCCTATGCAGGCAAAACTTAGTGGCTGATTTTTTCTTTAAATAGATCAGAAGCGAAGAATTAACTACTTGTACTGATTTTGCAGAAAAGGTTATCTTGATCTTATCTCTAAAGAATGTTGAAAGCATTAACCAACTCTCATTCTGGAAAAAGATCACATAACTATTTCGGTGATCTACACTATTTTACCCTTTTACTCTCTGTAATCTAATTGTGCTAATACAGCTTATATCCTTCTTTATTTGCCTGTCTTGTATCCTTCCTCCTTTAACATACCTTTTCCATCTTCAGGGACATTTTGATCTTCTGTAATCACAGGTGTATGTATATGCCCTCATTCAAAGCCAGTGCCTGTTACTATAAAGCTAGTCTAGTCACACGAAGGCCCTGATAATTTTACAGGTCCTCACTTTATTGTTCTGAAACATGTAGTGTTCTTTATCCTCTCAAAGACCATATTCTATGCTATTTTATTAGTGATGTATAAAGACATACCTATGTATCATGTTTTTAGGCAAGTAAGGTGAAAATCATTCCCTATGATATAACTAAAACTGTAAACAGATGTAATATTAACATTTGAAGCATATCTGTTAAAAGGAAACAAAACAAAAATGACGTAGAGCAAAGGGCTGAGCAGCTCTGCATATGTTAAACAAAAAACTCTGCGTGTGGGACAGAGATGTGAGGGAAGGGGGACAGACAGGTCCAGAGGACCCCAACAGTTGCAGGACAATTCAGCACCTGCCAAACAACTATGGAAAATTGCCCCTTCTGTTGCGCTCGAATATCTTCACTGAAAGATTTAGGTAAAGACACCTCTTTAGGTAATTACCTAAATATTCTCTATATTGCGAAAACCCAAATGCCTGGAGAAATTCTGAGCAAAAAACCTGTAAGCAAGCCATATATCTAATCAGTTACAAAACCCAACTCAGTTATGCTGTGTACACTCACTGATCACCGTAAACAGTGAAGATGGTATTATTTTAGCAGCTGCTTCTCTGCATCAGACATAGCCCAACTCACCTCATTCTCCATACAAAAACAGCAACAGAGATCATGTCATACTCACCCTGTCAAAGTGCTGCTGCAAATTATGCTTCACTTGTACTCGTTCGGCGGTTTCCATTCCTGAAGTTGTATTCAAGCACCTTGTGAGAGTTCCAATTTCTTCATCTGCATCCTCCCCAAGAAATATTCGCTCATCGAGATTTCCTACTGACAAGACATACTCCTCGTAGGCCTTGTTGATAGCTTTGCTACAACAGAAAGGAAAAGGCAGATTGAAACCTCCCTTTATTGAGACAGTGCTTTGTTCATCTGCTTACTGAACGAACACAGCTCTGGCCTCTTGGAAGTCTACTGCAGAACTTCTTTTAACTCTGACTTAAGCATTGGAGCTCCTTTGATATCTACAATCTCTTAAAGCATGACAGTGACCCGGACATCAGTTTTCCATTATATCTGATGGTTTGCTATTTAATATAGATGCAGGAGGAACATAATAAAGTACTAAGAACTTGTATTTGGATGGAAACGCAGTATCACATCATCATAAACTATGCTTACCATTTTCATACCATTTTAAAGAAAGTAAGTCCTACTCATAAGCATCTCTAGGTTTATAAAGAAAAAAATGCCACCAAGCCCGATTCCAAACCAGGAATACAGTGACTCACAGGCTATCTCCAAAGTTCCCAGGATCTAGAAATCCGGTCAGATTTTCATCTTTTCCTTTTAAAAGCTGTAAGACAGTTACAAACAAAGTTAAGAACTAAGGAGAGACATTTTGATTCTTAAAAACTTTTCGAAGATAACGAGTAAGGGTAAGTTTTCCTACATTACAGATTTATTGACCAACCTTTTTGTCAAAAAGTTTCCGAATATATGGCTTCCAAAAATGTTCCTTTATGCCTTTTGCTTCTAAAACTAGTCCATAATGTAATGAACACAGTTTTTCAATGATGCAGGGAGGATCAGATGATACTTTATAATCCTTACTATGAAAGTCTTCAGGTAGACCTACAGTTAAGAATATTATATTATTTAATTTTGCAAATCCATATTCTGTCTTCTTATTAAACTTAAATTCTGTGCTGTGTAGTCTAGGCAGTGTGAAATTAAAATGGTAAACTAATTAGTTCTCTTGAAAGAATTATTAACTATACAATGCCCACTCAATGTGATAATGTTATCAAAAGGCAATTTTGAGGCAGAGATTTTAATAAAATATATATTTAGTGATAAAAATTTTTAAAATCAGTTTTAATAAAATACCAGTCGAACACTTGTGAACTACAAAATTCATTCAAATATATTTGAGATAATGGTCCAGTTCACATCAGAACAACTACAAAATAAACGTGAATATTGTACAGCACTGAAAATGAAGTAGAAGTCTGGAAAGAATGACATCAGAATTTCAATGGAAACTTCTCACCATTCATTTGCATTTGTGGTTATCAAGCCCACCTACATTTCCATTCTCTTGAGCAGCAGCAACCCAGAAATGAGAGAGGAACCATCAGGTTGCCACTCTCATATTTGAGGCGCTGGATCTTTCCAAACTGTTGCCTCACAGAACTCTCCAGTCTGACTGTCTCCAAGAATGACGGTATCATTGTGTGCTCTTTCACTGACATTAAAATGTCATTAACTGAAATTTTTACTTCGGAACTTCCTTCAGTGGTATTCCCATAGTAAATTAAATTCTTGACGTACTATATTACTGCTACAGTTCACTAGTCTGTTACTACCGACTGCATTAACAGAAATCTGTGTAGCCAGATATAGAAAATACTAATTCCCACATATTTCAAATCAATATTATTCAATTTATTCTCTGCCACATAGATTCATACTGATTTCAGTAGTCTTATAAGTTCTTGCATGCAGTGGATAAAGATAGATATTTTTTTTTTCCAACATACCTTTAAAATTAGGATTCAGAAGTTCTTTTCGGTTAGGACACTGGAGAGCATTTCCATACACTAGATCCAAAGCACACAGCAAGAGATGGTAGGAATTGACCAAGTCATCACTGATCATAGGAAAATTACCTTTCAATATTAGAACAACATAAGAGATTAATTAAAATTGGCATCAATTTAAAATTCTTTTAACCATGAAACTGTTGAGGTTTGTATCACAATCAGTAATGCAGTCTTGAAAACAGAGACTTGGGTGACTATAAACATCCGGATAGAAACACAGGCAGCAAACCAGACATACGCTTCATAAAATAATCATAAAATATGTTTTCAGGAACAGCAGCAATTGTGTAGGAACTCAAATACATTGTGCTGTTCTGAAAACAAGCATCACCAAAATGTTGATAAATGTGATATTGCAGACTCCCTCTTTCACGGTAATATGATTAATCAGTGAATCAGTGCATAAATAACTTCAAGCAGCATGAACTGTATAATGCAAACTGCCTCGAGGAAGAAAAATTGGTTACCATAACTCTAGCAACACAAGCCCTGCTGTCTGGAAGTGTTACATCCTGCAGCAGATTCTTACTCCCTCTGCCTGAAGCAGAATCTTGTTCTGAAGCTGTAAAAGGGGGAAGAATGGGTTCCAGCCGAGACCTTCCTTCTCCCCAATTCTGCATTGCTTTTAAGTTTTGCAAAGACCTTTAACTTTTGCTAGACTAGACCCGAGAGCTCAGACGTCCTAAAAAAAGCAAGCGCCATCCCCTGCTTCAGCTCCCTCCCCATTTTCCAGAATCTATATGCCACTCAAAGATTATTTGCCACTCGGAGATTATTTTTCTTGCCAATCTTTTTTTCTTTACAAAAAAATTTGTTGGGGGCACGCTCATTACAAACAGTAAAAAAATTAACTTTATTTCTTTTGTGCTTTACGAAAGAGTTAAAACGTGTATCTCATCTGGTTTACAACGTAGCTTTATTTCGTACACCTCTAAATATTTTTTATTTATCATCTTCCTGTAGAAAAGAATCCTTGTAACCTCTTCACTCTTCTATCACCTTTCACAAAGATTATATTCAGATTCATTGCAGCTTATGAAACTCATTTAGGTTTACAATATTCCTTTAGAGGAATGGCCACAGCTAAAAAGTTTGTTAAATGAACTATACCATTAATTAGTACCATAAATCACAATTCCATGAATTTATATGCACAGCATGATTTTCTATCACTCTTTCAGTGCTAACAACTCTTCTCTTTTTTTTTTTTTTTTGCTTTCAAGTAAGCCCC
>Ga0065711_1003188_pt1 | contig 34639 bp, 20 predicted proteins | sample Hoacrofraction12_FD_59098 | JGI IMG/M metagenome (GOLD analysis project Ga0065711, IMG submission 59098) | Hoatzin crop microbial communities from Cojedes, Venezuela - Epithelial fraction 12 v2 (version 2) | ecosystem: Host-associated > Birds > Digestive system > Esophagus > Crop | place... | reverse complement strand
GGGGAACAACATCAGTGCTATTAAAATAGCTTGGATAAAGTCTTTCTTGGAGAAATTTACCACGTAGAAAAGGTCAGTTGGAGATTTTGACAGCATGGTACAATAAAGGCCTCTAAATGGCTTCAATCATTTGGGCTTTTTTTAATATGAACTGCTTTTTATCACTTCCTAGCACTTAGTGCTTGAAGATATGCCTGATGTAGCAATTAAAATGTCATATTAATAATACTGTTATATACAATTTCTTAACTTATTCTATATATGCCAGTATATTTCTGTACAGAAAAACAACTACAAGTATTTCCTGTCTTCAGAGAATGAATTGGAGTAATTCTGAAACACAAAATGATACCAGAGGACTCCTTAGAATATGCAAGTTGTTTACAGGAGGCATTCAAATCTCTAGAATTTTTGCTCTTGAGTAAATACAGCTTTCTATGGACGGTGTGGGAGGTGGGCCAAGTTGATTAAGGCACTGGCTTGGACAGTGCCATGCAAGGTTCCAGTCTCTGCCCTGCCAGAAATGGCTGGTATGACCCTAACCTGCTCAGCGTGGCTCTGTCAAGTGTAATGCTAAAGCATGAAATCATTCAGCCCGTACCCACCTCCTGTGCACATCCCTTCTACATTCCTGCTTCTGCTACGTACAACTTCACGGTGATCATCACCTCTTAACGATTTCCTTTTCCACAACACGTTCAGACCCACAGTGAAAAGCCCAACACAATTTTTCACAAATTATATTCCTGTTTGTCTCCTTCTGCTTGTTTGCCACACAGGGCCGTGCAGCTGGAGCAGAGGGACAGCCACGCTGTTGCCGCAAGTCCAGTTTCCTTAGGCATAACCTGTTTTTTTTCCTTACAAGCAACACATCTGTGGGCTCTGCCAGTGGCCTTGCATGGGACTACAATTATGGCAAGATGTAAAATAAAAAATGAGACACTAAGGTGCAGGGTTTTATAAAAAAAAAGAGGTGCCTAGAAGAGCAAAACCTCATACAGCTGTTGGGGCTGTAAAATAACCAGATTGCAGCTCAGCCTTCTCTGCGCACCCCTCCTCATGCAGCCTGGCCGTTTCTCCTGAGATATCACGTGGTGCCAGAAATCCCCTGTTGCTGGTAGATTTGACTTTAGGAATATTTTCTGGGGCTCTCATTGAAGTACACTTTGTGTGAGAGAGTGTGTGAGCACTGCTAGCATGATTTAATTAGATTATTCTGCAGGCCTGCTATCCCAGAGATTTTAAAGAGAAACAGCACAAATCTTTCCCCGTGTCCCACTGCCCTTAGTAGATTTAAAGCCTGTGCAGTTTGAGTGGGTTTAGAATTTATTTGAAAGCCTTCTCATACCGGCACAATTTATCCACAGAGATCAGCAGTTTACATCGTATTGATTAATGTGGTTATTGATTTATTCCACGATTGTACTGGCTGGGTACATACAGTACTGGAAAGTGCTGTTTTCCAGGAGTGATTGACTTCTTTCTTTATTGACTACAATGAGCTGATAAAAATCATCCCCTGGCTGAGCTAGAAGTACTTTTTTGTATTCCTGCTTCTAGCAGAGAAAAGTAGGAGACAAACGCTGATGCAGAGTGGAGAAAAGAAGTTACAAGGCTTAGCCCTTACAATATTACCCTGGTTGGGTTAAATCCAGCCCACAAAGCTAGCGAGGCGACAAGCTGGAAGGCTGGGGTGGAGAAAAGACAAGCAGGCATTTGGATTTTGAAGAAGAGGATTAAACCGCTGTTCATTCTGCTAACTTCACCCGGTGCGTGCTTCCGAGCCTGCTGCTGTTTCCAACGCTGGTATCTCTGTCCCCATTATCCAGCAGGAGACTGGGAGCTTCGGCTGTGCTTCTATGGAGGAAGGGCATGAGGTCTCCCAAGGTCCCCCCGAAAGGTTGCTCTTTTCCCTGCTGTGTTAGGAAACGTGCTATCTCCAGCAAAGTTCAAGCACCTAAGGGTTGTTCCTAGCATCTCTGCTAGCTGGCTCTGGCATACGGACCTTGCTTCACAGTGTCATAAAGCGAATAAAACTGCCGTTTATCGTGACTGTTCTGCAGTTTTCCCAGACTGAGGTAAGCAGCATCCTGTGCCCCCAATCCATTTGACTGGTGATACCACATGGGCTGGCAGCCGCTGTCCCAGCGGAGCTGCTCTCTCAGGCCACCCTGGCTAAGGAAAGTCCACCTTTGAATGACTACTTGGGTCACCGCACCAGATCCACCCCACCACCCACACGAAGTATCATGGCTTCCTGCAAGTTCGTTATTTCATTAGGAGCCTGGAAAACTGAATTAACTTCAAAGAAGGCAGATATTCTCACGGGTAAATTCTCTCTGTTTTGAGGCTCTCTGTCATCCCAGGCTTCAAATTTATCCTGCAGAATTTCTAAAAAATTTAAAACCAAACAAACAAAGAAAGCAAACCCATACATCAAATACTGCAACTTTTTTTCCCCCTCCCCATTGAGGATTCAATGCTTCTTTTATGATGACAAATTTCAAACGGAATTAATGCTCCTGGAGAATCTTGCACAGCTCACAGGAGCCATAACAGGGGAGGGGGGGAAGGCTCACAAAAGGCCAGATGAAGAAATATGAAAATAAATGAGAGAAGAAAAAGTGAAAACTTTGTCTCAACCTCCACACTGAAAGACACAGCATGAGTTTTTTTTCAGTCAATCTCCCCCCACACCAGCCTCCAAGAAGTGCCAAACTTGGGTTTAACTGAGCCCTCAAAGCCAGAAACCAGTTCAAATAATAGTGTGCCAATATAGTTAAATTACAGCAAACATACAGAAACTTCAGCGGGACAGACCAAAGGTTAAAGCCCCAGGAAAAGAGCAAAAGAGTAAAATGGGCAGCTGCAGAAAAGTTCTGCTCTAGCTGGCATTTTTTCCTGCTTGTTTAAAAAAAAAAAATACAATAAAATAGGAATGCAATGATAATCTCTGAGCATCCAGAAATTTGACAGTTCAATCATTATTTGATTTTACGAGCTTGTCCAAAGAAACACCATTTTACTGAGTGGGATTTCATAACAACGCTTTTGCTTACCCAAGGTCAGGAGAGGGGCAGAGGACCATCAGGGCTATTGTCCCATCAGCACCATGTTCCTCACCGCCACTTCTCTGGCTCAAAGGCTGCTATTAAAGAGGCCACTTTCCTGTACACGGCTGGAATTGAAGCTAAAATAAAATACATTCTTCACTTTCCCACACGATGACAATTGGCAGTATTCGTGGTAAAGCTGTTTGGAAAATGTTTCGTGAAAGAGTTTCCCATCAGAAAACGCTGTTTCTTCAGAGCAAAACATCAACAGGAACATGATTGTTGATGTGTTCGGGAGATATATTTTCCAGTGGCTAAGAATTAAACTGAGTATTTCTTTTCAATGTCTCTGATTCTATGACTGTTTTGCTTCATATAAACATTTTACTTCGCAGATGTGTTAAACTTGTAACGAGTGATGTATTCGGTTTACCACACCCTCTCCCACTCCAGTTTGTACAGATGTGCACAAGCACAGACTCGTTGCTTTACGTTACACGTTAGAAAACAACAGCATTTCTCCAGCATTACTGCAAGTAAAGCGGACTTTCTAATGTCTTCAAAAAGAATAGTTCAGAATAAATTTTTGAACAATTCCAGTTTTCATTCTCATTTACAGCGATAAGAAATTTCAGAATTGTCTAGAGGATGGAACATATTTACTCTTATTTCATGTAATCTGTTCTTCATGAGGTTTACAAGACTGTGTTGCTATATTTTTTTATTTTTATACATGTGTATTTTTTATGTATTTGTCTATACGCCTTATCTAGTGAAATATGTAAGGCAAAAATATTATGGATCGAGAAGTAACTTCTGTAGAGAATGTCTGTAAACACCTACACTGTTCCAGTTCGGAGATACTCTCTAACAGATAAATTCTCCCAGGCTACTGACTCACACAAAGATTTTGAAAATTTCCCCTAAAGTCTAAACCATAAAATAACCCTTTTGCTGCTGTTTAATATACACACAGCTCTCTCCCCACATCTATTAAAATTATCTGTTAGAAGAGAGATATTGTACTCTGTGCCTGTTCTGTTGGTTGGCAAAAGAAGTTTAGTCCATTAAGTAATGGATTTAATGCAGAAAATAGTTTGGTTTTATGAATTTAAGCTAGATTTCACCCTTTTCCTCAGAATCAATTTCCATCTCCAAAGAATTAATAGATAGCTCCGAAACCACTCTGGGCTGGGCTGCCCCAGTGGTACCCAGTGGAAGGTGTAGCGGTGGGGCAGAAGCATCTCCTGCAGCTACAAGCACAGAGGAGCTGAGTGCACTTAGCAAAAATAAAATTAAAAATAAAACTTGGTAAGTAAGAGAGCTTTTACATACACACACACACGCACACATGTATAAGGAGCAGAAAATAGAGCCGTGTAATGAAAAGAGTAATACATTTTTTACTTTCCCCTCTCACAGAGAAGGAAAATCATAAGAGTGATTCTGCAATAGTAGGCAGTGTATAGCAGCAGACGTCAGTATCTAGGACCTAGAATAATTTGTCTAATTTAGCTATGGCACTATGTTCATAAGTATGAGCTCCCAATCATTGCTCTGCATTAAGAGATCTGTGTTGCTTCCCCATTACTCACCCAGTCACTGGAAGATTTCTTCTATAAATACATCCAATATATCTAAATACATCTCTGGCTCTCTTGCTTATTAGTTGTTCTGAGGAAATAAAATGATAACACACCTTGTGCTTAAAAACTTTGTTTATGAAACACCTTCATAAAACCACTAAAAAGCACATATGAAATAAAATCATGGTCGTTGCTTACCATCATGCCAGCCCTACAAATTGATTTTTTTTTTTTTAAAATTAAAGACATCAACTATAGTACGGTCACTTTGTGGCAATTCACAACTTTAAGTAAAATAAGCCTGCCAGCACTTCTTGATTCATAAGGACTCCGGGCTATGATGGCACATACCTTGGCATTTAATAAAATTAAATAGCCCAGGCCAAACTGCGCCATTGGTTTTTAATCAGTGCAATATCCAGTGTTTAATAAGGCTTTCATCATCACTCATGGTGGCTAGGATGCTATCTGCTTATCTGTGAGCCTCTTCCAGCCCAGCAGATGATGGCAGAAAAACATGTGCCCTCTGAGGATGGGAAATCTCAGTTTGAGAAACACATCATATACTGCTTTATCAGAGATATTTGATTTTTAGGACATTTCTGGTGAGATCTAAGTACGCTAAAACACCCACATATTCTTCCACACAATGTCTTCATTAAAGCAATTTGCTGGTAACTAAAGAACTGCAAGAAGTTTGCAGAGACTCAGGTAGAATTGTGGATACCATCATGTTTTTAAAGAGCTGTGAAAAAAGGTAGGCCCCCATTGGGGCTGCAAAGAAATGGGATTTTAGTGCTTTCCACTTAGCTTTTTGTTTTGTTTTGTTTCTGGTTGGGAACAAAACCTAAAAATTTCTGATTTTTTAGCAAAGAGTGTTTTCATGTTTTAACATTTACTTCATGCTTTAGCATAATATCTTGCATTTAGATAATGCAAGGCAGACTTTTTAAACAAACCATAATTTTAAAAAGCAAAATGGGAACACTTCTTTGGTGGGATACTGAAATATGGGGATTTTTTTCCATCAGTAATTCATTTTCTTTTGCTTTATTCTTGTGATACAGCTCTATTTTTGCAGGCAACCGGCAGTGCCAAATCCTCCTAACCAGATTTTCCTAGATCTGTGTTCACTCAGCCAAAAGCGGCAGCAAAACGCGGTGGGAGTTGCCCTGCAGTTGTGCTTGGCCCCCGCCGGAGTTTGGGGCTCAGCCCCTCGGGGGGTCGGCAAGAGGCGGCCACCAACCCCGCTCCAAAACAACATTTGTTCCGTGAGCCGCACTTTGGCTGCTTACCCTGAGTTTTTGTTTCTACCCTCCACATGACAACTGTTGAGTGGAAATAAGTTTAAATTAGAGAATGAAATTACCAAAACACAGCTAGAAAAATATCCACAAATATCTCCTACATTTTTTTTTCTTCTGCAAAGATTAATGTACGAGAAGAAGTGATTAATTCAAGCTTTACTTCGCAGATGATCTCTCAGGCCTAACAGAGTACGTGCACAGTCAATATTTTGCAAATGTTTTGATTAATAAATCTTTATATAGCCCACTGTAGCTTAGTAGATTTGAATTGATGCTTATGCTATGCGGAAAGCATACTGATTTTCCCTGTGTGGTTTCCTGAATCAGGCTCTTTAGCCCAAAGTAAAAAAAATGAGATAAATGCTGATGAACACAAAACCTTTTACCTTTACCGCAGAAACGCCTTGAGGTATAAAAACATTTTTGAGGTGGCTGCTTTCTGGGCAGAAGACGTTGCTGCCACGGCCCCAGGCTGCTGCCGTCCCCTCCAGCCCAGGCTCACTGCTCCTGGTCACCCCTACGGGGCACCAGCTGCTCCCGGAGCAAACACACCAGCAGGTGACCAGCACCACCTCCATCCCCGCTCACCACATTTTCAAAATACAAACCAAGACCCAACAGCCCTCTGACATTGCCTTCTGTTCATCGTCTGGCTCGGGGAGGACAGCCCTTGAGCATCCAGAGGGATGGGACAGATTTCTATGCAAGCTTGCACATCAAAGATGCTCTTTAAGGCTGGAGAACAAGTTCGTTCTTGCTTTGCTATTTGCTTTGAATTTTGTTTAATGCCACAAGTACAGAATGATTCACCTCTGGTTTGTAAGGGCTTTCAAATAACCTTTGAGCACAAAGGGCCCGGTGGAGGCACAGATAAGCTAAGCTCACCATGGGGGCTTGGTGTGAGGAACCAGGCTGCCGACCCCATCTCTGCCACCAGGTTTGCACAGGGCCAACACCACCCCACCGTATTCGGACACTTCTGTTGAATGCAGTTGTCAGAGCTGTGTTTAGATGAACACCATCACAGTCTGGTTATTGCAGGAAAATTCCTTCGCTAATAAATTGGCTCTGAGTGAGCCAAGGGACAGGGAAAGTCTCATGGGACGCCTCTGTTAGGAACAGGAACCAAGCAGTGTGTATCTTTGGCTGTACCCTATTGCTTAAGGAAAAAAAAAAACCGATAGAAAAAGCAGTGCTGGTTTCTGACAAACCACAGGATCAAACACTGGAAGCCTCTTTTTCTCACAGCTCCATTTGTACCTCTCACCGCCTCTCCGCTTTCTTTCTCGATCGTATTTTCAGTCCTGCCATGCACACCTCTGGGCTGCTTCTTGTCTCCTGGCTTGGCACTTCTGCAAACATATATACAGATTCATAGAAATTCTCAATCTATAATCGAAGAAACTTCTTCTCTGGGGCAGGTCAGTGCCAACGGTTCTTGAATGCCAGGGTGTTGTATTCAGCCAGCAGTGGGGTTTCATCGTTGATCCTTATTCTTTCCACTTTTTATGACTAAAAGAAGGGGTTAGCAGCTTCTTCCCTCTATCCAGGTGGAAGTTTGGATGTCCCATCCAGCGACTTTTCTAGGGTTATACAAATAAAACAGGCATCAGAATTCTACTTTTAATGCGTCCCAAAAGAATGAAGTACATTTAGGCTATAGTGATACTGCAAAAGGCGTCATTTTTTATAAAGATGTCACCAGAAAAACACTCAAGTGCCAGACAGAAAGCTCAGTATCATTTTTTTAATAGTAATGGAGTATATTAATGAGGAAAAGTTGGACCCCAGCTTTATAACTCTTCCAGCAGATATTATCATTATGTGCATTTCACATTATTACTAATTTTGTGTTCGGCATACCAGGACCATTAATTCAGATTTAGTCTGCAGCTGAATAAGCCAGATTGCTTAAGAAAATAAACGTCTCTATTACTTTTTATAGTGTTGAAATTAATTTACAGTTCCAGATTGTGCTAACTAAAATTGAGAATTAAAACTATATTTGCTACCTGAGATTTCCCAGAGATCAGCATTCACGAGGCTGTAATAATATTAACTACTTTAAATAATGCTTGTAATATTTCTAGGGTTGTAAAGCATCTTCCCTTAGCTCATTTTAATTTATTTAGCATCTATCTCTTTAAGCCTTCCTTTTAGCACATTCACACCACTGGAAAATTAGACTGAGATTACTGTATTAAGAGAAATGCTATTTACAGCAAAGGCCTGTAATACAAGATATATTTCCAGGGGCTTTGAAAGGCATGGAAATAAAAATGTTAATGATGTCTTTAAGGGCTCTCAGGTTGCCTTTGTGCTACAAGAAAAGTCAAAGTTGAGCAGAATTTCTGAAGCGGAACGGCATCAAGTCAACAGCAGAGTGTATAGAAACTTTATAGAAAAAGCAAAACACAATAAAAACACAAAAAAAGGCAACATTATTTCTGGATTAATCTCTGAGAATCACCAGAAGCACAGAAGAGAGAGATGGGGGAACTGGAGAGCCAGAATCTTTAAACGAAGCCAGTGAGCACCTTCATGTTTCTCTGGTAGTTGTTTCAGTCTCCTCTGAAAATCACTCCTCGCTTCGGCTGTCGGTGGGGTGGGATGTGCTGCCCTTCGTCGCCTCGACCCTACCCTCCTCTGCAGCTCCGTGCAACGAGCATCGGTGCCTTCTCTGAGTGCATCCAGTTATATCTGGGTAGATGCATCAAAAAATCACGGTTGCCAGCCAAAACAGGCAACAATTATAACATTTATATATGTGGGGCTTTTTGAGGCTTCAGTGGGTGCCCAAGCCCTCAAGCCTGCCTGTTTGAAATACACTTCTTTAAATGAATGAAAGGCTGAGCTCCTTATGGAACTGGGTGATAGAAGCAGCTGAAGCTTAAAGAAAACCATCAAATTTCGTAAGAAAATTGAGTGAGTTGGACACGGTGTCATTGTAGGATTAGGTTCTCAGTCGATAACATCTGTTCTAATATGTCCCTTGTAGAAAGAGAAAAATAGGATTTAAATTTAAATCCACAGATTGAACAAGAAACAGAGTAGATCTTTCATAGCTGGCGAGTTGCAAGACTATCTGAGAGGTTTGGGCAAATTCTTCCCTGGTTTTGATATTTACTGATTTAATGACGTATCTGCTTAATTGTACCTTTCTGTAGAAAGTTCAGAAATAAAAAAACATGCAGCAGGTGACTTCACCTTTTGCCGGATTCTTTACACTTTAGTTTTGATTTGAGTGGTATAGATGCAGTAATTGGAAGGGTATTTTACCAAAGGAGCTGCTGCAAAAAGCTCTCAAGTACTGTTAGGACTCTGAGTGATGGTAAATCATCTTGCAGATCGCCTGCAAGAACAGCTTTTTCAAAGAAGTTCATCGCTTGACCATCCTTCCATACAGACATCATTTCCTTTGAGCACCACTAGAGAAGAAATCATGTAACCAAAGACTTCTACTTTGCTTACATTAATACTAATTTTTATTATCTCAGATTGGAGGGTTTTGTAGAAGGGATTTGAGGATGATAGCATCTCAAGCTGAGATTTCAACTGCCAAGTTCATACTCTGGAAACACAGAAATAGCATTGCCTCAAGTTTTCATCCGAAAAAAAAAAGAAAATATACTGTTCTTCATTCTGAAGACTAGAACTCAAATGCCTGAGTGTCATTTTATGAAAATTGCCCTTACATCTTGAGTGAGTCTCCAGTGTTCCACGGCTGTGCCTTTGCAATAATGGTTTAAAATGGAAACATTTATTTTTCCCCAGTTTTTAGTAGCTACAGAGCAAGCAGGGGGCTAATTACCAACACTGAGCTGCAAGGGTCAGATCGAGAGGAAAAAATGAAACTAAATGTTTCAGAAAATAGGTGAAGGATCCTGCTGTGGCAAATTTGGAAGATTTAGCCTAGTGGTGTGTTTTTTTTTTTTTCTCTTGTACTATATAAGATGTAGTAGAGTCAGTGCTCTTAGAGTATCGAGTTAGAACTAGTAACTGCATGTAAAAAGACAGAGTCGGAACTGGACAAAACAAGCCATTAAAGATTGCAGGGTTATTTTCCCATTAAAAAAGATACATATTTAAATTTAAATATAGATAAAATCAGCAGCTGAGAATACAGATACTTATTTGGGGCAGAAATACACTTCAGCTGTTCAGCAGCAGTGATGCACCTTCAATTCTATTGCTCTTTTCTTGCAGGTGGGATGTCTTTTTAAAAAAAGGTATCCAAAATAGGTCATTGAAAGAGGAAAGGACTGAGCTTAAAATTATTTTCTTCGTGAGTTATGCTTCTGTGTCATCCTAAGATCCTGGCAGGGAAGACTCTGTGGGACTTTTACATGTCTTTTGAAGATCGCCTCATTGTCACATTCTTGTCTGGTACAAAGGGCAAAATGAAAAAAAATGGCCCAAAACTTCAGGTTAGTCAGAATGAGCCCTTGGACTTGAAAACTATGGATAAAAAATTATTGAAAAGCACCGTGGGGATGGCTGAGCTGCCTTATGAGCCTAAGCTTGCATGTGCCACGTCCTGGTCTTCCTCCTTGCCACCACTGGCACTGCAGCCGGCGGAGAGGTGCCTCCTGTAGACATGAACAGAAGATCCTGAATTGCCCAATTAGATCTGTTTTTAGCAGAGTCTAGGGCAGTAGCAGAAGACCAGCACAGCCTTTGCAGGACATCTGAAGGCCTGGTTAGCTCCTTTGTGTTACTCAGCCTTGTAGGACCGCAAGACCAGATGGCACTTGGTTCCAGCTCTCAACTGGGAGCCCTCAGTCTGTCAAGGTGCACTGAAGACACTGGCACACAGAAAAGTTGCCAGAAATGTGTGGATATTGCTTTAGTTTCACCTTCTAGCAGAAAGCCTTAGGACCCTTCCAAACTCAAAAATTAAATAGTTAAGACCATGTAGTAGCCCCCTCCTTCCTCCTTACCAGCAATTTCTGCTTTGCCGTGGGTACCATAGCAAGATCAGTTTAATCAGATACCAGAAAGCAATGGGCAATTACCAAGCATAGCATTGGTGTCATAAATGAGATTAAACAAGCACTCACATCGACAAACTTAAAGCAAATGGAACAGTGGGGCAAATCAGTCCTCAGGGCACACTGGAATCTGGGTTATTTCTTGGTATTCCTTCCGTCTTTCCAGAAAACACTGAGTAAAAAGTCGCCTTCATTATGATTGTTTCGAATGTAGCATCTCACTGCAGTCATAGAAAGGCAGGCACTAAGAAGTTCTCAGAAGAAATAAAGAAGTTGAGAAAATCATTTTATTGCCTGACAGAAGGGGAGGCTGCCTTAATTTTGTTGTCACTGGGAGTCTAAATGTATAAGGACAGCTGCTGTGCTCAAGCAACAATGCAATCAGTTAATGCTTTCAGCAGGGAGACATTAGCCGCTTCTCCCTCCTGCCGGGCAGGGAGAAACAAAGTTTACCAAAAAAAGAGAGAAAGGAAACTTTTAGACATTTTTTCTTTCCTTTTTTTTTTTTCCTGTGCTCCTTTTAGCAGAGGGAGGACAAGGACCACACCAGAGCAGGGAATGCCTTCCAGGATGTTTTGGTGGTTGTGTTCTGATGCGCGTGTTGGACATGGCCCTTTTTTTGAAACAACTGCAGTAAAGCCACGTGATGACAACTATTAAATAGCATACAGTGAGGAACAGATAGATTGTCACCAAAGCTACTTCTGTTATCGACCAAAAAAGATCAAACAGTAAAATGTTGAATAAGAATATAATGAAGCCATGAAACCAGGAAGAATTTTGCCCTACATAGCGATGAAATTAGCATAAACAAAATGAAGACATTTGCTATTTTTACATTCCCAATTTGAAATGAAGATAAAGCAGAACAAACAAGAAACTAAAACTGCATGTAAAATCTGTGACATGTTTCTACCTTAGAGCTGTAATTATGAAGGCTTCTTCTAAAAGGACAACCTTCAGTACCTACATACGTTTTACCTTTAAAAAGTTTTGAGGTGATAAAAAGAATCAGAGGAGCCTTATCTTGCCATAATGGTCTATTTTCAGGCATTTCAAGAACTAGAGCAAGCAGCACAGGACAAGAGGAGAAAGGAAGAGGGGAAAGAAAAGAGAGAGAAGAGATGAAACCCATTCATGTTAGGCACAGCCATTAGTCCGTTTCAAAGTAGGGACATAGAGTTATGGAGTCATTTATGTTGGAAAAGACCTGTAATATCATCAAATACCGCTGTTAAACTACCACTACCAAGTCCATGGACCATCTTAAGAGAGGGATGCCCTTGGATTTTGAGGACCTCAGTTATGTTTTCAGATATGCAACAGAATTTCCTGTGCTGTTTCACAATTTCCTTAGAACTGGGTTTTCAGAAATGCAAGTTTCATACTGCCATCTACGTTGGCTGAGGCACTTTCAGCACCATAGGCCGAAGGTACTGTTGGGACTATCAGAGATGAAACTTTTTTGTACCACTTTCTTCCAACTCTTGCACCGGTTTCACTCCCCGATGGGCAGGAGAAACAACTGCTGACTATTGACTGCATGAGCAGTAAGAAAGGATTTGGATTCCATCTCCAAAACGTCTTCATTCCCTAAGGACAAGTGAAGAATTGGATAACATGGGAATTGGGAATGAGCGCGTGTGGGAGATGAGGAAAGAGGAGACCATCTTCCTCAAATCACTGAACTCTTTTTTTCCAGCTTTGCTTATGTAGGTGTTTTAATGATGATGCGCTCATTAATGAAAAAAATTTGAAAATAATAAACACGTGTGTAAAGGGTAATGAAGTTGAGAAACTAATTCAAAACATGGATGGAAACAAGACAGAAATGGAATTTGGTCAATAACTTGGACAAATTCTTGCATAAAGAGAAGTCATGGCTTATCATGTAAATCCACACAAAAATATGTACTTAGTCAAATAAACTACAAAAATTAAAACTGTTAGTGACTTAATGTTTTTTTTCCTAAGAGACAGAAACATCTGGCAGTGACTGGATGTGTTATCCTCGATATGGAGTATTGGGGAAAGCAAATTAAATCCTCAAATTGCGTATATCGTTTGGAAAAGTATGCATCTTGAATGAACATTGCATAACTAAAAAGTATATTATTAGCATCCACTATAACACATCTGAATGTAAAAATCACAAGGACGAGGAGAGAAGTAGCACTTCTTATAGTTATGTGTGTACCTGTCTTCTAGAAGTACAAAATGGTCTCAGAGTGAAAGGTGTGAAACTCAAAAGGAACAATGGTGATGCTAGAATATTTTTAGATTTTGGCACATTAAAATATGTTTAAAAGGTTAGGATTTGAGAAGTACTTGTGATAAATACTTCGGTTCTTCCTCTGATCACTGTCGTTCAACACTTTCTCACATTCAGTAAGTAGCCTTTTTAATAATTTCATGGGGGAAGCCTGCCTGGGTCTTGTAGACAGACATGGCTTTTGTCCTTTGCTCAGATAAGGTGCCAAAAGATCTGAGGTCACTCCTAAACCCAATCTCACAAAAAACAACATAAAGAACAATGTTTTATAGTCATATTGACCAGGCAAAATTCAGATCTTCTAATTAGCAAGTCTGAAATATGGTAAGAACATTAAAAAAACCATACATTTCAATATAAAGGGGCAGCAACACTATCAGCTTAAAGGAAACAGAAGAATGTTGATTTTATAACTTTACTTCTCTCAGGCTTTCACTGGCTGAAATGAAAGAAGTTTTGTTAAGTTGCTGTAAGCTCCGATCTTGATCTTATTCATCATTATTAAATGTTGAAAGTTTAAATATTTCATATAGATGAGATGAAAAGATCGCAAGAGAAACTGAATAATCCTCACAGACTTTAGAAAGCATAGAGACCAAACCTATCCTAAAAGGAAATGAACACTAAAACTACATTGTTGATTAAATCCCTTATTTATAACACTTCTCTTAATTTCAAAGATTTATTGAAAAGGGATTTAAAGAAGATGAATTCATCTTAAGAAATGACAGACTAATCCTTTCTTTGGGACCAGTGATTATGTGAAGGTGTATTGAAAACAGCAGAGAGAATGCTCGTACTCCTGCTGGACAGATACTACAGTTCAATTTAGACATTAATCAGCAAAAGTGGATTAGCAAAGTCTGATGGTTTGACTTTTTCACAAGTGTTTTATTCAGTCTTGGGAGCAACATCTACAAAGAATACACTGAGGTTGTATAGCTCAGAGAAACCACGAGGGGATGGAGATGGAAAACAGATCTCAGTTCATTTGGAAAGTTTAAACACTGCCATAAAGTAATCTAATTAGTTGTATTCTTTGTTCTTCTTGGGACATCTTCAGAGCTGGCTGTTTTATTCTTCTGCTGCTTTGCTCCCTTCGCCCGCACAGAAAAGGCTCTCCTTTGCACTGGTGAGGCTCCGCAAAGCAGCCATGAGTGCACCAGGAAAGGTCACTACGCGGATCAAATGAAGTCAGACATAATGAGACTCATCTTTAAAGCCTCTTGCTAATTAAAAGACAAAAATCTGAGCCTGGTCATGTTTCCAGTAAAAACAAAGTTAGTTTTGCAGTCATTTCAATGGCAGCTAGATCAGGTTTCTGGTAATACTGATCAAACATCAAATGCAAGAGGGCAAGATGGTAAGTAGGAGAGTCAGAAAGACAGTAAGCAGTGAGGAGACTAAGCAAAAACATGCTCTTCAGATCTTGGTCTGCTGGTACCATTTGGTAAACTAATACAGGATGATGTCTGGAAAATTATCATTCTTAAATTGCTGTTATGATCACAATAATAAATTACTGTGTGTTTGTCAAACACAAAAGTGTTTCCTACCACAGTTGCCTTTCAATGACTTCAATCCAGAGAGGGTCTGGCTTGTCCCAGGCTGTAGACAGGAGGTATGGAGGAGCACAGATCTTATGTGCAGACTGGAGAAGATTAGAGAGGATAAAATGAGCTGTCAAATGCTCTCATTTAAGCATTCTGAAGAGGATTCTTAAGCCATTGAGCCCTAATACCTTGGGGAAAAAATGGAGCTAGACGAAGACACAAAAAACTTAAATTGAGATACTACCTTAAAACATAACTTGAATTTATAGGTAATATAATAACACAGATTATTTTTATGAAAATCAGAAAACTATGTCAAAACCAGAAAGAAAATTAACTATGACCAAGCAGAAAATACAGTCACTTACTGTGAACAGCAGATATTACATCCGAAGGAAAAATAATCTCCACACTTATCCTTTCTCCTGAATAAAGCTGACACACCATTTTGTCAGATAATCTGTCATCCCATGATGCAACTGTATTCTAAATTAGATAATATAATCACCTCACCCTGTTTTAAATTATTGCGTCATATTGTTGCGAACAGTTCAGGAGGTACCACAGATCAGGGAATTGTAAGTATGCCAATGGTAAATGAAAGGCTATTAATATATTTATTTTAATTAGTTAAAGCTTTTTCTTATTTTGTGAGTTCAATATAATAATTTAAGATTATGTTCTAAGCAGAAATGGCCAGAGACCTCTTGCAGACTGTTTGTAAAGTCTCTGGCTGTTGTTGCAGGTTAAGGTTTTCAGTGGATGAATAACAAACATTTTTCACTAAAGGTGAGCCTTTTTGCAGTATTTGTTTCTAAAGGGAGCACTGAAGAGAAGCAGCAGACTCCCAGACAAAGTATCAGTTTCAAAGGCCGAGTGATTCCTGGCAAAGGGCACTGCAGAATATTCTTTCCGACTTCTTCTGTTCCGGATACATTATTTGTACAATAAGAAAGCAAGTTGCAACAAGAAATTATCCTCCGATTCTAGAAAATCTCCAAGATGTTGTTAGGCACTTCCATCACCTTCAAAAAGACGACTACTAGTGAAAGAATACAGATGGTAATGTATCATTAAAACCAGCAAGAAAATAAACAAAAGGATGCTTTTCTACCATTTTTCATAAATATTTCAGTCTTACTCAGGTTTCCCCAAGTGATTTTCTTCAAATGCCTTGCCTTGAATAGCATCTTTAATAGAGAGTTTATGAGGTTGAAGAGTTTTAACCATTATATTCTGCCTTTAACCTCTTCCTACAATTCCATTTGTGTTATCTACATCCAGGTCCAGTTCTGAAGTGAAGCAAAGGCAATACCCCATCAATTTCAGCAGGTGATAGAATGACTCTTCATTCCTTCGTAGCTGATTTAAATTTTTGGCAATTTCCATCTCAGTTCTTCTGTCTATACAAAACAACAAGACTTTTTCTTCTTTCAAATAAGAGCTAAAGAATATACAAATGAGAAGATATGCCAACTTCGGTTTTTCTCCTCTGAAGTTCTTTGAAATTATTTCCCTTGAACTTCCAAAAGCAGATAACTTTAAACAGCCCTCAGAACTCTATAGAGGCATCTGCAAAATGTTTTCTCTCAGGCAATCAAAGGCAGGAGACTTTTGTTTCTCAAATCCTATGATAAATAGAGAACTCTGACTTAAAAATATATATATATAAACATAGGAATCATGTTAAACTCTTGTCATGTTGTAGAAAGTCTCACTTGACTTACAGTTTGGAAAGACTTTCAGGGCATACTTCAAAGCTTGTTTATTTTCCCAGACTAGCCAGAAAACAAGGCTCCAAAGGGAGCTTTCACATACAGGAGAGCAGCCTTTTACAGATGTGGTTTGAACATTGCAGGCTACAAGCTTCTCAGAGGTTGATATGGTGCTGGCTGCTGACACTCACAGCCATGAAGTTAGGTTAATTGTCCCAAGGAAGTAAATGGATCTTCCACTGGTGAGTTAAGATATCAGTCAGCCTTAAAGCAGAAGCTAGATCTTGGTCTTGGATTAAAAGTATTTTGAGGATTCACGCTCTCCATTCGTGTTCACTGGCATTGCAATAGAGATGATCTCAAAATGCATTTAAATAAGGTTTTCTAGCAAAGAACTTGAGGGGGACTGTGTCACATCACATATGAGAAAACTAGCAGGTAGGAAAAAAAAATTTAGAAATCTTCAAACAGCACCAGTCAGACCCCTAAATGGGACACTTACAAGAACTGTGCTCCATCTTCATTGATAAATTCAAATTACTCGTAGATTTATGTTGATTTGTTTATCCCTTATCCTCAGTAAGAATTCTTGCCCTGCATTAAAAACTAAATGATTGCTACTTAAAGTTTAGCCTTATTAATTTGCATTGTATATGAGACAGTATATTAATTTTATGCTAATATGATACACATATTCTTCCCTGAACCATTAAAGGGGAGGTGGGGTTACACAGTGCAATAGTTTAAATAATTATGGCTGTCACTCACAATTATTCAAACTGTTCTGCTGATCAAAGTTCTTAAAATCTTGGGAATAAGACCCTCAAAGTTCCCCAGGAGCAGCTTGGAATATTGGAAGAAGCTAAAAGTAGAATGTTTTAGTTTTAAATGGTTTTGACAGGTTCACTTTATTTTCATACTTTCCAAAAAAGGTGCAGCATGGAACTAGAAATGACAGTATATTGCTTTCATTTCATTTCATCCTCCTATAAATAAGATCTCATAAAATCGTACATTAGTATCCAGGAAACCTTTGTGAAATAATGATGCTTCCCCTGTGAGCACAAAGACCTCTGCGTAAATCAGAGAAAACTCCTGAGTTCCCAGAGAAAGAGATGCCCTGGAAAGTGACTAGCAAAGGAAACTTGTCAGATACTTTGACATAAGAAATCTGGACATACCTGACCAGAAAGCTGCTCCAGCTGCCTTGGGCCCTGCGATGAAGATCTCCACTTGTGTGTTTCCAGGAGGGAGCCCAGCTTCGCATCCTCCGTGCAAGTCATTCAAGCCAGAGGAACATCTGAGAGAAGCAAGAGGCTCCAGCGTGTCTTCTCCTCGACCTGTGAGGCTCTTTGCAGAGATGCTGTCAGTTCATGACATTTGTGATGACAGATCTGTGATGGAAACAGGTCTCTATCAGCACAGGGGAAAGCAGCCAACTGATTTCACACTGGGCACTGAACACCCGGGTAGCAAAGCTTCTCTGTCACTTCTAGGTTTGCCTGCATGTATTTTATGTATGTATATGCATAAATATATACATACATACATATATACGTAAAAGATCAAGTGACCTAGAACTGAAGGATTCTGCAGCACACTAGTGGACTGAAGACTATCTAGTTCACTCCTATTTTCACTCAAATTCAGCTAAAGAAATCAGTAGGTCTCGATATGAATACAATAGCGTCTACAGTATAGGTGGTATTATCTTTAAAACAGTGTGGCTCCTAGAACGATGTGACAGATCCTTTGAAATGCAAAGGTAAGGCCAAGTTATTAAAGCTCATATTTTTGCTCACAGCATTTTTAGTCTGTGCTTGCCTTTGATTTCCAGCACTGAAGCAACAATACCACCATAACAATAGAGGTCACAGGAAAGAACAGGCAAAAATCAGGTCTTAAACTGTACACAGGTAGATACTCTGGTTCACAATTCATCAATCCAAAACGGTGACCTCTAGAGAGTGACAGACAGAGATATCTGCATCCTAATTCCTCCATCCCATTCACTGCAGGGAGGAGAGGTCTTTGTGATTACGATTACTTGTATGAATAAGACTCTTCCAGCTCAGCTCTTAGACTAAACTTCTTGCGTGTTAAAGGCAAGCTGCAGTATAGATTTCTGTAGTACTTTGCACCATTATGGTAATGCATGAATTCTAAAAAATAGCAAGAGACAGGGGATGGAAACGGGGCTGACGCCAGTGCAGATTTCCCAGGTCTGAAGCACTTCCAGTCGGTGCCTCCGCTTTCTCCTTAGACTGCTTTAATGAAGGTCAGGGTAGCCAAAAGCACCTTTAAGCCAAACTTTTAGTCTGAATCCATTCGGGGATAATGGGTTAGTGTAAAAGGAGAGAATATCCTGAAATGGATATGAGTAGATACACTTCCAGCTGATGGGCAAGGCTGAACAACAGTCTGCAAAACGCCACAGAGTATTGGTCTAGATGATGCAGACTTGCAATACCGCTAAAAGAGATCTCAGTGCCTTAAAAGACATATTGGAGCTTTGGAGGAGAATGAGGAAGTAATAAGGTATCTGGGTATAATATCACAGACTTCGTTACATTTTAACCAAGTCTCTGAACTCCACAGTGTACACCTTTTGCATGTCAGCTCTCTAAATTGCATCTAAATCTTTGTTCTGTGACATTTAGCATCACTCCGCTTTAGCAAAGGTTGTTGCTTTTTTTTCCCAATGCCTTTCTGACCTGTCTTTAAAGTCAGCACTCCCATCAGTCTCAGCTGACATACAGAAAATAGTGACATATTGACTTTTACAAGAGGTGACACAACGTGAATAGGTGAAAACTTGGCACTGGATTTTCCATATGAAAGGAAGTGTCAACAAAACAGAAGAAAGTCCCCACACTTCATCCAGTTAATGAATTGCCATTGTCCATGTACATGCATATATTCAGTGCTCTGTGGAATACACCTCCTGAGAGAAGCAGATGAACTTTAAAACAAAATGAAAACTTTTAAACCAAAATTTCAACTTCTACAAACACAAGAGCTCATTTCTTAAAAATATGCAGGAATTAAGTCAGTTGATTTCAGTTGTGTGCTGCTTTGGAAGGGGAGAGTTGAGATGAAGAAACACAATAATTTGCATTTTGTTTAAGACTTCACATAACGTTTCTTCTTCGAGTTTCAGAAAGTCGTGAATTGTCCTTCTCCTCCCACCTTCTTAGGACCATAGGATAACTGAGGCTGGATGGGACCTCAGGAGGTCTTTACTTCAACCTTGGGCTCAAAGAAGGTCAGCTAAGAACTCAGATGATGTTACCCCACACTTCCCTGCGCAGCATTGTGTTCTCATGAGAAGGAGGTGGGTTTTGCCCTTATTGCCCGTTATCCATCTGTAGGACTCCCTTCACATCACTCAGTAGCACCCAGGACTAGTCCGTGCCCAGTGACAACCATATGTATGTTATTTCCTTTCAAGACTTATCATGCATAGAATTATTTATTATTGTATGGAAATGTTATAATGAAATAATGGTTGCCTCAATGCCCTAAAGCTGTAGGGTCATTTAAATGCAACTGTCAGATTAAATGAAAAGCTACATGCTGCTTATAAAACTGCAGGACTTGTTAGATTAACATTTCAGTCTTCTGAACTGAGTAAGTAGATGTGAGAAATGAATCCAATATAGAAAATTGGATGTTGAGAATAGCATAGTTGAGTATTTATGAAATGTCATTTCCCTCTTAGAAATATAGACACTTTGAGCTGAATGTTTACTTTCTTATCCCATTTCAGAGGACGGGTTTGACACCAAGTACAGCAGAACTGCTGCAGCTCAGTGGCCCGGAGGTAGTCAGAAAACAAAGCTTTGGGGCACTTCTGTACCGTGCCACCATCCCACTGCAACAACAGAAATGGGTCAGAGAGCTAGGCTTAGACAAACAACATGATTTCTGTGACTAGGCTTGCAAACACTCCTCACATTTTTTTTCCCATCACTTACTAGAAGAAGGGTGACCAGCTGCTCGTGCAGTTCACTGGTGACAGTGATTGTGGTAGCACATCTGCATGGAAGATGCCAACAGGACAGAGGGAAAGTGAGGACACCTCACCTCTAAACCCAATTAGTTCTTTTTAGCTCTCCCTTCACAATGCTCTTTTATTTGCTCCTTTGTTTGCAGCACAGAGGATGAACAGGGATAGCATTTGGCCCCCAGAAGTTATCACTGAAACTAGATTTTGTCATTTATCTACCTTCCAATTTTAATGAATCACATTAGTTAGAACTGCAACAGAAAGGGGAAAAAGAAATCCTCAACATCAACTTGTCTATTGTTCCTTTGATCAACCTGGCCCTGTAGGCTCATTGGCATGGATTTGTTTCCTAGTAGATCAATAGCAAAGTCACATAATCTGAAAAGCAAGTTCTTCCCTTTGCGCAGAGCAGAAGGCTGTAAGAGGTGAGGCGTGGGGAGGCAGGCTCTGATTTTGAGCACATACCGCAGAGCAGAGCCAGCTCCGACAGCACCCATTCCACACATACAGCCTGGAACCACGGCTTCCAGGTGGTTCCAATACAGATTTAAAAACTAAAAGAATGTTAACTGTTTAATATTTGAAGACTTGTTTAATATTTTAGACAGTAAAATTCTTCCTGTTGCTAAAACCAATATTGAAGCAAGATGGAAACTACATGCCAGGATTTTCCATCAAAGAAACTGCAAAAAAAATGGTGGAAAAAAAATTAATGTAAGCTGTCTATCCAGCTATACTGTAGGCCATCAAGGGTAGCATGGACTATGTAGCCCAGCAAAGATGCTATGTGTCACTAAAGCTTTCCACCAAAGGCTTTACATCTTCCAGTTATCAGTGAGCGTTACCCTGAGAGCACAGTCAGCAATGGAGCAAGTTGCCTCCTGTTTGCTCCTCCTCACTCTCAGGCTGTTTAAATGTGTGTAGTGTCGAAAGTTCCCTGTGATACTAAGTAATGAGGTCAAAGTAATTCCTCTGGACCCTTCCAGTTAAATAATATCTTTGGACATTTTCATGAGAGAGGAATCCAGGTTAGTATCAAAGGGCCTGTGCTTCAACTGATTTGGGGCTTATCAAAGAGCACAGCTACATTCAGATAGGAACCAGCAACTGCAAAACACTTTTTACATTGCACATCAGCAACACAACACATTCTGTTCCTGCTAATTCTCTTCAATGTTATATCTTCTTTAAATTTTTAAAAGGCTCATACTGAATCTTCCTGACTTCTCTTCCAGATTTTTCTGCAATTTCATTTCCTGTTGGATACTGGTTTATGCTGCATGATCCCATCCCAAGGCTACAGCAGTACCTTGGCAGCCAACATGTACCTGTTGTGAATGCTTTCAAGAACCTGGCCTTTCCCAGTTACAAACCAGCCCAACTGAGCAGGGGCTACAGTATTTCACACCAGCACAAGACACAGCTCTTTGTGCTTTCCTCCCATTGCATTCTTCAGGCTTATTATAGACCTGGCATCAGAGTCCATTTCACTTCTCCATTCACAATCTACAGAAGAAACAAGTATGTACAGCTTGTTCTTTGCAAACTGTTAACATCCCTTGAATTCAGTTAGCTTCAAATCTATGGTAATGCTTTTAAACCTCTGGACTTATTAATTGATGAGAAAACTCAAAAAATTCATGAAAGAAAACCGATCTCAGCTTCTTTTCCGGTAGCTTGTGATAGCCAATTCAGTTGTCAATGTGTGTTTAAATGTACTGAGATTAATTCTGCCTCTGCAGTTAAATACAATTGCTTAATTCCACTTCTTGTGCTCCACACAGGATTACAGTTATCTCTGAACACCTCACTTTTAATTTTACATTTCTCTTGTGGACATTTTTTAACCATTTCACACATTGGGAAAGATACTGCATTTTGTGAAGGTTTAAAAACTCTTTGGTCACAGATATCCCATCATGAAAAGCAATTATATTTCCTGAAGTATTTAGTTCCCTTAGTTCCCAGTCTGGAACTACCCAGAAAACAAAACAAAAACCACAGTTCTGGAAGCTTTGAAGTATATCAGTCATTTAAAAGGAAGAACCAAAAGAGAAAGAAAAGAAAAGAGAAGAGAGGCATTGTCATGCTTCCTTTTTATTCTATGGGTTTTTGTTTGCTTGTGTCTTGATATTAACACTGGATAACAAATTTTTTATGCTACTTTGATTCATTTTTCCTCTTTAAGAGAGGAAGGGGAAAAAGATTCAAAACTTCAAAATTATTATTTAGTTCTCATTACTCTTCTAACAACCTGTTTGGCAAGACCTTGTGGTGCTTGTCAAACACAACACTGTCCTTCCAAACAGCATGCAAGGAGACAGGATGCCAAGTTTTTTCCAGCTTAGCATATCTTCCTCTCACGTGTCTTTTCTTGACAATATATACTTTGAACTACTCAGGTCTAGATCAGTGTCTGGATAGAGACAAAAAACAGAATCACCGTCCCTAACCTTGGGCATGTACATGAAGCTTCCCTAAGTCATGTAGAAGAGATCTGGGCACTCCTAGAGACAACTCAACCCCCAGGTGGCTTGGGTCACCCCAGGACTACCCAAATGTCCCTCTTCACCCATGGTTCCCACAGTGGGTGCGGTTCATAGTGTGCCACAACAAGAGCCTGTGACTCCTCTGCCATCCCTGAGCAGCCCGAAACCCTGGCAGGCATGCGTGGCACAAGAGCCAACGTGGAAGAAGTAGTTAGACTTCTATTTGACCAGTGGAGATCCACCAATTTTAATTCTGGAAAAGAAGTGTTCCTAGGTGTCAGAAGTTAGAAAAATGCTGGTAAACACTGAAAAAGGACTTCATAACAACCAGCTCGTAAGTTAGGTGTGGTGCTGTAGTTGGGTGCCTGAAGGTAGTGGTGCTAAGCCTAGTCCAAAAGCTTGAAAAGACTCACATGTCCACATCTTCACTTTCTCTGGTAATCCCAAGAAGTGATTGCTAGCCACAAGTCACAATTTAGCTTGCCGTTAAAAAAGAAAAAAAGAAATTAAAAAAAAGTGTTGCTGTTTTCATTACATGAGCACAAAACCACCTTAAAATGCCTGGTTATCCTCTACCGTTACAGCTCAACAGAAACCCGACTGTTAACAATTTGCAACCTTCATTTCTGTATAAATGCAAAATGGGAACAGCAGTAAGTGGCTTCATGTTAATAAACAAATACACAAGACAAGATCAATTAGTCAAAATGATGTGACTCATTTGTCATTTACGCAGCTCTGCAGAGAAACTCATCCACGCAAGGATTCTGTTCATCATCTGAGGATTTGGCCTTGCTCTACTCGCAGCTCTTCAAAAGATCCATTTAAAATCAAACAACTCAACGATCTGTGCAACCGCTAAGCCCTGTTAGAAAGAATCAAGGGTAAGTTTGCTCTCTGTCTACTGGATGTATTTTCTTACATCTGAAATAGCTGCATTAGTCATCTTCACATTGTCCAGATCCCTGTGAGTGAAATACCAAATTGTCCTTCAGTGATTCTCCTCTTTCTGATCTCTCCAGGACCGTTAGAAGAAGAAAAGCATTGAAAATAAAAACCCTGAAGTGCAGGATGAACAACAATGGTTATTCAGGTGCCTAGCAAAAATGCATCCTGAACATTATGATCCAGTACAGTTTGGTCTAATTAATCTACATCAATCAGCAAAATCTCTTTGGATTGTCTTCCTAATACCTGCAAAAAAAAACCAGGTGCCACTATGTCTGAGCAACTGAAAAAAGCAGGGCAAGATGTTTGTTCATCTTAAAGCAACAAACCCAAGAGCCAGATTGTTTCAGCCTTTCTGTACCATGTATGTTCCCTTACAGGAGTGGATTCATGAACTGAAATCAGTGTGGCCATTTTCAAAGGTGCAAATGGGAGCCAAATTCTTTCTGAACTTTTCCTGTTCTTTAAAAAGAAAGACAGACAAGTTTTCTGGTCCCGTAACCGCCGTGCAGTTATCTGATTCATCTGATTCACCTCCAGACCAGCCCTGCGGTGTTATCCCACTGTACTTTTCTGTAGATTGAGCTTGTTCCTTTAGATCCTGTAACTTCATTTTTATACAAACACAGAACAGGAGCAGAATCAAGCTGTTTAGCTTAATAAACAGATATACAAGGCATAATTGGTTAGTCTAAATGATATTACTCTCTTGTCATTAGCACAATCCTGCAGAGATGCTCATCCACACAAGGGTTTTGCTCATCATCTGAATATTTATTTAATCACACAAGCTCTGCTCAGCATCAAACCTGTGACCTCCAGGCAGTGCTTTAAATCAGGGACTTAAGGTTCTTCAACCAGCAGCATCCACACTGATTTTTGCCAAAAGATGAGGTTTAAATTTCCATGAATGAAGCAGGGAAAGAGCAAGAGCAGGATCAGGAGGCTGCTCTGGTGGGTGTACGAACTCTGAAATGAGAACAAATTCATTTGTCAATATGTGTGGCAGCACAGCCACAGATTTCACAAAGCATCTTGGCAAAACTATCCCAGTTGTCCTCCACATCTTGGTGATTTTAGGTGGAACAGCGAGGAGAAACCGCAGGTGTGTCGGTTTGATTTTTTATTATTATTATTCCTGAGGATTTAATCTGTTTTTTTCAGTTCTGCCAAGTTACAGAGTCCAGACACATCCATTTTCACTTTCTAGTCTGTCTCTCAGGACTAGAGGGAGAACAGAAATTTCATTTCCCAAAAGTGGAACTTTATACACAGGAAAATATGACACATTTTTCAGGAAATCTCTATGAATACCTTAAATCCTACAGAAAATCTTAAATGCACAGAATCCCCATGTCCATGGATTTCTGTTGCTCCAGGCTATCCCTCTGACATGTCATTAAAACGTGGAATCACAGCATAGCTTGCACAGGAGCCTCAGCTTTTAGCAAACAAGTCCCTCAAAGCCCGTAAGCTAAACGCCATTCACTGGAGGCTCACTGCTAACTGAGAGGGTGGAACGGCAAATGTGGTGCAGGTCAATGGAAAGGGAGCTTGCTTGGTAGCCAATTCCTCCAAATTTTCAGAGCTTTCCTGTAAAGCTGAGCAGATAACCATTATTTCGTGGGACCACAGGTCTGTTTCCATCATCTCACTGCAGGTGAGAATGGCTTGCCAATAGCGATGTGCAGGGTTTATTTTTATAAGGCTGCACACTGTGAAGCATGGTGTGCTAACTGGGGCGGAGTGGTGTGAAAGAGGCATTACTCACTGTTTGTAGGATATCTATTACCTTTTCTTATATGCATACAGATTAGCTATTTTTATTATACCAGCAGTGAGAAGACAAAGGCACGCAAATTGCAAGGTTAAAGTTTAAGATGAACCGTGATATTTCTTCCTCAATATACAACCCCACCAAGAAGTGACTGGACAATGCTGTAGGAACATGTTTTAAGATACCTTTAAGTACGGTGTCACCTATATTCCCCTATACTTACCTAGAGGACTCTTTACGTACCTTATTGCATTCACACCCTGAACTTGTTTAGTTCAAACCAAACATTGCTGTGCGAGGAGGTCAGCGGAGCCTTTGTCTGAAGCAGAGGTCTTTGGCCATGGCTGTGACGCAGAGATCTGTCAGCACGTCCATCTGCCTTCCTAGCACAGCGGTGTTGCAACCCTACAGCTAATGACCAGCAAAGCTGTCCTGGGTGTTGCTGGTTTTACCAGGCACTGATGCAAGAACTGCCACAAGAGTCTAAACCTCTCCTAGTCTGGGCATAGCGACGGTCGGCAGCTCCTGAAGATGAGGTTTCCAACAGTCATGGACAGACATGTGCTATCTCATACTAGGTAGGCGTGTTTAAATCTGCCCAGCAGATATCCCTTGGAAATAAAGTCACGGTCGTGTTACTGTAAACGATTTAAGAGAAAAATTTCATGCTGGTGATTACCGACAAAAGTAGGAGCAGAAAATAATTCTAGACTACAGCCTGACTAAGGGCATTATATAATAAGGGAAAGACATTTATATAGACCATCTTATTACTATTCCAAAACCAATAAAAAGAACATGATTGATAGAGAGAATTTAAAAGGCCAGAAAATGCTTTAGGAAGATGGAAAAATCAAGTGAAAAATCAATACACTAAAATGTCCTCTGTTCCACTTCCTTTACGCTCTCAAAACCACATGAACAAGGTTCTCTCATTTTGACATCTAGAGCAGAGACAACAGCAAACAAGGCAAGAACTACAATATTCTTTGGGACCCACCTTGAATTACAGCACTAATAAAAAAAAAAAAATCATTTTTACTATCTCCCTAGCAACACACTTGCCAACCCCATTGAGCCATTAATTGCATAATTGTTCAACCACCACAGCTTATTTTACTGGCTTTGAGACTATCAAAGGAAGAACAAGAAACCCTGCTAACAGCATCATATAGTATTAGTTTAATTAAACATAAGCGCAAGGAGAAAAACATAGCTGTTGGGATATGATATTTGTTATGATTATTCCCATTTCCCTTTTAGGACTTGATGTTTCTGGACTGGTATTCCAGGTACATGCACTTGTCAGACAAATTCCTGACCTTATGTAATAGTTATAACCTCTTCTGTGATAACACAGAGCCATTTTCTAGGGTCAGACTTTTTGTGAATAAAAAGAAATGATCAATCAGCAATTAGGACAGGATTATGCATTCTGATAATTCTATATAGTGGGTAACAACACCTAGGGGAAAATTAAAAAAAAATCATCAAACTCCGTGGTACAAAGAAGATAATTAGGTTATTATCCATTATATTAACATTTTTGCTTCCTTTTAATACAATTGAATTTATTTAGCCAGGTTTGAAAAAGCTCTGCTGGCTGCAGGAAGTGATGGCTTTGTGATTAAGTCAATGGATGTCAAAAGGAAGCCCTTGGTCTTGTGAGAGGTCCACTTTGTGGCCCTGCACTAACCTCTGCAGGCTAGATCCCGCCAGCAGTGCCTGCCTCCCTGCTGCCATCGGGAGAAGCACAGGGAATCATCCGAAAGAACCCTCCTGCCGTCACTCCCCAGGTTCCTACTACAAAAAGCAGACAAGCAGAGGGGCTACAGCTTGGTGTTGCTCTGCCATAAAGCCATCTGAATCCTGTGTCTGGCTTTCTATCTCTTTGCAAATGATTATTTACAGGTAAACTTACTGTTTTATCCTTAGACCCGAAGGTATCTTAAGGGCAAGTAGTCTCTGCAGTCTGATGAACCTCCAGGCAATCCAGCCCTGTTGGCGCGGCAGGCTCCGAAACCCAGAGACTGCGGTGTACCACTTTTAGAGCCCAGCACTGCTCCTCCTCTAATGTACCCCATGCTGATAGACACATCTCTGCTCAGCTTCAGGGAACAATTTTTGGATTCATCATGTAGAAAGCCTATAAAAGGCTTGTCACCTGGCTTTACCTGGGAAAGCACCTTGTCATACTCCAGAGTAATAGGAAAACTAACCAGACCTCAAGAGTTTTCAGGGAAATGTCATACATACTGCAGTGCAAAGCACTTCTCTCAATTTAAAATTCTGTCATATATTCTCCCGTGGGACAGCAGTGGTCTAATTACTAGATAATTAAAACTGGTAACCTGTTGCACTTGCCTGAGAGAATCTAACTTGTTATTTCCCCTGTGGTTTGGTCCTCTTTGTAGAAGTGGGAAAAACAATGCTTCCTTCAACCCCTTTGTGGTGTGCTTGGGTTGCATGCACTTCATGCCATGCAATTTGTCATGCCGCGCGCTCGTACAGCACAGAGCAAAGGGTTGGGTCTCTGTTGGACCCTGCAGACACTGCGGTGAGTAATGGTGAGCTCATCCCTTGCAGATAAAAGGGGGGGCCACCCCCACTGCAGCCAAAGGGTTCTTTGCACCCTGCATCAGCAGGATAACACCACTGCATCCCCACAAACCCCCGTCAGCTTGTGAATCACCCCTATGTTCACACAGCTGTCCATGGAGCCAGAGCTGTGAGCCTGAGCCCCAACCCAGCGGGGGTAGATGTGGCTTTGGTAAAGAGTAAAAAGGGATGAGGAACAACGGTCTGGTGTTACCAGAGTGAGTTTGCATTGATTGCTCCTCAGAGGGGAGCGTGGCTAGAGTGTTAATTTATAATTATCTTTTGAGAGCAGCCAGTGTGGTCATAAATCCCTTAACTGCATCTGAGAAACAGTGAGCACCTGGCCTTATTGGGGTTTCCCTGCAGGATCCGGACTCCATTCTTGCTAGCGGTGCTGAGGGGGATGCATCTTTTCACCTGTGTAACCCCAGCTTCTCCCCTGTCTTAGATATTCTGTCTTATAGGGAGCTAAGTTTTCCCAGGACAGGATTTATTTCCATCTCTGTTTGTATAGCACCTACCACAATAGAGCTGTGGTCGCTGCCGGGTTTATTACAGTATTGCAGCACCACCATAGAAGTAGGAATAGCACCGTGAATTAAAGGACCATCTGTCCAAGTGTAATTCATTCCCCTGCCCACTCGGTTCCACAGTCTGTCAAAATCATCCAGGTTGAAAAAGGAAACCAAAAACTTTACTATTAAAAGTGCTCAAATTAACTGGATTTTTTGACAGAATTGGGTTGAGGAATGACTACAGCTGCAGCGTGGAAGATCTGGAGGGGCAGAAACTTCTGCTGAAGCAGTACTGATGGACACCAAGGAGGATGGAGAGTAAGGGTGAGCTCTTCACTGGTCAAGCAGGGGCCACAACACACAGTCCCAGTACTGGAGCTGGGGAGGCCTCCAGCACCCCTGGGAGCTATGAAGAGAACATCACTTTGGTTAAGACCTAAGGCTGTGAAGTTTCTCTTCTCTTTCTCCAACTTCTCCGTCTTCATGTTGCTGCATAGCTGAGAAAAAGCATGCTTGGTCTTCCACAGCCCTGGATTTCAAACTGTACAAGCATTATTCTTACTGTGAGGCTTCAGTTTAAAAAAGAGAATTTAAAAAACCCCCTCCCATCAGATATTTAAAGTGATAATAAATGTTAAAAAGAAAAAGCAATGAAACAGACAGATCCATCAACAGGGAGCCCAGATCAGACAGGTCTTTGAGCCGGCTCATAATTTCTGTTTTTGAGGACAAATATTCTGGACATTCAATACTTTTTATCATAATGAGTATTCTCTTCAGGATTTTTTCCTTGCAAGGGACATACAGCATTCTTTCAGCTTTCATTTTCAATTTTATTAAGAAATAATTTATTTTCCCCTTTCTATTCAGCAATGCCAATCAGGTTTTGCAGTGCGCAGGTCAGTTCTGCTACCTTGCTCTCAGAATATACCCAGCAGTAGGATTTCCAGAAGTGCCTGAGCCCCACTGACAATTCCCAGTAGTAACATTTGATCTGTTTCAGGTGGACTGCAAACTCATTCGTAATCACAAAAACAAGAGACACCTGGAATGGTAGCTTATTCATCCTGAGCTATTTGAAACAATCCTCCAGTGGTTTTGAACAAACTGGAAACAGAAGAATCTGAGACATCCAAAGCTGCTTTTCATCTCCTGTGAGCCACACGACAGGATTAATCTGAAAAAAAGACATTTTCATAGGATTGAGTCTGGTTTAGTACAGGCTGTGGTGCTCTGTGAGGGTGGCTGCTGCTCCCCATTGCAACTCCTTCAGCTTCTGCTGCAGCGCGAAAGGTCCCCCCACCCCCTTCTCCATCCTGCCAGAGGCTGCTACTTCCACAGGCATAGAAGTTTGACTCTAACAATCATTACACACAGGTGTGTTGAAAGGCTTAGCTAGAAACAAAAAACCCACATTACATTTAATAGACAGACTCAGCCTAAAGGCACCTGGATGTTTGAGGAATTTGACTCTTTTCAAGGTTATCTACACCCACACACATGAAAGAGAGTATTATCCCTAATATCTATGTCTTAATAACAGAGCTGAGGAAAGGTTTTGGGTGGCATCGAGCAAGGCGATACACAGGAAGAAGAACATGGCATTTCCTCAGGCTGAAGCATCGGAGGACTTAGCCCTTCCTCTTCCCCCTCCCCATTTTCCTGGTTCCTCCTTCTCATGACAACACAAGAGCTGTGCTGTAAATTGGATCAGCAAACAATCCGCATTAAAAAAATATAACCTGAAGGTTGGTTGTACTTTGAGTTTCTTAATCCGGATAATTACATCTGCCTTGCTTACAGCACAGCCCCCAAAACAAGCACGATCTGCACCATGGAGACTGCAAGCTGCAACAGAAGAGTAGGCAGGGAAGGAGCCAACAGGAAAGGCTTAAAGCAGCTTTGCTAATGGGGAGAAGTGTTTGTGCAACTTCACCCTGAATTTTGAAGCTACATTAAAGCCCTGTGATCAGTGCAATTCTTAATTATTTGCACTTCAGTGCATTATGCATATAAACTCATCAGCACTTGAGACACTTCTGTCATCTGCTCACTTGTAAATTAGAGATTTTTGAAACTGAAGTGGTCTCACACTGAACCCAGTGACTTGTTAACAAGGGGAAGATTTAGGAAATCAGTTGCTACTGTGGTCTTGAATGTATCTGCAAGTTGGTTCAAGCTACCTTTAAGTTGCTCAATCCAGGTACCTCTTTCCCCATGGGGAGCTTTTCTTTATTTAAAAAAATATATATGCATCAACAAAAAATATTATTCCTTGGCAGTCTGTGTTCTTTCATCGGTAAAATAAGCTCCAGCTTAAGGTTTCAGGAAAAAGTGGAATGATCCTGAAGCTCAGTTTTCATCCACACACACGGATTTCGACTGCCATACAGACTGCAGAATTACTCCTTCCCCACTGAATACTATCCCACAATAGCAACAGTTTACTAAACAATTTCTTGTAGTCCTGCTATCCGCCTTGCTATCTCAAGTTACAGATGGTCTTGCCCCTTTTCCACTTAAAATCAGCCCAGGTTTGTCACCGAAATGAGCCTCTGGCCCCTCCTGCGAAGCCCCACGTGGCAGTGGAGGGATGGAGCCTGCTGAAGAGCGACTCCATCTCACAGGGAGAAGCACGGTCATGGACCACAGGAGAGCAGGCTCTTTGAGAATTTCTGTCAATAACAGTGTCTGAAATCTTACAAGGCTTCTGCCTCCTCTGTAATTTTTTGAGAGCCTTTCTTGAATATGTATACTGAGGGGGAGGTGAGCAAACCTCACTTTAAATCTGTGATCATAAAAGTCATTTTTTATCCCAATTCAGGCAATCTCTGCCAAGTAAAAGCTTTCCTATTAGCATACAGGAAGAGTCCTATTCAAGAAGCATCACTTAAATATAGCCAGGTAGAAAAGAAAATCTGTCTTAATGGTGATCTACCTGTATTGATCTGTTATATGACACACAGAGTAAGTTGCTTTGTATGAGGACAATTATTCGCAATTACAAATAAAAAATAAAAAAAAGCAAGGCCCATCTCTACTGTGTTTGCCTCTCTCATTTAACTTGTAATTGCTTTTATTGACAATTTCTTTTTACTTCCCTGGAGTAGCAAGGTTATTAAGCAAATCTGTCTTTTTTTTGTACAAAATGATAATTCAACTGATTAGAACAGTTTCATTGTCAATACACTTTTGTATGAGATTCTAATCCCTCACACCACACTGGGATGTTTTTTCATCTGAAGACATTTTAGACTGCGTAATGACAAATAGGGCCCTATTGGCTTTTTTCCTTTCTCAGATTTTGCAGTCATCTCTTTAGAAAATTACAGCTGTTGCCATTAAAAATGCAATACATCTCCCTGCAATAACTGCTGTCATAATATTAATTTTTCTAAGCAGGTATTATCAGTGTTACAGTATCACTTGCAAATGACACAAACACTTAGTGGCATATACAGATGGTTTAAGCTCTACCTCAAGCCCTGTACTTAGGGCTTTCCACCGTCTGCCTGGGTGCCCTCAGAGGCAGTTCTCCAGCAAGGTAACACTCCATGAAGGGTCTTGGGGCTTCCGATTTCTACTTACCCAACAGTCTTACACCAAAAATGTTATAGCAGAGTGAGAAAGGAGGGAAAAAAAGACGTACAGAGGCATAATGATTTACCTAAGGCCATGCAACAGCGGAGGAGCAAGCAGTCCCAGCATGTTCCATACTGCACGACTGCCGTAACGATGGGCAGCCAGCAAGAAAAAGTGGTTTATGGCTCACCCTCCACCTTCTTAATTTTAGCATCCCTCAACAGCTGCCAACAGCTTCTCACCCCACCAAATGAGGTGGTTCCCCAAGATCCGATGTGCCAATCAATGTATGCAAGCCAGCATGATTAAATAGGGCAACTTTAATTCCCAAAGTCCTGCCTAGTCCGCAGGAGCAGGGTTCCCATCTGCTTGGATTCTGCTGGCACTGAGATTAGTACTCGTATCACCATGACTGAATCACTGCCAAAGTTTCATCCTGACACTCCCAGCAAGCAACCATGCCCGGCCAGCTCGGGGCTGCCTGGTCTTTGATGAACCACCACATTTAGAAGCAGTACCAGGAGAGCTTGACGGATCCCCCCAGAACAACCAACCAACCACCTGAAGGTTTTCTTCTGTGTATCACAGGTTGCTATAGTGTTCCCCAAACAGGGACTGAGCTGAACCCACTAGCCCTGTTTGGAAGCTTCAGTAGTTTGATGATGTCTTTCCAAATGCTGGAAAGCCTTTCAGGAGTTTACATTGCATTATCTTAGAAACAGTTTCTCCCCTGAAGCTTCAGAGGACACAGCTGGATTCTAGTTATGGCAGGTACAAAGCTCAGTTTCCTTCGTTTTTTCTGATTTACACAAGACAGTAAGAAAGCATCAGGTCTCTGATGGTCTTTTTAACACAGGCTAAAAAAAGAGAGGGCTTTCAAGCAATCCTGTTGTCACCTTGCAATAGAAAGTCCTATGTATTCTGAAGATACCTAAAGAGAAGCTGCTTCACACACAATTTTAACCTGCAATTGCCTTTTCTTATTTTGTGCTATACACACAACTAATATTCAAGCTGAGACTGAAAGAGTTCGGGGTAAGTTAGAGCAAAACCCTACCTGTACCGTGATAATGTCAGGCTCCCAAAGCAGGAGCCACTCTTCTCACTGTACCTGTGAAGCAGCACCCCACATCCCACAGCACCCTTTGCTTCTGCTATCCCGCTGCATTTGACCATCAGCACCTGGAGCCCTGTGCAGACACTTTGTAAACACCTGCTCAGCAACCTCTCCTTTCTGCAGGTGGGAAGTGCTGCTTAGCTCTGCTACCCTTGATTTATTCAATTTTTTATTTCTTCATTTCTTAAGGAATAGCATGTTATTGCTCAATTTTCCTTTTTTTTCCTTCTCTATTTATAATCTAGTAAAAAGGAAAAACACTTCTGTTTTTTTCACAAAGTATTTAATGAAGGGAGGGGGTGAGCTCCTGTTCAGTCACTCCTGGAGTTCTAGCAGAGCTCCCAAACAGGAGGAAGGCCTATTAGGCACGCTAAATGAGTTTCATTTCAAATTGAAAACATTTTATGTCTTGTTGTTTTAATTCAAGTCATTACCTTATTATGGAGTACCTGAATCCAATTTAGCTACATTTTCCTGAACTTCTGAAGTATTTCAAAACACTCTTTCAAACTCCTTTTTCTTTATCTAAGTGTATCTCGTGTCCCATTTGCAATGGTCTGCTGTATTCATTAGATACTGGGAACCATCTGTTAAAAATTTGCCCAGAACAAATCCAGTTGGAGGAAGATAAGGAGGCATAACTGTGACTTTCTCTGAGCTAACAGCTAAAATTTTTGTGAAAGGGTTTGGATCAGAAGGACCTGAGATTTTCACCTTATTTTGAGAATACAGAAGCATTGATTAATTAGAATAAGAAGATATTTCTTCAGTCTCCAGTGAATATTTATAAATCACATATGAAACTGGAAGTAATTTATCACTGATGGTCTATGAAATTCAGCTGTATATCCATCTGGCCATGGTGCTTTAGTCGGTAATATTGCTTGCAGGGCTTTTTTTATTGCTTATCTCTCATGGGGGTTATCTAAGTATTGCCTCGATCATGCTAGCAGCACTGTTTCATCCAAAACTTCATAAATGGATCACTTCTGTTTCTGGAGTATGTAATTCAGAATGAGGAAAAAAAAAAACTTTATTCATTTGTTTCCTTTAACTTATTGTAAATACCCTCTTACAAACTCAAATCCACTGATTTTGTAATCCTTTATAGGAGCGAGTGGCTGTGG